>Ga0182743_1003441_pt1 | contig 12788 bp, 18 predicted proteins | sample eDN3rd30CKraftOP_FD_128522 | JGI IMG/M metagenome (GOLD analysis project Ga0182743, IMG submission 128522) | Enriched Organic Plus compost microbial communities from Emeryville, California, USA - eDNA 3rd pass 30_C Kraft OP (version 2) (version 2) ... | reverse complement strand
CCCGATGGTTATCTCATGCACAAGTATCAGCCAGACCGCGCTATCGGTAGTACATGGCACCCACTAGTCCACGGCAACCGCCGCGAGCTCGCGATCCAAGAAGATGAGACGGCATCGGTCATCTATATGCTCGGCGAGTATTATGCGCACAGCGAAGACGAATCGTTTGTCTCCGGGCTATATCAGACGCTTATCCAGCCTGCAGCCAACTTCATGGCAACATTTATCGATGATGAAACCAAACTCCCTCACGCTAGCTATGATCTCTGGGAAGAGAAATTCGCCACACATACCTATACCGTTGCCCTGACGTACCAGGCGCTTCATGTTGCAGCCGATTTCGCCGAACTCTTCGAGTATCCCGATGACGCGGTGCGCTGGCGTTCGGTGGCTGATGAGATAGCCAAAAATGCCGGTGTATTCTTCTGCCAGGAACGTGGCGCCTACCGTAAGAGCATCCTTCTCGAAGAAGATGGCTCGCTACGCTTTGATAACGTCATTGATATCTCAAGCTTCTACGGCGTCATGATGTTTGCAGGCAAAGACTTCGGTGTCGATCACATCAACGAAACAGCCAAGACTATCGAGACGAATCTCCTCGACCAGTCACCAACCGGTGGCTCACCTCGCTATGAGCATGACAACTACTTCGCCAGCTCACCGCAACTTCTCGGTAATCCGTGGTTCGTCACTACCCTCTGGATGGCGCAGTACTATGTACGCGTAGGTCAAGCCGACAAAGCCCGCCACTACCTCGACTGGACTGTCGATAAGGCGCTTCCGAGCGGCGTTCTCAGCGAGCAGATAAACCCAACCACAGGCGAGATTCTCTCAGTGACTCCGCTCGTCTGGAGCCATGCGGAGCTCATCAACACAGCGCTGGACCTAGCCAAAGCTACACCCAAACAGTAGCAGGCAATAATAGGCAGCAACTACAATCAAAAACCCGGATCGATTGACCCGGGTTTTTCTTATTGCTTCTGCGCTGTAGCAGTCGATTACTTCTTAGGCTTAACTTCGTTGCGACCGAGGTTCTTCTTGGTCTCAGTGAAGATTACATGCTTACGAAGCTTCGGGCTGTACTTGCGGAGGCTCAGCTTCTCAGGCGTGTTCATCGTATTCTTGGTAGTGTAATAGATGCGCTCGCCAGACTCTTCGCTGACCAGACCAATAAGTTTCCGCTTATCACCTTTTTTTGCCATAACTTCTCAAGTATACCAAATAGCGTTACTCTTTACAACAGTATCGGCGTTTTCGCTATAGTTCAGGCCCGCGCGGTGCGATGAGCGCTGCGATGATATAAAAAAGTAGCAGTGGAAATACGGCCGTTACAAGCATCAACAGTACGAAACAGAGACGCACGAGCGTGCTATCAAGCCCGAAGTACTCAGCGATACCACCGCACACACCTGCGATCTTTTTGTCTGTCTGACTGAGGTGAAATTTCTTTGGTCCTGTCACATCTGCCATGGTCTATCTCCTTGTTTATACGTTCATTATAAGTTATCAATGCTTATCAGCCTGTAATCAATCGCACAAAATCAAAACCCCTCGACGAATGCGAGGGGCTATCAATTGCCGATGGAGCCACGACTGGGACTTGAACCCAGGACCCCTTCCTTACCATGGAAGTGCTCTACCGCTGAGCTATCGCGGCAATTTATCCCTGTTATTGTAACAAACGTGGACGTTTTATCCAAGAGCTAGCTCTATTGAACTACCAACTTATAGGATATCGGTGACCCTGTAACCATAATACTGCGGCTTGCCCGTGACTTCGGATAATTCACTTGGAAAAGCAGCGGGGTCGAAGGAGTTCCTCTCTACTTCGCTGGCAGCGTCAACCTCCAGCACGCGGAGGCGCGAGCCTGCGAACTCATCGTATTTCACATCAAAGACTGTCCCATTCTGGATATACCTGAACTCGTAACGCGTTTTCTCGAGGCTGCACAACGAGCCGCCGAGAAGCCCAGCATACTCCTCCTCGGTGATTCTCTCTTTCTCCGATGTCCTAAGCCCATCCCTGGTAGCCTTGGATATCAGAAGGATCTGAGTATCACCATTTTCGAACTTTTTATATGCTATCTTTTTCTCGTTGTCCTCACCCGTCTCCAGCCAATCTGTCGTCAGCAAAAGTGCAGATGCTCCGCTTTTCTCTAAGAACACAGAGTCTATAGATTCAACAACAAATTTTCGCGCATTATCATCCAGTATCTCTTTCTGCCTCTCTGGCTGGAGCTGTCCTCTAGATTCTGATGATGTCATACGCTCATAATAACAAACTAACCAAATAAAATACCCTGCTTTCGCAAGGTATCTTATTTGGTGCGGGGTGTAGGATTCGAACCTACGAACTCGATGAGGGCAGATTTACAGTCTGCTGTGTTTGACCGCTTCACTAACCCCGCAATTGGGCCACGCTTTAACAAATCCGCTATAACGCATCTCCTATACTCTACCGTATTTCCCTCTTTGGGGCAAGATTATTTCTGTTGCGCGTCAACGTTGCGCACATACCCACGAACAGGGTCAATCATGGCCGCTTCAAGCGCAGAAGAGTAGCTGTGGAGCTCTACGCCGCCGCCAACAGCCCGCGTATGCGCTTCATACTCAGCGTTGCGCTCATCAAGCTCAAACCTCACATGGCTACTGCGCCTTTGTGCCGCATGATACGTTGCGCTCGCGGGATTCATGAATGCCAAATTATACTGTAGCTGTTCAAGCTCAGCTACGAGCCCCGGGGTGGGCCGCTCAACATCAGGAGATGCCTCGATCGTTGCTGTGACGTTATATGGAGTAGCTTGTTCTACATTCATAATAACATTATAGCATAATTGCAATGAATAGTCAATCTTCGGCATATTGGTGACCATGAAAAAAGCTTCACTGTGCAGGTGAAGCTTTTAATTTGGAGCCGCTTTAGGGATTCGAACCCTAGACCTACGGTTTACAAAACCGTCGCTCTAACCAACTGAGCTAAAGCGGCAAGAGACTTCTCTGTTAGAAGAAGTCTGCAAACGTATAAGGTGCGTTGCCGCGGCGGTCAACCTTGGCAAATACAAATGTAAGTGTAACAGATGAGCGGATCTGTTGACAAGAGATTTTGCTGACTTTTATACGACGACGCGCTTCGGACGCATGATGCGCTTCGGCTTGCCGGCAGGGACGACGAGCTTGTCGAGCTTTTGCTGGATCATATCAGCTTCAGCGTCCATGTTGTGCTCACGATATGCCTTCATGAGCAGCGAGTACGTCTCTTTGTTTGGCTCGAGATCGACAGCCTTCTGCAGCTCCTGGAACATACGCTTATCGTTCTTGAGCTTCTCCTGGACCTTCGCGTACGCTACGTGACGTGCTGCGAGACCATCCTCGAGCTTGAGGGCCTGCTCAAATGCAGTCGCGGCTTTCTCGTAGTTCTCTGTCTCGTAGTAGATGAGGCCGAGGTTGTGCAGGCTCGATGCTGACGGCTCGATACTACTTGCGATCTCGAAACAATCGATCGCATCGCGGTATTCTTTCTGCTTGGCGTAGAGAATACCGAGGCGATTGTATGCAGCTGCGTTCTTCTCGTCGATCTTCAGAATCGTGAGCAAAGCTTTCTCGGCACGCAAGAAGCGATTCTCGCGCATACCCTGGTGCGCTATATCCCACAAGCGCCCGAGCTTATCGCCAACCTTTCGAGAAACGTCAGCAAGCTCATCCTCTTCGTTATCACGCAGATGCCTGTAAGCCAAAAGGCCGAAGCCTGCAACTACCACCAATTCCAACATATGAGATTAAGTATAGCCTTCGCGCCCTACAGCTGCAACATGAAATTAGTCAAAAGTAGCTTCGTCTGGACATGGCCTGCGCGAAGCTCCTCGGCATGATCAGCTTGGCTCAAAATATGTGTCCAGCGCTTGATCGCAGCGTCGGATTGCTGCTTCTGAGATGCGGCCGTGAGCGAGGCCCGCGCGATCTGCCTAAAGGCAAAAAATAGCTTTTCAAGGTCTTCTTTTGCCAATGTATCAACCATCGTGAGGCGCTGGAATGTATCAGCTGCGAGCACCTCCTTGGCCAGCGTGACCGCACGATATAGAGGATGTTCTTCGCTCTTCGCCAGCAGTGCCTCCATCATGCCAGGTAGCCCGCCACTCAGTCCATGTGCTCGCGCGATGTCGACGGATTTGTAGCCACGCGCCACGAAATGCTCGACGAGCTGGTCACGCGTCGGCGCGACAAGCGGCACGGATTGCAGTCGAGAACGAACCGTCGGCAATAATGAAGTTGCGTTCGCATAAGTGAGCAGCACGATCGTATCGGCCGGCGGCTCCTCAATAAATTTGAGTAGTATGTTCTGACTCTCGGGACGAAGCACCTTGTCAGCACGCTCAACAAGCACGATGCGGCGCGTCTCATGAGAGCCAGGAACGGTACGTGTCATGCGGCCGAGCAGTGCGCGAACTGTTTCGGTCGACGCCGCTTCTTTCTTTGGCTCCGGCTCGATCGTATAGAAATACGGATATGCATCGAGCTTCGAGGGCTCGATATCCAGCAGTCTACTCGCAAGTAACCGCGCGACGAGTGACTTCCCCGCTCCGACTGGTGCGTAGATGCCAATAGCGTGCGGACGACTCGCAGTAAGCTGCTCGAGCCTCGCGGCAGTTGCCTGGTTCAGCACCCCGTCGTTCATACGAGCTCCGCGAAAGATTCTGGTAGCTGCGCCGTGAAGACTTTGCGCTCACGGCTTGGCAATGTTAGTTCGAGCTCCTGTGCGTGCAGATACATACGCTCTGCAGGTGCACCATCATATACAGGATCACCTACGATGGGATGTCCGAGATTCGCTAGATGTACGCGCAGCTGGTGCGTACGGCCTGTCTCAGGCTTCAGCTCGACGAGGCTGTAGCGCTCGTTGCTACGCACAACCTGATACTGCGTACGCGCTGGCTTGCCTCCGGCACCCACACGAAAAGTGGCTGGCGCCTTGGGGTTACGCTCGATGGGCATGTCGATGAGTGCTGCCTCAGGTTCGAGCACACCCTCAATCACGGCATAATATGTTTTCTTCACTTTGCGCTGTGCAAACTGCTTCTGCAGCCAGGCGAGTGCCGCCGGAGTCTTGGCGCCTATGATCACACCGCTTGTCGCTCGATCGAGTCGGTGCACGATCCCTGCGCGTGGATTATTCGGACTACCGATGGCCACCTCTTTCTCCAGATCGAGCAGCTCAGTCTTGCCCTCTTTGCTGAGGTGGTCGCCAAGCCATGACGCGACGGTCGCCTCCGGGTTGAACGCGCCTTTGCTATGCGTGAGCACGCCGATCGGCTTATTGATCACTACGCAATCCTCGTCTTCGTAAATAACCGGCAAGTCGATTGATGGGATCTCTGTAGCTGACTCGAAGTCGAAATCCACAGCCACTTCGTCACCCGCTCGAAGCTTGTAGCCCGCCTTGGTCACAGGCTTGCCGTTGACAGTCACCTTACCGTCGTTTATCAGCTTCGTCGCGGCACTACGCGTGAGCCGTGGCTCCATCGCCACGACTCGCATGTCCAATCGCTCAGCCCTACTTATGTCCAGATTCGCCATACTTTATATCCTCAGGCCGACGGCTTTTTGGACGCGGTGGAGGGTTTCGTTGGCTTCGACGTTTTTGATAGATTCATCGGTCGCAAGCTTGGCGTGGAGCTGCGCTTCGTCGACATGCTGGAGGCGCGCCTGGAAATCAGCGAGAAATGCCTGCGTAGCCTCAGCGACGACTTTCTTGAAATCGCCATAGCGTTCTTGCCCCTCGAACTCTTTGGTCGTCTCGGCAACATCTTGCCCGCGAAGGAGCGCCAAGATATCGAGAAGGTTCGTGATGCCCGGCTGATTCTGACGATCATAGTGGATACTGCCCAGGCTATCGGTCGCAGCAGACATGATCTTCTTAGCCGCAGCCGTTGGATCGTCGCTGAGGAATATGACGCCCTTGCCCGTCTCGTCGCTCTTGCTCATTTTCTTAGTCGGATCTTGGAGGTCCATGATACGCAGCCCTTGGTCCTTGCCGAAGAATGCATGCTGCTCCTTGACTGATTTCGGAATCGTAAAGAGCTCGCCGAAGCGGTTATTCAGACGCCCGCCAATATCGCGTGCAAACTCGAGGTGCTGTGTCTGATCATCGCCAACAGGCACGTACGACGCACTATAGATCAGGATATCTGCCGCCATCAGCACGGGATAATTGAACAATCCGACTGTGATACGATCGCTCGTAAGTTTGCTAGATTTGTCCTTGTACTGTGTCATGCGCTCCATCTCGCCCATACCTGTGAAGTTATCGAGGATCCAAGCGAGTTCGCTGTGTGCGGGAATGAAACTCTGGCGATAGACATGCACACTCGGATTGTCGAGCGGCAGGCCTGCAGCGACAAATAACTTGATATTGTGCATGGTCTGCTCATAGAGCTTACCGTGATCGACAGGCGTCGTGAAGCTGTGTAGATCTGGCACGAAGATATTGACGTCGTATTCGCCAGATTTAGTATTCGCCAGGTCAATTAGCGGCAAGATTGCGCCGAAATAATTGCCGATAGTGGGTTCTTGGTTTGACCGTATGCCAGTCAGGATTACAGGTTTTGTGCTCATCTTGTCTACAGTATACCTTATCGCTCAGTGGTGTATGGCGTCGGTAAGCCAACTTCCATCTCGATACGCGTCTCGGGCAGCTGCAAGACGCCGCGCCCGATCAAGAATGCAGCAATCTCAGGCAATGATCGGCGGTCAAGCGGATCCATGACAATCGCTGGGTTCGCGCTCGCGAGCAACTGCTTCGCTTCTGCATGGGTTAGTTGGATTGATTCTGGGCTAGTCATATATTTCTCCTTAATGTGTGTAATAGCCGTAATGAAAAAGACCGCTCCTTGGCGGTCTCTTCAATATTTTCGGGTGCTAGTTTTACGAACGCACAGAACAAACCGCCACGGAAGTGTCGGTAAACCAATAGTTTGCGCTGTGCATTATTGACATAAGGTGTAATATACCACTGTTGTCAATAAATAGCAAAAGAGCCTCCGTGATAGAGGCTCTTTTGTGCGAGACGTTCCCTTTGATGGAGCTGTTTGCTCGAGGATGCAATCTGGGATGCTATCCGAGAACCGGCGCGCAGCGTACTTGTGGTACGTGAGCATCGGATCGCAGGACAGCGCCCAGAGTGCGCCGCGAGCGGACAGCGGCCTAACGCTTGGTAAACTGGCGCTGCTTGCGGGCACCCTTGAGACCGAACTTCTTGCGTTCTTTCTCACGGCTGTCACGACCAAGCAGGTCAGCACGCTTGAGCGTACCCTTCACCTGCTCATCGATAAGTACAAGTGCCTTGGCGATACCGAGGCGGATAGCCTCAGCCTGACCATTGTGGCCACCACCAGTCACACGGACGGTGATGTCGTACTTGTTGTCCTGCTCGAGGACTGCAAATGGCTGAGTCAGCTTCTCGAGAAGGACTTTGCTGTCAGCGAAGTATTCGCTAGCAGGCTTGTCATTGATCGTGACGCTGCCCTTGCCACTCTGCAAGCGTACACGAGCGGTTGAGCTTTTGCGGCGGCCAAGTGCGTAGAAATAGTTATTTGCCATAGCTACTACTTACCTTCCTTTAGTGAAATAACAACGGGCTTTTGTGCCTCGTGGTTGTGCTCGCTACCTGCGTAGACCTTGAGGCGCTTGAGGCGCTCATCGCGAAGCTTGTTTACCGGAAGCATACCGCGGACTGCGCGCTCGATAACTTCAGGCGCTGCACCCTTGGCGAGCTTGTCGGCAAGTGTTGCTTCTTTGAGGCCGCCTGGGTAACCGCTGTGGCGGTAGTACATCTTCTGCTTGAGCTTGTCGCCTGTGACGACGAGCTTGTCAGCGTTGACGATGATGACATAATCACCAGTGTCGATGTGCTGGGTAAACTGTGGCTTCTCTTTACCGGTGAGCAGCGTTGCTGCTTTGGTTGAGAGACGGCCGAGACTTACTTCGCTCGCGTCGAGGACGTACCACGCGCGGCTAACGTCAGATGGCTTTGCACTATAGGTTTTCTGGCTCATTATTTAGCCTCCTTCGCTGCTGGCTTCGCAGCCTTGGCAACTGGAGCTTCCTTGAGGTCATCTACGAAGCTGACCTTTGCAAGCTGTGCGTTGTCGCCGCGGCGAGTGCGCGTACGAGTCACGCGAACGTGACCAGAAGTACGGCCATGCAGTTTTGGTGCGATCTCATCGACCAGCTTGTGTGCGCTCTCGAGAGTCTGAAGACCAGCGATAACGCGGCGACGGTTGTGAAGATCACCCTTCTTTGCTTTTGTAATCAATTTTTCGATGTATGGAACAAGTTCCTTCGCCTTCATGTGCGTCGTCTCGATCTCTTCGTACTTGACGAGAGAATCTGCCAGACCCTTCATGAGGGCACGGCGCTGATCACGCTCGCGGTGGAACTTGCGTCCCTTGTATCCGTGTCGATGCATATTACAGCTCCAGCTCCGCTAGTTTCTCTTTAACTTCATCAAGTGCTTTGCTGCCGAAACCTTTGAGGTCACGGAGCTCTGCGTCGCTCAGTGCGAACAGGTCCTTGATGTTGTGGATGTCGTTGTTGATCAGTGCGTTCGTAGTACGAGCGCTGAGGTTGAGGTCCTCAACTGGGATCGAAAGCGTATCGCTGTCGTCGCCAGCTGTGACTGCCTCTACGTCACTGCTAACAAGTGGCTCGCTTGGCGCGATGCGGGTCTTGCCTGCAAGTGCTGTGTACTGATTGACGAGGATAGCAGCTGCTTCCTCAAACGCGTCAACAGGCGTGATGCTACCATCGGTATCGATAGTGATCACGAGCTTGTCGAGGTCAGTTGCCTGACCAACGCGGGTGTTCTCGACCTTGTAGCGTACGCGGAGGACTGGGTTAAATACCGCATCCAAAGCGATTGAGTCAGCCGCCTTCTTGGCAGTAGACTCTTCGATCGTACGATAACCGCGACCAGTCTCAACAACGAGATCCATGACAAAGCTTGCCTTGTCATCATCGATAGTTGCGATAACGTGGTCTGGGTTTACGATCTCGACATCAGCGTTGACGGCGATGTCCTTGGCAGTAATGACGCCACGGCCCTTCTTCTCGATGCGGAGATTCTGGGTAGCCTCACCGTACACGCGGAAGCGAACGCCCTTGAGGTTGAGCATGATGTCGACGACATCTTCCTTCACGCCAGGCGCGGTGGTGAACTCGTGTGTTACGCCTTCGATCTTGAAGCTCGTAACAGCCGCACCAGCGACGCTCGAAAGGAGAACGCGGCGAATGCTGTTGCCAAGTGTGTTGCCGTAGCCGCTGTGTAGTGGCTCGATGGTCAAGCTTGCGCTTGTCGCATTGTGCTCATCGACAAGGACAACACCTGGTGTATGAATGTTCTTTGACATATTGTTATTCGCCTCCCCTTAGCGTGAGTAGTATTCAACGATTAGCTGCTCTTGGATTTCTGGTTCTGCGTCATCACGCTGAGGCAGACCTGCAACCTTGACAGAGAGCTTCTTGCGATCAACCTTGAGCCATGCTGGCAGAGAGGTTGGTGCTGGGCTCACGTCATCGAGCTTCTTGAAGTATTCGTTCTTTGCGGCGTGGTCGCGGATAACGATCTCATCACCAGCCTTGAGGCGGATTGATGGGATGTCGACGCGAACGCCATTGAGAGTGAAGTGACCATGCGTTACGAGCTGACGAGCAGCGCGGCGGCTTGGTGCGAAACCTGCGCGGTAAATTGCGTTGTCGAGACGGCGCTCGAGGAACTGCAAAAGATTTGCGCCTGATTCACCTTCTTTGCGCGTAGCCTCAGCCATGAGGTTACTAAACTGCTTCTCAAGCAGACCATAGAGGCGCTTGACCTTCTGCTTCTCGCGAAGCTGCAGTGAGTACTGGCTTGGCTTGCTGCGCATGCGGCTGTTGCCGTGCTGACCCGGGATGGTTGGACGCTTGACCAATGCCTTGTGAGCCTTTGGATGCAGAGCGTAACCCTCGCGGCGGGACATTTTGACGATAGATTGAGTATCTCGTGCCATATTCTTATCCCTTCCTAAACGCGGCGCGCCTTCTTAGGACGGACGCCACCGTGAGGAACGCCTGTCACGTCTTTGATAGATTCAACCTGGATATCCAGGCCTGCGAGTGCACGTACAACAGCGTCGCGACCCTGACCGATACCTTTGAGGTATACGTCAGCTTTTGCGAAACCGTACTGCGTCTTTGCAGCCTGACCAGCCTTCTCGGTAGCGACCTGGGCTGCGTATGCAGTACCCTTTTTGCTACCACGGAAACCACAAGCGCCGCTGCTGCTAGCAGTCAGTGCGCCACCCTGTGCGTCCGTGAAGGTTACGATTGTGTTGTTGAAGGTAGCCTGAACATGCACCTGACCTGCGGATACAGTTCGCTTGGCTTTTTTCTTTGATTTAGTAGCTTCTGCCATATTCCTGTCTCCTTTCCTTAGGTCTTACTTGGTGCCTTCTTAGCGGTACCACCAACCGTTGACTTCTTACCACGGCGAGTGCGTGCGTTCGTCTTGGTACGCTGACCACGACTTGGCAGGTTCTGCTTGTGGCGAAGACCACGGTAAGCGTTGATATCCTTGAGGCGCTTGATGTTGCCTGCAACGATACGCTGGAGCTCACCTTCGACGATGTGATGCTCGTTGATGTAGTCCTGAATGCGCTGGATCTCATCGTCTGTAAGATCCTTAGTGCGGACTGTTGGCTCAACCTTGACTGCTGTCAAGATGTCACCTGCTGTTTTTGGACCGATACCATAGACGTAAGTCAGGCTAATCTGAACCTGCTTTGCATCCGGGATGGTCACACCAGAAATTCGTGCCATTAATAGTTCCCCTTAACCTTGGCGCTGCTTATGGCGCGGCTTAAGTTTATTAATGACATAAAGACGACCCTTGCGACGAACGAGCTTGTCGTCAGGGCTGATCTTTTTGACACTTGCACGTACTTTCATGTACGGATCAGTCTCCTTTCATGAGATTGACTCACTGCTTATTTGATATAGCTTGTAGGGATCCTATCCCTTGCGGTACGTGATTCTCCCCTTCGTAAGATCGTAAGGGGTCAACTCGACAGTAACGCTGTCGCCAGGGACAATACGGATATAGTGTTTCCGCATCTTGCCAGCAACGTGGGCTATAATTTGATGGCCGTTCTCGAGTTCAACGCGAAACTGAGTCCCCGGAAGGGTCTCTATAATAGTTCCGGTCAGTTGAATTACCTCTTTGTTCCCAGCCATAAATATAACTAGCCTATTGTATCAAAATTCTACAACACTTGTAAAGTGTTATTTTAGGCCTTCGCTCCTGCTGTCTCGATGTTCTTGCGGCCGAAGATGCGGCGGCGTGGCTTGTTGGCACCAGGGCCATCTACGATACCATCGCCGTCATCGTCGCCACCGAAGAAGTCTGGACTACTGTACTGGTCGTACGTGATCATGAGCGCACGCGACTCGACTGCACGGAGGACTTCGAGTGCTACCGTCACGAGGATAAGGATACCCGTACCACCGAGCGTCACATCGTATGTCGTGAAGAGCTGGCCGACGATTGGTACCATCGCAAGCAGACCGATGCTGATTGCGCCGAAGAGCGTGAGACGGCTAACGACCTTGCTGAGATATTTCTCAGTCTGGACACCGCTACGTACGCCTTCGATGAAACCGCCCTGCTTCTGCAGGTTCTCGGCGATATCTTTGGCATTAAATGTAATGCTCGTGTAGAAGAATGTAAATAGTACGACGAGCAAGAAGTACGTCACAGGATAGATGAACGCGTGCCAGTCACCGCTCGTGAGCGATGAAGCATTTGGCGCTTGGAACCATGTCGTGAGGTTTGTGCCCAGTTCAGCGAGCTTCGGATCGCTGTTACTGGTCAGAATCTGGCCCAGGAAGCTTGGTACGCTCAGGAACGCTACAGCGAAGATGATAGGCACGACACCAGCGGTGATAAGCTTAACCGGCAAGATAGTGGTCACGCCGCCATAGGTGCGATTACCCTGGACGCGTTTGGCGTAATTGACGGTGAGTTCACGCCGCCCCTCAGACAGGCGCACTACGAGCCATGTCATGATAACAACCACGGCAAGCATGACGAGAATAAACAAGAAATCAGTAGTATCGACTGGAATCTCACGACCAAAGACAACTGATTTGTTGTCGCCGCCAAATGCCGCAGAACCGATGTTGCCGATCATACTTGGCAGCGTGCTGACGATACCAGCGGTGATGAGCAGCGAGATACCGTTACCGATGCTCTGCTCAGTGATCTGCTCACCGAACCACATCATAATCATCGAACCAGCGGTAAGCGCCGATACCATGAGTACCCATTGCCAGATATCCGCCCCTGCAGTGATATCACCGATACCGGAGACGCTCTGTGCTGCCTGACGGATCAAATAGATGGAACCGATAGCCTGGATGATAGCGAGCGGGAACGTCAGGATACGTGTCCACTGATTGATCTTGCGCTGACCAGATTCGCCTTCCTTGCGAAGTGTTTCAAGCTTCGGAATAGCACGGGTAAGCAGTTGCATAATGATGGATGCGTTGATGTACGGGCCAAGGCCAGCGACCATGATCGAGAAGTTCGCCAAAGCACCACCGGAGACGATATTGAGGAAGTTGAGTAGCTGTGGCGCAGATTCGCTGCTGAAGAGGCCATCAAGGACTTGCTTGACTGTCGCCTGGTCAGCAAACGGAATCGGAATATGTGCCATGAGACGGAATACGATAATGATTCCGATCACCGCAAAAATGCGCTTCTG
>Ga0182743_1003440_pt1 | contig 12788 bp, 12 predicted proteins | sample eDN3rd30CKraftOP_FD_128522 | JGI IMG/M metagenome (GOLD analysis project Ga0182743, IMG submission 128522) | Enriched Organic Plus compost microbial communities from Emeryville, California, USA - eDNA 3rd pass 30_C Kraft OP (version 2) (version 2) ... | reverse complement strand
TTCAGCCCTTCGATCCGATCGGAGACCTGGTCGAGGGCCGTCAGGATGATGACGGGGGTGACGTTGCCCGCGCTACGCAAAGATCTCAGGAAGACGATGCCGCGACCGTCCGGCAGCATGAGGTCGAGAAGGACGAGATCGTGCGCCGCGCCGGCCATTGCGTCGCGAGCCGCGTCGAGGCGCGTCACCCAGTCGACCGAATGCCCGTCACTGGAAAGCTGGTCGCGCACCGCCGCACCCAGCACAGCATCGTCCTCGACCAACAGCGTGCGCATCTCATGCCTTCATTCGAAATCGAACTGTATCATCATCGCTGATCCTGACGACTTGCTGAAGCAGCATGAGGCCGCGCTTCAGGCAAGCGTCAGCTTGTTCTTCCAATATAAGGAAAGTCACCCCGGCCGGAGTCATGCGCCATGCGCCTCGCCCTGACAATTCTCGCGTCGCTCGTCGCCCTGCCGGTTTGCAGCGCGCGGGCCGACGACGACTGCTTCGTTCCCATGGCCGACTGGAAACCGCGTGAGGCGGTGGCCGCGATGGCGGCTGAGCTTGGCTGGACCGTGCGCCGGATCAAGATCGACGACGGCTGCTACGAGATCATCGGAACCGACGCCGAGGGCCGGCGGATGGAAGCGACGGTCAATCCCGCGACCCTCGAGGTGATTAAGATCGAAGCGGACGATGACCACCGTGACGACGGAGCCCACCACAAAGGGCGACGAGAAGACAGGTAGCGCGGCTTCATCAAGCCGAAACCGGATTGACAAGGCCCCGCCACCCCGGCGGGGCCTTCTGCTTTCTGGCCGCTTGCTGACGGGAAGCTGAAGCAGAAAGTCCGGATGCGTCAGCGAGCGATCAGAGGGAGGCTCCACAAGAGGCCAGCAGAAAAGGAGACCTGCCATGAAGAAGACCTTTGCAATCCTCGTCGCCTCGACCGCTGTGGCCATCGGCACCGGCATTCCAGCATGGAGCGGCATGCACCGCGCCGAGCATGCGTCGGCGAGGACCGATGATGACGGCATTCTGAAGCTCGCCAGCGATGACCGCCTTGATCGGGATCACGGAAGAAGGGCGCGCAGCGACGACGATGACCACCGCTACGGGGACGATGGCCATGACGACGATGACGACGATGACGACGGATACGGCCCGAGGACATCGACCAACCCCGCGCCGGCGGGAACCGCCGCACCTCCCGCCAATGGCCTGTTCGGCAGCGGCGCCGCTCCCAAGGTCAAGCTGAACTGACGGGCTGATCGTGAAGCACCTCGGAGAATCATCATGAAGAAGATCCTGGCCGCACTGGTCCTAACGACCGCGCTCACGCTTCCCGGCGTGGCGCTGGCTCGTCCCGTGACCCTGACGACGACGATGAAGAGCTACGGTGGCGACGGCGCCTACCTCGCCATCTACGTCACCGACGCCAAGGGCGCCTATGCCGGCACCATGTGGATGGCGGGCGGCAAGGCGAAGTATTACAAGCACCTGGCCGACTGGTACCGCGCCACGGGCGGCAATGCGGCGGAAATCAACGGAATCACCGGGGCCAGCGTCGGGGCCGGGCGCACCCTGGAGGTCACGCTCGACCTCGCCGACGCGCTTTTTGATGCGGGCTACACACTGCACGTCGATGCTGCCGTGGAGGACATGCGCGACAGTCCCAACGACGTCTCGGTGCCGTTGACGTCGGCGAATGCCGGGCAGGCGGTCCAGGGCCGCCGTTACGTAGCCAGCCTCGCCTACGCGATGTGAGGCTGTCATGACTCGGCTGCTCCATCGCTGGCCCGGCCTCGTCGGCCTTGCGTTGCTGGCGCTGCTTGCGCTCAGCGGCGCGGCACTCTCGATCTTCCCCGCGGCGGAGATGATTTCTTCGCCGCAGGCCGATCCGGCTGCAAGCGTCGCGGAACTCGCAACAAGGATTCAATCGGCAATTCCAGGCGTCGAGCAGATCAGGCGTTCGCCGTCTGGCCGCATCACCGCCTTCTGGTTCGACAAGGGTACCCCGGGCTCGGCGGTGATTGACCCGGAGACTGGACAAGCGGTCGGGTCGGCCGATCCGAACCAGGTCGAACGCTGGCTGACGAACCTGCACCGCTCGCTCTTCCTGGACGACACGGGACGCCTCGTTTCGGCGGCGGGCGCTGCTTCCATGCTTCTGCTGTCCGTCTCGGGAATCCTGCTGGTGACGCGGCGCACCGGTGGCTGGCGGCGCTGGCTCTCGCCGCTGCGCGGCCCGCTTGCCGGGCGCATCCATGTCGAACTCGCGCGTGCCGCAGTTCTGGGCCTGCTTCTTTCTTCGGCAACCGCGCTCTGGATGACAGCCTCCACCTTCAGCCTTCTTCCTGACGGGCCAGCAGCGCTGGATCAGTCCGCCGCGAGCGGCAAGAAGGGCGCCGCGCTCTCCGCAATGCCGCTGCTCGCGGCTACGCCGATCGATGACCTGCGCGAACTCACATTCCCGTACCCCGAGGATTCAACCGACGTCTTCACCCTGAAGACCGACAGCGGAACGGGTGCCATCGATCAGGGCACTGGGCAGACGCTCGGCTGGGTCGACCTGACCGCCTGGGAGCGCGCTACGGAAACCGTTTACATGCTCCACACCGGTCGCGGCGCGTCTCTGCTGGGGCTGCTGCTGGGCGTGATGGCGCTCGCGGTACCGGTGATGGGTGCTACGGGCCTTGTCGTCTGGACCTCTGCGCCGTGCGGTCGCCCGTCGATTAAGGGCATTGCCTCTCCGTCCGGCGCGGATCTCGTTGTACTCGTCGGCAGCGAGGGTGGCAGTACCTGGGGCTTTGCCGCGACGCTTCATGCGGCGCTGACCAAGGCCGGCAAGCGTGTTCATGTCGCGCCAATGTCAGCCTTCGCGCCCGGCCGAACACGGGCCGCGCAACACTACATCGTGCTCGCTGCGACCTACGGGAACGGTGACGCACCGGCTTCCGCACGGGGATTTCTCGATCGCCTTCATGAGCTTCGAACCGCGCCGTCCGCGCCAGTCGCGGTGCTCGGGTTCGGTGACCGGAGCTTCCCGCATTTTTGCTCTTACGCCAAGGCGGTCGATGTCGCGGCGCGTGCGAAGGGGTGGACGAGCCTTCTGGAGTTCGACGCCGTCGACCGCCAGTCGCCGCAGGAGTTCGCGCGGTGGGGCCGTACACTAGGGCAGGCTCTCGGCATCCCGCTGGAACTGGACCACCAGCCGGTCGCACCCCGGACGACCGGATTGACGCTGGTTTCGCGCCGCGACTACGGCCAGGACGTGCAGGCGCCGACCGCGATCCTGCGCTTCGCCCTGCCGCGCCTCGGATTTCTGCAACGCCTGTTGGGGCGCGGCTTCGCCCGTTTCGAGGCGGGGGATCTCATCGGCATTCTCACGCAAGGCTCCCCCGTGCCGCGGTTCTATTCTCTGGCATCCGGCAGCCGCGAAGGGTTCCTCGAAATCGTGGTCCGCAAACATGCCGGCGGCGTTTGCTCCGGGATGCTGACCGGTCTTCATCCAGGCCAGTCTGTCGAAGCCTTCCTGCGGCGCAATCCGACTTTCCATCCGCCGCGCGGTCGGAAGCCGCTTATCCTGATCGGAGCCGGCACCGGTATCGGACCTCTTGCGGGCTTCGTCCGCGCCAACGATCGGTTGCGGCCCATGCACCTGTTTTTCGGGATGCGGCATCGCGATAGCGACTTCCTCTACGAGGAAGAACTGGCGCACTGGTCTTCCGAAGGTCGACTGGCGAGCCTGGCAACCGCCTGCTCGCGGGGCTCGCATCCGCGCTACATCCAGCACGTCATTGCGCGGGAAAGCGCGGCCCTAGCGGCGGCGATCGGGGCTGGAGCGCACGTCATGGTCTGCGGCGGGCGCGAGATGGCTTCCGGTGTGGCAGAGACTCTTGCCGCGATCCTGGAGCCCATGGGCCTCTCGCCGGCGCGGCTCAAGGCGGAGGGACGCTATGTCGAAGATGTCTACTGATCTTGTGCGACACGCGCTGAGCGGCCCGACCATGGGCACGCGCTGGTCGGCGCTGTTCTGGGCGAAGCCCGGGTTCGATGTAGCCCAAATCCGCTCCGGCTTGCAGGCTGCCGTCGATGAAGTCGATGCGCAGATGTCGATCTGGAAGACCGACAGCGCTCTGATGCGGCTGAACCGCGCCCCGGTCGGTGAGCCAGTGCCGATACCCGCGATGCTCGAACAGGTCCTCCAACTCGGCGTGGCCATTGGCAAGGCATCCGGCAGTGCATTCGACATGAGCGTGGGCGACGCCGTATCGGCCTGGGGGTTCGGGCCCGCCAGCGCTTCCCTGGATTCAATCCGCGCAGCGATGTCGGCACGCCGCATGTCGGCAGTCGAAGCCCTCGTGTTCGGCCATGGAACCGTGACGAAGCGTACTGCGATCATGCTCGATCTAAATGGGATCGCGAAAGGGTTCGGAGTGGATCGCCTACTCGAAACGCTGTCGGCTCTCGGCGTCCGCGACGCTCTGGTTGGGATCGACGGCGAGATGCGTGCCTTGGGCGGTCGACCGGACGGGCAGCCATGGACGGTCGCGGTGGAAAAGCCCGATCCGGATCGTCGCGCCCCCCATTCGGTCCTCGCCTTGAGCGACTGCGCGGTGGCCACCTCCGGCGACTATCGCCACTTTATCAGCGTTCGGGGACGGCGGCTCTCGCACACGATAGATCCGCAGCGCGGTGCGCCGCTGCTCGAGCCACCTGCATCAGTTACTGTGATCGCGTCTTCATGCGCACTGGCAGACGCCTGGGCCACCGCGCTCATGGTTCTCGGACCCGACGATGGAAGTAGCTTGGCGCGAACCGTCGGCCTCGAAGCCTTGTTCCTGCTGCGCGACGAACGCGATACGGTTCGTGGACGAGGCGTAGGCAATTCATTCGAGCACGCCGCCTAGGAGCGACTTTGGGATGGAACTTTCCGTAGGTGAGAGGGTGAAGACGGCGCTTCTGGCTGTGGCGGTGGTCGGCCTTCTGGGAGGTCTCGTCCTGGCCTACGTGATGGATAGGGCGGACCTTGCTTCGACCACATGGATGATCGGTGTCGTCCCTGTCCTCGCCGCGCTGCTGCTCGAGATCCTGCGCAGCCTTGCGCGAGGCGAAGTCGGATTGGACATTGTCGCGGCGCTGTCGATGACGGCGGCCCTCCTGTTCGGCGAGACGCTGGCCGCCGCGGTTGTCGCGGTAATGTATTCCGGCGGCACATTCCTCGAAAGCTTTGCCGAGGGCCGCGCCCGGCGGGAAATGCGCGATCTTCTTTCGCGCGTGCCGCGCACGGCGACACGGCACGAGGACGGTCGCCTGGAAGAGGTGCCGCTCGCTCAGATCGCCCCCGGAGATCGGCTTCTGATCCGGCAGGGCGACATCATCCCCGTGGATGGCACGATCGCGTCTGCGTCCGCGTTTCTCGACACCTCGGCGCTGACGGGCGAATCCCTGCCGATCAAGCTCGCCGCTGGCGCAGAGGCGATGAGCGGCTCGACCAATGCGGGCGATGCCTTCGATCTACTTGCTGCGAGGGAGGCGCGCGACAGCACCTATGCGGGCATAGTACGGCTAGTCGAACAGGCCCAGTCTTCCAAGGCGCCCATGTCTCGCCTCGCCGATCGCTGGTCCCTGGGCTTCCTGCTTGTGACCGTAGCGATCGCCTTCGCCGCGTGGTGGTTCACGAACGATCCCATCCGGGCGGTTGCTGTGCTGGTCGTCGCGACGCCATGTCCGCTGATCCTGGCGGTGCCAGTGGCGCTGGTGGCGGGCCTTTCGCGCGCCGCCCACTACGGCGTGCTCATCAAGGGGGCAGGGCCGCTGGAGGCCATGGCGCGCGTACGCACGCTCATCCTCGACAAGACCGGCACGCTGACAGACGGTCGGCCGCAGATCGTATCGATCGACACTCATGACGGCATCGGGGCGGATGAGGTGCTGCGGCTTGCGGCCGCTCTCGACCAGGCAACCAAACACCCTGTCGCCCAGGCGATTGTTGCCGGTGCACAGGAACGCGGACTGACGCTACCCGTCCCCCAGGAGGTCAGGGAGACGCCTGGTGAAGGGCTGACTGGGATGGTCGAGGGCCGCAGAGTGATCGTTGGCGGACATGGCTTCGTGGTGGGACAGGTCGATGCCAGGGCTGCCGACCATCCGGCGCTGTCGGCGGGTTCGGTGCTGGTGGCGGTCGGGATCGACGGCAAGCTCGCAGGCCACATGGTCATGGCCGATCCGTTGCGCGATGGCACGCATGACATGCTGTCGGGACTGCGCCGGCAGGGGGTCGACCGCATTCTCCTTGCTACCGGAGACCGCCAGGAGGTCGCGGAGCGGGTGACCGCCGGCCTCGGGCTCGACGGCATTCGGGCCGGACTCACCCCGGATCAGAAGGTTCTTCTCGTCCTTTCGGAGCGCAAGCGCGGCCCTGTGATGATGGTCGGCGACGGGGTGAATGACGCTCCCGCCCTGGCCGCCGCCGACATCGGCGTGGCAATGGGGGCGCGCGGAGCAGCAGCTTCTGCGGAAGCCGCCGATGTCGTCCTGCTCGTAGACAGGGTGGACAGGCTCGGGCCGGGCGTCGAGATCGCCCACGGTGCACGACGCATCGCCCTCGAAAGCGTCGTGGCGGGCATCGGACTTTCTGTCATCGGCATGATCGCCGCCGCTTTCGGCTACCTTACGCCCGTGCAGGGCGCATTGATCCAGGAAGCCATCGACATCGCCGTTATCCTAAACGCGCTGCGTGCACTTCGAATCCAACCAGCCGAAACCGGGCCGGTGCATCTGACTGACGGCGCGCTTGTAACTAGGGAAGGTATCAAGACATGAGCCGCCGCTTGCATTCGGAAATCCACATGGTCCATCGCATCGGGTGGCTTCGCGCCGCGGTGCTAGGTGCGAATGATGGCCTCGTCTCGACATCGAGCCTCGTCGTTGGCGTGGCGGCGGCGGGGTCCGGTTCCACGGAAATCCTGATCGCGGGCTTCGCCGGCCTCGTCGCCGGGGCCATGTCCATGGCTGCGGGTGAGTACGTGTCAGTGAGTTCGCAGACAGACGCCGAGAATGCGGACCTCGCTCGCGAACGGCGGGAACTGGCGGAGACGCCGGATGCCGAACTGGAAGAGCTGACCCAGATCTATATCAAGCGCGGCCTCGATCGCGACCTCGCGGGCCAGGTTGCCGCCCAGCTTACGGCAGGTGACGCGCTGGCCGCCCATGCCCGCGACGAACTTGGCATCTCGGAGACCGTAGCCGCGCGTCCCGTCCAGGCAGCGTTGGTGTCCGCATTGACCTTTGCGGCGGGGGCCGTGGTCCCGGTGCTGGTTGCAATGGCCACACCTGCCGACCAGACGAGCATTGTCGTCGCTGCATCGACCATCGTTGCCCTGGCGATCCTTGGCGGACTGGGAGCGAATGCAGGCGGAGCCGGCATCCTGCGTGGCTCGCTTCGCGTCACCTTCTGGGGCGCGCTCGCCATGGGCGTCACCGCTGTCGTCGGAGCTCTCTTCGGCGTGAGCGTGGGATGAGATCGAAGGCCCTCCTGCTTTGTCCTGCGAGGGTTCTGCGAAATCTGCGACCTTTGCGGAAACGTCGTGTGCGTCGCCCAGACAAGGCAACGCATCGCAACGTCTTCGCCGCTCAGTCTCTGAGACAGACGCGGACCGCTTCCGAATCCGTTATCGTGCGAATTGGACAACAGGCTTTGATGGGTTTCCGCTGACACGATGGACCACACTATTGCAAGACTTGGGCTGGCTCTGGCAATCGGCCTTCTGGTGGGTCTGGAACGCGGCTGGCGTGAACGCGAAGCTGCGGACAACAGCCGCACTGCCGGGATTCGCACCTTCGGCCTGTCGGGGCTGCTGGGCGGCATTTTTGCCTCGCTCGCAGCCGCTTTGGACTCAAGCGCTATCCTGATTGCGGGCTTCATCGGCTTCGCGGCAATCATCGCCTGGTTCTCCTCGCACGAGGCCGAGCATGACCAAAATTTCAGCGTGACGGGTGTTGTGGCAACACTGAGCGTGTTCGCGCTCGGCGCACTGGCCGTCGTCGGTGACCAGCTCGTCGCCGCGGCCGGCGGAGCCGCGCTGGCAGCTGTCCTGGCCAGCCGGGAGATGCTTCATGGACTTCTGCGTCGCGTGACCTGGATCGAACTGCGCTCGGCCATCGTCCTTGCAGCGATGACCGCGATCGTCCTGCCGCTGCTTCCCGACAGAACCGTCGGCCCCTGGGGCGGGTTTAATCCGTTCGAGATCTGGTTGTTTACCGTCATAGTCGCCGCGATCTCCTTCGGTGGCTATGTCGCGGTGCGCGCACTCGGCGAGGCGCGTGGGCTGCTCATCGGGTCGGTCGCCGGCGCGATTGTTTCGTCTACCGCGGTCACGGTCGCCCTGGCGCGTATGGCCAGGGCGGAGGCCAACGCGATGCCACTGGTGGGTGGGGCGGCCCTCGCGGCGCTGGTATCAATCCTGCGAGTCTGTGCCATCGTTGCGCTACTCGCACCGCAGGTCATTGCGAACATGATTGGCCCCGCGATCGCTGGGGGACTTGTGCTTGCCGTAGCCGGCGCCGTGCTGCTGCGTCGAAGCGGCGCGCACAAAGCCGGCGAACAGCCCGGGCGCAACCCGTTCGAAGTGGGCGCCTTGCTGGGCTTTGCCGCTGCCTTCGCAATTGTTTCTACCGTAAGTGCGGCGCTCTCAAGCCGCTTTGGCGAGAGCGGGCTCCTGGCCACGACTGCCGTTTCCGGCGCGTTCGACGTCGATGTGGCCGTCCTCAGCGCGCTTCGACTTGTCGAGAGGGGAACGGCCGTAGCGCTCGTGGGGCAAGCAGTCCTCGTAGCGCTCGCTACGAATGCCCTCGGGCGTCTTGTTCTCGCGATCCTCGCAGGTCCGGTGCGCTTCTCGCTCCCGCTCGCTGCAATTACAGCATGCGCGACCGCGGTGGCGCTCGCTGCCTTCGTGTGGCTACCGTTCACTTGAGAGTGGCGATGGAGTTTAGCCCGGCGCATGACGCATATGCCGGCGGAGGACGGATTGCGTTTGCCGCGTTCTAGTTCGCTGACATAGGCTTGATGAAGGTTGGCGGCATGCACGAACTCTTCTTGCGAGAAGCCTTTTCCCGTCGCAACCGCTGCAGATTTGCGCCCACGCGCGTTCGTCCGACCAGCTTGCCGCTTACAGGGGCCGTTGGGATCTTTTGGAGCAACCCGAGCCGGTATTGCCGCCGGCCTCGGCATAGGTAACGCAGGTTCTTTGGCGGAAGTCACGGTTCCGCCTGGACTTCTTGTGGTTGTCGAGCAGTAGTGTGGCATCCGCAGCTTGAGCAGCCCGATCACGTGGGCTGCAGCCGGGCTCTGTCGGTAGAAGAGACCGGCGGAGCACTACCATGCATAGAATTGCTCAAGGTGACGATCAATCCGCTTGCGCAGCGACCGAAGAGGCGACGGTGCCCGATCGGTCCAGCCTGCGTAACCAGATGCTCGAGATCGAGCCCGAGCTCGGGACGCTGGCGGGCGTCATTGCCGCATTACAGATCTTCGCGGAAGCCTCCGATCACATTGACCCTCGTGCCATCGCGCTGTTGGCCAGAGTGGGTGGCGAGGCACTGGAGCGGGTCGAAGCTGCCTGGCGTAGCGTGACCGGGTCACGCACCAAGGTCTCCTGAGTGCTCCTCGAGCTGTTCCGAAGTTCGGACTGGACTTGTGCGGGGAACGAAGCATTGCTGTCCGTGCGCTGACGAGACCGACCGACCGCCAACCGCCGCTTCTCCAGCCCGCCAATGCGGGCTTCCGTCAGTACAGGCGCCAGGATCGTCCGGTGCGCTGAACAGGATGGGAGAAGCAACGATGGCATCGAACAACACGGTCAAGTCCAACGAACAGGTCGAGGCGGGGCAGATTGATCAGTCGGCTGCGGCCGATGCGGCGCCGGCCGGTTCCGCGTTCACAGGGGCGAAGAAGATCCGCTCACGGGTCGCATTTGGCAAGGGCGGCGTGGCTTCCAAGGTATCCTCCGGTAAGGCGGGTTCTTCAAAGGCTCCGGCCACGAGCAAGAGCGAGGCCGTGATCAGGATGTTGAAGAGCGGCAAGGGTGCCACCGTCGCGGCGATGATGGAGGCGACGGGATGGCAGGCACATTCGGTGCGCGGCTTCCTCTCCGGGACGGTGAAGAAGAAGATGGGATTGGCCATCTCCAGCGAGGCGGGCAAGGACGGCGTCCGTCGCTACCGTGTCCAGGATGTGGCGAAGGCCGGATGAGCGTCATGCAGACCGACGCGAAGCTGGAACGGCAGGTCGCCGCGGTTGGCGACCTCCCGCGTGAGAAGTTGGCGGCGCTCTGGCTGAAGGCCTATGGGTGCCCGCCGCCGAAGGGCATCACGCGTGCCTCCCTGGAGCGATCTGCTGCCTGGCATTTACAGGCGAAGCGGCTGGGCGGCCTGTCTGCTCATGCCCGCCGCATCATCAGGCAACATGTGAAGCAGAAGGAGGCCAAGCGAGACGATGCTGCGGTCGGTCTGGGTCCGGGGCATGCAGCTACCGCCGTTGCTTCGACCATCAAGCCACCGCCTTTGCCTGGCACGCGGCTCATGCGCGAGTGGAACGGTCGCATGCATATCGTCGACATCACTGAGGACGGCATCCTCTTCGACGGCAAGCTCTACCGATCGTTGACCGCGGTGACAAAGCGCATCACCGGTGCTCATTGGTCCGGCCCGAGGTTCTTCGGCCTATGAGCGAGAATGGTAACGCGCTGCGTCTGCATTGCGCCATCTACACCCGCAAGTCGACCGAGGAGGGGCTCGATCAGGACTTCAACTCGCTCGACGCGCAGCGTGAGGCCTGCGCCGCTTACATCGCTTCGCAGGCATCGCTCGGATGGCGACTTGTTGCCGACCAGTATGACGATGGCGGCATCTCCGGCGGCACGATGGAGCGACCCGCGCTGCAGCGGCTGCTGAGCGACATCCGCGAACGCAGGGTCGATGTCGTGGTCGTCTACAAGATCGACCGGCTGACGCGCTCGCTGGCCGACTTCGCCAAGATCGTCGAGATCTTCGATCACGCCGAAGCCTCCTTCGTCTCCATCACCCAGCAGTTCAATACCACGACCTCGATGGGGCGGCTGACGCTGAACGTGCTCCTGTCGTTTGCCCAGTTTGAACGGGAAGTCACAGCCGAGCGCATCCGCGACAAGATCGCAGCTTCGAAGAAGAAGGGAATGTGGATGGGCGGCACCGTCCCGCTCGGCTACCGGCATGAGAACCGCAAGCTGATCGTCGATGAGCAGGAAGCCGAGATCGTGCGCTTCATCTTCGACAGATACCTGGCACTTGGCTCGATCAGAGGAGTGGTAGCGGCAGCGAACGCCAGGAGGTTCCAGCCGCGCCTTGAGAAGGCGATAGGCCATCCCGAGCAGCTCGTCGAAGACCACGATCGGCCAGCGGATGGCGCCTCGGCTTGTTCTTTCCGCAAGTTCAGCCGCGGACAAATATCCTGGATCCTTTCCAATCCGCTCTACATCGGAAAGGTCCGCCACAGAGGCAACGTCTACGAGGGAAGCCACCAAGCCATCGTCGATGTCGCCACCTTCGAGCGGGCACGCGACTGTCTGAGGAAGGGTGCACCACCGCGGCGAAGCCCGACAAACACGTCGGGCGCTCATCTGCTTCAGGGGCGGGTGTTCGATCGCAACGGCGAAGTGCTGCGCAGCACGCACGCCAAAACGAGGGGCGTGCGCTACCGCTACTACGTCTCGAAGGATGCCTTGGAGCGGCCGGGCGGAGACGGAGACATCTGGCGCCTGCCTGCAATCCAGCTGGAGCGGATCGTCGAGCGGGAACTCCGCCGCTTCCTCGATGATGGAGCAAGGCTCGGCGATGCGATTGCAGGCCGCGTCACGGCCGATCAGCTCGTGCAGGTGCACGGGAAGGGAAGGGCGCTCGGGCTGGCCTGTGAGAAGGCGTCGCCGCAGTTGCGGAGTGCCATGATCGCTTCGCTGGTCGATCGCGTCGATCTGCGGACCGGCAAGCTCCTCATGACGATCGATCTGAACGGGCTGCTACGGGAACTTGGCTTCGATGCCGGTTCCAGGCAATCGGACTCTCAGCCTGCATCGCCGGTGATCATCGAGTGCCCGATGACGCTGCGGCGGCGTGGCATCGAGATGAAGCTGGTCGTTGCCGATGCCCGTGCCGCCGACCGCAAGCCGGACCCGAACCTCGTCTCCGTCATCGCCGTCGCACATGGCTACCTTGCCCAGCTCACCGACGGCTCGAACCGATCCTCGAGCGAGGTGGCCGCAGCCAACGGGGTTGACCGTTCGGACTTCGCCCGCATCCTCCGGCTCGCCTTCCTGTCGCCGCGGCTGGTTGACAGCATCTTCGCAGGAAGGCAACCGGTCGAGCTGACGGCCCGGCATTTGTCCCGGCTCTCGGACCTCCCGCTTTCCTGGCACGAACAGGAGCAGTTGCTTGGGCTGGACCTGCACTGACACGCAATCGCGACAGGATTGTTCAGCACATTCCGTCTGGACGGCATAGTCCATCGCATCGCCACGCGAAACTCGGGGGCTCGGAACGCGGCCCACAGAGACGAACCCGCCAAAGGGCGGCTTTAGAGCCAGGAAATGGTGGCAGCTTCCCCCGCCTTCGGCGTCTCTGTCCAGCAAGCCGCGGAAAACGCGGCGCTATTGCGAGACCCTCGAAGCAGGGCGAAAAGGGGAGGACTGGGTGGTGCCGCCTGCGTGACTCGAACACGCGACCCTCGCATTACGAATGCGATGCTCTACCGACTGAGCTAAGGCGGC
>Ga0182743_1003436_pt1 | contig 12804 bp, 19 predicted proteins | sample eDN3rd30CKraftOP_FD_128522 | JGI IMG/M metagenome (GOLD analysis project Ga0182743, IMG submission 128522) | Enriched Organic Plus compost microbial communities from Emeryville, California, USA - eDNA 3rd pass 30_C Kraft OP (version 2) (version 2) ... | reverse complement strand
TCCAAGAAGATTGCGCGGGCTGAGCACGTCCATCCTCGTGACCTTGAGCCCGCCTATGCCTCCGTCGCCGCCGCACGAGCCGAACGCCTTGGCCAGCCCCAATACGGAGGGATCAATGTCATTGCGATCCCTGAGATGCCGTTGCCCAGTTTTGTGAATTTTACACGGGCGGGTAAGGCTTGGGCGTGGGGGCCGAATGGCGATCTGAGGGAGTTCGCGGAGAACGAACCCCGCCATGCCTATGACCCGGTGACGCGTCGCTATTTGGGTGGCTATTGGCTGTCGCGGGTGAGCAGGACGAATGTCCTGTTGTGGTCGAATGATCAGACGCAGAGCGCTTGGACGAAAGCGAACTGCACTGCTTCTGATCCTGACCTTACCGTTCGTGGTTTTCCTGTCACGAGGCTGACAGCATCGGCGGGAAATCATGGCGTGTCCACAATACAGAGCGCAACAAAGAGCGCGGCTGCGCAGACATGGACAGGGTGGGCAATCGTCCGAACATCGGGGATGCCGTACATCCACTTTTGGATTGATGGTGGTTCGTCAACAAACCGGTCGCGCGCCATCTTTCAAGTATCAGACTGGTCTTTGTTGACCTTAAACGATGCAGGGACGTTCACTGGCGGAGTTGCCAAAGCAGTTGATCTTGGCGGCGGGATCGCACTGATCAGGGTTACTGCTACGACTGGGACGGAAAGTGCAATACGCATGGTGATTGTACCATCGTCAACGTCTCTCTCAACAGTCGGAACTTACGATGGCGACGAGTATCTCGACCCCCTTCACTGCCAACTCGAACAATCGCCCTTCGCGACCACGCCAATCCTGACGGAAGGCTCTGCGGTCACGGTGCCGGGTGAGGTCATGAATTGTCCGGTGCCGACGCATCTGTGGTCGAGCACGGCGTTGACGATGGTGTGGCGGGGTCGCGTGTTTGCGCTCCCATCAGCAGCCGTCGCTACGCTGATGGGTGTCGATGACGGGACGTCGAACAATCGAACGGGTATCCGTCTCTCGCAGGCTGGGGCGTTTCTTCTGAACGTTGTTTCGGAGGGCGTGACGGGCGCGTCTGTGAGCGGCGGTTCCGCCGTCCTCGGGGAAGAAACGGCGCTGTCGGCGCGCATCTATTCAGATGACTTTGCGTTCTCGCGTGATGGCGGATCGGTTGCCACAGACACATCTGGGGCTGTGCCCATTGGTATGACGCCAACGATCAAGTTGGGTTACGAGACAACCGGCGCTTGGACAGCCTACGAACACGTCATCTCCCAATTCGCACTGTTCCCCGTCGCCGCTCCCGACGCCGACGTCCAGGCCCTTTCGAGGCTCGCACCCCCATGACCAAGACAATCATCCGCATGCGCTTTGATAACGAGGCGCAGGCCATCGAGACGTTGCCGATGCTCCGGGACGAGGATGGGTGGGTGCGTGACGGAGACAGCTACACGCTCGTGCTCGTTGGCCGGATCATGGAGAGTGAGGGTGTGCCTGGGGAGGACCCGGACGGGCCGCCTCTCGTTCCGCCGACGTATAAGCCCGGGTGGCATGCTGACATCCTCGTCACGGACGCGTGTCCCGACAAGACCACGATCCTTGAAGCCGTCGCGCCGTATGTCGTGGAGCCGGCCGGCCCGCGTCATAAGTTTGCTGGAGAACAGTAATGGCTGATCCCGATATCATCACCGGCACCGGCACGCTTTGGTCGACGGCGATTCTTCCAGGCGACATCTTCTGGTCGAAGGGCATTTCGGTCCCGATCAAAGAGGTGATCAGTGACACGTCGATCCGCCTGACCATGCCCTGGCCGGGGCCGCCGCTCGCGGCCGGTTCGAAATACTCCATCGTCAAGAATTCCGGTCTGCGTCACGCCCCGACGGAGATGGTGGCTCGGGTGCGCGATCTTCTCAACCGGCTTCGGCCGTTCGACGCGGCGGCGCCGGTGTTCTCGGTGCTGGAGTTCGGCGTTAACACGCCTCCGAGCGCATCGGACGGCGACCGCTACGTGTCCGGGACAGAGCCGACAGGCCAGTGGACCGGCCACCCGAACGAAATCATCGAAAAGACCTCGACCGGCTGGCTGTTCCGGTCGCCGGAGCACGGCTGGCATATCATCGACGAGGCGACCAATGCCGTTCGGGCCTGGACCGGATCGACCTGGACGGGTCAGATCGGCCTCGGCGCGTCCCTGATATTCGTCGGACAATGGAGCGGTTCGGAAAATTACGTCGCCGGCAACGTGGTGATCCATGCGGGTCGCGCGTGGGTGGCGGTCGATGCGAACTCAAACTCCGAACCGGGTTTCGAATCCGAGGATTGGACTGTCTTCGTTGACGTGGGTGAGGATGGCGGGGCGTTCACGCTACGCTATCAGTTCGATGACGACACGACCGAAACCGCGCCGGCGCCCGGCCGGGTCAAGTTCAACGCCGCTCCGGGCAGCGCCACCATCCTGCGGGTGTCGATCGAGGACGTGCATGGCAACGCTTGGGGCGCGTTGATCGGCTCGATCGACACCGCGACGGATTCGATCCAGAAGGGCAAGGTTCGGGTCGTCACCAAGGGCGATGCGACGCGCCAGATCATCGCCAATGTGGCGTCAGCCACCCTGGTCGGATCGACGCACTACAACCTGGCCATATCGGCGGTCCAGGTGTCGGCCGCCGCGCTCCAGGATGACGCGGAGGTGCTGTTCACCTTCCAGGAACGGGGTGACAAGGGCGAAATCGGAAGCACTGGTGCGACGGGGCCGCGCGGTTTCGCCGGCGGCGGCGCGGCGATCCCGTATCTGTTCTCGACGAACACCGGCGACATGGATCCCGGAAACGGCCGGTTGCGGCTGAACAACTCGACGCAATCCAGCGCGACGGAAATCTATGCTGATCAGCTCAACAGCGGGGGCGACTCGGTCGCGGACCTGATCGACGCCATCGCGGCCGGTACCAGCACGGTCAAGGCAACGGGCCGACTGTTCGATGCCGCGACGGCCGCCAAGTGGATCGCGTTCAACGTCACCGGCGTGACGACCAAATCAGGTTATCGCGCCCTCACGATCGAGGTGACCGGTTCATCGGCATCGACTCCGTTCACCAACAATGATCCGCTGATCCTGGATTGGTCGCCGACCGGGGATAAGGGCGACACGGGGGAGACCGGGGAGAAGGGCGATACGGGCGACACGGGTTCGGGGATCCAGCCGGATTTCGTGGTCGATACGCTACCGGAGCGTGACGCATATGATGACGAGCCGGAGCAGACGATAGTTCTCGTTGCATCGGATGGCGACATCTACATCCGAAGCGGAGCCGCCGGAAACTGGCTAGGGCCGGTCGCTGTTGGCGGCGCCAGCGACGCCAGCGAGATCAATTTCAGCAACTCTGCGGCCGAACTACCTGGCGAACCCACAACCGCTCAAGCGGCCGTCGAATCTGTTGCGGGACTGATGCGACAGAGGGCTCACGCCTCAACAGATTGGACGGGCGGCACTTCAAGTACGTCGTGGGTTGAATCCGGACTGTCGGCGGCTCTGCCCGCGACCCTCGCCAAGGTCGGCAACAAAGTTCTAATTCGGTGCAGTTTGATCTTGGGCGGGAGCGCAGGCGTCCACTTCCTGAAGTTGCGGCGAGGAAGCAGCACGTTCCTGCCGTCCTCAGGGCAAATAGCGAATGTGCGATTCACTGACACGTCGGACTTGCGACACGTTACGTTTGAATGGGTCGACGAACCGGACGCCGTTGATGTGGAGACTTACTACCTGATGTGGTCGGTCGCGTCTGGCGGCTCGTTGTATTTCAACCGGCAAGGTGCGGTCGGGACCAATCGCGGTTTTTCGTCAATGACCCTCGAAGAGATCCATGTTTAGGCGGCACGGCTTGCTTGCCGACGCTCCGGAGGTGTCTGATATCCGAAGATTGCGGGCATGTCATGCGAGATTCGGCTTTCGGCCCGGCGCAATATGTCGGGCGGCAAGTCGTCCCTATAGTTTCCGATCCCGCCGCGCCGCACGTGGTGCGACCGGGGATCATCCAATTTGACATCTCCGAATATCGCGAACCCAGAAGACTTGTAGCGCGGCACGTTTTCGCTGGCTTGCATCGCTTTCATGCTGTCGAACGCAGCATAATCGACCGCCTCTTGCAAAACGTCATTTTGGCATCGAACGCCCAACGCAGACAGCAACCGCTGGACTTGCCATTGCGGTGCGGCTAGCAGGTCTTCGTAGCGCATGAACATTGGCAGCATCCCACGGTTGGTAGCGGATGCCCAAAGCTGATGGAAGCGGACCAGCTTATCGAGGCCGAAAACCTTGTCCTCTATGAAAGACTCCAGAGTCCCCGTGAACCGATCGTCGCCGGAGACCTGGAACTTATGTTGCATGAACAGCGAAACTTGAACGTCCAGCGGGTAGCGGGTCATTAAGATTGCGCGGTGATCGCGATACGGATCAACGGTGTTTTGCAGGCTTAAGTCGCTGGCTGTTTGGGTGCTCCACGTCAGCGGCGAATGCGTGAACTCGATCGACAGGTGCCTTCCGGAAACCTGAAGAGGTTCGCCGCCATCGAACAGCGGGATATCGGGCAGGTTGAGAAGCCCTTGAAAGTATCGACCCAGCAAAACGCGAAGCCACGTTTGTCCACTCTTGGGGTATGCGATGACGGAAAAGTGCTCAATCTGAACGCGCTGGGTGGCGGGAAAATTCTTAAACACTGTCGCCAGTCTCCGTTGCACGAAGCCCGTCCAGATCATCCCGCGTCATCGTTGATGCCCTCCCAGGTTGCGGAGGTTATGTCGCCGTTCTGCCACAATCAACCATCCCGGGCAGCGGCGATTTGACTCACTTCTGAGGATGCTGCGATGCGCAAAATCGCCCCGCTGGCTCTCGCCGGCGCGCTCCTCCTATGGCCTCAGACCGTATCCGCTCAGGTCTCCGACCAATGGGCGATGGCGCATGTGCCCTCGGTCAAGATCGAGGCCAGGGCGCCCCGGACGACCGTGAGGTTGGGCGCTGGGCGGCCGGCTGGCTGTCCGCGCCTGTGGTGCGGGTGCTGGCTCAAGCGCCATGTGGGGCTCAAGGATCGCCGCCTGTGGCGAGCCCGGGCCTGGCTCAAGATCGGCCGGCGGGTGTCATCACCTCGGGTCGGCGCCGTCGCTGTCTATGCGCGCGGCCGCGCCGGCGGTCATGTCGGAATCGTCACCAAGGTGATCGGTCCCGGCCGGATCGTGCTGCTCTCAGGCAATGACGGCAACCGGGTGAGGGAGCGTGAGCGCTCCACCCGCGGTCTGCTTGGGTATGTGGTGCTGCGGTGATGCCACGGCTCGATGGCCGTGAGGCCCTGCGCGCGTTCCGGATTTTTGTACTCCTGGCGGCCGTTGCCGCGCTGATCGCCTGCGCGATCCATCTGTCCTGATCCATCCACAATCTGAGGTCTGACCATGTCCACGTCCACGCTGCTCAAGCGGGGCTCGAAGGGCGTTGCCGTCCGCGAGCTGCAATCCATGCTCAATGCGGCCGGAGCGTCGCCGGTGCTCAAGGTCGATGGCGATTTCGGCCCGGCAACCGAGAGGGCCGTCAAAGCCTATCAGCGATCCGCCAAGCTGGTCGTCGATGGCATTGTCGGGCCCCAGACGCGTACCGCTCTCAAGCAGGCGATCACCCCGGTGCAGCCTGGCCGGCCAGAGCCGGACAAGTCGGCGATGGATCAGCCGGCACCGGCGACGGGTGCTGCCGGTCAGGTGCGACGGCCGCCGAATGCCGACAGCCTGCAACTGCTTTCGACCGCGCGCGCGATCAATGAGATTATCGCCCACTGCGCTGCGACGCCGGAGGGCAAAGATTACACAGTCGCGGACATCCGCGCCTGGCACAAGCAGCGGGGCTGGTCGGATATCGGCTACCACTATGTCGTCTATCGCGACGGACGTGTGATGCTCGGCCGGCCGGTCGGCCAGGTTGGCGCGCATGTGTCGGGCCGCAACACCGGCACGATCGGCGTCTGCTACGTCGGCGGCGTCGCGGCCGACGGCAAGACCGCGAAAGACACGCGGACCGCGGCGCAGCGCGACTCGCTCCTCTGGCTCGTCAGGCAACTCAAGGCCAAGCATCCGAGCATCCGCAAGGTCACCGGTCACAATCAATACGCTGCCAAGGCGTGTCCGTCGTTCGACGTGCGCAAAGACGCGCTCGGCTCGGTCATCTGATCCCCGCCGGCGGGTGGCCGGCAATATCCCCAACGGAAAGATGGAGACCATGAACACCAATCTGATTCACAACATCCTCAACGTCGCGATCGCCGCGCTGGCGGCCACCACCGCGTTTCTGCTCGCGACCGGATGCACGACGCTTCCGGACGGCGCGATCGAGTGCTCGGGCTCCTGGATCAGCCCCTCCGTGACCACGATCATCGTCGCCGTGCTCGGTGTCGCCAAGACGCTGATCAACGTGGTTCGTGACGGCTTCAAGGGCCTCGTCAAAGAGCAGCCTCCCGTCCAGTGAGCACGATCTATCTCGTCCTGGGCGCGGTCGCCGTCATCGGCGCCGCGCTCTGGATCGCCGTGGCGTCGGCGCGAAAGCGTGGCGCCGCTGAGACCGAGGCCGAACACAACACGAGGGCGGCTGAAAATGCGGAAACCATGGGGCGAGTTATCGCTGAGCACCGAGAGCCGGAGGATGCTGCGAAGCGTCTCGACAGCGGGACTTTTTAGCCTGGCGCTGGCCGGATGTCAGACGGTCACGAGTGGATGCCCGCCGCTGGTAACGTATTCGGCGGAGTTTCAGCGGGAGGCGGCGGGGGAGTTGCGAACGCTGTCCGCCGGTTCGCGTGTGGCGACGATGGTCGTCGATTACGGAAAGATGCGTGATGCGTGCCGTGCCGTCGTCTCTAACTGAAAGGCTGCCGCATTATGTGGGAATACCTGCCGACGCTTGCCTCGATCGCCAGCTTTGTCCTCACTGCTGTCATCATGCTGGTGACAGTCACATGGCGGGTTTCTCAGGCCGTTGCCGATCTGAGAAAGGCCATCGAGGCATCGCGGGATGAAATCGAGGCGAAGCAGGATTCCCGCTATCGCGAGTTCGGAGAGACTGCGGCCGCGCTCCGAACGAAGATCCACGAAGTGGAGACGTGGTCCCGAGATACGTTCGTTCGGAAGGACAGCTTCGAGGGTGGCTTGTCGCGCATTGAAAAGATGATCGGCGACAGGTTTGGCGGTGTCGAGGCGCGAATGGAGCGCATGGAGGGGAAGATTGACGCGCGGAGGTGACGCCCTCGTGCTTTAACCCGTCAGCAGAGAGTCCCGATCTGCAAGTGGTAGGAGATCAGGCGTGATATCCAGGGGGCGCTTTTTATAGAGAGTCGACGCGAAGTGAAGCCGATCAAGATAGCGCTGATCGATCTCAATCTCGACTTGATGCTCAGCCATCAAGCGTTCTTTTGCAGACTGCCAAACTCTAATAGCTTCGTCTGCTAGTGTATTGTTTGACGATAGAAGCAACCAATCTTCGGGTTCCGGCGAAATGCTTTGAATGGATTTGCGTTTTGAGCGGTAAATTGTGGCGCCTTCTTCATCCTGCCGTGAATGATCAAGCGATCCCATCGCTTTCTCTTTTCCCATTATTATTTTATGTCGAATTTGCGTGCATGACTCAGTGCAGATATCAAGAAGAAAATAGTCTTCGATCGTCGTTTTAATTTTTGAGATATCAATATCATGGCCAAGAACATCGTGTTGATTGCTTAAGTCTTGGTATAGCTGGAGAATGTGCGGCCAATTCGAGCCACTTTCAAAGCGATTTTTTGTGACCGCATGGAGTAGGATCTCTGTCGAATAGATTTCAATAACGGTTTTCAGTCTGGAGATTAGATCTTCCGCCTCTTTCTTGGTCTCCTCCCACATTTCAGCTTCGATGCCGAAGCCTTTAAAGCGCTTAAATCGAGAAGCGTTGCCGTAGAGGAAGCATAGCACTGCGATTCCAACCGACGCGGCCGCGTATGGTACGTTCGTTTGGAGAAGTAGATTAATTGAAGCGACCAAAAAGATCAGTCCGACAAAGCAGAAGATCGCGCGCTCCCAATGCTCTACAATAAATTCTCTGCTCGTATTGATCATTGATCTACCCTGGCAGCGCGTTAATCAAATTGTAGTCGTCATCATCCGCCCTCGAACTATTGACCCGCGTCGAGACCGGCCATCGCTGCAACAGCCCGTCAGGGGCCGGTCGCATCAGCTCCTCTGCCTCGTCCGGGGATCCTTGCTCCCATTGCTCCCACTGATCCGGCTCCAGCATCACCGGCATCCGATCATGGACCTCCGCCACCATGGCATTGGGCTCGGTGATGACCATGGAACATGAGGTGATGGTCTCTCCGGATGCTTTATCGGTCCACTCGTCCCAAAGGCCGGCGGTGGTGATGATGGGGCCGCCGTCGGCGCGGGTAAAATACCAGGGCTGTTTGCCGGCCGGCGTCGTCTGCCACTCGTAATAGCCGCTGACCGGGATCAAGCAGCGCCGGGATTTGAAGGACGATCGGAAGAACGGCTTCGAGGCCGCGGTCTCGGCCCGGGCGTTGAAGGTCGCCAGACGCATCTCCTTGAGCGGTTTGCTCCACCATCCTGGGATCAGCCCCCAGCGCATGCGCTTGAGCGATCGGCCGGCGTCATCCCGGACGACGGCATCAACCTTGGTGGTCGGACAGACATTGTATCGGGGCCGCATGTTGGATGGCGGCTCGGACTGGATCAGATTGTAATAGGCCCGGACCTCGGCCCAGGTGTACCGGGCTGTGAAGCGGCCACACATCACTGCACCAGACGGATGATGACACCGGCGCCGATGACCGCGGCGATCGCCAGCGCGGCCAACAGTGCGATCAAGCGCATGTTGGGCTCGGGTCCGCCGTAATCCGGCGATTGCTCGTATCCGCTAGCCATGTGGTCCCCCGCTCGGACTATCCTTGAGCGTCCAGCCCCGCCACTGGCTGACCTGGCGTGGCGTCTTGCCGGCCATCCAGGCGGCGACCTGGCGGAGGCCAGCATAGGCATTTTGCCATGGGCCCGGGAATAGCTCGGCGTGGCGCTCGCACCAGAGTCTGAGGTTGATTGCCGCGTGCTCGGTGCCCGATGGATCGACCACGATCCAGACCTTGGCGTTGACGTTGCTCTCAAACGGGCCGGATCTGGGGCTGCGGCGCGCGGCCTCGTTGCCCCTGTGCAGGTTGCCGGTTCGGGCCGCGGCGGCCTTGGCCTTGGATGTATCGCCCCAGGCGTTGCGCTTACCGAGGTGAACCCGACTGCGATGGATCGAGGAGCAGGCAGGCGAGCACGTCACGGTCTTGGAGGAGGGCGGCGCCGCGAATGGCGCGCCGCAGACTGTACAGCACTTGCTATGGCGCCGGCTGGCCAAGGCTCTCATCCTCCATCAAGGCCAATGCTTTGCGTGCCCGGTCGGGACGGTCGGTCTCAAGCCATGCACCGAGCGTGTCCCGTAGCGCCCGGAATGTCGCGCCGTCGAGTATGTCACTGTCGGTGTTGTTGCGGTAGACGAGCACGCCGTTGCCGTAGCTCGATCTTGGATCATGGACAGACCAGCGGAGAGCGCGAGGGCGCTCTCCGGGGATGTGCAGGCGGTAGGGCATCAGGACCCCAGGATTACGATGCCAGCAGCCTCAGCGCCAACGTGGTCGACATAAGCGGCCAGCCACTCGGCTTTGTCGTTGCCGGTCACCTTATCGTTGACGGCTTCGATGGTCTCGTCATCGATCAGGTCGAGGTAGGCGTCAAAGTGATTGACGAGGTCGGCCGCGTCCTTGTGGACGGTGGCGGAGGACCAGGGGTTGATCAGGGTGATGGTGGCCATAATCCTAGCTCCTTGCTAGAGCCTCTCGTATCCCTGGAGGCGCCGGGCATCAGCTCCGTGCTGATGATTGGATTATAGCGAGGGTTGTCCCCGGCGTCAATATCTGTAATACAAAAAATATGAAAAAATCACCTGACGAAAATCTTCACCGGCGCGGTCGTGGTCGGCCCGCGACCGGAAGCAATCCTATTATGCCCATCCGGCTACATCCGGATTTGAGGGACAGAATGGATGCGACCCTCGAGTCTGGAGAGACTCGCAGCAGCTTTACGGTCGCGGCGATCGAGCGCGAGATCAAGCGGCGGGAGCGGGGGCGCTAATGTGATTGGGATATTCCAGGGGTGCCCCTTGCGACAAAAGGGCGACGTTTGGCGATGGGCGTTTGGATGCGCCCCGTGTGAATCTTTGTTTGGATAAACGCTCGCGGCACACCTAGCGAGCGGCAGACCATTTCGATCGTTGCGCCCGTTTTTATAAGGTCATTGGCGGCAGCTGTGAGTCTATCCACCTCCTCCTTTGAGCGATTGGGGCCTCTCCTTGCGGTGGAAGATGGTAGCCGGCCGGCCTGAATTTCTCGGATGATATATGCTCGAGAATAGCCTACAGCCCAGCTTACATCGTCGATCCTCTTTCCGTCTTCGAGCATTCGTCGGGCCGTCGCATAATCGAGCGGCGGGCGAGGCGGCTTGCAGACAGGCAATTCTCCATTGCGCTGCAATGTGCGGATCGCCCCGGCAGAGCATCCAAGCTTGGTGGCGACTTGATCAGGCGTTGCGCCGGTAGAGATCAACTCGCGAGCCGCCTGACGATCAATTCTTGGGAGCCGCCCACGCGGCTTGCTACGATGGAGCGACAAGCGATCATATCCGGCCATCATGTATTTGATCCACGGATAGCGTCGCTGATCCAGCATTTCCTGTGCCAGCATCGACACAAGAAGTGGATCCAATCCCAGCGCCCGCGCGGCATTGTAGTGGTCGCCAAACCTCTGTCTTATCCAACCACAGAATTCTTTGCTTGTCGGGCCGGTCGGAGGCGAGGCGTGTACAGTTTGTGCGTCCATGCTGCCGATTCCGAATCGGGGGGTTACATCTCGATGAGATATTATCGGCATATGATCGGAAAAATTGCAATCTTAAGTATGTATTTGAAGGTGTCTAGCAGCTCTGGGTCGACAGGAAAGCGCGGCTAGCTGGATTCAAATGGCTGTCAGAGCCAGCCTGACTGCATCAATGCGCCCCACAAGAGCCGCAGGGCGAGCACGGTAAGGATGAGCTGCAAGACAATCCGGAAACGTCGCTCGGGCATACGCAGAAGCATGCTGTCCCCGATCCAGTTTCCGGCCGCGCCTGCGATGATCATGGCGGCCATAAGTGGCGCGAAGCTCCACACTGCGAAGCCGATGACCCCGAACGCCGCAAGCTTGGCGATGTGAGTGATCATCATCAGAGTGCCAAGCGTAGCGGCGTGGGCAAACCGGTCCTTGGCGGCGCTGGCCACCAATGGCGCTATGAGCGTGCCGGTTGCGCTGACGAAGACTCCAAGAAACGTCGCGAAGAATCCCAGCCCTGCAAAGCGTCCACGCTCTGCACCGATGCGGCCGAGGTGAGGCACCCACGTAACCAGCAGGATGAAAGCGCCGAGGATCAGTTGAAGCCAGCCGATCGGCAAGGCAATGAAGGTCTTGGCACCTGCAATCGCTCCTACCGCGGCCCCGATGGCGAACGGTAGGATCGTGCCGCGCATGATGTGACGGCGCATGATGACGGCGCGGCTGAAGCCAGTGCCGAGCATAACAACCGTATGCACGGGGATCAGCACGGCTGGTGACATCGCCACGGACATGACGCCGAGCAGTAGGAGCCCGCCGGCTGCTCCCGTAACGACGCCTAGAAATGCCGTGAAAAAGGACGCCACAACCAGTCCCACAAACAGGAGAGGGCTGATGTCTGGAGCAGTCAGAAAATCCATTCGGCACCGGTGACAGAATTTCAGAGCGGGATCGTAAAGTGTGGGCTAACATGCCACGCTGATCTCAAGGGAGCCAATCATGAAACTCGCTGCAATCGTCCTGGCTGCTTCCGCGCTGTCGCTCAGCCCCGCTCTCGCTCAAACGAGCGGGACCGATGCCATGCAGGCCTGCTCTGCAAAGGCCATGAGCAAGGATGGCAAACCGCTCGCGGGAGCCGCCAAGGCCAGCGCCATGAAAAAGTGCTGCGAAGCCGCGGCTGTCAGCAAGGACGGCAAGCCACTCGCTGGAGCGGCGAAGGCCAGCTTTGTGAAGAAGTGCACCAGCTAAGTGCGAGCGCTGATCATAGCGGGCACCTTATGCCTGATGATCGTTTTATCCGAGGCGCAGCCGATTGTCGGCCGCGCCTCGGTCATTGACGGCGATACGATCGAAATTGCCGGACAGCGTATCCGGTTGCATGGTATCGATGCTCCGGAGAGCCGACAGCTCTGCTCGGATGCGGCTGGCCAGCGATATCGCTGCGGGCAGCGAGCCGCGCTGATGCTCGCTGATTGGATCGATGGCGCACAGCCGATTCGCTGCGTTTCTCGCGATCGCGACCGGTGGGGTCGGGTGATTGCGGCTTGCACGCGAGGCGGTGCTGATGTCGTCGAATGGCTGGTCCGCAAGGGGCACGCGCTGGATTGGCCGAGGTACAGCGGCGGTAAATATGCCGATGCGCAGCGCGCGGCTAAGGTTCGGCGCATGGGCGTTTGGCAGGGCCGATTTGTCCAGCCTTGGGATTGGCGGCGGCAGTCAAATGCCCAATGACCGCGCTATCTTGGCCGTCGAAGGACTGAGCGCGCGCGTGGATCGATTGATCGAGGTGGGGCTCCTTCTGATAAGGCCGGGCAACTCAAGTTAACGTTCTGTTAACCAAAGTAATCAAACATACAACCTCTGATGCAGAGATTAACATCTGTAATCTGGGAATGAGAAG
>Ga0182743_1003433_pt1 | contig 12813 bp, 8 predicted proteins | sample eDN3rd30CKraftOP_FD_128522 | JGI IMG/M metagenome (GOLD analysis project Ga0182743, IMG submission 128522) | Enriched Organic Plus compost microbial communities from Emeryville, California, USA - eDNA 3rd pass 30_C Kraft OP (version 2) (version 2) ... | reverse complement strand
CTACAAGCTGACGATGGCCGACGTCACGCAGGCCATTTCCGAACAGAACGCCCAGATCGCCCCCGGCGCGGTCGGTTCGGAACCGACAACCAACGGCCAGCGCGTCACCATTCCCCTCACGGTCGAAGGCCAGTTGCAGACGCCGGAACAGTTCCGCCAGATCGTGCTGCGCGCCAATGCCGATGGCTCCTCGGTCACGCTGGGCGATGTCGCGCGTGTCGAACTGGGCGCGCAAAGCTACGCCATCACCGCGCGTTCGCTGGGCAAGCCGGTGGCGACGCTGGGCATCCAGCTCGCCCCGGGCGCCAATGCGCTCAAGACGTCATCGCTGGTGGATCAGCGGATGACCGAACTGGCCCAGTCGATGCCCGCGGGCATGACCTGGTCCGTGCCGCATGACACCGCGCCGTTCGTCCGTGTCTCCATCGAAAAGGTGGTCACGACGCTGGTCGAGGCGATGATTCTCGTCTTCCTCGTGATGTTCGTGTTCCTGCACAAGATTCGTTACACGCTGATCCCGGCGATCGTCGCCCCGATCGCTTTGCTCGGCACGTTCTCGGTGATGCTGCTGACCGGGTTCTCGATCAACGTGCTGACGATGTTCGGCATGGTGCTGGCGATCGGCATCATCGTGGACGATGCCATCGTGGTGGTCGAAAACGTCGAACGGATCATGGCCGAAGAAGGGCTTTCGCCCAAGGAAGCCACGCGCAAGGCGATGGACGAAATCACCGGCGCCGTGATCGGCATCACGCTGGTCCTCTCCGCCGTGTTCATTCCGATGGCCTTTTCCAGCGGCTCGGTCGGGGCGATCTACCGGCAGTTCTCGCTGTCGATGGCGGTTTCGATCCTGTTCTCGGCCTTCCTCGCGCTCACGCTCACCCCGGCGCTGTGCGCCACACTGCTCAAGCCGGTGGATGGCACGGAAGACAAGAAGGGCTTCTTCGCCTGGTTCGACCGCACGTTCGACCGCATGAGCCACGGCTATCAGGGCTGGGTCGGCAAAGTGGTGAAGCGTTCAGGCCGGATGATGGCCGCTTTCGTCGTGATCGTCGGTCTTCTGGGCATCGCTTTCGCCAATCTGCCTTCGTCGTTCCTCCCGGACGAGGATCAGGGCTTCTTCATCACCTCTCTCCAGCTTCCGGCCGATGCGACGATGACGCGCACGACCGAAGCGGTGAAGCTGATCGAGAAGCACAACGCCACCCGCCCCGGGATCAAGCACACGCAGGCGGTGATCGGGTTCGGCTTTTCCGGCGCCGGTCCCAACTCCGCGATCATTTTCACCATCCTCAACGACTGGGGCAAGCGCGAAGGCGTGACCGCTGCCAGCGAACTGGCCGAAACCAACAAGGCCACTGCCGCGATCCGCGAAGGCATGGTGATCAGCGTCCTGCCGCCGTCGATTGACGGGCTGGGCGTGACATCGGGCTTCTCGATGCGTCTCGAAGATCGCGCCGGCAGGGGATACGATGCCCTGGTCGCCGCGCAGAACCAGCTGCTCGGCCTTGCCGCGCAGAGCAAAGTGGTGGCGGGCGTCTATCCCGAAGGCCTGCCTGCGGGCAGCAGCGTCAAACTGGCTATCGACCGGGAAAAGGCCAAGATCATGGGCGTTTCCTTCACCGATATCGCCAGCACGCTGACCAGCGCCATGGGTTCGACCTATGTCAACGATTTCCCCAACGACGGGCGCTTGCAGCAGGTGATCGTGCAGGCGGAATCGGCCTCGCGGATGAAGATCGAGGACGTGCTCAAGCTCTATGTCCGCAACACGGCGGGCGATCCGGTGCCGCTGGCCGAACTGGTGACGCCGCAATGGGAAATGTCCCCGCTGCAGATGATCCGTTACAACGGCTATCCGGCAATGCGCATTTCGGGCGCGGCAGCGCCGGGCTATTCCAGCGGCGATGCGCAGAAGGAAATGGCGCGTCTGGCCGAACAACTGCCGCACGGTTATGCCATCGAATGGACCGGGCAATCGCTGCAGGAACAGCAGGCCGGTTCGCAAACGCCGCTGCTGCTGGCGCTGTCGATGCTGGTCGTGTTCCTGGTGCTCGCCGCGCTGTATGAAAGCTGGTCGATCCCGCTGTCGGTCATTCTCGTGGTCCCGCTGGGGATGATCGGCGCCGCCGCCGCCATATTCCTGCGCGGCATGGCCAACGACGTGTTTTTCCAGGTGGGGCTGATCACGATCATCGGCCTCAGCGCGAAGAACGCGATCCTGATCGTCGAATTCGCCAAAGCCGCCCGCGATGAAGGCAAATCCACGCTCGACGCCATTCTCGAAGCAGCCAGGCTGCGCCTGCGCCCGATCATCATGACCAGTCTGGCGTTCACGCTGGGCGTGGTGCCGTTGATGCTGGCAGGCGGGGCAACCAAGGAAACGCAGCAGGCGCTCGGCACCGGCGTGTTCGGCGGGATGCTCAGCGCCACGTTCCTCGCGATCTTTTTCGTGCCGGTGTTCTTCGTGGTCGTACTCGGCCTTGTCGAACGGTGGCAGGAACGCCGCAAGCGCCCCGGCAGCACCCAGACGGTGGAGGAAGCATGATGATCCGCAAACTGCTGGTGGCCGCGCTGCTCGCCTCGACCGCGGCCTGTTCGATGAACCCCCGGCTGGACAAGCCTGCCCCGCCCGTCGCCCCCGCCTTTGCCGGGGCCGACGCCAGCGAGGAAGCGAGTGCGGCCGCGATCGACTGGCGCGACATGTTCCGCGATGCGCGCTTGCAGCGGCTGATCGAACTGGCGCTGGACAACAACCGCGATTTGCGCGTGACCGCGCTCAACGTCGAGGCGGCGCGGGCGCAGTTCCGGATCGCCCGTGGGGCGCAACTGCCGCAAATCGATGCCAATGGCAGCTATACCCGCCAGCGCACGCCCGGTTCGGCGCTGACGGTGCCCAATGCAAACGGCGGGGGCGTGGAATTCGGCCAGTTTAGCGCCAATGCCGCGCTGACCAGTTTTGAAATCGACCTGTTCGGGCGGCTCCGTTCGCAGAGCGAGGCGGCATTCGAACGCTATCTCGCATCCGATGAGGGACGCCGCTCCGCCCGGATCGCGCTGATCAGCAGCGTGGTCGATGCCTATCTGGCGGAACGCCTGGCCGAAGAGCAACTGGCGCTGACCGAACGCACGCTCGCCACCTGGCAGCAATCGCTGGAGATCACCCGCAAGCTGCACGCAGGCGGCCAGAGCAGCGGGCTGGAACTGGCGCAGGCCGAAGGGCAGGTGCGGCAGGCCGAAGCCGACCGCGAGGCCCGCACCCGCGCGCTGGCTCAGGCCCGCAATCTGATCCAGTTGCTGACCGGCGCAGCGCTGCCCGCCGATCTGCCTGCCCCCGTCCCGCTGATGCGGCAGCCGATCCTGACTGAGCTGCCCGCCGGGTTGCCGTCCGATCTGCTGACCAACCGGCCCGATATCCGGCAGGCGGAACACGAACTGGTGGCCGCCAATGCCGATGTCGGCGCGGCGCGCGCGGCCTTTTTCCCGCGCCTTTCGCTGACCGGCCTGCTCGGCATGATCAGCCCGGCTTTCAGCGGTCTGTTCAAGGGCGACAATCACACCTGGTCGTTCACGCCGCAGATTTCGCAGCCGATTTTCCATGGCGGCTCATTGCGCGGCGAACTGCGCCTGTCCGAAGTGCGCAAGTCGATTGCCGTCGCGCAGTACGAACTGGCGATCCAGAGCGCGTTTCGCGAAGTGTCGGACGGCCTTGCCGGGCGGGCGACTTATGCCCGGCAGGTCAGCGCGCAGCAGGCCGCCACCGATGCGGCGGCCAAGCGGGTGCGGCTTGCCGACCTGCGCTATCGCGCCGGGGTCGATGGGCGGCTCGAACTGCTCGATGCGCAGCGCAGCGAATATGCCGCGCAGCAGGCACTGCTCGATCTCAAGCGGGACGAGCTTTCCAGCGCCAGCGGCCTCTATCGCGCACTGGGCGGCGGCGATCGCGAATAGGGCGATCGCCGCCGCCCCGTTACTGCGTCAACCGGCGCTGATAGCTCGCCAGCCGCTCTGCCCGCTGGCTTTTCCGCTGCGCAGCGGTGACGAACACCGTCTCCTGCGGCAGCGCCTGCTTCAATTTCGCCAGCGGCACGACTTTCACTTCGCGAATGGCGTTTTCGGGCCTGGCCCCTGCGGGCAGCGATTGCCAGCGGATCGCCAGCATACCGGCGGGCTGATTTTCGGGATCGAGCCAGTTGTACACGCCGGGATCGCGCTGCGAGACCACCAGCGTATAAGTCCCGTCCGCATTGGGCCTGGCCTGCCTGCTGTTGAGGCTGCTGGTGCGCGCCGCATATTCATAGGCCACGCCCCACGGATCGCTCAGCTGCACGCCCAGTGAAACCGCACCCAGCGGATCGAGCGTGATGACCCAGGCCTCATCCGGCTTGAGCGCGAAATGCCCGCTGCCCGACATACCGCGCCCGCCGGGCCGCACGCGCGCCTGCCCCAGCGTGTTCGCCGGGCGGGAATAGATGAACGTGTTGTCGTACTGCACCCAGAACGGCGCGATCTTCGCCAGCAGTTCCGCCGCGCGCCGGGCCAGCGCCGCTTCATCAGGGGGCGGCGCGACCGGCGGCCCACCCACGCGCCGCACATCCAGCGCCACCAGGTTCTGTGTCGCCCAGTCGGTGAACAGATCGCGCACGATAATCAGATATTTGCCCTGTTCCGGTGTCTGCAGGTGGTTCGTGCGCCCGTTGGCGGGCTGGTTGTCGACCGTGATCGTGAAGCGCCCTTCGCTATCCGTCACAATCTGGTCGCTGCGCAGCGTGGAAAGCTGCTTGCCCCCTTCCGCCGCCATGACAGTGGTGCCGGGGATGGCGTCGCGCATTTCGAAATGCAGTTCCGCCGGGGCGGGCTGCTTGATCCACCCATGGATTTCATACCGCGCCGCCGCATCCACCATGATATTGCGATAGACATTGTCGGGATTGTCGATGCCATAGCCGGAACGCGGCACTTTCAGGCCGAACCAGTCGTGCGGCGCGTTCACCGTCCAGAACGCCCCCGGACGGTCCGTATCCTCACCCACGGCATATTGCGTGGCGGCCACGGCGATCGAATGGGCGGCACGGCGGATCGTGGCCTTGCCCGCAGCCGTTCTTCCTTGCGGATCGGCGGCATAGAGCGCTTCGACCCGGGCGATTTCAGCGCGCATCGGCGCGCTTTCCAGCACGCGCAGGACCTTGCGTTCGCTTTCAAGCTGATAAGGAATGGCCAGTGTCGATGCCGCATCCTGCGCCGCGGGAACGGGCGCTGCGGCTTGTCCCACACCGTCGGCCAGCCCCGCCATGCCGAGCGCCAGCGCCCCTGCCGCCGCCGTGACGATCCCTTTTGCTTGTACCATGATCGGCTGCCCTCTCCTTGTTCGCGGATCGCCCGCTTTTTCCTCTTCCCGTTCAAGCTGGATCAAAAATAACTTATCAGCAAGTAGAAAATTCATCCTGATGGCTTTTGATAAAAGGCTTATGCGGCTTGCATATTGCTGGCCCACGCAAACAAGTGACCAGTCATTCAATTTGACGCCTGCCGCGTGGGCTGGCATGGGTCCGCTATGGACACGGACAGCGATATCGCCACCGCCCAGCGCAAAGTCACCAAAGGGGAACTGACGCGCCGCAACATCCTCAAGGCCGCCGAGGCGAGCTTTGCGGAACTGGGGTACGATGCCGCGCGGCTTGAAACCATCGCCAGCGACGTGGGCATCAAGCAGGCCGCGATCTTCTATTATTTCCCCAGCAAGCGGCACCTCTTCGACGAACTGGCGCTGGATATCCACGGCAGTCTCGTCAGCCTGACTCAGACCCGGCTTTCCGGCGTGGAAGACGCGTGGGAACGGCTTATGCTGCTGGTCGAAACGTGGCTCGATTTCATGGTGGCCCGGCCCACCGCCGCCCGCATTATCCTGCGCAATTGCGCCACCCCGGTGGCGGATGGGGAACCGGCGGAAGCCTACGCCACCGACGCCCTGCAACTGCTGCGCGGGATCATCCGCGACGGGATCGCCGTCGGCCGCTTCGCCGAAGTCAACGCGATGTACCTCGTCAATCTGCTCAGCGGCAGCATTCTGCACTACGTCTGCAATCCCGAGCAACTGGGCAGCGAACGCCCCTACCGGCCCGAAGACCCGACCGAGATCGCCATTTTCAAGAACGTGTTGCGCAAGACGGCGCGCGCCGTGCTCGACGTGCGCTGACGGATCGGTTCGGTGGGGCCGGTTCAGCCCGCCCTGTCGCAGGTCAGCAGCGCGCCCCGCAATTCGTAACCGGTGATCAGCGCATTCCAGCCCACATCGGGCGCCCGTTCGAGCCGCAACCCCGGAACCCTGAACAGCGCTTCCAGGAAAATCGCGGTCTCATGCATCGCCACCTGCGCGCCGGGGCAGCGATGCTCCCCATCGCCGAACGCCATGACCGCATGGCCGTATTTCGCTTCGATGCCACGCTCCGGATCGACCGCGTAGGGGCACGCCCCGGCCACGCTTTCATCCGCATTGGCAGCCCGCACATCGATGCCCAGCACGCCTTCCCGCCCGGGCAGCCGCCGATAGATCATCCCGACCACCGGCTCCACCCGGAGGATTTCTTCCAGCAGCACGATCCTGTCCGCATCGTCCGCGGCCATGAACCGCGCCCGCAAGGCTGACTCTTCCATCATCCGCCAGCCGGCCATGGTGATGAATTCGCGCGTGGTGATCATCCCAGCCGCGCCATACGTGAGGCATTCGACGAGGATTTCCTGATCGTTGCAGCCTTCGGCGATCAGGTGGGAAATCACATCGTCGCGCGGGGCCGCTTTGCGCGCGGCGATGGCGGGTCGCACATCCTCGCGCAGGAAATGGCGCACCTGCCACTGGCGGCGCATCATCATCACCAGTTTCATGATCGCCCAGCGCGGCCGGTCGCCACCGCCGGTGATCGTCTCCAGACGCCCCGCCATGGCGACGGGATCGCTTTCCGTCAGACCGACGATTTCCGCCGCCACCGTCACCGCCAGATCGAGCGACAGCGCATCGAGCGCGGCCGAACCGTTGCGGCGCAGGCGGGCGATCAACCGTTCCGTCTCCGCGCGGATCAGATCGCGATAGCGGCCGGTCACCACTTTGGGCGCGAAGAACCGCGCGGTGGCCTTGCGCTGGCGCCGATGCTCTTCGCCCGAGAGGAACAGGATCGGCTGCTTCATCCGGCTGTAGCGGCGGGCAAGATCGGACAGGAAACCGGCCTGCTCCGCCTCGCCCGAGCGCAACACCGCGCGGGCATCGGCAAATTCGGTGATCCTCACCGGATCGCGCACCAATCCGCCGCGCTGCGCGATCCGCGCGGTCTTGCGGGCATCTTCCTGCGCAAACGGGCATTGTGGCCCTGTTCCGGCGCGGCTAGCCATAGGGATCGACTCCGGCTTATTATGATATACTATGGATCATAAATCCTCCAAACCCGCCCAAAGATCAAGAGACAATGATGCACGGGTGGTCCGCACGCGGGCGGCGCTGCATCATGCGTTGCTGATTCTGGCCGAGCGCATGCCTTTCGCCGACATCACCGTGCGGGCCATCGCGGAACAGGCGGGAATCGGCTATGCCACATTCTTCCGGCACTATCCGGACAAGCAGAGCCTGCTGGCCGCCATCGCCGCCGAACTGGTCGACGAACTGGTTGCGGAAATGGGCGTTTCGGCGATCACCGACCCGGAACTGGGCGGCAGGAAACTGGCGCAATTCGTGGAGGAACGGCGCGGCATCTGCCATGCCCTGCTGGTGGGGGCAGGCAACGAAATCCGCCGCGCCATCACCGGGCGCGCAATCGAGGCCGCCCGGGCACAGGCCCTGCCCCACCCCGCCGGGTTCCCCGAAGAACTGATCGTCAGCCACACCGTCGCGGCTTCGCTGACCCTGATGGCCTGGTGGCTGGAACACCCCGGCGCCATGGATCGCGACCGGCTGGCCGAAGCGCTCAATCGCCTCGCTCTCGCGCCCACCGCCGCTCTGCGAATGGGGGCGCCGCCATCAGCGGCCCGATCAGACCAGTAGCAGCCGCTTTTCCCGCCCCGCGTCGGTGATCGTCGGCTCCGGCACACGAAACAGGCTGCGCTGCGAAGACCGCCGCGCCCCCCGGGTGCTGGCCGTGCGCGCCACCAGCCATGGCGCGGTCAGCAGACCGATAGTCAGCGGGGAAAGCCATGCGGCGGTGATCGGATCGATCAGCGCGACCGCCGCGAAGATCAGCCCCAGCGCGATATGTTCCTTGAGACTGGGCAGCACGTCACGCACGCGCAGTTCCTTGGCCTCGCGCGCCTGCGTCTGCCACCCGGATTCCTTGCCCACCAGCATGCCCACCAGCGCCCGTGTCTGGTTGACCATCGTCACCGGCGCCATCAGCATCGCCAGCGGCACTTCCGCCGCCACGCTTTTCAGCACGGTGCGCGTGCCACCGAACGCACGCCGCCGTTCGCGGTCGGTGAGAATCCAGATCACCCCCAGTATCTTCGCCCCGAACAGCAGCGCGATAGTCAGCCACAGCACCCCCGGCGGCGTCATTTCCGCCACCGGCTGCGGGGTGCCGATACAAGCCTGCACGATGCTGATCACGATCAGCAGCAGCCATGCAGGCGATGTCAGAAAGGCCGAGGCCCCGATCAGCAGATGCAGGCGGCTGGCCCAGTGCAGGCCCGGCGCCGCCAGAAGGCGCAAGTGCTGCAGATTGCCCTGCATCCAGCGCCGGTCGCGGATCGCGAAATCGACGATGGTCGGCGGAAATTCCTCGTAACTGCCCTGGATCATGACCATGTGCACTGCCCAGCCACGGCGGCGCAGCAGCGCGGATTCGACCATGTCGTGGCTCAGGATATGGCCACCGAACGGGGGCCTGCCGCCCAGTTCGGGCAGACCGCAACTTTCGGCGAAAGCGCGCACGCGCACGATCGCGTTGTGCCCCCAGAAATTGGCTTCCGCCCCCGACCACCACAGCAACCCGGCCGAAGCGATCGGGCTATAGGCGTAACCGGCGAACTGCTGCCAGCGCTGGAACAGTGTCTGCGCGTTGATCATCATCGGCACCGTCTGCAACAGACCGATGGACGGGCGCTGTTCCATGATCGACGTGAGACCGAGGATCGAATCCCCGCTCATCAGACTGTCGGCATCAAGAACGACCATATATTCGTACGCCGCGCCGAACCGTTGCAGCCATTCGGCGATGTTGCCCGGCTTGCGGGCGATGTTCTGTTCGCGCCGTCGGTAATAGACCGGGATCGGCGCGGCCCGCGCCACCCTGTCCCATGCCGCCAGCTCTTCCTCCCCATGGTCGGGGCGGGAATCGCTAAGCACGAAGAAATCGACCAGATCCGCCATCCCGGCCTTGCCGATGGACGCGGCCATCGCCTCCACCCGCGCGAACACCGCCGAGACATCCTCGTTATAGACCGGCATCAGCACGGCCGTGCGGCGGGTGACGGTCTGCGGCAGTCCGGTGATAGCGGTGAAGCCGGGATGCCTCCCGCTCATCAGCATCAGAAAGCCGATACACGAACTGACGAAGCCGAACGCGATCCAGCTCAGCAGCGGCACGAACAGCATCAGAAACAGAATTTCGAGCCAGTCGAGGCCGTCGTTCGACAGCGCAAGCCGCTGCGCCGTGGACCCGGCCATGCCCAGCAATGCCGTCGCCACGATCAGCAACATCCGCTTGGCCAGCAGATCGCGCGGGGCGGTGGTGACTTCGATCGAACCGGGCGGATTGCCTTCCAGCCGCTGCACGCTCATTTCCAGCGGTGCTTCGTCGGGCAACCGGCGCGGCGCATCCGGAGGGCTGGCGGAATGGTGCTGTGTGCTCATCGGTTGACCGGCTGTATCACCGTTTCCGTCAACGCATCGTTCGCCCGGGCGAGAGAGATGCGGAATTCGGATTGGCGGGTCTTGTCCTCCTTCACATCCAGCATGGCGCGCCAGAGCTTGTCGTGGCCCACCACCGGATAGGCGGCGGAACGGATGATCGCTTCATCCGGCAGATCGGTAACGATGGTTACGCCGCTTTCCCGCGTCAATCCGGCCAGGCTTTCGCCCTGGAAATCGAACACATACTTGTGCGCTCCCGCCACCGGCGGCAGACCGGGAATCCCCGCCGGTCCGATGAACCCGTCGACCATCCGGGCAATCGCCGAACCATCGGGTTCGCCCCCTATCCAGCGCAGGCGATAGGCCCCTTCCCACGCCTGCCCCTTGCGCACGGGCCGGTCGCCGACCCAGAACGCACCGATATTGTCCACCGTTTCGCTGTCGGTGGGCATTTCGTACAGCATCACCGAGCCCGGCCCCCAGTCCCCTTCGGGTTCGATCCAGAGATTGGGCCGCTTGTCGTAAAACGCGCCATCATCCTGATAGCTGGCGAACCTGCGGTCGCGCTGCAACAGGCCGAAACCGCGAATGCCCTGTGCCTGAAAAGCGTTCACTTGCGCGCGCTGCGGATTGATCAGCGGCCGCCAGATCCGTTCGCCATTGGCCATGGCGACGAGCAGGCCATCGGAATCGTGGATTTCAGGGCGCCAGTCGGTCGGCCGCCCATCGGCGGTCTGATCGTACCAGAACATGCTGGTGATCGGAGCGATACCCAGCCGGGCGACATCGCGCCGCATGAACAGCGCCAGCCGGGCCTGCTGATCCACCCCACCTTCGTGCAGGCGGCTGTCGATCGCGAACGCGCCCGCAAGGCTCGGCCCGTCCAGCAGGGCGTGGATACGATAATGGTTTCCGCCCAGTTGCTCGATCCAGAACTGCGTGAAAGCGGGGAATTCCTCCGCATGCGATAGGCCGATATCGACCGCGATGGCACGGGCGGACAGGCCATACTGGCCCAGCGCGCCCGACGAACGGAAATAGGTTCCACCCAGGAAAGCCAGCCAGTCGGTCTGCGCGCCTTCCTCCATGATGCGGAAACCTGCGGGGTCGGCCTTGCCATCGCCCACGAACAGGCCCGCGGTATCGATGATCGCCCGCGCCCTGCCATTTTCCACGATATGGATGGTGACAGCATGTTCCGCCACCAGCCGGGTGGTCGGAAACAGGCGGACATTCCCGGCGATGCGGCCTGCATCGCCGTAAGTCAGCTTCACCGATGCATCGTAATCCGCCGCCGCGTTGGTGGATTTGGCAGGCGCGCGATAGGGCCGGGCAGCAAGGGCGCGTGCCTGGCGTTTCAGCCAATCCCACGAGAACGCACGCGCAGGGCCCAACTGGCCCGGGGCCGCGCCCAGAACCGGGGCGAAAGGCGCCAAAGCCGCCACCGAAGCGAGCAGACCGCAGGCCGCCCGCCGGGACATAAGATCGAAATCGGTCAGTGTTCCGGTCCTCCAAAACAATCGCGGCGCGAACCGGCCGCGCCTGTCATCATTCCGCGGGATCGCGATCGCCCGCAGAAGAACCGCGCCACCCGACGACAACCGGATCGCCCGCCTTCAGCCCATCGGAATGAACTTCGGTCCGCGTTCCATCGGTCGAGCCCGCCGATACGGCCACCGGCACGATCCCTCCTTCGTCATTTAACACGTAAATCGTTTCGCGCCCGTCGTTCCGCTCAGACGGCGCACGTTTCGTCGCTGGTTCGAAATGAAACGCCGCATTGGGGATCAGCAGCACATCGCGGCGCGGGGGAAGACGGATATCCACGCTGGCCCGCATCCCCCGGCGCAGCATCCCTTCGCGATTGGCCACGGTCAGCGTGACCCGGAAAGCCGGGGGCGCCCCGGTGGCGGTGCTGGCAATATCCGTCACCCAGGCTTCGAACCGCTCATCCGGAAGCGAACTGACCGTCACCCGCGCCCGCGCGCCGCGCTTGATATCGCCAATCATCGCCTGCGGCACGAGCACGTCGATCCGCATCCGGTTGATATCGGGCGACAGCGTGAACAGCGGGGCGTTGGCATCGGTTTCCAGCGCGCCGGGGCGGGCGTTGTTGACCAGCACATAGCCGCTGATCGGAGCGCGGATCACGCTGCGGACGATATGCCGCTGCGCTTCGGCCAGCCGCGCTTCGGCTTCCTGCAGATGGGCCTTGGCGGAATCGAGTTCGGCATTGCCCGCCCGTGCGGTGGCCCGCGCTTCTTCGAGTTCGCGGCGGGAAGGCACCCGTCCGCCTGATCGGCGATAGACATCCTCGATCCGGGCAAGACGTGCCGCCGCCTGATCGCGCACCGCCGATGCGCTTTCGATCGCGGCCCGGGCGCTTTGCACCCCGGCCTGCGTTTCCGCCATGGCCAGACGGGCATCGGCGGGATCGATCCGCGCAAGCTGTTGCCCGGCGGCGACTTTCGTCCCTTCCCGCACATAGACTTCGGCAATCGTGCCCGCGAACGGCATGCCGACATCGGTTTCGCGCGTCGGGTAGAGCACGCCGCCGATGGACAGGCGCGGTTCGAGATTGCCGCGCACCGCGGGCTGCGAAATATAGGACGTGTCGTGCCCGACCAGGAAACGCACAGTCAGCACCGCCAGCGCGATCAGCGCCATGAACACCACGATCCAGATGATCCGGCGCTGCCGGGTGCTGGCCGGCCTGCCCGAGATGAGATCGTCGAGCGGCGTATGCCCCGCCGGTTTACTCATCCCGCGCGCCGGTTTCATTCCTGGCCGGAACGGGCGTGCCGGAGCGGGGCTGTTCGATCCGCCAGCCGCCGCCCAGTGCGGTGAAATAGCGGATCAAGGCTTCCATATGGGTGCGTTGCGCGGCAACGATCGCCTGGCGCACTTCGAATAGTGCGTTTTCCGCGACATAAACCGATACGAACCGGTCCAGCCCGCTGTTGTAGGCCATCCGGGTATCG
>Ga0182743_1003430_pt1 | contig 12818 bp, 13 predicted proteins | sample eDN3rd30CKraftOP_FD_128522 | JGI IMG/M metagenome (GOLD analysis project Ga0182743, IMG submission 128522) | Enriched Organic Plus compost microbial communities from Emeryville, California, USA - eDNA 3rd pass 30_C Kraft OP (version 2) (version 2) ... | reverse complement strand
TCCTGGTTCTCGAGGTGCCGTGCGATACCGGCGAGCACGTCGCCGACCGAGGCGCCCTCGCGCCCGATCGGGAGCACGGTGATGTCTGCGGTGGCCATGGACCGATGGTAGCCGGGGGCGGGACCGGGCAAACGAAGTCCGCGGCCCGGGCGGATCAGGCGACGATGGTCAGGGCGCCCGGGTCGGCCTCGAGGGTGATCTCCTCGTAGGTGCCGATGTAGTCGCCGTCGACCTGGACCGGGAACGGCCTGACGGCCCCGGACTCGTCGGTCGAACCGGAGCGGATCCGGGCCTCCGTGAACTTCTCGAACGCCTCGACCTGCCGGTGCTTGCCGGCCTCCAGGCGCTGGGTGAGGAGGCGAGGCACCACGGCACCCATGTCGAACAGGTTGGCCCGCTTGAGCAGGACCATGCCCAGCGAGCCGTCGTCGATCGCGACGTTCTCGCAGACCCGTACCGGCTGCTTGCTGAAGTACGTGAACGGATCGGAATTCTGGGCCAGCGCCGTGACGCCCGTGTGGAGTTCGCCGCCGATCTCCAGCTCGAGCCGGACCGGGTTGCGCATGTAGTTCCTGAAGTAGCCCTTCATCGCGACCCACGAATAGAACCACGGGCCGGCCCGTCGTTTCCATTTGGGGTTCGCGTCGACCTGCTCGACGACCGTGGCGTCGATCCCCGCGCCGCAGGAGAACACGAAGTGGCGGTCGTTGACCTTGCCGAGGTCGATCTTCCGGGGCCTGAAGTCGTCGGCCAGGGAGAGCAGATGCTCGGTCGCGTCGACGACGTCGTTCGGGATCCCGAGCGTGCGGCAGACGACGTTGGTGTTGCCGCCGGGAAGGAAGGTGACGGGGATGTCGGTGCCGGCGAGGCCGTTCGCGACCTCGTTGACCGTGCCGTCCCCGCCGAAGGCCACCACGATGTCGTAGCCGCCGTCGATCGCGTCCCGGCCGATCTCCGTCGCGTGGTCCTGGCTCTGGGTCGCCTCCACCTCGACCTCGTAGCGGCCCTGGAGGGCGTACACGACCAGGTTCTTGAGCCGGTCCGAGACCGTCGTCGCGTACGGGTTGACGATGATCAGCATGCGGCGCTTGCCGTTCTTCTTCGGGACGACCGGTTCGGTGTTCACGAGACCGCCTCGAAGGTCGAGTACTTGTCACCCACGTGTTCGACCACGCGGCCGTCGGCGACGAGGATGTCCAGGTGGCCGATCACCTCGGAGAGGGTGAGGTAGGCCTGGGTCAGCGCGATGTCGCCCCAGATGGCGTTCGCGACCGCGTGGGGAGAGTCGTGTCCCGCCGCGACCAGCTTGTAGATCTTCTCGGTGCGCCGGTCCTGGCCGGCGAGCCGCTTCTCGATCAGATCCGCGTGGTCTGTGATCGCGAGCCCGTGGCCGGACAGCATGATCTCGACCGGCATCCTGGCCGTTTCGCGCAGCGAGTCGCGGTAGTTGATGAGGGACTTGGTGCGGCCCGAGTCCTGGTCCAGCGGCTTCGCGATCAGGGGATTCGAGGAGATGTGGGAGAGGAGATGGTCCCCGCCGAACATCAGCTTCCGTTCCTTGTCCCAGAACACGGTGTCGGAGGGGCTGTGTCCGGGGCGGTGGAAGATCTCGTAGGTGCGCGAACCGAGCGTCACCTCGTCGCCGGCGGCGAAGGGCCGGGTCACATTCACGGGGGCCGCGAGCTCGCGGTAGCTCGCGGTTACTTCCTTCAGCAGGTTGGCGATGTCCTCCGGCACCCCGTACCTGATCATCAAGTCGACGGCCATCTGGTCTTCCTGCTCGGAACCGAACGCGAACTCGGCCAGGCGATCGACCGAAATGTCCAGCGCGGCCACCTCGGCGCCCGACTTCTCGACGATGGTCGAGATCAGGCCGATGTGGTCGATGTGCTGGTGGGTGGCGACGATCAGCTCGAGGTCGCCGAGCGAGTAGCCGGCCGCCTCGATCCCGCTCTCCAGCACCCCGAGGGACCGTTCGGAGCGTGGTCCGGCGTCGATCAGGGTCAGCGGTTCACCCTCGAGCAGGTAGCAGTTGATCCGGCCGACGGCGAAGGGAGTCGGGACCGGGATCGTGTGGATCCCCCATTCGCGGGCTTGCGCGAGCGCGGCCTCCGATTCGGGTGTGGGATCCGGTTCAGCCACGGATCACCGCCAACACCTCGTCCCGCTTCTTCTCCATGTCCTCGCGGGAGACGAGCGACTCGAGGTTCAGGCGCAGGAGCGGTTCGGTGTTGGAGGGCCGCACGTTGAAATGCCAGTCCTCGTAGTCGATCGAGACCCCGTCCAGATGGGTGATCTTCGCGTCCGGGTGCATCGCCTCGATCTCGTCCATCTTCGCCTGCGGATCGGCGACCTCGGAGTTGATCTCGCCGGAGATGAAGTACTTGGAGTGGAACTCCTCCATCGTCTCCGCCAGGGAACGGCCGTCGACCGAGAGCAGTTCGAGCAGCCGCAGTGCCGGGATCGAACCCGAGTCGGCGCAATAGAAGTCGCGGAAGTAGTAGTGGCCCGACACCTCGCCGCCGAACACCGCGTTCTCCTCGCGCATCCGGCGCTTGAAGAAGGCGTGTCCGACCCGCGAAAGTTCCGTCCGGCCACCGGCCGCCTCGACGATGTCCGGGACGGCCCGGCTGGAGCGGGGGTCGTAAAGGATGGTGCCGCCGGGCTCGGTCTGGAGCGCGGAGCGGGCGAGTAGCGCGCAGATGAAGTCACCGTCGCAGAAGCGGCCGTCCCCGTCGATGAAGAAGCAGCGGTCGGAATCGCCGTCCCAGGCGATGCCCAGATCGGCGTCTTCCTTCTTGACCGTCTCGATGATGAGCTGACGGTTCTCCTCGAGGAGGGGGTTCGGTTCGTGGTCGGGGAACTCGCCGTTCGGCTCGAAGTAGAGCTCGATGAGTTCCATGCCCAGCTTCCGCAGGATCGGACCGACCATCGGGCCGGCCATGCCGTTGCCGCCGTCGACCACGATCCGCATCGGCTTGATCTTCGAAGGATCCACGAAAGAGAGGGTCGCCTGGTGGTACTCGTCCCACAGGTCGACCTCCTCGAAGCTGCCGCTCCCCGGGGCGTCGCCCAGGCCGTCCTCGACGAGGCGACGGATGTCGCCGATGCCCGCGTCCCCGGACAGCGCGAGCGCACCTTCGCGGACCAGCTTCACGCCGGTGTAGGCCTTGGGATTGTGGGATGCGGTGCACATGGCGCCCCCGTCCAGGTCCCGACTACCGACGAGGTAATAGAGCATCTCGGTCGCGACCTGGCCCGCATCGATCACGTGGGCGCCCTCGGCGACCATTCCGTCGCGGTACGACTTCGCCATCGACGGGGCGGAGAGCCGCATGTCGCGGCCGAGGCCGATCCGGAGCTCGCCCGGCTGTTTTCCCGCGAGGTCGGCGAGGGTGAGGACGAACGCGCGGCCGATCTGCTCGGCCGTCTCTTCGTTCATCTCCTCGCCGTAGATGCCTCTAACGTCGTATGCCTTGAAGATGGAAATGGTGTGCCCCTCCTGGCGTGGACTGGTTCAGGGATTGGTGGGGGACCCGTCGTCGACGGGTCCGACGTCGTAGCCGTAGGCCTCCCGCAGGACGCGGTAGCTGTCCTCGAGCGATTGCGGCATCACGCGGTGATCAGCGATCACGGGCATGAAGTTCGTGTCGCCGCCCCAGCGGGGGACGACGTGCATGTGGATGTGGTGCTCGACCCCGGCCCCGGCCGCGCGTCCCTGGTTGAAGCCGACATTGAAACCCTGCGGCCCGTACACGTCCTCGAGGCGGTTCATCGCCACCTTCGCGAGGTCGAGCATCTCGGTGGTGACCTCGGCCGGGATGTCCTGGATCCGCGCCACGTGTTCGAACGGCGCCACCATCAGGTGGCCGTTCGTGTACGGGTAGAGGTTCAGGATCACGAAGGCGTGCTCGCCGCGGTGGACGATGAGGGCCGTCTCATCGTCACCCAGCGCCGGCTTGGCGCAGAAGACGCACTGGTCCTCGTTGTCCTTGTCGGCGTCCTTTACGTACTTGAGGCGCCAGGGGGCCCAGATGCGGTTCTCTGCCATCGACGCCCAATCCTATTGATCGGGAACGGGCCCGGCTTCCGGTCAGAGCCAGTGCCGCTTGCGGAAGTACGCGACCATCCCGACCAGCAGCACGAGCATGATCCCGACCACGATGAAGAAGTGCGAGTCGGAGCTGGTCGCGGGGTCGCCTCCGCCCGGCAGGCCGAGGTTCATGCCGAAGATCGACGCTATGAGCGTCAACGGCAGGACGATCACGCTGATCGCGGTGAGCACCCTCAGGATGTCGTTCACCTTGTGGCTGAGGATCGACTCGTTCGTCTCCTCGAGGGCGACCACGACCTCCTTGTAGTTCTCGAGCATGTCCCAGATCCGCTCGTGGGCGTCGACGATGTCGTCGAAGTAGATCTCCAGGTCGAGGTCGCTCGCGAGGTAGCGGGTCTTGACGTTCTCGAGGTCACGCAGGACGGGCCGCTGCGGCCGGATCACCTTGCGGAAGTTGATGATCTCCTGCTTCGCGTTCGAGAGGTCCCGGACCACGTCCTCGGAGCGGCCCTCGAAGATCTCTTCCTCGAGCGCGTCGAGCTTGTTGCCGATCTTCCGCAGCATCGGGAAGCAGTAGTCGAAGCTGTCGTCGACCAGGCGGTACATCAGGTAGCCGGAACCGCGGGCGAAGAGCTTGTGCCGCAGCGTGTCGTCGGCCCGGCAGCGTTCGAACAGGTACTCGACCGGGGGAACCGCCTGGTTCGGCAAGGTGATCATGAAGTCGGGGCCGAGGAAGAGGTCGATCTCCCCGGCCACGAGCCGCTTGGCCTTGCGGTCGAACACGGGGACGTGGAGGACGAGGAAGAGGTAGTCGGGATACTCGTCGATCTTCGGCCGCTGGTTGTGGGAGAGGACGTCCTCGATGTCCAGGGCGTGGAACTCGAAGTGCTCCTCGAGCCAAGCCCTTTCCTCGCTGCCGGGGCTCTCGATGTTGATCCAGCGCAGACCGCCGGACGAGATCTCCTCGACGCGGGGGGATACGACCTCGGGCTCGGTCGGCTCCGGGCTCGGGGCGTCAGCTACGCGTGCACGGCGAAGGCGAGGGAGGTTCGGCATCGCCGGCTCCTGTCGTGTCGATTCGCTTCGCAGGCATGTGACAACCCTAGCCCAGAGGCATCTTCGACGCGTGAACGGAACGTTTCTGAACGAGCCCGTACGTCGCGGCCGCCTGCGAGCCCGGAAACGGGTTGCTAGGGTGTACGGCAGACATAAGCGCCACATCCAGAGGGGTGGAGGGACTTGGCCCTATGAAACCCCGGCAACCAGCGGAAGCGAGAGCGACCGAGAAGGTGCCAAATCCAGCGGCTCACGTAGCCGGGAGATGTGGGGAGAAGTCCCTTTCCTGGACCTTCGCCCCACGCGGCGAAGGTTTTTTGGTTTCCGGGAGGCCGGAAACGATCGAGAAAGGTGACGATCGAATGGCTGTCAAGAATCTGAAGTGCAAGGAGTGTTCGACCGAGTACGAGCTCGGCGCGAGCTTCTTCTGTTCCGAGTGCTTTGGTCCGCTCGAGGTGGTCTACGACTACTCGGACCTGAACCCCGAGGAAACGAGACGGAGGATCCAGGCGGGAACGCGCGGGATCTGGCGCTACGCCGATTTCCTGCCCTTCGAGGGCAAGGCCGGCGACCCCCTCGAGCCGGGCATGACCCCGCTGATCAAGGCGGACCGGCTGGCCGAGCGGCTCGGGACCGGGGCGGAGATCTACATCAAGAACGACGCCGCGAACCCGACCCACTCGTTCAAGGACCGGGTCGTGGCGGTCGCGATCGCGAAGGCGAAGGAGCTCGGCTTCGAGACCGTCGCCTGCGCCTCGACCGGAAACCTGGCCAACGCCGTCGCCGCCCACGCCGCCGCGGCGGGCCTCGATTCGTACGTGTTCGTCCCGGCCAACCTCGAGGAGCAGAAGCTCCTCGCGACCGACATCTACGGCACGAACCTGGTCGGCGTGAAGGGCAACTATGACGACGTGAACCGCCTTTGCACGCAGCTGGCCGACGAGAAGCCCTGGGCCTTCGTCAACGTGAACCTGCGGCCTTACTACGCGGAAGGATCGAAGACCCTCGCCTACGAGACCGTCGAGCAGCTCGGCTGGAACCTGCCGGACCGTGTGGTGGCCCCGATCGCGTCGGGCTCGCTCTTCACCAAGATCTCCCGCGGCTTCCAGGAGTGGCAGGAGATCGGTCTGGTCGAGGGCGGACAGCCCGTGTTCCACGGCGCCCAGGCCGAGGGTTGTTCCCCGGTCGCCACGGCCTTCTCCGAGGGCACCCGGGTCTGCCGTCCGCAGAAGCCCGACACCATCGCGAAGAGCCTCGCGATCGGCGACCCGGCTGACGGTCCGTACGCGGTCGCCCAGGCCAACGAGACCGGCGGTTCGATCGATGCGGTCGATGACGACCGGATCCGCGAAGGCATCCGCCTGCTCGCCGAGACGACCGGAATCTTCACCGAGACCGCCGGAGGCGTGACCGTCGGCGTCCTCAAGAAGCTCGCCGAGCGGGGCGAGCTGAAGGACGGCGAGAAGGTCGTGGTCTACATCACGGGCGAGGGACTGAAGACGCTCGACGCGAATCGCGATAGCTTTGCGCTCACCGAGATCGATCCGAATCCGGAATCCTTCGAATCCAAGTTCGGCCAGGAGGTCGTCGCCTGATGGCAGTAACAGTCAAGATCCCGACCCAGCTTCGAGCCACCACCGGTGGCCAGGCCGACCTGACCGCCGAGGGCGCGACGGTCGGCGAGGTGCTCGACTCGGTGTTCGCCGAGTACGGCGACCTCAAGGATCGGATCACCGAGGACGGCGAGCTGCGGCGATTCGTCAACGTGTACGTCGGCGGCGAGGACATCCGCTTCGGCGACGGTCTCGGGACACCCGTCTCGGACGGTGCCGAGGTCACGATCCTGCCGGCCGTCGCCGGCGGCTGACCGAGAGCACCGTCTCCGCCCCGGGGGCCACGAAATGTCCGAGCGGCCACCCGTACTGATCCTCAGTGGAGGCAGGGGCACGCGGCTGCGCGAGAAGACGGAGACGCTGCCCAAGCCGCTCGTCGAGGTGGGCGGCAAGCCCCTGATCTGGCACGTGATCCAGATCTACGCGAGGCAGGGCTTCACCCGTTTCTTCCCGCTCACGGGGTACCTCGGCGAGAAGGTCGAGGAGTTCGTCTCGGCGGAGCCCTGGCCCGACGGGGTCACGGTCGAGTGCGTCGACACCGGACTCGACACGCCCACGGGTGGCCGCATCGCCGCCGCGGCCGCGAAGGTGGACGGGACGTTCTGCGCCACCTACGCGGACGGCGTCGCGGACCTGGACCTCGGCGCGCTCGTCGACTTCCACCGGCGGAGCGGAACGATCGGCACCATGACCGCGGTCAGGCCGCACCTTCAATGGGGTGTGGCCGGCATCGATCCGGACGGCAGGGTGACCGGCTTCACGGAGAAGCCACGCTCCGAACACTGGATCAACGGCGGGTTCTTCTGTTTCGAACCGGGCGTGTTCGACTGGCTCTCGAATGATTCGGTGCTGGAGCGCGAGCCGCTGGAGGGGCTCGCCGCCCGAGGAGAGCTCTCCGCTTTCCGGCACGAGGGCTTCTGGGATTGTTGTGACACCTACAAGGACCTGGTCACGCTGAACGACCTCTGGGCCGGGGGCGACGCTCCGTGGCTCGGAACCGGGGTCCTCACGTGAGGTCGCTCGTAACCGGGGGACAGGGCTTCATCGGCGGCCACCTGGTCCGGGCACTGCTCGAACGTGGCGACGACGTCACGGTGCTGGACCTCCGCGGCGCGCCCGGAAGGGCACTCGACGTCCACGGCCTGACCTCGGACGTGCGGCTGGTCGAGGGTGACGTCGCCGATCCCGGCTCGGTCCACCGCGCCCTGCGCGAGGCCGGAACCGAGGGATCGGGGCCCGATTCCGTCTTCCACCTCGCCGCGCAGACCCTGGTCGGTCCGGCGGCCGAGGACCCCGTGGCGACATACCGCGCCAACGCGGAGGGAACGTGGACGCTCCTCGAGGAGTGCCGCCGCAGCGGGGTGGGGGCGGTCGTCGTCGCCTCCTCGGACAAGGCCTACGGACCGAGCGATTCGCTCCCGTACCGGGAGACCGACGAGCTGCGTCCGGCCGCGCCCTACGAGGCGAGCAAGGCGGCGGCGGACGTGATCGCGCGCAGCTACTGGCCCGCCTTCGGGCTCCCGGTCGGGGTAACCCGGCTCGCGAACGTCTACGGCGGTGGAGACATGAACGGTTCGCGGCTGGTCCCGGAGGCGGTCAACGCCTGCCTGGAGGGTCGCGCTCCCCGGATCCGGTCCGACGGCTCGCCCGAGCGTGACTACCTCCACGTGAGCGACGCGGCCGCCGCGTACCTGGCGATCGAGGGTGCCGTCCGGGAGGGACCGGGCCGGGGAGAGGCGCTGAACGCCGGCACCGGCGAACCCCACTCGGTCCGGGAGGTGGTCGACCTGATCACCGCCGAGGTCGCCCGCACGGGCGGCACTCCGGTCGAACCCGATTACCTGGGTGACGGGGTTCCCGAAGGCGAGATCGACCGTCAATTCGTTGACGCGACCCGCCTGTCGGAGATGACCGGCTGGGAACCGAAGGTCGGCCTGGCCGAGGGCATAACCGAGGCAGTCGCCTGGTACCGCGAGCACGCCTGACGGCCCTGTTAGGTTGCCTCCATGTGCGGCCGTTACACACTCACCTCTTCCGATCAGCGGCGGCTCGGTAGCCGTTTCCAGATCAAGCTGGACGACGACACGCCGGGGCTGGGGCGCTACAACGTGGCACCGACCCAGGAGGTGCTGACCGTGAACACCGACCCGGAGACCGGGGAAAGGGAGGCGGTCGCCGCCCGGTGGGGCCTGGTCCCTTTCTGGGCCAAGGACCTCAAGGCGGGTTACAAGATGATCAACGCCCGCAACGACCGGTTGATGAAGAGCAAGGCCTACGGGCCGTTGGTGAAGAAGAGCAAGAACCGGTGCCTGATCCTCGCGGACGGCTTCTACGAGTGGATGAAGGCCGAGAACCCGAAAGAGCCCAGGCAGCCGGTGCGGTTCACCGTCGACGGCGGCGAACCTTTCGCGTTCGCCGGGCTCACGGTGACACGGGACTGGGAGGGTGAGCCGCTCACCTCCTGCACGATCGTCACGACCGATGCGAACGAGGTGGTGGCGAGGGTCCACGACCGGATGCCGGTGATCCTGCCGAACCCGGACGTGGAGCAGGCCTGGCTGACGGGTGACCTGGCGCCGGAGGAAGCGATGTCCCTCTGCGTGCCCCTGGACGCATCGCGGATGGAGGCCAAGCCGGCCAATCCGATCCTCAACAAGGTCGGCGGCGCAAAGGAGTGTCCGGAGTTCCTCGAGGCTCCCGCGCCCGACGACCCGGACTGACCCGAGTCCCTACTCGACGTTGGAGACGTCGCCGGTGTCGGCGTCACCGGCGTTCGGTTGATCGTCCTCTATCGGCCATTCCCTGAGGCGGAACGGGACCTTGGTCTCGGCGCTCTTGCGTCCGATGGTCGCCTCGCAATCGATCAGGCCCCGGGGCCTGTCGGAGGCCTCGAAGATCACGACGAACGGCATCGAGGCGGCCGTCACCCCGGTGCCGTTCTTCATCTCCCAGATCCAGGTCTGGTAGTCCTCGTTGTAGTCGTCCCAGTCGACGGTGGTGTCGGCGATCGAGTCCGTGTATCTGCGGGCGACGTCCCGGATCGGCAGGTCGACCTTCTTCGCCTCCTCGGTCGCGAACTTTGCGTAGCTCGTCTCGGGAACGTCCTGCTTCTGGAGCTCGTCGCTCGGCCTCGGCCAGGCGGTGCGGAGCTTGCTGGACCGGGCGATTCGCGTGTCGTCATCGCTCATCGAGTAGATGTCGCACCTGACCGTGGTCGGCTGGCTGCCGCGGGAATCGACCCGGACGACCCCGGCGACCCGGTAGAGCAGCAGGCCCTCCTCGTTCGGCGCGAGCGCAGAAAGGGTCGGCCTGGCAAGCTCGAAGGTGCCCCGGCCGACCCGCTTCTCGGCGGGCGCGGAGATCTCCTCGACGGTGTCCCATTCGACCTCGACCGAACCGCTGCCCGGCAGGAACGAGATGCCGTAGATCACGGCGGAGGCGAGGAGCCCGATCGCGACCACCCAGACGGCCAGCCGCGGCAGACGGTCGTTGCCGGAGTTCTGTTCTTGGGGCGAGGGGGCGGTCATCTGGCGGGCGAACGGGGAGGTTATTCGATGCGCAGCGTTCTCCCCTCGGAAACGCGCCCGGCAGGATTCGAACCTGCGACCTCATGCTCCGGAGGCATGCGCTCTATCCAGCTGAGCTACGGGCGCCGACGCGCGCAGTCTATTCGGGGATCACAAAATTCGCGGTGACGACCCCGGGGGCGAGCAAACCGTCGCATGCTCCCCAAACCCGGAAGCCCGACGCATCGCCCCACGGTTGCCGCATCCGCACGCGGACCGAATCCCTTCCGGACAAATACGCTTCAGTGAGATGGACCTCTCAGTTGCATTTCTCGGTACCGGCGGCCCCGTGCCCACCGCCCTGCGCGGCACCGCCAGCGTGCTCGTCACGCGCGGCGGGGAGAAGCTGATGTTCGATTGCGGGGAGGGGACCCAGCGCCAGCTCCGCAAGTCGACCGGCCTGCTCCAGGTGGACGAGCTCTACCTGACCCACTTCCATCTCGACCACTGCCTCGGGCTGCCCGGACTGCTCAAGACGTACGACCTGAACGACCGGGAGGAGCCGCTCCGGATCTTCGGTCCGGTCGGCCTCTACAAGCTGATGAAGGACTTCGCGCCGCTGATCGGGCGGCTCGGGTACCACGTCGAGGCGGAGGAACTCGAACCCGGGGACATCGTTCCGCACGTCGACTACGAGATCGAGGCGTTTCCGGTGGAGCACCGCACCCGGGCGCTCGGCTACGCGCTGCTCGAGGACGACCGGCCGGGCCGGTTCGACCCCGAAGAGGCGATCCGGCTGGGCGTGGAGCCGGGCCCCGCGTTCAAGGAACTCCAGGACGGAAACGAGGTCGAAGGCAAGCACGGCAAGGTGAGGCCCGATCAGGTGATGGGGGAGGACCGGCTCGGCCGGGCGGTGGTGCTGACCGGCGACACGGGTCCCTGCCAGGCGACGATCGAGGCGGCCGCAGACGCCGACCTCCTGATCCACGACGCGAGCTTCATGGCGGAAGACGCCGAACGGGCCCGCGACACCGGCCATTCGACCGGCATCGAGGCGGCCGAGGTGGCGGCCGAGGCGGGGGTGAAGATGCTCGCGCTGGTCCACATCTCCGCCCGGTACCACGTCGGGCACGCCCTGGACGAGGCCCGGCCTGTGTTCGGGAACGTGATCGCCCCCCGCGACTTCGACCTGGTCGAGATCCCCTTCCCCGAACGGGGGGAACCCAGGCTGGTGCCGGGCGGGGCGAAGCGTGAGGGCCCCGAGCCCCTGCCGCAGACCGCAGACTGACCGGTCCCGGCCGGCGGGCCGACGCCGGTTTCCGGTCGGGGTCCGGACCGGCTGCTAGTGTGATCCCCGTTCCTTTAACCGCGGTCCCGTGAGGCCGGGAAGGTGACCTTGAACGAGAAAGTAGTGCTGGAAGCAAACGACGTCGAGCGTACGCTCCGTCGAATCGCCCACGAGATCGTCGAGAAGAATCCCGACGTCTCCGACCTCGCCATCGTCGGCATCCACACCCGTGGCGCCCACCTGGCCGAGCGCCTCACCGCGTTGATCTCGGGCCTCATCGGCTCCGCCCCTCCGCTCGGCGAGATCGACATCTCCTTCTACCGCGACGACATCGGCACCCGCGGCCCCGACTACCACCCGGTCGTCCACTCGACGCGGCTCGACTTCCCGCTCGAGGAGCGCACCGTCGTGCTCGTCGACGACGTGCTCTTCACCGGACGCACGGTACGGGCCGCGATCGAGGCCCTCTTCGACTTCGGCCGCCCGGCCCGCATCCAGCTCGCCGTGCTCTGCGACCGGGGACACCGCGAACTTCCCATCCGGCCCGACTACGTGGGCAAGAACCTTCCGACCTCCCGCAGCGAACAGGTTTCGGTGCGGCTCAAGGAAACCGACGGGGAGGACGGGGTCGCGATCCTGACCCCGGTGGAGGCCGTCGAATGAGACATCTGCTGGACATCGCCGACCTGGACGCCGAGGAGATCGAAGCCCTGCTCGACCGGGCCGAGAGCTTCGCCGAGGTGTCGAAGCGGGACATCAAGAAGGTGCCCGCGCTCCGTGGCCGCACCGTCGTCACCCTGTTCTACGAGGCGAGCACGAGGACTTCCTCCTCGTTCGAGCTCGCGGCGAAGCGCCTGTCCGCCGACGTGGTCTCGGTCAAGGCCTCCGGCTCCTCGGTGGAGAAGGGCGAATCGCTGAAGGACACCGTCGAGACGCTCTCCGCCTACGACCCGGCCGCCATCGTGATCCGCCATCCGCAGGCCGGGGCCGCCGGGATGCTCACCCGCTGGGTCGACGCGGCGGTCGTCAACGCCGGTGACGGGATGCACCAGCACCCCAGCCAGGCGCTGCTCGACCTGCTCGCCCTGCGCCACCGGATCGGATCGGTCGAGGGCAAGAAGATCTGGATCGTCGGCGACGTCCTCCACAGCCGCGTGGCCCGTTCGAACATCCAGGCGTTCTCGATGATGGGGGCCGAGGTCACCGTCGCTGGCCCGCCGACCCTGATGCCGCGCCGGGTCGAGGAACTCGGTTGCCGCGTCAGCTACTCGCTCGACGACATCGACGAGGCCGACGTCATC
>Ga0182743_1003426_pt1 | contig 12821 bp, 12 predicted proteins | sample eDN3rd30CKraftOP_FD_128522 | JGI IMG/M metagenome (GOLD analysis project Ga0182743, IMG submission 128522) | Enriched Organic Plus compost microbial communities from Emeryville, California, USA - eDNA 3rd pass 30_C Kraft OP (version 2) (version 2) ... | reverse complement strand
GCCTATTGGCTGGTGCGCAACGCGCGCCGGCGCACACCGGATGCCGACACGGTCGCCCAATGGCTGGCGCGCCAGGCCGCCGCCACGGCGCGCGCGGCGGCGGCGTCCGGATTATCCTGACGCTCGTCATCCCATCGCGCCATCGGCCATCTGCCCGCCGTACACTGCCGCGCATTCCCACGCCTGTTCTCATTCACGGAGGCTTGCCCATCATGTCCGATCCGCTCATCCGTCTGCCGCGCCCCGTGCGGCGCACCCTGCTGGCCCTGGGCCTGTACGCCTCGGCGGCCGCCACCGTGCTGGCCCCGTCCGCGCCCGCCCTGGCCGCGGCGCCGGCCCACACCGAACAGGCGCCCGGGTTCTACCGCATGGCGCTGGGCCCCTTCATCGTCACCGCCCTGTACGACGGCAACCTCGTCCCGCCGCACGCCGTGCTGAAAGGCGCCAGCGCGCAAGACCTGCAAGGCCTGCTGGAACGCCTGTACGCCTACCGCCCCGACGGCATACAGATCGCCGTCAACGCCTTCCTGGTGCATGACGGCAAGCAGCTCATCCTGGTCGACGCCGGCGGTGGCGGCTGCTTCGGCAAGGCGCTGGGCGGCATCGTTCCCAACCTGAAGGCCGCCGGCTACACGCCGCAAGACGTCGACGCCGTGCTGCTGACCCACCTGCACCCCGACCACGCGTGCGGCCTGCTGGCCGCCGACGGCTCGGCCCTGTTCCCGAACGCCACCGTCTATGCCTCGGCAGGCGACGCCGCCTTCTGGCTCGACCCCGCCACCGCCGCCAAGGCGCCCAAGGACGCCCAGCCCTTCTTCACCATGGCGCGCGACGCCGTGGCGCCCTACGTGAAGGCAAACCGCTTCGTCGCCTACAAGAACGGCGACACCCTGCCCGGCGCGCCCGGCGTCGGCATCGTGCCCACCCCCGGCCACACGCCGGGCCACACCTCGTACCTGTTCACCGCCGGCGGCCAGCGCCTGCTGCTGTGGGGCGACATCGTCCACAGCTACGCCGTGCAGCTGCCCCGCCCCGACGTTTCCATCGAGTTCGACGTCGACCAGGCGCAGGCCATCGCCACGCGCAAGAAGCTGCTGGCGGACACCGTGCGGGACAAGCTGTGGGTCGGCGGCGCGCACATGCCCTTCCCCGGCCTGGGCCACGTGCGCACCGAGGGCGAGGGCTATGCATGGGTGCCGGTGGAGTACGCGCCGGTGGCCGCCACGGGCAAGTAATAGAAGAGAAAGAGAAAGCCGGGCGGCTTGAACGGACTTCCGCGGGGATACCGACTCTCCGGGATGTCTGTTCGAGCCGCCCGGCCTTTTTTAGACGAGGCGCGGGCAGATCAGTCGACCCGCACCCCCGGCTCGCCGTCCACCATCTCGCCGATGATGGCCGCGCGGTCGAAGCCGTTGCCGTGGAAGATTTCCAGAACCTGCGCCGCGTCCTGCGGCGCACACGCCACCAGCAGGCCGCCGGAGGTCTGCGGATCCGTCAGCAGCGCGCGCGTGGCGGCGTCCACGTCCGGCGTCAGCTGCACCGAGGCGCCATACGACGTCCAGTTGCGGCCCGACGCACCGGTGATCACGCCGCGCGCCGCATACGACTGCACCTGGTCCAGCCACGGCAGATCGGCCAGCCGCAGCCGCGCCGCCAGGCCCGCGCCGCGCGCCATTTCCAGCGTGTGGCCGAGCAGGCCGAAACCCGTCACGTCCGTCATCGCATGCACGCCCGGCATCGCCGCCAGCGGCGCACCGGGGCGATTCAGCAGCGTGGTCGCCTCGATCATCGCGCGATAACCGGCCTGGTCCAGCAGATTCTTCTTCAGCGCGGCGGACAGAATGCCCACGCCCAGCGGCTTGCCCAGGATCAGAACATCCCCGGCCTGCGCAGCCGCATTGCGCTTCACGCGGTCCGGATGCACCAGCCCCATCGCAGCCAGCCCGTAGATCGGCTCGACCGAATCGATCGAATGCCCGCCCGCCACCGGAATGCCCGCATCGGCGCACACCGACTCGCCACCGCGCAGGATCTCGCCGATGACGTGATGCGGCAGTACGTTGATGGGCATGCCGACGATGGCCAGCGCCATGATCGGCGTGCCACCCATGGCGTACACGTCCGACAGCGCGTTGGTGGCGGCAATGCGCCCGAAGTCGAACGGATCGTCGACGATGGGCATGAAGAAATCGGTGGTGGCGATGAGGGCCTGCTCGTCGTTCAGACGGTAGACGGCGGCATCATCGGCGGTCTCGGTACCAACCAGCAGGTTGGCATAGGGCATGAAGGGCGCTTCGCGGGCCAACAGCGCCGACAGGACACCGGGCGCGATCTTGCAACCACAGCCGCCGCCATGCGAGAGCGAGGTCAGCCGAGGCACTTGGGCGCCGGCAACTTCTAGAGTCATGGGGTTCACCTTGCGTTTAAAACGGGCCTGAAGGCCTGCGGGGAAGCATAGCATCGGGCGCAAGGTGCTGTTAAAAGGGACGGTGCGTTATCTCGGCGTGGAGGTCGACGACGCCCTCGCTATCTCTGAGCAGGGATTCCGAAGTCTTCGGGCCGCCATGAAGCATCACTTCCAATCTGCGTGTGGGAGCCAGGTCACGACTTGGCGGCGACAGGGAGCCGAAATGGCGCTCCCAGCCGGTTGAACGCGTTCATCGCCGCGATCGTGATCGTGAGGTCGACCAGATCTTTGGGCGTGAATTGCGCCGCGGCGGCGGCATACGCTTCATCGGAGGCATGCGTTTCACTGACACGGGTCACCTCCTCAGCCCAGGCCAGCGCGGCGCGCTCCTGGTCCGAGAATAGATGGTGCACCTCGTCCCATACCGGTACCAACGTGATCTTGTCGATCGACATGGTTTTCCTGAGATCGCGACTGTGCATGTCGATGCAGTGGGCGCAGCCGTTGATTTGCGAAACGCGGAGGAACACGAGGTGGACGAGTTCCTCGGGGAGGTTCGTCTTCTTCATGACGTAATGGTGGATACCGAAAAGTGCCTTCGCGCCGTCAGGTGCGATCTCTTGCCAGTTCAAGCGGGTCATCACAGTCCTTTCCTGTCGTTGATGATGCGTAGCATCGCGGCCGGCGCGCCCCGGGGCCGCCTATCGACTTCGACCGCGATCCATGTCATAACCAGACGTTACTCCACCGGATATTGGAGAAACAGGCCCAAAAACTGCCGAAACGACTGACCCAAGATGACCAACCCAAATACGCGCGATGTGCCGTCCATCCAGGTGGACCGTGCCGCCGTCGCGCCAATCGGCGACCAGATCCATGCCAGCCTGCGGCAGGCGATCGTCGACGGCCGGCTTGCGCCGGGACAGCGCTTACCTTCCGGTCGGGACCTCGCCGCACAGCTTGGCGTCGCGCGCGGCACCATCCGCGTGGCCTACGATCGGCTGATCGCCGAAAACCTGGTATTCGGCGCCGGACCCGCGGGCACACGCGTATGCGCTCGGCCTCCCGCCGGCCAAGCAGACGACGAGGCGCCAATCGACGGGCCTTTGGCGGCTTTCACCCGTCCATATTCGAGCGCCCCGCTGCCGTTCCAAATGGGCGTACCGGCTTACGACGCGTTTCCGGCCAAGCGCTGGGCCCGTATGCGGACGCGTGCCGTGCGCGCCGACGCGATTACTTACACGGCCTACGCTGATCCGCGAGGCGAACCCGCGCTGCGGGCCCAGATCGCGAGCCACCTTGCCATCAGCCGGCAGATGCAATGTCACCCAGATCAGATCATTGTCACCAGCGGGTACCGGCAGGGCCTGATGCTTGCGCTGACGGCACTGCGCGCGCACGGGCGCAAGGCGTGGATCGAAGAGCCAGGCTATCCGCTGGGAAGACGCGCGCTCGAGCTGATCGGAGCCGCGCTCCAACCCGTGCCCGTCGATGCCGAGGGGCTGCGCGTAGAGGATGGCATTGCCCGCGCGCCGGACGCCATGCTGGCGCTAGTCACCCCTGGCCAACACGCACCGTTAGGCGTGACCCTGTCGCAGGCACGAAGACACGCCCTGCTCGACTGGGCAGAGACAAGGGATGCCTGGATCATCGAAGACGACTATCTCGGAGAACTTCAGCTCGACGGCCGGGCGGCACCGGCCCTTGCCGCAGGCGCAGGCGCCGAGCGCGTGGTCCACATCGGGTCGTTCAGCAAAACGCTCAGCCCGGCGCTGGGCCTCGGTTTCGTCGTCGCCCCACGCTCGCTGGCGGAGCGTCTGGTCGAGGTCTGCGCCGTGTTGGCCCCGTCTCCGAATCGGACGACCCAATTGGCTGTTATGGAGTTTCTGTCGGATGGGCACTTCCTGCGGCACCTGCGCCAGATGAAGGCTCTCTATGCCGAACGCCGCAGCCTCGCGCTGGCGCGTATCAGCGAGTTCCTGCCGGGCGCGCTGACGGCGGGCCTGGGCGTGATCGCGCCGCTCCGACAGGCTGCCGACGACAGCGCCGTTGTGCGTATTGCCCGCGCACACGGCCTCGCGCCTTCCGCCCTCTCCGCTTGGCACCTTCGGCGCACTCAGGCGCAACGTGGCTTGCTACTCAGCGTGACGAACCTGCGTCCCGACAACATCGATGCCGCGTGCGCGACGCTTGCAAGAATCGTTGCATCTCATTGAGGCGCAGCCCACAGTGCTCCCATCGTGGCAAGTTCAAGCGCTCGACACGCTTCATGCCTTAACGCCAGCCACCTCAAGCGCGTGTACCCAGTTCCAGCGCCTCTGCGAACTTTCGCATCAGACGCACTAAATCCGCGATGTCTTCTGCGGCCCAGTCCTGAAAGATTCCCCGTGCCAGACGCTCGCGGGCTTGGTCAAGCTTGTCAGTCACGGCTTTGCCCTTGGAAGACACCACCGTTTCGCGCATCCGACGATCTTCCGGATTCTCGTGCCGCTTCACCATCTCCATCCGTTCCAGCTTGGCGACCTGGCGACTGATGGTCGTGTAGTCCCTGCCAAGGCGATCCGCCAGATCCACCACGCCGATCGGGCCCACCCTTTCAATCACCACCAGGAGGCGAAAGAGCGCCTGGTCCAACTGCACGCCGGCTTCCGCGATCAGTCGTTCGTCGTTCCCAGGGCGGTTCATCACACTCACGATCGTGATCAAGGACCGATGAAGGTCCTTCAGTTGCGCCGAGATATGTGTATCTTGCACTTTCTTTTTTGTGGCCATAGACTGTCCTTTAAATATGTGCATATTACACATATATTGGAGAACTGAGATGCGTAAGCCCGTTGACGTCCTGATCTGCGGTGCCGGTGCTGCCGGCCTGACCTTGGCAATAGAACTGGCGCGGCGCCGCCTGCGCTTCGCCCTTATCGAAAAGCTCCCATCCCCCTTTCCGGGCTCGCGCGGGAAAGGGATTCAACCGCGCACCCAAGAGGTCTTTGAAGACCTGGGGATCCTGGACCGAGCCATGGCTGCGGGAGGCATCTATCCCACGGTTCGCAAATACTCGGCCGACGGCGGTCATGTGGACCAGGAAGTGACGACTGTTGCCGCACGTACGCCTGCCGAGCCCTACCCGCTTCCGTTGATGGTTCCGCAGTGCAAGACCGAAGCGATCATGCGCGAACGCCTGGTGGAACTGGGCCATGCGCCTGAGTGTGGTGTGGAGCTGGTCGGGATGGAGGTCAACGCCGACGGGATAGAGGCCGTGCTGGCCACCCCGGAGGGCGAACAGAGGCTCCACGCCCGCTACTTGGTCGGCGCCGACGGCGGGCGCAGCCTGGTGCGCCGCACCCTGGGCATAGGCTTTCCGGGCAAGACTTTAGGCGTGCGGGCCATCGTGGCCGATGTCGTGCTGGAAGGGCTGTCGCGCGATATGTGGCACCAGTTCGACGGTAACGGCGCGGGTCCGCTGGCCATCTGCCCGCTCGCGGGCACCGACCTGTTCCAGATCCAGGCGCCCGTTCCCCTGGAGGGCGACATCGATCTTTCCGCTGCGGCGCTGACTGAACGCATTGCCCTGCACACCGCGCGCACGGACGTCACCGTCCATTCGGTTGCCTGGTCTTCGATCTACCACATGAACGCCAGGCTGGCCGACCGTTACCGGGATGGCCCCGTGTTCCTGGTCGGTGATGCGGCACATGCCCATCCCCCCACCGGCGGACAAGGCCTCAACACCAGCGTGCAGGACGCCTACAACCTGGGCTGGAAGCTAGCGGCCGTGCTTGCCGGCGCGTCCGAAGGGCTGTTGGAAACCTACGAAGCCGAACGCCGACCCGTGGCAGCGGACGTGCTCGGCCTGTCCACACGGTTGCTTGCTGGTTTCAAGACGGGGGACAACAGGCGAACCCGTGAAGTCCAGCAACTGGACATCGGTTATATCACCTCGCCGCTATCGCTTCCGTCGCAAGCCGACAGCAGACTTGTCCCGGGCAATCGCGCGCCCGATGCCATTGTGCGTGGCGCAGGCGGCAGCCCCACGCGGCTGTTCACCCTGCTCAAGGGCACGCACTGGACCTTGCTGGTCAACGGCCCCTCGACCTTTCAGCCAAGCGCCGGCTTGCACATCCACAGCATTGGACCCGGCATGGAGATCGAAGACCACTTGGACCAGTTCGCCAAGTTCTACGGTCTCACTGAGGGCGCCGCCGCGTTGGTCAGGCCGGACGGGTACCTGGCGGGTGTCTTTGCCAGGGATCGGGCGGTCATGCTGCAAGCGTACTTGGACCGGTACTGCAAGATCCGGTGACACTGCTCTGGCGACGCTCAGGCAAGCCGATATGAAATGATTCCACCTGCTCCCTCGCGAGTCGTCTACCCAATGCTTCCAGCAATGCGTCAAACAGCAGTCGCGTTTTCCCACTTTGATCGTGCCCTGCACCTGCGACCGACTGCCTGAGGAGCGCCAGCGTCCCGTCGCCCGCGTCGGCTGGCGGCCAGAAGCAGCCCTTCGTCGCTGCGCCAGAATCCGTCAAAACTAGTCCGCTAGGCAGGGGGAGGCAACTCGGCCAGAATACCGAAGCCGGGCATTGGCCTCAGGCCTTGCACGAACCCCACTTTCACCCTTTGACGGAGCCTTCCATGGTTGAGACATCGAAAGTAAAAGGACCTGCCTCCTACTTTCCTTCCATCGAAAAGACTTATGAAAAACCAATAACGCATTGGATGGATATTCTTCAGAATGCGGGTCCGCTAAAACACATGGAACTCGTCAACTGCCTAAAGACGCAGCACCAGATCGGTCACGGTCACGCAAACGCCTTAGTGGCGGCGTTCCTCGCGAAGAAGTAGCGCGTCAAGAAACATGCCGCAGGATCATCCTGCTACAAATTAGACTTTGCTCGACGAAGTTTGAACGGCCGTAATGGGGCGGGAACGATCATCGACCCGACCCGACTCGACCGCCCCGCCTTACTGCTCCCCTCCCCCCGTCACTCCCATCACTTCAGTTCTGGAAAGTCCACCACGGTGTCATTCGCACGATTGAACACGTTCGTGAACGTGATGACGGCGATGGCCAATGCGATATCCACGACGGCCTCGTCCGGATAACCCGCCGAGCGCAAGGCCGTGAGTTGCTCGGCGTCGAGGGTGCCTCGGCCTTCTTGAAGGTGCCGGACAAACTGGATCAACGCATCGCGCTTGGCATCGCCGGTCGGCTGCAGCGCCCTGATGGCGCGCACGGTGTCCACGGGCAGGCCCGACGCCTTGCCCGCCAGGCTGTGTGCAGCGACGCAGTAGTCACAACCGGCAATCGCGCTCACCACCAACTTGATGGTTTCGCGGTCCAGCGCGGACAGGACGCCTTGCGCCAGCACCGCGTCGGCGGACAGCATCGCTTTAAGCGCCGGCGTATTCAAGGCGCCAATGGCCGCATAGGCATTGGGGACCATGCCCACCGCTTTGCGGATCGCGGCGAAAACGTCGGCGGTTTCGCCCGAGGCACTAGCGGCGGCGGGCGTGTTGATACGGGAAGTCATTTTCTTGGTTCCTTTCAAAGTGGTTTTACTGAAATACGGGCGCGGCAGACCTGCGAATATCGAGAAATTCAAGCTCTACGCGCAATGGCGGCGTTCAGGCCCAAGGCGATCAGTTCCGCCATGGCCGCCACGACGCCGATTGCCCAAATGGCGCCAGCGCCCAACACGGTGGCCCCCAGGGCGCTGCCGATTGAAAATCCGAAATACATCGTCGAGGTATTAAGCGCTAGCGCAACGGGCGCTTGCGAGGGGACGCCCGCGCCGATAAGCCGTGCCATTTGCGCGGGAAAGAATGACCACACGGTGAAGCCCCACACAGCCACGGCGATCATGACCAGGCCCAACGAAACTCCCGGTGGCAGCGCCGTCGCAACAGCCAAAGCCAGGAACGACAACGCCAACAGCACGAGCGACCCGCGCACCACCGTGCCAGCCCCGAAGCGATCGTTGAGGACCCCACCCGTCATGACCCCAGCCGCTGCACAAAGCCCCCAGAGCGAGACAGACGCTGTGATCTCCAATGGGCCGAAGGCCAACACGGCGCTCAGATACTCGGCGATATACGGGTAGGCAGCAAAGGCGCCGATTGACCAGAACAGGCTGACCGCCAGCAAGCGCAACACGGAACGCTGCGCCACCACCGAGACACGTTGGCGCAAACTGGCCACCGCGATGCCCTGCCCCGCGTCACGGTCGATGCCAGTCAAAATGCCTGCAATGGCCACCAGGCTCATCGCGCCGACCAGCAGAAAGGTTGCCCGCCAGCCGAAGGCGTGGCCGATCAGTCCGCCAAGCGGCAGGCCCAGTGCGATGGCCAATGTCTGCCCCCCGCTGACAATGGCAAGCGCACGCCCCCGCATCGTGGGCGGGACGATGACGCCGGCCAGGCCATTGGCGGCGGGCACATATAGCCCCGCCGCAATGGCCATCAGCACGCGCGCGGCGATCAGCACGGTGAACGACGAAGACAGCGCGGCCACGACGTTGCCAATGGCGAACAGGGCCATCGCGATCAGCAGCACCTGCTTGCGGGCCATGCGGCCGGTGGCCACGGTGGTCACCGGCGACGACAATGCCAGCACCAGCGTGAACACGATCACCAACAGCGCGATGGTGGGCACGGGCAGCGCAAAGTCCTTCGCCATGACCGGCAGCAAGGGCGCGATCATGAAGCCTTCGGTGCCAATGGCGAACGTTCCCAAGGCCAGGAATCCCGCCGGCAGCAACACCGTGCGCGTATCGTCGGCAAGCGTTGCGGTCATGACGCAACTCTCCAAAAAATGCAATCTGTGCGGGCGCAAGCCCGCCTATCAGGCGTCTTAGACGGGGATGGGATTGGCGGCGATTTCAGTGTTGAAACCGTCAATCAGCGCATGTTCACCAATGCCGGGGTTGTCGCGCAGGGCACGAATCGCCTCAACAAACACTTCCGGTGCGTCGGTTTCCAGCCCCTTCATCGTTTCGGCGATAAAGGCATCAAGCGGCATGGCGCGAGGGTCACCGCTCTTTTTGATCAGGTCGGTGTCGACCCACGGAGGCGCGATTTCCTGGACGGACACGCTGGTGCCTTTGAGCATGAAGCGTTGCGACAAGGCATACGAGTGCAGCGCCGCCTTCGAGGCGGAATAGACGGCATTGGTGGCAATAGGCACGTAGGCCAAAACCGAGGTGTTGTGAATGATCGTCGCGCGCGGCTGCGCCTTCAGGTGTTCGATCAGCGCAGAGGTCAGCCGGATCGGGCCAAGCAGGTTCGTGTCGAGAATCTGGCGCGACACGGCATCATCGATCCGGCCCGAAGGATCGTCGAACGGCATGATCCCCGCATTGTTGATCAGTACGTTCAGCGTCGGGTAGTCGCGGATCAGTTGCGCGGCAACGCGGTCGATGTCGGCCGCATCAGAGATGTCCAGGGCGACGCCCTCGATCCCCGGATGGGCGGCGGCCACCTCATCCAGCAGCGCCTGACGGCGCCCGGCGATGATGACCTTGTTACCCAGGGAATGAAACTGCTCGGCAAGCGCGCGGCCAATGCCCGAGGTGCCGCCCGTGATGAAGATTGTGTTGCCCGTCATCTGCATGATTTGTCCTTGTGTTGCGCCTGGATGGCGCCTTCGATGGACGTACTATGCGCGGGTCGGGTGAAGTCTCAAATGCCATAGATCCGGCAAAAACGGACACGGGTAATAAGCAGGCCGCCGCTGGCCGGTCAGGCGGCGTCGCGGTCTTGCATCGACACCAGGCTCCGCTTCACGCTGGCCGGGGGCTGGCCAAGGTTGCGCAGGAAGGCGCGCCGCATTCGGTCACGGTCAGCAAAACCCGTGTCACGCGCCACGATTTCCAAGGGGTGACGGCCGTCTTCCAACATGACGCGCGCAGCCTCCAAGCGCAGCATTTCCACGGCCTTGGCCGGAGACCGCCCGGTTTCTTCGCGAAATACCCGGCTGAACTGACGCGGTGACAGGCTGGCAGCTTCGGCAAGCTCTTCGACAGACAAGGGATTGCGCAGGTTCTCTCGGGCGTAGGCCAGCGCGCGCTTTACCCGGTCAGAGCGAGGCTCCAGCGCAAGCATCGCCGAAAATTGCGATTGCCCGCCATGGCGACGATGGTAGACGACAAGCCTACGAGCCAGTGCCCGGGAAAGCGCAGCCCCATGGTCGTCCTCGATCAGCGCAAGCGTCAGGTCAATGGCCGATGACATTCCCGCCGACGTCCAGATGTTGCCGTCGCGGACGAAAATGCGGTCCTCTTCGACCCTGACCTTCGGAAAGCGCGCCCGAAGCGCCGGTGCATGCGCCCAGTGCGTGGTGGCGGTACGGCCGTCAAGCAGACCGGCGTGCGCCAGCACAAAAGCGCCTGTGCATACCCCAGCCACCCGGCGGGCTTGTTCTCCCGCACAGGTGAGATACGCACGCAGCCCGGGCGAAATATCCTGGGGCGCCAATTGGCCGGCAACCATCAGCGTATCGGGTATGACACCTAGCGGCGTCGTTTCGATACCTGCGTTCATGGACGACCTGACCGTGCCGCCTTTTTCAGAGAGCACCGTCAGCCGATAGCCCTTATCGCCCAGCTCAGTATTGGCGAGCTCAAAGGCAGAGAGCGCCGCCAAACCCATCAGCTGGAAGCCATCTTCCAGGATCAAACCAACGTGCCGCATCATGCTTCCTTTTCAGGCAATGAAAGATCAGCTTAATCCGGCACGGGGAACGGCATCCACGTTGTTGAAAAATATCGGCCCACTTTGTTGCGCCATTTGGACGTCGAAAGCCATCCTTCGTTATTCCTGTTTCCGGCAATCGCGCAGCAGCGCATAAAGCCCCGCCGCCCCAAAAGCCGTCATACCCAGGCCCACGCTGACGAACAACCCGGTCTGCGTGGTGGCGATCAGCCCCCCACCCAACGCCACCACCGTGCGCGCCAAGGCGCCCGCCAACGGTACCGCCATCTTGCCGGTGCCCTGCGCGGCACAGTACTGGGTGAATCCAAGGCCAAAGAAGCCAAAAAAGGGGCCAACATGGCGCAGGTAAACGCTTCCCGTCGCCACACTTTCGGGGTCCGTCAAAAACGCGCCCAGCCATAACTCGGGCCATATCGCAACCACCAACCCAATAGCCTCGGCAACGCCGAACCCCAGACAGGCTGCGATCAACGCGGCACGGCGTGCGCGATCGACCCTGCCTGCCGCCGCGTTGGTGCCAATCAGGATCGCGGCAGGCCCGCCGATGCCGAAACTGAGCGGCACCAACAAGAATTCCAATCGCGCAGCCGCGCCATACCCGGCCACGGCCGCCAGACCGTACGCCCCAACGTAGCCGGTGACGATGGCGATGGTGAGATTGGTACTGGTCGCGATAAGGGCCGACACGCCGCCGACCTTGAGAATTTCGGCAAATAGCCGACGTTGCAGCCGCACCGGTCTGGCGGCCGGCTGCAGCACCCCTTGGCCACGCCAAAGATACATTGCGAAAACCAGGCTACCAACGGCGTAATACAAAACCATTGCCAACGCGCCGCCTGTCACGCCCAGCCCCTGAAAGCCTGCCGCGCCAAAGATCAGCAGCCACGATACCGGTATCAGGATGACGCCGCCGCCGCACACCACCCGCATCGGCAAGCGCACATTGCCACTGCCCCGAATGACCGCCAGCAGTGCATTGAACAGCCATATCAGCGGTGCGCCGCCAAAGACGACGGCGGCATAGTGGTCAGCGTGCCCAAGCGCGGCGCCGCTAGCGCCCATGGCACTGAAAGCCTCAGTGCCAAAAGCCAAGACGAGCCCTGCCGTGACAAGCCCAAACGCCACCGCAATCGCGACTGCATGCCAAACCAGCGCGTTGGCTTGCACGCGGTCGTTGCGCCCCAGCGCCCGCGCAACCGCCCCAAGCATTCCCCCACCCACCGCGCCGGTCGCAAGCGCAGTCGTCAACGCCAGCAGTGGAAACACAACCGACACACCAGCGAGCACGTCTTCACCGAGCTGGGAGAGAAACCACACCTCCATCAGTCCGACAAAGGTTTGGCTGAGCATCACCAGCAGTGTCGGGCCGGCAAGCGACAACATCACAGGAAAAATTGGGGCGGTCAGCAGGCGCTCGGTCTGGACGTCACGGCTGCGGGAATCGGTCTGCGCGGTCATGACGGCACTCGAAGACGGTTCTGGGCGAGCGCAGAATATGCCAATGTCGTGTTGACGGGAATGTCGAATACACGGCAGTTCGAGCCATGGTGATAGTCGGATGCGAAACAATCGTGGCAGACAGGGTAATCCCCCCATTTATAGCAATTGCCAGAAGTAGGAAGGCTACGCGGCCATGGCGAGCCGCTGTTTTGGGGTAAATCCGCCCAGAGCCATATTTGGGCGCTCGTGATTGTAGGACCACATC
>Ga0182743_1003423_pt1 | contig 12844 bp, 11 predicted proteins | sample eDN3rd30CKraftOP_FD_128522 | JGI IMG/M metagenome (GOLD analysis project Ga0182743, IMG submission 128522) | Enriched Organic Plus compost microbial communities from Emeryville, California, USA - eDNA 3rd pass 30_C Kraft OP (version 2) (version 2) ... | reverse complement strand
GTCTGCGGGCCTGTCCCTGGCGGCCAAGCCCCAGCGGCTCGGGCGCGCCACGAGGCGCCCTCGGCCCCGCTACGCGGGGCTACCCTCGGGTCAACTGGCCGTCAGGGACAGGCCCGCAGACCGCCGGACGCCTCAAGAACACAAATCCCGTTCAACAAGACAACAAGCCCACCGGCACAAACAAAAAAGGGGCCGCACAACGGCGGCCCCTGCGAAAAATGGCCCGGCGATTCAGGCCTCGGCAGCGCGTCTGCGCCCACGGCGCAACATCCGCAATACCTGAGGCACGACCACCACGGCCACGGCGGCAATCCACAATCCTTGCGACACGCCACTGGCATACAGCACCGACACGTCGCCATCCGTGATGGACAACGCCCGCCGCAAGTTCTGCTCCATCATGTCGCCCAACACCACCCCCAACACCAACGGCGCCATCGGCACGCCGAACTTGCGCAACAGATAGCCCAGCCCACCAATGATGACAGTCATCATCAAATCGAAGCTGCCGGCGTTGATGGCGTACACGCCGATGAAGCTGACGCAGAGAATGCCCGGCACCATCATCCATGCGGGAACCGACAGCACCTTGGCGAACACGCGCACCATCGGCACGTTCATGACAAACAGCAGCACGTTGGCAATGAACAGCGAGGCGATCAGGCCCCACACGAGTTCGGGCTTGGTATCGAACAGCGCCGGGCCCGGCGTGATGTTGTAGAGCGTCAGCGCGCCCATCATCACGGCCGTGGTGCCCGAGCCGGGTACGCCCAGCGTCAGCATGGGCACGAACGAACCGATGGCCGATCCGGTAGCCGCCGCCTCGGGCGCCACCAGGCCGCGCATGTCACCCCTGCCGAACTTCGCATCGGGATCCTTGCTTTCGATGATGCGCTTTTCCTGCGAATAGGCCACGGCCGCCGCCACGCTGGCGCCCGCGCCCGGTAGCACGCCGACGACGAAGCCGACCAGCGAGCTGCGCACCACGCTCCACCAGGTGAAGGCCAATTCCTGCAGGTTGAACATCTTGCGCCCGCTGGACTGGACCTCGATATTCTGGCCGGCCAGGCTCTTTTCCAGCATCTCCAGCATCTCGGCCACCGCGAACAGCGCGATCACCACGACCACGAAATCGATGCCATCGGACAGGTGCACCAGGTCGAACGTATAGCGGTACACGCCCGAGTTGGCGTCCACGCCGATCACCGAAATGAACAGGCCGATCATGGCGGCCAGCACGCCCTTGACGGGCTGCTTGCCCAGCAGGCTGGTCAGGCAGCAGAACGCCAGCACCATCAGCACGAAGTACTCGGCCGGACCGAAGGCCAGCGCCCAGCGCGCCAGCAGCGGCGCCAGCAGGATGATGCCGGTGACCGACACGATGGCGCCGAAGAAAGCCGACCACGCCGACAGCGACAGCGCCACGCTGGCCAGGCCCTGGCGCGCCAGCGGATAACCGTCCAGCGTGGTCATGATGGCGCTGGCCTCGCCGGGCACGTTGAGCAGGATCGAGGTGATGCGCCCGCCGTACTCGGCGCCCACGTACACGGCAGCCAGCAGGATCAGCGCGGTCTCGGGCGGGAGGTTCATCGCGAACGCAATGGGAATCAGCATCGCCACGCCGTTGATGGGCCCCAGGCCGGGCAGCACGCCCACCATGGTGCCAAAGAACGCCCCGAGCGCCGCGACCAGCAGGTTGGTCAGCGAGAAGGCAACGCCGAAGCCCAGCGCCAGATGATCGAGAACGCCGCTCATATGAATTCTCCAAGGATGCCGGCGGGCAGCACGACGTCCAGCGCCCGGTCGAACAGCAGGAAGAACAGCACGCCCATCACGACGCCGCCGATGGTGCACTTGGCCCAGCCGCCGCCAAACAGGCGGCCCACGAACACAGTCATCAGCGCGGTGGAAATGACGAAGCCCACCCACTGGAACAGCAGTGCATAGATGGCCGCGTAGGCCACCATCAGCAGGATGCGGCCGTTGGCGCCGGGCGGGTTGGGCTCGACCGGATGGCCGCCCTTGTAGACCAGCCACAGCCCGCACAGGCCGATGATGAGGGCCAGCAGCAGCGGAAAGGCGCGCGGGCCCACGGGTTCGTACGAGAACGGCGCCTCGATGTCCCAGCCGCCCCAGGTGATGAAGGCGGCCAGGGCCAGGGCGAAGATGCCCAAGATTCGATCATTCATGATGCGATTCCTGATTGGTCGACGTCGTGCGCCGCGCCCGGGCCTGCAGGCCGGCAAGGCGGCTTTGCCGCACGGTGTGCCCGCCTCTGTGCGGGCACACCGTGCCTGCGCGTCACTTCTTGATCAGTCCGAAGCCGTCGGCCAGCTCCGTGTACTTGCCGACCTGCTGCTTGACGTACTCGTCCAGTTCCTTGCCCGTCTTGCTGAACGGGAACAGGCCCTGCTGTTCGCGCAGCTTGGCGAATTCGGGCGCGGCCATCATCTTGTCGAAGGCCGACACCCAGAACTGGTAGTCCTTGTCGGAAACCTTGGGGCCGACGTAGAAACCACGGACGATCGGCCACACGATGTCGTAGCCCTGTTCCTTGGCGGTGGGCACGTTGTTCAGCTTGCCCGGCAGGCGCTCGTCGTTGAAGACGGCCAGGATGCGGATGGGCGCGCCGCCTTCCAGCATGGTGAAGGCCTCGGCCGCGTCACCCATGTATGCCTGGATGTGGCCGCCGCGCAGGGCCGTGACGGCCTCGCCGCCACCCTCGAACGCCACGAAGCGCATCTTGCGGAAGTCCACACCGGCGGCCTTGGCCGTCAGCGCCGCCTTCATCCAGTCCTGGCTGCCCACGGTGCCGCCGGCGCCCAGCACGATCTTGGTCGGATCTTCCTTGAAGGCGGCCATCAGGCCCTTCAGGTCGGTATAGGGCGAGTCGGCGCGCACCACGGCCACGCCGTAGTCGGTGCCGATGCCGGCCAGCCAGCGCACGTCGTTGACGGTGTACTTGCCGAACTTGCCCTGGGCCAGGTTCAGCAGCGAACCGCCCGAGTACGCCACGATGCTGCCGGGCTCGTCCGGATGCTGGGCCACGATGTTGTTGTAGGCCACCGCGCCGATGCCGCCGGGCATGTACACCGTACGCATCGGGGTCTTCAGCGCCCCGCTCTGCTTCAGGCCCTCGACGGCCAGGCGGCAGGTCAGGTCGAAGCCGCCGCCGGGCTGGGCGGGGGCGATGCATTCGGGACGGCGCGGCTCGTCGGCGGCGTGCGCGGCGAGGCTCAGCGAGAGCATGAACGCGCAGGCGCCAAGCGCCGCGGCAAGGCGGGATTTCAGCGGGGTCGACATGATGCGGTCTCCGTCGGGTTTATAGGTCTGTTTCCCGGCAGCCGCCGAGAATCCGCCAGGATCCGGGGCCGCCGGAACGGAACCGTAACCAACCCACCCTTTCCGGACCCTTTCAACTTCCGGCTATTTCGTGGTGCGCCGCATCATCCTCCGCGAAATCTAGGGAAAACACTAGTGCCATGCACAGCCCCGTCTGGTCTGTCCGGTTTTCCATCACCAGCCGGGCGCCGTGGGTGTCGGCGATGGCGCCCACGATGGCCAGGCCCAGGCCGGCGCCCGGCTTGTTCTTGCCCGCCGCCCCGCGCCGGAAACGTATGCCGGCGCGGGCCAGGTCTTCCGCAGACATGCCGGGTCCGCTGTCTTCCACCGCCAGGCGGGCGTCCCCCGCCTGGCGGCCGACGCGCACGGTCACCTCGCCGCCCGGCGGCGTATAGCGGATCGCGTTGTCCACCAGGTTGCTGAGCGCCTCGCGCAGCAGCCATTCCAGGCCGGATACCCGGACGGGGGCATCGGGCAGGTCCATGCCCAGGTCGATCTGGCGCGCCCGCGCCGCGGGCAGCAGGGCACGTGCCACGCTGCCGGCCACCTCGTTGAGGTCCACCGGCTCGAACGCCACCCCGCCCTCCCCCAGCCTGGCGTCCTTGGCCCGCGCCAGGGCCAGCATCTGGTTGGTGGTGCGTACGGCATGATCCAGGCCTTCCTGCATGGCCATCAGCGCGGCACGGATCTCGGTCGGGTCACTTTCGCGCAGCGCATACGCGGTCTGGGTACGTAAAACCGACAGCGGCGTGCGCAATTGATGCGAGGCGTCGTCCAGGAACTGCCGCTGGACCTGCGCCTGGGCCGTAAAACGGGCCATGTGCAGGTTCACGGCGTCGACCAGGGGTTGGACCTCACCCGGCATGCCGGCGGCCTCCACGGGGCTGAGATCGTCGTCAGGACGCCGTTCCATGTCCTCCTTCAGGCGCTCCAGCGGCCGCAGCGAGATGAAGACGCTCCAGATCACCACCAGCACGCTGATGACCACCACGGCCAGCTCCCGGCCCACCGACCCCACCAGGGCGCGGTGCAGGAAGTCGCTGCGGCTTTCCAGGCTCTCGGCCACCTGGACCACCACCCGGCCGCCCTGGTTGTTGTACAGGGGCGGATCCATGGGCCGGGCCATGGCCGCTACGCGTACCGGCTCGCCCTCGTATTCGGCATAGAAAAAGCGGGGCTGGCCCGATACCAGCGGATCGTCAGGCAGCGGCAGGTCGGGATTGCCGATCTCGGCCAGGCCGTCTTCGGTGGCAACCCGGTAATAGACGTGGCCATTGGCGGTGAGCTCGAAGAATTCCAGCAGCAGGTAGGGCTGCTCCATCGCCAGGCCGCCGCTGGCCGTGGAAATATTGTGGTCGATGGAACGCAGGGCACCGGCCAGCGAGCGATCGTAGGCCATGTCGACCTGGGTGCGCAGCTGGTGGTTGGACAGCCACAGGGCAACCAGCATCACGCAGACCAGCGCCGGAATCAGCCGTTCCAGCAGCAGCGTCTTGAGGCTGGGATTACGCGCGCGGAGGGTCCTGCGGGATTTCAACCGCGGTCTCCAGGCTGTAGCCCATTCCCCGAAGCGTGACGATGTGCACGCCGGTATCGGCCAGTTTCTTGCGCAGGCGATGTACCAGCACCTCGACGGCTTCCAGGTTGACCTCGCTGTCGTCGGGCTGGATGCGGTCCAGGATTTGCTGCTTGCTGACGGGTTCGCCGCTGCGCTGGATCAACACGCGCAGCACGGCGTGCTCGCGCGGCGACACCGCCAGCAGCTGGCCGGCCACCGTGAAACGCTGGGCGGCGGTGTCCAACACCAGGTTGCCCAGCGCCAGCCGCGGATGCTCGCGTCCGCGGCTGCGGCGCATCAGCGCCGTCAGGCGAGCTTCCAGTTCTTCCAGGACAAAGGGCTTGGGCAGGAAGTCGTCGGCGCCCTCGTGCAGGGTGCCGACGCGTTCGGCCAGGGAGTCCCGGGCGGTCAGCACCAATACCGGGGTCCGGTCGTCGCGAGCCCGCATCCTGGCCAGCAGGGTATGGCCATCCAGGCCGGGCAGGCCCAGGTCCAGCACGATGGCGTCGAATTCTTCCAGGGCCAGGCGGCGTTCGGCCACCAGGCCATCGTTGGCCCATTCAACGACGAAACCGGCATGGCGCGCCAGGCTGCGTGCTACCCAGTGGGCCAGTTCGGCTTCGTCCTCGATCAACAGGATGCGCATGGCGGAAGCGATAGCGACGGGGTTTGGTGGTGCGGGACTGGCATGGGGTATGTTTTTTCTCTACAAGGTTCTTTATATAAAGATTGGTGGATGGATAAGGCCTGTGGATAACTGCATCAACCCGAAAAAGCGATTCTATTTCATGCGCTTGGCCGCGTTTTTGGATGTGCAAGAAGTCTGTTTGGAAAAAAGGCCAGGGTTGAACAACATTTCGCACGCCTGCCGCAAGAGGGGTTTGTTCATTTCTGGTCCACACCCTGTGCACAACCCCTGCTCCCTGTAGTTATCCACAGGCTGGTTACCCTGCCAAGCGGTGCCAGGCCCCTTGATATGATGAAAAATCCCGCGCCGACGCAAGTTCAATCCGCGCCTTCGGCGTGACACGTCTCTCTATCCAGGAGCATCCCCATGCCCGACGCCGTCATCGCTCGCCGCATCGTGCTGGCTTCGCATCCCGCCGGTGCGCCGGCCGCCGGCGACTTCCGGCTGGAAACGCTGGCCCTGCAGCCGCCCGGTCCGGGCGAGATGCTGCTGCGCACCGTCTACCTGTCGCTGGACCCCTATATGCGCGGCCGCATGAACCCCACGCCCTCGTACGCGCCCAGTGTGCCGCTGGGCGGCGTGATGGTCGGCGAGGTGGTGGCCCAGGTCGTGGCCTCGCGCCTGGACGGGTATGCCCCGGGCGACTACGTGCTGGCCCACGCGGGCTGGACCAGCCACGCGCTGTCCGACGGAGACCGTGTGCGCCGTCTCGAGCCGGGACAGGCGCCGCTGCCCGCGTATCTGGGCGTGTTGGGCATGCCGGGTTTCACGGCCTATGCGGGGCTGCGCGAGATCGGCCGGCCGCAGCCGGACGAGACGGTGGTCGTGGCCGCGGCGAGCGGCCCGGTGGGATCGCTGGTGGGCCAGCTGGCGCGGCGCGCGGGGGCGCGCGCCGTCGGCATTGCAGGCGGCGCGGACAAATGCGCATACGTACGCGACGAACTGGGTTTCGATGCGGTGATCGACCATCGCGAGCCGGGCCTGGCCCAGGCGCTGGCCGCCGCCTGCCCGAAGGGCATCGACGTGTATTTCGAAAACGTCGGCGGGCCGGTGTGGCAGGCGGTGTTCCCCCTGCTCAACCCGTTTGCCCGCGTTCCGGTCTGCGGGTTGATCGCCGACTACAACGGCACCAGCACGCCGCGTCCCGACGATCTGAGCGTGCCGGCGCTAATGCGCGCGGTGCTGTCCAAGCGGCTGACGCTGCGCGGCTTCATCAACTACGACCTGGAGCACTACCGCGACGATTTCCTGCGCGAGCTCCCGCCGCTGGTGCGCGACGGCACGATCCGCTATGCCGAGGATATGGTCGACGGCCTGGAGAACGCGCCGCAGGCCTTCATGGGCATGCTCAAGGGCGCGAACTTCGGCAAGCTGGTGGTGCGGGTGGCTGCGGAGGACGGCGCCGTCTGACGCCGCCTTGGCGCGGCCGCGCCAAGGCGGCCCGCCCTGCCCGCTTGGCTTACTTCGCCTCGACCACGCCGGCCGCGCGGATCGCCTCGCCCCACTTCGGGTAGTCCTTCTTGTAGAACGAGATGAACTCGGCGCGCGAGTCCAGGTAGGGCGTCATGCCCAGTTCGCGCAGTTTCTTCTGCACGTCGGGCTGCGCCAGCACGGCGCGCACCTTCTCGGAGATGGCGTTGGCGGCCGCTTCGGGCGTTCCCGGGGGCGCCAGCAGGCCCACCCACGGATCGCCATCCACTGGGTAGCCCTGTTCGGCCAGCGTGGGCACGTCGGGCAGCGCATCGGCGCGGTGCAGGGACGCGATGCCATAGAAGCGGATCTTGCCGCGATACTGCGCGGCAAGCGCCACCGGCACCATCGTCAGGTCGACCTGGTCGGCCAGCATGGCCTGGAAGGCCGGGGCCACGCCCTGGAACGGCACGTGCAGCATGTTGGTGATCTTGGCCGCGTTCAGGAACATGCTGGTCTGCACGTGCGCGGCGGCGCCGGTGCCCGAGGTGCCGTACGAGAACGAGGTGGTCTTGGACTGCTCCACCAGCGCCTTCAGGTCGGCCGCCTTCAGGCCGGGACGGCCCACCAGCATGTACGACACCTTGGCGATGCCGGCCACCGGCACGTACTTCATGGAGTCGTAGCGCACTTTGTTGACGTGGGGCGTCATGCCCTGCGTGTCGGCCGTGCCCAGCAGCATGGTGTGGCCGTCGGGGGCGGCGCTGTACACGATGTCGGACGCGATGGCGCCGCTGGCGCCGGGCTTGTTCTCGACCACCACCGGCTGGCCCAGGCTGTTGCCCAGGTTCTGCGCCAGCAGGCGCGCGGCCACGTCGGAACCACCGCCTGCCGAGAACGGCACGACGATGCGCACCGGCTGCGTGGCCGTCCAGCCTTGCGCCTGCGCCGCGCCGCCCGCCAAGGCGGCCCCGGCCAGCGCGCAGGCCATGATTGCGTTGAGGGATTTCTTCACGGTTGCACTCCTGTTGTTGGAATCCTGCGTATCGGTATCGTTGGCGGCGGACCTTTCCCGCCGCGTGTGTCGTTGCGATGGCCGGGCCCAGGCTATTGCGCCTGGCCGGCCGCCAGTCCGGCGGCCTGGATGGCCGTGCCCCACTTGTCGAACTCCTTGCGATAGAACTCGGTGAACTCCTCGCGCGAGCCGGTGTAGGGCACCATGCCGAGCTCGCGCAGCTTCTTCTGCGCTTCGGGGGCGGACACCACGGCCAGCAGCTTGCGGCCGATGGCCGCGGCGACCTCGTCAGGCGTGCCCGGAGGCGCCAGCAAGCCGTTCCAGGAATCGGCATCCACACGGTAGCCCTGTTCGGCCAGCGTGGGCACATCGGGCAGCGCCGGATTGCGCTCCAGCGACGGCAGGCCGTAGAAGCGCAGCTTGCCCGCGTACTGCGAGGCCAGCGCCACCGGCACCATCGCCAGGTCGACCTGGCCCGCCACCACCGCCTGGAAGGCCGGGGCCACGCCCTGGTATGGCACGTGCAGCAGATCGTTGACCTTCGCCTCCTTCGCGAACATCGTCATCTGCACGTGCGCGCCGGTACCCGCGCCCGACGAGCCGTACGACAGCGATTTCTGCTTGGCGAGCGCCAGCAGCTCGGTCAGGTTGGCGGCCGGCAGGTCGGGCCGTCCCACGAGTACGTAGGGCACCTTGGCGATGCCGCCGACGGGCACGTACTTCATCGAATCGAAGCGCACCTTGTTGACGTGCGGGTTCATGGCCTGGGTATCGGCCGTGCCCAGCAGCAGCACGTGGCCGTCGGGCGCGGCGGTGTAGACGATGTCGGACGCGATGGCGCCGCTGGCGCCAGGCTTGTTTTCGACCACCATGGGCTGGCCCAGCGTATTGCCCATGCCTTGCGAGACCAGGCGCGCGGCGACGTCGGAGCCGCCGCCGGCCGAGAACGGCACGACGATGCGGATGGGCTGCGTGGCCGTCCATTCTTTGGCCCCCTGCTGCGCGCCGGCGCCCTGCCAGCCCGAGGCCGCCAGCACCAGGCCGGCGGCCAGGATACGTGTGAGTCGGTTCAAAAGATGTCTCCTGTGATGGCGCGGCGGATCCCGCCGCCGCATGGTTGTGATCGTTGATCGATGGTCGGCGGGTCAGGCCTGCCGGGCAGCGTTGCCCGATTGCTGCGGATCGGACTGGTAGCCGATCTCGCGGCGCTCGGACGTGAGCACGCGGATCGGCTTGCCGGCGATCCAGGCGCGGATGTTTTCAGCCGATTCGCCGTAGTACACGTGATACGACTGCTCGGTGACGTAGCCCAGGTGCGAGGTGCCGATGAAGTTGTCCAGCGTGCGGAACGGATGGTCGGCGGGCAGGGGTTCCGTGCCGAACACGTCGACCGCCGCGCCGGCGATGCGGCGCGCGCGCAGCGCTTCCACCAGCGCGGCCTCGTCCACGATGGGGCCGCGCGCGGTATTGATCAGGTACGCATGCGGCCGCATCATGGCCAGCTCACGCGCGCCTACCAGCCCGCGGGTGCGGTCGGACAGGCGCACGTGGATGGACAGCAGGTCGCTCTGGCGCATCAGCTCGTCTTTCGACACGTAGCCCACGCCCTGTTCGGCCGCGCCCTGCGGCGTCAGGTTCTGGCTCCAGGCGATCACGTTCATGCCGAACGCCTGGCCGATGCGCGCGGTGACACGGCCGGTGTAGCCGAGGCCCAGCAGGCCCAGCGTCTTGCCGTGCAGGTCCACGCCCACCGACACCTGCCAGCCGCCCGACTTGAACGATGCGAGTTCCTGCGGCAGGTGGCGCACCGCCGCCATGATGAGGGCCCACGCGTGTTCGCCCGCGGCCGTCAGCGACGTCCCGGTGCCGCACACCGTGATGCCCAGCTCGTCGGTCGCCTCGATGTCGATGGCGGCGTTCCACGGCCCGGTGCTGGCGATCATGCGCAGGTTGGGCAGGCGGCGCAGCAGGCTGCGCGTGAACCAGGTGCGCTCGCGCATGACGCAGAGAATGTCGAACGGCGCCAGCCGGCGCGCCAGTTCGTCCTCGGACGTGAGGTGGTCGTTGAAGACGGTGATCTCCGCCTGGCCGGCCAGGCTCTTCCAGTCGCCGAACTGCAGGGCGACGTTCTGGAAATCGTCGATGATGGCGATCTTGTGCATGCGCGTGTCTTCCTGGTGAAAAGTCAGCCGCCGATCCGGATGCCGGCCGACTGGATGACGGCGCCCCAACGGCGGTTCTCGGACTTGACGAAATCGGCGAAGCCGGCGGGGCCAGCGCTGTCGGGCTGCAGGCCCTGGTCGATCATGCGCGCCTGCACCGACGGGTCTCGCACCACGCGGCCCAGTTCGCGGCGTATTGCCTCGACCGCGGGCTGCGGCGTTCCCGGGGGCGCCAGCACGCCGAACCAGATGTCGGCATCGACCGGATAACCCAGCTCTTTCAGCGTGGGCACATCCTTCAGTCCGGTGTAGCGCTCGGGCGCGGCCACGCCGTAGACGCGCAGCTTGTCGCGGTTGGCGATGACCAGCGGCGTGGGTACCAGCATCAGGTCGACCTGGCCTGCCAGCAGCGCCAGCAGGGCCGGCGCCGTGCCAAGGTACGGCACATCCAGCATCTTTTGCGCCTTGGATTGCGTCTGGAATATCTCCATGCCGATGTGGCCGTTGCTGCCCACACCCCAATGCGCATACGACAGCTGGCGCTTGCGCGCGGCCTCGATCAGCTCAGGCAGCGTCTTGGCGTCCAGCCCCGGGCGGCCGGCCAGCACCACGCCGATCTTGGCGATCGGCGCCACGGCCACGAAGCCGTCGGGCTTGAAGCGGATGTTGGGATACGTGTGCGGGCTGATGGACACCACATCGCCCGAGCCGAACAGCAGCGTGGCGGCGTCGGGCGCGGAGTCGTACACATAGTCGGCCGCGATCACGCCGTTGGCCCCCGGCTTGTTTTCCACCACCATGGGCTGGCCGAGGCTGTTGGCCACGCCGCCGGCCACCATGCGCGCGGCGATGTCGGTGCCCCCGCCAGGCGGATACGGCACCACCAGCCGGACGGGACGGGTGGCAGTCCAGCCCTGGGCGGCCTGCTGTGCGTGCGCCGCGAACACGGCGCACAGGGCCAGCGCGGCCCAGGCGGCGCGCGCCGCCGGCGCACGCAGATTCGATACGAAGGACATGATGGGTCTCCTGTACGCGGCGCTAGTCTTGCGGTTGCACATTGGCGGCGGCCATCGCGCCGCCCCAGCGCTTGCGGTCGGCTGGCAGCGACTTGGCGAACGCCTCGCGGCTGCCGTCCAGCGGCACGCCGCCCAGCTCGGCGAAGCGCTTGCGCAGCGCGGGATCGCCCACCACCTCGGCCACGGCCTTCTGGATGGTGTCGGCAATCGCCAGCGGCGTCTTGGGGGGTGCGAACAGGCCCTGCCACACGTCCATGTCCACCGGCACGCCCAGTTCGGCCATCGTGGGCACGTCCTTGAGCTGCGCATAGCGCGCCGGCGCGGCGATCGCGTAGGTCTGGATCTCCTTGCGGAAGGCCAGCCACAGCGGCGTGGGCAGGTACATCACGTCGACCTGCCCTGCCAGAAGCGCCTGGCTGGCCGGTGCCGTGCCTCGGTAGGGCACGTTCAGGATGCTGGGAATGCCGGCCTGGTTCTTGAACATCTCGGAGCCCACGTGGCCGGGGCTGCCGTTGCCCCACGATGCGAAGCTGAGCTGCCGCTTGCGCGCCAGCTCGATCAGTTCGGGAAAGGTCTTGGCTTCCAGGCCGGCGCGGCCGGTCAGCACGAAGCCCAGGCCGACCACCGGGGCGACCGGCACGAACTCGTCGGGCACGTAATTGAGTTCGCGGTACAGATGGGGAGCCATCGACATGGTGTCGGTGTTGCCCCACAGCAGGGTGTAGCCATCGGGCTGGGCGCGGAACACGGCCGCCGTGCCGATCATCCCGCCCGCGCCGGCGCGGTTTTCCACCACCACGGTCTGGCCCAGCTTCTGGCCCAGCGCGTCGGTCATGGCGCGCGCCATCACGTCGGCGCCGCCACCCGGCGGATAGGTCACTACCAGGCGCAGCGGCGCGGTAGGCTTCCATGGCGCGGGGGGCGCCGCCCAGGCCCGCGTCGCCACGGCGCTGGCGGCGGCCGCGATCAGAAAATCGCGCCGCCCGTTCTTGCGGATCATCTCGTCCATCACTGTCTCCTCCTTGGTCTCGCGGCGCTCGTCGTTGCGGCACCGTCGTGCGAAGGGCCCCGGCGGGGCCGTACTCGTTGCGCGCGTCACGCCTCCCGGGCCAGCAGCCCGATCAGCGCCGTGTCGTCGCGGCTGTAGTGCCATTGCCGGCCCACCTGCAGGCCCGTGCGCGCGCGCAGGTTGGCCAGCATGGCCGCGTAGGCCCACGTCACGCCGAATACATCCATCACCGGCACCTCGCCGATGGCGCGCACGCGGTTGACGTACAGCAGCTCGGCCAGCATGCCTTCGGCGGGGATGATCACGTCGGCGCCGTCGTCGATGGCGCGCTGCGCGCTGCGGCGGAACGAATCGATCACCGGCTGCGGCGTGGCGTAGGCCTGCGCCAGCTCCTGTTCATCCAGCGGCGGGTCGATGCATTGCACCCGCAGCACGCGAGCCGACAGCCCATGCGTCTCGATGGACATGCGCGTCATCCAGGCGGTGGACGGCGCGTTGGACACCGGCGCGCTGTAGCGGCCCAGCGAGCAGCCCACCAGCAGGCTGGTCTCGGTCAGCGACACCACCGGGATGTCCACCGCCGAACGCAGCTCGCGCAGGAAGGGTTCGCTGTACGAGCCCAGCACGAAGGCGTCGTAGCCCTC
>Ga0182743_1003419_pt1 | contig 12851 bp, 13 predicted proteins | sample eDN3rd30CKraftOP_FD_128522 | JGI IMG/M metagenome (GOLD analysis project Ga0182743, IMG submission 128522) | Enriched Organic Plus compost microbial communities from Emeryville, California, USA - eDNA 3rd pass 30_C Kraft OP (version 2) (version 2) ... | reverse complement strand
GACAACTGGGCGAGCCGATGCACATCGAGGGCGTCCACCACTCCGATGACGGGGTAGCCCCCTGTCACGGGATGGTCGACGAGGAACAGCACGGGATCACCCGACGGTGGTACTTGCACAGTGCCGGCGACCAGCCCGAAGCTTCCGAGTTCCTCGTTGACCATCCGGATAAGGGGTTGGGGGCCGGCGCAGCGCAGCGCTACACGGTTGGACCCGACACCCACGCTCCAGTCCTGCCCGAACAAGGCCGTGCGGGACTCCGGCGTGAACTCCTCGTAGTGGGGTCCCGGGTGCAGCCGCAGCATCATGGCCCCGGCACGCCGGCGCGGACGACCGGCCTCCCTGACCGGCGGGCATCCGGCGTCCGAGCCGATCGGAAGGATGTCTCCGGCAACAAGCGGTCGGAATGCGATGCGAGACAGCGCGTCGGCCGACCGGCTCCCAAATGCGGCGGGGGTGTCGATGCCTCCTCGCACCGCGAGGTAGCTCCGGGCGCCGTTCTCGACGGCGCCGAGCTCGAGGACCTCGCCGTCGTGGACGAGGAACGGCCGGCTCATGGTCCTCGCGCGTTCGTTCCCTTCAGGATCGGTGACGTACACCGGTCGCGGCGCTCCGGTCACGGCGACGACCAGCTGTCCCCTCGACTCGACGCTGAACGGCGGCGTGAGCACCTCCAGCAGGGCGTCGGTCTCGCGACTGCCGACCAGCGCGAGTGCCTCCTCGGCGGAGACCGGGTCCGCGGCTCCTGAGTGCGGGATGCCGAGATGCGCCATTCCCGGTCGCCCGCGATCTTGCACCAGGGTGAGGATGCCGGGTTCCCTGACTATCAGGGCACGGTGCGGCGCAACGGCGTCGGAAGCTAGCGCGCTGACATCACTCTCGGCCGCGGGGCGCGAGGACGGAATGCGGAGCCGTTCGCGGGTCACGGTGAATCTCACACGCGTGCCCGGCGCGAGGCGGATCGGACTGTCGCTTTCCGGAACCCACGGCGTGAAGTCCGTATGACCGATGAGTTGCCAGCCCCCGGGAGAGTCCGAAGGGTACACCGCCGTGTACTTACCGCCCACCGCCACCGCCCCGGCGGGGATGCGCGGACGCGGATCATTCCTCCGCGGGATGTCGAACGCCTCCCCCAGGGAGATCAGGTACGCGAACCCGGGGCTGAATCCGCAGAACGCGCTCACCCAATCCTGTCCGGAGTGCGCGTGCACGAAGCCGTCGCGCCCGAGTCCGGTGAGCCGCGCAACGTCATCGAGGTCCTCGCCGTCGTAGATGACCGGCACCTCGACCGTCGCCGTCTCGGCTTCCAGAGCCGGCACATCATCCAGCCAGCCGGTGTCGCGATGCGCTCGCGCACACTCGTGTCTGCTCGCGAAGACGATCAGGACAGTACTGTCGCCGCCGACGGCATCCTCCTGGCCGGGCAGTGGGTGCCGCAGGAGATGGAGTTGCAGAGCGCCGGCGTTCTCCGTGGCCAGACCGCTGACCAGCAGCGCGCGGTCGCCGAAGCGCTGCACGTTGCGATCCGTCGGGCGAACCGGCGCGAGATCAGCGAGCACCGATGGTCGCCTTCATCGGCGGTGCCGCCGGGGAGACGCGGACTCCGGCCTCGTCGAGTGCCGTGCGGACCGTCCGTGCGACCTCACCGGCATTGTCGGCATCGCCGTGGATGCAGAGGGTGTCGATCTCGAGCGGCACCCACGAGCCGTCGATCGCGAGCGTGCCGTGCCGCAGAGCCATCTCGACGGCGCGCTCCGAGATCTCCGAGGGATTGCGATAGAGCGACCCCGCAGCGCCCCGAGGTACGAGGGACCCGTCGGCGCGGTAGCCCCGGTCCGGGAAGCCTTCGCTGATCGTTCGTACCCCGAGGCCATGAGCGAGCGTCCGCAGCACCGAGTGCGGGCTCGTCACCACAGGGAGGTCGCGGTTGTAGCGCAGCACCGCGTCGAGCACGGCCGACGCCTGGCTCGAGTTCTGAGCGAGCGCATGGTAAAGCGCGCCATGCGGCTTGACGAAGTTCACCGCAGCGCCGACGGCTCGCGCGAAGCCGTCGAGAGCGCCGAGTTGGTAGTGGATGTCGGTAGCGAGATCCTCGGGGTCGACGTCGATGAATCGCCGCCCGAATCCGTGCAGGTCGCGGTAGGAGACGTGCGCACCGATCGCGATGCCCCGTGCTGCGGCGGCGGCGACGCTTTCGGCCATGGTTCGCGGGTCGCCGGCATGGAACCCGCATGCGATGTTCGCGCTGGAGACCCACTCGATGACGACCCCATCCTGACCGAGGGACCAACGGCCGAACGACTCCCCAAGATCGCAGTTCAGATCGATGTGTCGCACGCCGCGGCCGCCCCTCGAAACATTCAGACCAAAGCAAGATCGTTGAACAATCCCTCGATGATACTCTCAGAGTCGCCGCGCAGCGGCCCTGATGCAAAGCCGATAGGAGCCCGTGCTGAATATGGCTCGCACGCCGCAGAGAAGCGACACGGTCGAGACGGCCTCCGTCGGCGCGTCGGTGCAGGCTGCCGCCGCTATTCAGTCGCGCATCAACGCCGGTCGGCTCATCCCGGGCATGCGGCTGTCAGAGACCGCTCTCGCGGGCGAGTTCGGGGTTTCCCGCAATACCCTGCGCGAAGCGTTCCGGTTCCTTATCCGCGATGGGCTACTGGTCCACAATCTCAACCGGGGTGTGTTCGTCCGCGAGCTGGACCATGACGACATCGCTGACGTCTTCCGCGTCCGCCGTCTCCTCGAGCATGCTGGAATCGAGCACTGGGACAAGGCCACCGCGACCGCTCGCAGTGCCGTCGAGGCAGCGGTGGCCGCGGGCGAGCGACACGCACAGAGTGGTCGGTGGCTGGACGTGGGTACCGCGAATCAGGTGTTCCATCAGGCACTCGTGGACCTTGCGGGAAGCACAAGACTCAGCGAGTACATGAGTCGCATCCTCGCGCAGACCCGCCTCATCTTCGGCCCTCCCCACGACCCCAAGTCTGTGCACGAGGCTTACGTCCAACGCAATCGCCAACTGCTCGAAGCCTTGAAGTCCACTCGGGGCCAATCGCCGCGCACCCTGCTGGCGCAGTATCTCGACGATGCGGAGCAGCACTTCTTGAGCCTTTCCTACATAACGTCGCAGTAGCGCGTCTGCCACCTGAGCGCGCGCTTGCGACGAACTCCGCGAGGTGCCCGATCGAGGAACCTAGACTGGACCGGTGCCCTGGTTCCTGCCGCTGCTGCGCGCCGGCGCTGCGGTCGCGTTCGCGGTCGCTACAACGGATCCGGCCATCGGGCCCGCCAGTTCGACCCGTCGTGGTTCGAGAACCTCGAGCTGCTTGAAGATCGTCTCGGCCATGGGCGACCGGCAGATGTTGCCGGTGCACACGAAGCAGATGCGGAAGAGCGCCGACTCGTCGAAGGTCCGCTCGAAGCTCACGTTTCATTGTCCCGCAGTTCCGCCCGTCCCGCAGTTCTCCCTCCCATCACGGCCGCCGCAGGGGTTGCCCACCGATCCAGCTCCGGCGCCCCCGCCGGGGTTGCGCTGCGCGAGCCTCGACGCATGGATCCCCAGCAGCTCGCCCGACTCGTCGCCGCCCTCGAGGCACAGCACCGCCTGCTCGCGGGCATCCGATCGCGATGGGATGTCGCGCGCCGCATCCCACCCGGACACTCCACGTTCTGGACCGGCCCCGCCCGCCTCGGCTACGAGGCCGGCGTCGCCGTCGCGCACGCGCAGGCGCGCGCCGCGACGGACGCACTCGGCCGCGCCCTCGCGCACACCCGGGCAGCGATCACCTCGGTGAGCCGGTAGTGGGCGCGACCAGCTCGCCGGTCGCGGAGGCGAGCGGACCAGCGACGCCGGCACCCGACACCCGCATCGTGCAGATGGGGTATGCGAGCGAGGGCGAGGTCGACGACCTGGTCAACAACGCGCAGGCCGAGATCTACGCGGTGACCGGCGGCAACGAGAAGGAGGACTTCGTCCCCCTCACCGAGGCCGTCACCGACGCGATCGACGAGATCGAGGCCGCCCGCGGACGCGACGGCAGCATGGTCGGCGTCCCCACCGGCTTCGCGGAGCTCGACGAGCTCACGAACGGCCTGCACCCGGGCCAGCTCATCATCCTCGCCGCCCGTCCCGCGCTCGGTAAGTCCACGCTCGGCCTCGACTTCGCGCGGGCCGCCGCCATCAAGCACGACATGCCGACGATCATCTTCTCCCTGGAGATGGGGCGCAGCGAGATCGCGATGCGCCTGCTGTCGGCCGAGGCATCCGTGCCCCTGCAGCACATGCGCAAGGGCACCGTGCACACCAACGACTGGACCACGATCGCGTCCACCCGCGGCCGCATCAACGACGCACCGCTCTACATCGACGACAGCCCGAACATGACCCTCGTCGAGATCCGCGCCAAGTGCCGCCGGCTCAAGCAGCGGGTCGGGCTCAAGATGGTCGTCGTCGACTACCTGCAACTCATGACCTCGGGCAAGAAGGTCGAATCCCGCCAGCAGGAGGTCAGCGAGTTCTCGCGTGCGCTCAAGCTGCTCGCCAAGGAGCTCGAGGTGCCCGTGGTCGCGATCTCGCAGCTCAACCGTGGTCCCGAGCAGCGCGCCGACAAGAAGCCGGCGCTGAGCGACCTGCGTGAGTCCGGATCGCTCGAGCAGGATGCCGACATGGTGATCCTGCTGCACCGCGAGAGCGCCTACGAGGCGGAGAACGCCAGGCAGGGCGAGGCGGACCTCATCATCGCCAAGCACCGCAACGGTCCGACCCGCACGGTGACCGTCGGCTTCCACGGCCACTTCTCCCGCTTCGTCGACCTGCCGCCAGGCACCTAGTCCAAAGGAACCGTCACGCAGGGGCTCTCCTCGAGAGGGCCGCGACGAAATCGGCGGGATCAGGCAAGGGCGACGGGCGCCCGTCGCGCAGGCGGTAGAGGCGGCAGGAGAGCGCTGGAGGGGAGTCGACGGCGGGGAGGAGATCCACGCCGTCCACTACGAAGGTGGGGGAGCCGACGAATCCGCGCCGATGTGCCTCCGCGTCGGTCTCGATGTACTCGATATGCACCGACGGCGCGGGGATTCCGGCTTCCGAACAGGTCTGCTGAATCCACTCCCTGACGGTTCCCGTGGTGGGGCAGCCGGACCAGCCCAGGACGAGGATCTCGAGCGGGTCACTCATGAGGATCCGGCTGATCGTCGACGATCCACTTGATCCGGCATCCCACCGCCGGTGTCTTCTGCCGGAGAGGAGTGCGGCCCGCCAGCACGTCATCCAGCGCCTCGCGGAGGTAGCGGGCGTTCTGGTCGGGATCGGTGTGGTCCCCGTCAGGAGCGCCGTGATAGCGGAGCCTGCCTTCCCCATCGACGACGAAGACATCCGGCGTCACGCGGGCCCCCCAGCGCTTCGAGTGCGACTGATGCGCATCCTGGAGATAGTCGGAGGCGAACTCGCCGTTGGCGACCCGTCCCTCCATCGCGGCCATCGAGTCCACCGGGAACCGGTCGGGGTCGTTCGCGTTGATCTGCGCGAACACGACCCCACGAGGGCGGTAGTCCTCGATCACCCGCTGGATGCGATCGTGCCACGCCAGGGCGTATGGGCAGTGGTTGCACGTCCACACGAGGACTGTCGCCGGCGCCCCCCAGTCGATCGTGACCTCGCCTCCGCCCGCGCGCGGCAGCGTGAAGGGTTCGGTGATCTCATCAATCGCGTATCCCATGGTGCTCCTGACCTTTCTGTGGTGTTGTTGGCACATTCGCCGGTTGACTCACTGGTACCGCCTCGTCCCCGATCGCGCGATGGAGGGCATCCAGGACGCGCGCGTTCGTCACGGAATCGCGTCGGGAGATCTGGGGGCCGCTCTCGCCGTAGACGACGGACACAAAATGCGCCACCTCGGCGACATAGGGATCGGCCACCGCGAATCGTTCGGTCTGCGTCGTACCGTCGAGGGCCACGAGCTCGATCACCGCCTCCTCCATACCGGGCGGGGGCCGGAACGGGTGCGGCATCCGGAGCATTCCGGAGGTGCCCTGGATCTCGATCGATCCTCCCCCGGGCGCCTCGAACGAGACCGTGAGCTCGCCGAGCGCCGCTGACCCGAGTTCGAGCACGCTTACGACCGATCCCTCCACTTCGGCTCCCCAGCGCGCAAACGCGGCTACGCGGCCGGGATCGCGCTGTGAGAACAGGTGGATCGCGTCGACGCAGTACGGGGCCAGGTCGTTGATGGCCCCGCCGGCAAGGCGGCTGTTGAGGCGGTGATCGTCGTCAGGCCCGAGCCCCGCGCCGACGGCGGCGGCGAAGGAGAAGGTGTAACGAGCCCGGATGATCCGGATCTCGCCGATCGCCCCTTTCGCGACGAGTTCCCGAGCTCGGTCGATCCTCGGCTGGAATCTCCACATGAGCCCCTCCATCAGGTGGAGATCAGCGGATTCGGCCATGCTGAACAGTTCGTCGACCGTTCTCGGATCGCACGCGATCGGCTTCTCGCAGAGCACGTGCTTGCCGGCGCGCAGCGCCGCGGCCACCAATCCGACGTGGAGGGAGTTCGGCACTGAGACGTATACCGCGTCGACGTCCGGGCTCTGCAGGAGCGCCGCGTATGAGCCGTATGGCTCCGCACCGAGCTCATCGGCCAGGCCCCGAGCGGCGTGCGCCCGCCGACTTGCCACCGCGGACACACGGGAGCGGGGCGCGCTCGCGAGCGCCGCCGCCATTTGGGCACGTGCGATACGGGACACTCCGAGAACGCCCCACCTCAGGGATGTGGTCACGACGACGTCCCCTGCGCCGCATCGATGAGCGGCCGGAGTCGGTCGACCACCGTAGCGGGATCGGTGGTCGGCAGGTACTCGAGTCCGACGAATCCTTGATACCCGCCGAGCAGGGATGCCAGTTCCGCCCGCCAGTCCGTCGGCCCCGTTCCGGGTTCATGCCTTCCAGGGACGTCGGCGAGGTGCACATGTCCGAGAAGGTGCCGGCGGTGTTGCAGCCCGTAGCCGGTGGCCTCCCCGGAGCGAAGCGTGTGATAGCGGTCGTAGAGCAGTCGGACCTGAGGCCGGGCGACCGCCGCGATGATCCCCATCGCCTCCTCGGTGTCGTGGAGGAAGTACCCAGAACGACCGTCTGCTTCGCTGAGCGGTTCGAGCAGGAGGGTCACACGGTGTCGCTCCGCGATTGCGGCGGCGGCTTGAAGGACTTCACGGAGCGACTCGCGCTGGGATTCTCGCGCCCGTTCCGGGTCCGCGTATCCCGCGAGCACCACCACGTTGCGCGCGCCCACCCGGTTGGCTGCCCGACACGAGCGCTCAAAGCCCGCGAGGAACGCACCGTGGGTGCCAGGGTCGACGAGGTCGAGTTCCCCGAATGGCTCCGCGCAGAGCGCGACGACTCCCACCGCCGCCCGTTCGGCCTCCCGTCGGACCGCATCGAGGTCCTTATCGCTCCACCTCCAGAATTCGATGCCGTCGAATCCCGCTGCCGCAGCACGTGCGATGCGACGCACGAAGTCGGGTTCGTCTGCGAAGAGCAGTTCGATGCAGGCGGACAGGCCGATCGTCACAGCAGCTCGTCCGCAGCCCGCTCGGCGGCGCGCAACGCGAGTGCGACGCTCGTCAACGTGGGGTTGCCCGCCATCGAGGTCGGGATGAGGCCGTTGCCGCCGAGGAACAGGTTGGGAAGCCCCCATACTCGCGACCACGGGTCGCAGACGGCGCTGCCGTCGTCTGCATCGCCGATCGCCGTCGTGCCGGTGTAGTGGAGCGACGTGCCGGCCGGCATGAGGGCCGGCACGTCGGCGGGACGATCCGGCCGCAGTGCCTCGACCAGGGCCCGCTGGCTGGTCCTGGCGACCTCGATGCGGCGCGCGTCCTCGGCCGAACGACTGAACTGGACGTGCATCCTCGGCATCCCCAGCCAGTCCGCCTGCGCCGCGTCGAAGTCCACCCGGTTCTCAGGCCGGACCTCCGTCGGAATGAAGTAGCTCAGACCGACGGTCGTCGTCGAGGCACGCGGGCTCTCCTCCTCAGCGAGCGAGAGTGGCGAGAGGTCGAGCTGGGTGATCTGTCCGTGGAATGGTCGCTGGATGCCGTCGTACGGAATCCAGAACACGCCGACGACCGGGTCGTCCGATGCGCCGCCGGCCGCCGAGTCTTCGCTCGGGAGTTCCAGGTCGATCGCGCTTACCAGCTGTGCGTGCTCGGTCAGCCCCTGGCCGATCGACGCCTGCCGAAGACCAGAGGCCCAGAGCAGCTGCGGTGTCCGGAACGCGTCACCGGCGATGACGACGAGATCCGCGCGGATGCGGAGGGTCTCGCCCGTGCGCAGGTCTCGCACCTCGACGCCCTCAGCCCCCTCATCGCCGAGGAGCACGCGGGTGCAGAGCGTCTGCGCCCGTAGCTCGAACGCGTCGTCGCCGTGCAGAAGGTCTCCGAGGATGGTGCCCGGTCCGGTCCACGAGATCCGGCCGTCCACGACCCGCCCGGCCATGGGCATGTTCTGCACCTGCCTGCCGCGGGCCTCGCCCCCGGGAAAGAACGCGGCCAGCGACCCGAGCACGTGATCGTGCAAGGCGGTCCGGGGGAACAGTGTACCGCTGGTGCGCAGGGTCCGCTGGGCGCCTGCCACCATTCGGTCCCACTCCGCGGCGGGGATCGCCGTCGCGCGCTCGTCGCCGTAGGGCCATGGCGAGGCGCAGACCCAATGCGCACCCATCCCGCCGACGTTCATCGACAGCGCCGCGGACGGCATGCCCTCGACCGTCGAGCCGGACGCGGACAGGAGGTAGGTCCCGGGGCGTGCGAGCGAGTCGCGCTTCCCGTCGGGCACGCGCGCCGCACGGGCCCGGTCGCCGATGCTCGATACTCCGTAGAAGCGCTGATCGGGCCCCTGCGAGAGGCGCTGCAGCTCCGCGCGCTGAGCAAGGTCGGAGACGTCCTTGAGGTTGATACCCGCAGGATCGGTCAGGTTCGGGCCGGCTTCGACCATGAGGATGCTGGCGCGCGGACGGGCATCCCTGATCGTTCGCGCGAAGGTGGCGCCGACGGGGCCGCTGCCAACGATGACGACGTCATAGCTGTGCGTCGGTGAGAGCTTCTGGCTCACTCGATGACCTCGGCCTGCAGTTCGCTGACCAGGTCCTCGATGTACCGTCGAGCGGCGGCGATGTCCGCCGCTGGGTCCGGGGAGGCATCGAGTTCGATGATCGACCATCCGGAGAAGCCGACTTCGATGAGCTTCCCTGCCCACGCCGCCCAATCGAGCTTCCCCTGCCCGACCGGCGCGAACAGAGGATGGTGTCGCTCGGGCATGTGGTCATCGATGGGGGTGTACGGTGAGATGGTCCCCGTGTAGTCCTTCCAGTGCGTGATGGGGACGCGTTCATGCTGGTCGATCAGCACGTCGACGGGGTTCGTTCCGCCCAGCGCGATCTGTGCGGTGTCGGGGCAGAAGTCCACGTACACCGGGTCGGTAAGCGAAAGCAGCAGGTTGATGTCGCGGCGGAACCAGCACACGCCCTGCGCTTTGGGATGGACCGCGAGTCCCACACCGCGGCTGCGGGCGACGTAGCCCATCTGATTCACCATGTCGGCCAGCGACTTCATGTGGTCCAGGTCCACGAAGACGGGTTCGGGCGCATCCCACGAGGTCCGCGGCGGCGTCGAGATCACGATCTCCACGCCACCCGCCGCGGCCACGAACTCGGCGTACTCGGCGACCTCGCGGAGGATCCTCTCCCGCTCGACCGGGTCGTGCCAGATGTGGGTCCGGCGCCGTTGATCTGCGTCGAAGAACAGGCCGGTGTAGAAGCCGCTGCACAACCGCAGGCCCCGGTCGCCGAGCGCGGACACGAATCCCTCGGGCGTTTGGTAGCGGGCCAGCGCGCTGCGATAGTCGGCGACTCCCGTGGTCAGTTCGACCCCTTGCACGCCCGTGCTGCCCACGATGTCCAAGGCGCGGTCCCAGAACCTCTCGGGCGGAACCGCCTGGGGGTTGAACAAGCTGTCGTAGCCGGCGGCGCCCCAGAGGTCGGAGTCGTAGAGCGTCACGAAGTCGACGCCCAGCTTCAGTTCAAAGGTGGACACTGTTCTCCTCCATCACGGCCGCGTCTTGCCCGTCCGGGCATCGGCGGCCCGGGCGACCCTCCCGATGCTACAGCAATCGTTCAACACGATCGTTCAACAATCTGGCCGCCTTCGGTGGAGACCGCACGTCATCCCTTGACGGCTCCACTCATCAGGCCGCGAACGAAGTAGCGCTGGAGCGCGAAGAACACCACGAGCGGCACGATCACCGAAACGATCGCCGAAGCCGCCACGAGCGTCTGGTTGTCGGCCGTCGTCGAGCCCACCATCCCCGCGATCTGAATCGTGACCGTCGCCTTGTCGCTCGCGCCGAGCAGGACGAGCGGCATCATCAGATCGTTCCAGGAGAAGATGAACTGGAAGATGAAGACCGACAGGATGCCAGGCAGCGCCAGCGGCAGCGCGATCGCGAAGAACGTGCTGGCGGGCCCGGCCCCATCCACCTCGGCCGCCTCGAAGAGTTCATCGGGGATCGAGGCGAAGAAGTTGCGCAGGATCAGCACCGCCAGCGGCATCACGAATCCGCCCTGGAAGATCCACATCGAGGCGTAGTGCCCCGTGAGGCCGAGATCGCTGAACAGCTGGAACAGGGGTCCGAGCGCCATCTGCGGCGGAAGCGCCATCAACGCGATGGTCAGCATGAAGACCACGTCCCGCCCGCGAAAGCGCATCCGGCCGAAGACGTAACCGACGACCGTGGCGAACGAGACCAGAACGACGTTCGCGGGGATCGTCACCAGGAGGGAGTTGAGCAATCCCCTGCCGAGCGACACCTGCTCGAAGGCCCCCCGGTATGCGGAACTGGTGAACTGGGGGTAGGCGAACTCCGTCCACCACCCGGACGTCGCTGCGGCTGAGCCGGTTCGGAACGAGGTCACCAGCAGGCCCAGTGCAGGGACGAGCCAGAAGAGGATCACGATCGCCAGGACGAGGTGCACCGCGAGCCGGCCGACTGAGGGCCTTCTCATCGCACGGGATCGAATTCCGGTGTGGGTCAACGGAACGACTCCTCACGGCGGATCCGCCAGATGTTGAAGGCCATCATGGGTACGGCGACGAGGAAGAGGATGATCGCGATCGCGGCGCCCTGCCCCATCTGCTGCGATGTGAAGAACTCCTTGTACACACGGGTGGCCAGCACATCCGTGCCGTTGCGTCCCCCGGTAACCACGTACACGATGTCGAACACCTTGAGCGCCCACACGACGAGCGTGGTCAGTACGACGACGATGGTCGGGATCAGTTGCGGGAGGGTGACGTGGGTGAACACCTGCCATTCGTTCGCCCCATCCAGGCGGGCGGCCTCGAGGTACTCGGCCGGGATCCCCTTGACGCCGGCGGAGAGCAGGACCGTCGCGAACCCGAGCCACGCCCACATCCCGATGAGCATGAGCGCCGCGTCCGCGACGCCGGGCTCCAGAGTCCAGGCGACAGGATCCTGGCCGGACAACGATGTCCAGACCGCGTTCAGGAGGCCGACCTGCGGCCGACCGGGCGGACTGTAGCGGTACATCAACGACCAGATCACGCCCGCAACGACGAGGGACAGCGCCGAGGGGATCATCACCACGGTGATCACAATTCGCTCGTATCGGACCCGGTCGGCGAGGATCGCGATCAGCAGCGCGGCGAGGATGAGGACGACGGGCAGGACCGCGATCCAGAGGACCGACTTCAGCAGCGCCTGCAGGACCTGCGGATCGGTGAGGGCCCACTCATAGTTGCGAAGGCCCGTGAAGCCTTCCCCGGTCCGATCCCCGAAGCTCATGCGCAAGGTGGCCAGGAGCGGATACACCAGCACGGTGCCCATCAGTACCAGGCCGGGGAGCAGCCAGATCCAAGGGCGCCACCGTGATTGGGTGTTCCTCCCGGAGCGTCTGATGACGCGCTCCGAGAGGAACACCCAGCCGCCAAGCGCAAGGGGTACGCCGATGATGACCGCTACAGCGATCGCAGGGTCGCCGGGCGTCATGCCGTTCCGTCCTGACGGTCAATCATGGCGTGCTCTCCTTCTGCTCAGCCTCGTGCGGCGATGAGATCGTCCAGCGATGCGAGCTGCGTGTCGAGTTGGGCGGGATCGCGCATCACGGTGACCGTCGCCTCCAGGACACTCGTCCGCACGTCGGTGGGCAGCAGCGACCAGAGTCCGAAGGACAGAGCGCTCGCACTCTGCAGGTCGCTGGCGATGGCGCCCTGGATGTCGCTCGGATACGTCTCCACGGGGATCTGCTTGTTCGCCATGACCCATCCGCCGGTGGAGGCGACGAGCGTCTGGAACTCGGGCGACAGGTACCAGCGGACGAATGCCTGCAGTTCGGGAGTGTCCGTGAGCGCGAACGTCGACCAGCCCCAACTGAGGAGGGCGTCGTTCCACTCCGGGTTCTCACTGCCCAGCAGGAAGTAGTCGAAGTCGGTCCCCGCCACCAGGTCGGGGTTCTGCCCGCGGATGATCCCCGGTGCGAAGGAGCCGTAGGGAGCGACCTGGCAGCTCTGCGGATCCGTGAACAGCAGCGCCGGGCTCTGGGTCCACGGAGTGGTCAGCGCGGTGTCGGCACCGCCGTAGACCAGGTCGTTCTCGAAGAGCGAGAGGAACTCCTCGAAAACGGACTTGACCTCGGGCGACTGGAACGGAAGTTCGCCACGACCCCACTGCTCGAGCTTCTCCGGGCCATAGTTCTTGAGGAACATGAAGTCCATCAGCAACATCGCGAGAACGCCGGTGTTCGCCCCGAGCTCGGTACCGATGCACAGCGGCGCGGGAG
>Ga0182743_1003418_pt1 | contig 12853 bp, 10 predicted proteins | sample eDN3rd30CKraftOP_FD_128522 | JGI IMG/M metagenome (GOLD analysis project Ga0182743, IMG submission 128522) | Enriched Organic Plus compost microbial communities from Emeryville, California, USA - eDNA 3rd pass 30_C Kraft OP (version 2) (version 2) ... | reverse complement strand
GACCGCCATCTCCTCGCCCCATAGTGATGCCATCCTTCGTTTTCCCATGGGTCGGCTTGAACTGAACGGGCCGGCCGGTCGCCGGATGGCGGCTTTATCACGCAGCCGCGCTGTGGAAACGACGTGGAAAAGCGTCGGATTCCAACTTTTTTCCGGCTGGAACACAAAATGGAGGGCTGGGCGAGCGCCCAAGCCACAGCATGTCGCCGTGCGGCAAGCCGTTCAGTTGATCTCGACGGCCATCCTTGCGTAGTTGGGCGCTCTCACGGGAAGCGACACAACGCCGCGCTGGCACCTTCCCCGTCTCGGTCGGGCATTTCAGCCTGGCCACCCAAAACAGAACAGCAGGGACGAACGCCGTTTCATCGCCATCCATTGACAAACAACAGTTGGCGCGCGCCATCAAAAATGGAGCTAGCACCGCATGAATCGCGAGAATTTTGCACGCAAACCGCAACAGGATTTCGGCAACGATCCGTTGGCGATCCGCAAAACCGACCACTATCAGAAGGAATACGTCGAATCCTTCGTCGACAAGTGGGATGAGCTGATCGACTGGGAGGCCCGCGCGGAGAGCGAAAGCGGATTCTTCATTCAGGTTCTAAAGGCCGCCGGCAAAAAGAACATTCTCGACGTTTCCACCGGCACCGGTTTTCATTCGGTGCAGCTCATGCGCGCCGGCTTCGATGTGACGAGCGCCGACGGCAGCATGGAAATGCTGAGCAAGGCATTCGAGAACGGCCGCAAGCGCGATCTGATTCTCAAGACCGTGCAAGCCGACTGGCGTTGGCTCAACAAATCGATCCAAGGCAAATACGACGCCATCATCTGTCTCGGCAATTCATTCACGCATCTGTTCGACGAGATGGACCGTCGCCGCGTGCTGGCGGAATTCTACGCCGCGCTGCGCTACGACGGCATTCTGATTCTCGATCAACGCAACTACGACGCCATCCTCGACGTCGGCTTCGACAGCAAGCACAAATATTATTATTGCGGCGATCAGGTCGTGGCCGAACCGGAGCACATGGACGAGTCACTGGCCCGCTTCCAATACTCCTTCCCGGACGGCTCCAAGTTCCATCTCAACATGTTCCCGCTGCGCAAGAACTACGTTCGCAACCTCCTCACCGAGGCCGGCTTCAAGAAAGTGCGCACCTACGGCGATTTCCAGGAGACCTACAGCGACCACGATCCGGACTTCTTCGTCCATGTCGCGTCGAAGCTGGCTCCTGAAGAAAGCTGAATGAATGACAGCAGACCCAAAGCAGACTCCTGACGTCGCCGAAACCTATTACGACAGCCCCGAGGCGGATGAGTTCTACTTCCGTATCTGGGGGGGCGAGGACATTCACGTCGGCCTCTATGACACGCCCGACGATCCGATCCCGCCGGCGAGCCGTCGCACCGTCGAAGCGATGGCCGACGCCATCACGCTGCCGCTCGACGAGCGCTATCGCGTGATCGACCTCGGATCAGGTTACGGCGGCGCGGCGCGGTATCTCGCCAAGCGCTTCGGATGCTGCGTGACCTGCCTCAACATCAGCGAGGTGGAGAACGAACGCAATCGCAAGGCCAACGCCGAGCAGGGCCTCGCCGACCGTATCGAGGTCCGGCACGGCTCATTCGACCAGGTGCCGGAACCGGATTCGAAATTCGATCTGGTGTGGTCCCAGGACGCGATCCTTCACAGCAACGACCGCGACCGGGTCATCGCCGAGGTCGCGCGCGTGCTCAAGCCCGGCGGCGAGTTCGTGTTCACCGATCCGATGCAGGCGGACGATTGTCCGCCCGGCGTGTTGCAGCCCGTCTACGACCGCATTCATCTCGAATCGCTGGGCTCGGTGAGGTTCTACCGCGAGGCCGCGGCCCGTCATGGGCTGGAGGAGGTCGCGATCCGGCCGATGCCGCATCAACTCCGCAATCATTATGCGGCGGTGGGCAAGGCGCTTCAGGCCCGCTACGACGAGATCGCCGCGTCCGGCTCGAAGGACTATGTCGAGCGCATGCTGACCGGCTTGAAGAACTGGGTCGATGCCGCGGACAAGGGCTACCTCAACTGGGGCATCATGCAGTTTCGCAAGCGGTGACGCTTGCCAGGCTGAGATGTGACCAGGCTGAGATGTGACGACGAAAACGCCCCCGGATTGTCCGGGGGCGTTTTGTTTCAAGCCTGCGCCGCCTGATTGCCGAAGCGATGGAGCGCATCAACTCACCTCCGGCGCCTTCAGGTACAGCTCCGACCGCGCCGACTGCATGAGCGTCAGATAACGATCGAATTGCACCAGCACATCACCGATGATCTGCTCACGCGTGAGGCCCATGATGTCATAACCACCGCTGACGTCGTTGAAATGGGTTCGCGCCTCGTACTGAACATCCTGCTCCTCCATGCCGAGCGTGCTGAACGTGGGCAGCCGACGGTTGGTCATGCGCACCCCATAGACGAAATTGCGCACGCCATCAGCTTCCACCGTCAGGCTCACCGCGCTGTTCTCGAAATCCGCCGACACGCCTGCAATCTGTCCCTTGGCCGTGAGCTCGTCGGCCACAGCCGTCAGCGCCAGATTGACGTCATTGGCGATGAAGCCGCGCACGTCGGCTCGGGTTGGCGAATTGAGCATGAGCGCGAGACGCCGTTGCCACGGCGGCGCCGCAGCGGCTCGCGCCGCGGGACCGATGGCGCGGCGTCCCTCGCGGAAGGCCAGATCGGCATTCATGCCTCGAATGAGCCCCCAAACCAACAACAGCATCACCACCGTAAACGGCAAGGCGCTCGCCACCGTCACCGTCTGCAATGCTTTCAAGCCGCCCGCCAACATCAGCACAGACGCGGCGGCGCCAATGAGCACACACCAATAGAGCCGCTGGATCGCTGGCGTCTCGGTGTTGCCGCCGGCGGCAAGCGTATCCACGACGAGCGATCCCGAATCCGCCGAGGTGACGAAAAACACCGTGACCAGCATCACGACGATGGTCGAGGACACGGCCGAGAACGGCAAATATTCGAAAAATCGAAACAACCCCACCGTCATGTCGGCCGCGATCGCTTTTCCCAGCTCTCCGCCGGCGATGGTCGTGTCGACGAACATGGCGGAGTTTCCAAACACCGTCATCCAGAGAAACGTGAAACCCGCCGGAATGAACAACACCGCCCAGATGAATTGCCGCACCGTGCGGCCACGCGAAATGCGCGCGATGAACATGCCCACGAACGGAGCCCAGGAGATCCACCAGGCCCAGTAGAACAACGTCCAGGCATTGATCCAGTCGATCGGCTTATAGGCGTAGATATTGAAGGTGCGCAGCATGATATCGTCGAGATAGAAGCCGATATTCTGCACGAAGCTGCGCATCAGCAATGTGGTCGGCCCGATAGCCAGGACAAACAGCATCAGCAGCACGGCCAGCAGAAGGTTCAGCTCGCTGAGACGGCGCACGCCACGATGCACGCCGCTGACGGCAGAAAACGCCGTTACGATGATGATCGCCACGATCAGCGCGATCTGCATGCCGGGCGTCATCTCAACGCCCGTGAGATGATTGAGGCCGGCGCTGATCTGCAGGACGCCGAAGCCGAGGGATGTAGCGACACCGAAGACGGTGCCGCAGATGGCGAACACATCGACCGCGTGGCCCATCGGACCGTGAATGCGGTCGCGCAGAAGCGGATAGAGCCCGGATCGGATCGTCAGCGGTAAATTGTAGCGATAGCCGAAATAGGCCAAGGACAGCCCGATGATCGCATAGATGGCCCAGGCGTGGATTCCCCAGTGGAAGAACGTCAACGCCATCGCCTGACGGCCGGCCTCGATGCTGCGCGGCGCCGCCTCTGGTGGATTGATGAAATGCGTCATCGGCTCGCCGACGGCGAAGAACATCAGGCCGATGCCCATGCCAGCCGCGAATAGCATCGCTATCCACGACGCAAACGGGAAATCCGGCTCCGATTCGTCGGGACCCAGCTTCAAAGAGCCGTAACGGCCAAATCCAAAAAGCACCGCCGCGATCAGGAAGGCCGCGACCGACAGCAGATAGAACCAGCCGAAGCGATTCAGTATCCAGGCCTGCATCTGCGTGAAAAACGCTTCCGCCCGGTCTGGAGCAAGCGCCCCCAAAAGAACGAAGGCGAGCACGATCGCGCTGGCGCCGAAGAAGACGGGAGGGTTGATGGTGAAACGATGCATCAAGCGGGCCTCGCTGAAATGCGCCAGGCCAGACGCAGCAAAAACGGTCGGCCCGAAAGGTTTTCAGGCGCGCACGCCCGGCGGGAGGCATCTTTGCCCGGTGGTCGGCCGGCTCGCCCGGCTCGCGATCCTGCGAGCGTTGAGCCGACCGTCTCCTGACTCAACGCAATATCGAAAATCGCGCTCAGCGAGCCCCGGGATATTGCGCTCACCGCAGCAGAGGGTGCAGCGGCCGGCCAAATGTAGCGCAGGATGACCGGCGGAGGAACCGCACGGACGAAAATGGCCGCCCCGGTCGACCCGGAGCGGCCACAATGATCGCGTCAGCGGAAGCGGAAATGAGCCATCCCGGAATGAGCCGGGATGTCAGAGGCATCAGGCGGATTTCTTGTCCTGCTTGTCGTCGTCGACCTCCGTGAACTCAGCGTCGACCACGTCTTCCTTGTTGCCGGGCTCGCCCGCGCTGGCTTCGCCCTCGCCAGGCTGCTGCGCATCCTGCTCCTGGCGATACATCGCCTCGCCGAGCTTCATCGACGCCTGCGCCAGAGTGTTGGTCTTGGCGGCGATGTCGTCGGCATCCTCGCCCTTGAGCGATTCGCGGAGGTCCGACATGGCGGTCTCGATCGCCTGCTTCTCGGTCTCGGCGACCTTCGATCCATGCTCGGCCAGGGCCTTCTCCGTCGAGTGCAAGAGCGCCTCGGCGTGATTCTTGGCCTCGACCTGGGACTTGCGCTTCTTGTCCTCTTCGGCGTGCTGCTCGGCGTCCTTGACCATCTTCTCGATGTCGGCCTCGGACAATCCGCCGGACGCCTGGATGCGGATCTGCTGCTCCTTGCCGGTGCCCTTGTCCTTGGCCGAGACATTGACGATGCCGTTGGCGTCGATGTCGAACGTGACCTCGACCTGCGGCACGCCGCGCGGCGCCGGCGGGATACCGATCAGATCGAACTGACCCAGCATCTTGTTGTCGGCCGCCATCTCGCGCTCGCCCTGGAACACGCGGATCGTCACCGCCGTCTGACCGTCCTCGGCCGTGGAGAACACCTGGCTCTTCTTGGTCGGGATCGTCGTGTTGCGGTCGATCAGCCGGGTGAACACGCCGCCCAGCGTCTCGATGCCCAGCGACAGCGGGGTCACGTCGAGCAGCAGCACGTCCTTGACGTCGCCCTGGAGCACGCCCGCCTGGACCGCGGCGCCGATGGCCACGACCTCGTCGGGATTCACGCCCTTGTGTGGCTCCTTGCCGAAGAGCTGCTTCACAGCCTCCTGGACCTTCGGCATGCGCGTCATGCCGCCGACCAGGACAACCTCATTGATCTCGGCCGCAGAGAGGCCGGCGTCCTTGAGGGCCTTGCGGCAGGGGTCCACGGTCTTCTGGATCAGGTCATCCACCAGCGCCTCGAACTTCGCGCGGGTGAGCTTCATGGTTAGATGCTTCGGACCGGTCGCGTCGGCGGTGATGAACGGCAGGTTGACCTCGGTCTGCGTGGTCGAGGACAGCTCGATCTTGGCCTTCTCGGCCGCCTCCTTGAGGCGCTGCAACGCAAGCTTGTCGCTGCGCAGATCGATGCCATTCTCCTTCTGGAACTCCTCCGCCAGATAGGTGACCAGACGCATGTCGAAATCTTCGCCGCCGAGGAAGGTGTCGCCGTTGGTCGACTTCACCTCGAACACGCCGTCACCGATTTCGAGAATGGAAATATCGAAGGTGCCGCCGCCCAGGTCGTAAACCGCGATCATGCCCTGCTTGGACTTGTCGAGGCCGTAGGCGAGCGCCGCCGCGGTCGGCTCGTTGATGATGCGCAGGACCTCAAGGCCGGCGATCTTGCCGGCATCCTTGGTGGCCTGTCGCTGGGCGTCGTTGAAGTAGGCCGGAACGGTGATGACCGCCTGATCGACGGTCTGGCCCAGATGCGCCTCGGCGGTCTCCTTCATCTTCTGGAGCGTGAAGGCGGAGATCTGCGAGGGCGAATAGGTCTTGCCGTCCACCTCGACCCAGGCGTCGCCGTTGCCGCCCTTGGCGATCTTGTAGGGGACGAGCTTCTTGTCCTTCTCGACGGTCGGATCGTCGTAACGGCGACCGATCAGCCGCTTGACGGCGAAGATCGTGCGCTCCGGATTGGTGACCGCCTGGCGCTTGGCCGGCTGGCCGACGAGTCGCTCGCCGTCGTCCGTGAAGGCCACGATGGACGGCGTCGTCCGCATGCCCTCCGCGTTCTCGATCACGCGGGGCGTTTTGCCCTCCATCACGGCCACACACGAATTGGTGGTGCCGAGGTCGATACCGATGACCTTGCCCATGGAAATGTCCTCTCTTCAATTCAGCAGGCCGGCCGGGACCTTGCGGCTCCCAGACGGGCCCCGCGGCCCACCCGCGAGTCCCCTGTCCGGCCCCCATTACGCTACGACGCAGCCCCCTGCGGCGTCCTGGCTCATATAGGAGAGGGCCCATATGCTGCAAGGCATGCTGCGCGTACGGCGCGGGACACCCATCCGGATGGGTGGGCTCAAACGGCCGGCCGGGGTTGAGTTTCGGGGCTCGAACGCGCATAGCTCGGCCCATGATGAGGCGCTCGGCCATCATTGGATTTGCCGTCGCGGCGCTCGTGGCCGGCGGCCTCTTGGCGCCGGCACCGGCTTTCGCGGCATCGAAGCTCCAGTTCCCTCTCGGCGCCCGAATCGGCCTGGTGCCGCCGGCGACGATGTCGACCAGCACCGCCTTTCCCGGCTTCGAGGACACAAAGAACAGCGCCTTCGTGCGGCTTATCGAGCTGCCGCCTGACGCTTACGACGCCCTCGAAAAGACGCTATCGCCCCAAACCCTGAAAAAGCAGGGCATGACGCTCGAAAAGCAGGGCTCGCTGGCGCTCGCCGGCAACAAAGCCATTCTCCTCACGATCCGGCAGGAGACGCCGGCGGGCACGATCCGCAAATGGCTGATGATCGGCCGCCTCCCCGACCGCACGGCGATGGTCTCGTTCGAGATGCCGCTCGATTCGGATGCCTATTCCGAGGAGCAGGTCCGAACCATGCTGGCCACGATCGGCACGCGGGACGAGGTTCCGGACGAAGAAAAACTGTCGCTCGTTCCGTTCAACGTGACCGACCTCGCCGGATTCCGCATCCTCGGCGTGGCGCCGGGCCGCGGCCTGCAACTCACCGACGGCCCCAGGGACACGCCCGAGCCCATCGATCAGCCGCATCTGATCATCAGCCTGTCGCCGGGCGGCCCGCCGCGGCCCCAGGAGCGCGACAGTTTCGCGCGATTGGCCCTTGGCGGTCTGCCGCCGATCAAGGAGATGCGGATCACCGGATCCGAGGCCATGCGCATCGGCGGCCAGCAGGGCCACGAAATCCGCGCCGAGGGCCGCGACGCCAGCACCGGCGCCGAGATCAATATCGTCCAATGGCTGCGCTTCGGCGGCGGCTCCTATATCCGCTACGTCGGCTTCGCGCCCAAGGACGCATGGCTCAAGAGCTTTCAGCGATTCCGGACGGTGCGCGATTCCATCGAGCCGCGCTGACGCCGCCCGCACTCAAGGCCCGCTCTCAAAAACGGAAACCGGACGGAAGCGAGCGACGCCGGGCGCGCTGGAATGGCGGCGCGTCTATTTCAGGATGCGTGGGAGCAGTCTCAGCCGGACGCGTCTTCGTCGCCGGACGGTGCATCGGCAGGCGTCGATTGCGGCTCCCCGGCCGGCGATTGCTTCGCCGGTTGCTTGGGTCCGCCCTTGGAGACCGCCACCAATGCCGGCCGCAGCACCCGCTCGCCGATCATATAGCCGGCCTGGACGACCTGCATGACCTGGCCGGCCGGCACCGACGGATCGGGAACCTCGTACATGGCCTGATGGCGGTTCGGATCGAAGCGCTCGCCGAGCGGATCGACCTTCTTGATGCCGTGCTTCGCCAGCGCGTCGTGCAGGCCGCGCTCGGTGAGTTCGATGCCCTCGAGCAACGCCTTGACCGGACCGTCCTGACGGGCCAGCTCCTCGGCATCCGATGTGTGGAGCGCCCGGTTCATGTTGTCGGCGACCGCCAGCATGTCGCGCGCGAAGGCGGCGATGCCATAGGCGCGCGCGTCGGCGACCTCGCGCTCGGTGCGCCGGCGCAGGTTCTCCATATCGGCCAGGGTGCGAAGAAGCTTGTCCTTCAGCTCGGCCGCCTCGCGCTCCATCGCCGTCGAGGGCTTGGGGCCGGCGTCAGGCTTGGCCTGATCGGCTTCAGGCGGCAGCGCCTCGGCTTCGTTGGCCGGCTGCGCGGCGTCGTCATTCGTCTTGTCGGTATTCATCTTGTCGATCATGGCGCCCGGGATATCAGGGCTATGGCCGGAAAAATCAAGCCGGAAGGCTTTACGACCCGCAGCACCTACCCCCCGATCAGGCGGCCCACAACCCGCGCGGTGTAATCCACCATCGGGATCACGCGGGCATAGTTCAGGCGGGTCGGCCCGATGACGCCGAGCACGCCGACGATGCGCCCCTGGGTGTCGTGATAGGGCGCGATGATCGTGGACGAACCCGACAGGGAGAACAGCTTGTTCTCCGATCCGATGAAGATGCGCACCCCGTCCGCGCGCTCCGCGCGGCCCAGGAGGTCCACCACCTCGCGCCGGGTCTCCAGGTCGTCGAACAGGAGCCGGATGCGCTCCAGATCCTCCAGGGCGGTCAGATCCTCCAAGAGATGCGCCTGGCCGCGCACGATCAATTGCCGGTCGCCGTCACCGCCGCCGGACCAGCTCGCCAGCCCTTCCGCGATCACCCTCTGGGTGAGCGCGTCGAGTTCGGCCTGGCCCTGCGCCAGCGCGGTCTCCATTTCGTCCTTCGCCTCGACCAGCGTCTTGCCGCGCACGCGGGCGTTGAGAAAATTGCCGGCCTCGATCAGCGCGGACGTCGGCAGCCCCACCGGCACCGGCAGGATGCGGTTCTCGACCTGGCCGTCCTCGCCCACCAGGATCACCAGGGCCTGCTCCGGCTCCAGACGCACGAATTCGATGTGCTTGAGCCGCACATCCACCTTGTTGGCGAGCACCACTCCAGCCGTGCGGGTCAGTCCCGACAGGAGCCCGGACGCCTCGGTCAGGACGCTGTCGACGGATTTGCCGGCGCCGGCGACCTGGGACTCGATGTTGCGGCGATCGGTCTCGTTCAAATCGCCGATCTGCATCAGCGCATCGACGAAAAAGCGCAGGCCAAGTTCCGTCGGCAGCCGGCCGGCCGAGGTGTGCGGCGCATAGATCAGGCCGAGCTGCTCCAGGTCCGCCATCACGTTGCGGACCGAGGCCGGCGACAGCGGCGTCGCGATCAGGCGCGAAAGGTTGCGCGAGCCCAGCGGCTCGCCGGTCTCAAGATAGCTCTCGACGATCCGGCGGAAAATCTCGCGCGAGCGCTCGTTGAGCTGCGCGAGACTGACCTGCGACGCCCCGATCGGCACATTCTCAGCCAATTCGGCCACTCCTTCCGCTTCTGACGGCGGTCCCAGATTTGCCCCTGGCGCGGAGCAATTCAAGGCCGCCGCCTCGCCTCCCCTTGCCGCCCGCTGTTCGCCCCCATAGAACCGGGGCCCGATTGTTACGCATGATCCTCCCCGAAAGCGGGAACCACGTTCCGGGTCATGCTTGTGAGGAGATGCCCATGCGGCCCAGCGGCCGACAACCCGACGAATTGCGCGCCGTCTCGCTTGAGCGGGCCGTGGTGAAATACGCCGAAGGCTCCTGCTTCGTGAAGTTCGGCGACACGCAGGTGCTGGTCACGGCCACGCTGGAGGACCGGCTGCCGCCGTGGCTCAAGGGCCGGGGACGCGGCTGGGTGACCGCGGAATACGGCATGCTGCCCCGCGCGACCTCCGAGCGCACGCGCCGCGAGGCGGCCTCTGGCAAGCAGAGCGGCCGCACGGTCGAGATTCAACGCTTGATCGGCCGCTCGCTGCGCACGATCGTCGATCTCGAAGCGCTCGGCGAACGCCAGATCACCATCGACTGCGACGTGGTGCAGGCCGACGGCGGCACCCGCACCGCCTCGATCACCGGCGCCTGGGTCGCGCTGCACGATTGCATCGCCTGGATGAAATCGCGCGACATGCTGCGCGGAGGCGATCCGCTGCGCGACCATCTCGCGGCCGTATCCTGCGGCGTCTACGAATCCACGGCGGTGCTCGATCTCGATTATGCCGAGGATTCGGAGGCGCACACCGACGCCAATTTCGTCATGACCGGCGACGGCAAGATCATCGAGGTGCAGGCCACGGCCGAGAAGGTGGCGATGACCGAGGAGCAGTTCCTTTCGCTGCTGGCGCTGGCGCGCAAGGGCATCGGCCGGCTCGTCGATCTGCAAAAGATGACGGTCGCTTGAACGCCGCCGACCATCGGCCGATCAGCGGCAAGCTGGTGATCGCGACCCACAATCCCGGCAAGCTCGCCGAGATGCGCGATCTGCTCGCCATCTACGGCATCGATGCGGTGTCGGCGGGCGAACTGGGCCTGCCCGAGCCGGAGGAAACCGGCACCAGCTTCGCCGCCAATGCACGGATCAAGGCGGAGGCCGCCGCCAGAGCCTCCGGAATGCCGGCCTTCGCCGACGATTCAGGACTGGCCGTGGAAGCGCTCGGCGGCGAGCCCGGCATCCATTCGGCGCGGCTCGCCGGTCCCGACAAGGATTTCCGGGGAGCGATGAACACGATCCAGACCCGGCTGGTGAGACTGGATGCCAAGGCGCCTGAAACGCGGCGCGCGCATTTCGTCTCCGCGCTGTGCGTGGCCTGGCCGGACGGGCACATCGAGGCATTCGAGGCCAAGGTCGAGGGCCATCTGGTCTGGCCGCCGCGCGGCGACGCCGGGTTCGGCTACGACCCGATGTTCAAGCCGGATGGATTCGAGCGCACCTTCGGCGAGATGACGGCGGAGGAAAAGCACGGCCTTCCGCCCCATGGCATGGGACTTTCGCACCGGGCAAAGGCTTTCCTTAAGCTTGCCGCCGCATGTCTGCCCAACCGTTCCGCCGGGACGTGATAGGCTCTGAATCATGGCGATTCTCTCCGATTCAGGCTTCGGCGTTTACGTCCACTGGCCGTTCTGCCTGTCGAAATGCCCCTATTGCGACTTCAACAGCCACGTCCGCCACAACGGCGTCGACGAGGCCCGGTTCGTGCGCGCCATCGAGGCCGAGATCGCCAGCACCGCCCAGCGGGTGCCGGGACGCACGGTCTCCACCGTGTTCTTCGGCGGCGGTACCCCCTCGTTGATGCAGCCGCGCAGCGTCGGCGCGATCCTCGAAGCCATCGCCCGCCATTGGACCGTGGCACCCGATGTCGAGGTCACGCTGGAGGCCAACCCGACCAGCGTCGAGGCGACGCGCTTCCGGGGCTATCGCTCCGCCGGCGTCAACCGGGCATCGCTCGGCGTGCAGGCGCTGGACGATGCCTCGCTGAAGGGGCTTGGCCGCCTGCATACGGCGAAGGAGGCCCTCGACGCGGTGGCCATCGCCCGCGACACGTTCGAGCGCTTCTCCTTCGACCTGATCTATGCCCGGCCGCACCAGGAGGTGGCCCAATGGACCACCGAGCTGCGCCGCGCCCTCGCCGAGGGCGCCAGCCACCTTTCGCTCTATCAACTGACGATCGAGCCCGAGACGCCGTTCTATCTGCTGCACGGCGCGGGCAAGTTGACGATTCCCGACGACGACATGGGCCGCGCGCTCTACGACGCCACACAGGAGGAATGCGCCAGGGCGGGGCTGCCGGCCTACGAAATCTCGAACCACGCCAGGCCGGGCTCGGAGTGCCGTCACAACCTCGTCTATTGGCGCGCCCATGAATATGTCGGCGTCGGACCTGGTGCCCATGGCCGCCTCGACATCAACGGCGAGCGTCACGCCACCGCGACCGAAAGGCGGCCCGAAGCCTGGCTGATCCGCGCCGAGGCCCTCGGCCACGGCCTGACCACCGATGAAATCCTCACCCGCGAGGAGCGCGCCGACGAATTCCTGCTGATGGGCCTGCGGCTCGCCGAGGGGATTGATCCCGCGCGTTACGAGGCCATCTCAGGCCGCCCGCTCGATCCCGAGCAGGTGAGCTTCCTGGCGTCGCAAGGCTTCGTCGAAAGCGGCAGCAACGGCTTTCTGCGGGTCACTCAGGCTGGCTTCCCGCTGCTGGACGCCGTGGTGGCCGATCTGGCGGCCTGATTCGGATCCGGGATTTCACCGCGTTGGATCGGGCCCGGGTTGATCCTTATTCGGGCATGATCTGGCCCGAAAACCGGTTCGCGTGAAGAAAACGCGACAAACAAAGAGCTGGAGCCCCGATTCTGATTCCATCAGAACCGGGCAGGGCTCTAAGTGCCCGAACCGTCGAAATTGCGCGGCGCGGGGCTGGCGACCTGCGCCCCGCCCGAGGTCACCCGCATGACCGCGAGCCCGCGCTCGTTCAGCCCGTTGCTGCGGAACCGGAACACGCCGTCGATGCCGGCAAAGCCCGACTGGTTCGTCAGCACGGGCTCGCCGAAACGCTGCGCCCCCTGCGTGCGCACCAGCGCGGCCACCAGAGCCACCGCGTCATAGGCCAGCGTGGCCGTGCGCACCGGATCGCCCCCGAAGCGGGCGCGATAGCGGCCGGCGAAATTGCGGAAACCGCTGGGATCGGGCGCCGCATACCAGGCGCCCTGCAAGGCGCCG
>Ga0182743_1003410_pt1 | contig 12878 bp, 17 predicted proteins | sample eDN3rd30CKraftOP_FD_128522 | JGI IMG/M metagenome (GOLD analysis project Ga0182743, IMG submission 128522) | Enriched Organic Plus compost microbial communities from Emeryville, California, USA - eDNA 3rd pass 30_C Kraft OP (version 2) (version 2) ... | reverse complement strand
ATTCCCTTCGACGAAGGTCATGTCTTCGAGGATAGGGTTGGTTTCGTTCAGAATTTCGACAATGTCGGCAATCTGACCATTCGGATCCAGCCGCTTGGCCACATCAGCCAGAGTCGGGTTATTGGTGGAAAGGGTAGGCATGGTTCATGCTCCTAGTTCATGTTGCTGTTCGGGTAAAACCGCTTGGCGTCGCCTGCCTGGTGCTGACCAGGAGCAGAACCGACAACCAGACGATCCTCACTGATTGCTTTTCCGGTACGCACCAAGAAGCGGATCACTTCGGGGTGGTTGCCCATACCGGACTCATGGAGCAGCGAACGCAGTTCAGGAGTGCCAAACGTGTCCAGGGCCTTCTTGGCGGTGCCAATGTTTGCTTCGAGGTTGTCGCCTCCGAACTCTTTGTCGGCGCGCGATTCCTCGGCCCATTGCGCTTGCACTGCTGCAATCTGTTCGACCTGGCGGGCCTGGATGACCGGGGCCACCTTGTCGATCAGTTTCTGCGCTTGATCTTGGGGCAGGTTCAGTTCCTTGGCGACTTCGGCGAATTGATCCAGCACTTGCTGGTCAATGGCCGCACCCTCCACCGGCTGAAACTCATACTTCTCCGGTGCGCCTTGTTCGCCTTCGGTGCCTTGTTCGCCTTCGGTTCCTTGCTGGCCTTCGGCCTGCTGTTGCTGGCCCTCGGCTGCTTGCTGCCCTTCGGTCGTTTGCTGCGTTTGGCCGCCTTCACCCGCCACAGTGGCGGATCCGGTAGCCTGTTCCGATGCTTGGCCTTCAGTGGTCGTTGCGGCTTCCGTCATCAGCGTTTCGGTTGTCATGGACTTGTTCCTTCACCATCGTTGCGTATAGCTCGGGACACAGCGAGTGGATCATCCCGATGATGCGTAGGCCTTCATTCCTGTTACCTTCCGCAAACGCCATACTCATTGCGTTGGTGTTGAATGAAAGCCGGAACACCCCGGCCCGTTCCAGTTGACGCCACACGATGCGACGCCCCCGCTTGCTGCCCATGAGCCACTTGAAATCCGATTCCTCCGTGTCCCTTTCCATCTTGGCCGTCAGTTCCTTTTTGGCTCTGGCACGGTCCTGGCTGAGAGTGTCGGTAGGGTCGTAATTGCTCATGGCGACAATTTATGCGGGGGCGGCGGACTTACGCGTACTTCAGTTCATGCTGCTGTTCGGGTACAGGGCGCGGGCATCCGGTTCGCCGGTCGGCTTATCCAGCGCCATGTCGGTGATCTGCAGACTCACGTCGCGCGATTTGCCTTCCTCCTGGCGTTCGTATTCACTGACCGATTGCACCGTGACCAGTGCCGTAAGTTGCAGCTGGTCGCCGACGGCAGGTAGAGCCGTAATGCCCAGTTTTTCCAACGATTCCCGGTCCAGGTTGATGCACAGGCCGTAGGGGTACTCAGGCCGGTCAGCCGCACAACAATCGCCCAGCGTGGCTTTGTCTTTGGGGCTGCGTTTCATGTTGATCATGGCGGGGCGTCCTTTCAGGTGTACCCGCTGAACGCGGCGGTGGCATCGGTCAGCAGGTTGGGTTCGTTGGTCTTGATGCCGCCCAGCTTGGCCGCCGAATCTGCGCCTTGCTGCAGCATTTCTGCCTGTTGCTGCGCCTGGGCCGCTTCCGCGCGTTGCTGGCGGATGATGGCGACCTGTTCGCCTGGCACGATCAGATCCGGGTCGATGCCCAGCATGTCGGCGTAGCTGTCGGCCCAGCGGTCGGCGTCCAGCTTGTCCAGCACGTCCGGTTTCATCTGCGCCACCATGCCCAGGTTGGCGACGAAGCGGTCCACGCTGTTGGTGGCCACTGCGCGCTGGGCCTGGGCCAGCATGGAGACAAATTCGACGTTGAGTTCGATGTCCTGCAGTTCTTCAGGTGGGGGCGGCAGAATCCCGGCCTCCACGATCCGGCTGAACGTCATGTCGATCAGCGGCCCCAGGATCTCGTTGTGCAAGCGTTCCAGCACCGGCCCCAGCATCAGCAGTTTTTCTTCGTGCCGTTCCGCCACCTCGGTGGCCGTCATCTGCGGGTTCGTGCTGTTGGCCAGCATCAGAAACAGGTCCGCGTAGAAACTGGCCTTGATGCGTTCGCGCACGTCCCTGATGTCTTCGAGCAGGTGCGACAGGTCGATGTTGACTTCGAAGGCCGTGCGGATGCCGCCCTGTGGGGACGCCGTATCCACGTAGGTGACGCCGCCAGGCAGCGTATCAGCGATGCTGCTTTTGGCGCTGACCGGCATCTGCAGGGGCGGTTTGGTCTTGTAGTCGATGCCCTGGGCCTTGCGCAGCTGCTCATGCTGCAGCTGCTTGATGTCGCCCAGGGCCTCCATGGCCGGGCTGTTGCCATAGATGTCGCCTCCGGACTTCGCCCACCGGGGCGACAGGGCGGGAAACTCCTTGAACCCGGATTCGCGCAAGAACTTGCCTTCATCGCCGCCCGGTTCGAAGTAGACGGACTTCCAGGCCATGTTCAGGTTGTCACGCTTGCGCACGTCGCGGTCGGTGCGCGGCTCGATGGCATGCAGCACCGTCACCCACTTGCCCAGCGCCCCCTGGTCGTACAGGCTCTGCACGGTGCGGCTGCAGTTCTCCTTGCCAAACTCGCCGACCATCTGCGCCACCGTCAGCTGGAACTCACGGTACAGTGTGTCGACCCGCCCCCGGTAGTCGGTGGCGATGGCGTATTCGCCGACGGTCAACGGGTGTTGATGGATGACGTTGTCGAAGTCTGGCAGCACGATGGTGCTGGCCGTGCCAAACGCGCCCAGTTCCTCATAGATGGTATGCAGCGCCAGGTACGTGTTGGACTTGGCGAAGATCATCTGCATCAGGCGCGTGACATCGGCCAGCCACTTCTTGACCGCTGCGGCTTCGTCCAACTGCGGGTCGGACGTGGTCAGTCGAAACCAGGGCCGCGCGGGGCTTGTCATGCCTGCCATCAGGCCAGCGGCCAGGACGCGCAGCGCACGGGTGCCGGTGTTGTCGTAGATCGAGTTGTAGCGTTTCTGCCCCCGGTTGCGGTCTTCGACGAAGAACCGGCCCGAACGCGGCAGCAGAAGGTCGCTGATGTCTCGCCAGTGGTCGATCCAGCTGCTACGTTCGTCCTTCAGCTGGCCCCAGCGCAGGTCCAGTTTTCGGCGCGGCGTCAACAGTTCCGACATGGCTTAGCCGCCCAGCAGTGTGGTTTTGCCCAGTTGCAGCGAATTCGGGTCAACGCCCTGCGGGCCGGTCAGCAGGGTGCCGGAGGGGCCAGCGCGCCCGGCCTGGCTGGCCGCATCCACGGCACTTTGCGTATCGGGGCGGCGCTGGTTGACGCGGTTCGTGTCCTGTTCCGCGCGCTTGGCTTGTTCCTCGGCCTGCTGCGCTTGTTGCTTCATCGCCTGTTCCTGCTGCTTGGCAGCACGTTCGGCAGCACGTTTCTGTTTCTGCCCGTTGTCATACGCGACAGCCGCCCCGGCGACGGCGGCGGCAGCAACGACAGCTGTAGCGGCTCCTGACATGGTTCGTTCTCCTATGTGCGACGGGACAAGAGCCGGTGGGCCTCGTCCGTGAATTCGTGTTCCGCATCCTCGACCGTCTGCGCCGTGCTGGGAAACAGCATCGTGACGTAGGTGTCTTCGTGCGCCAGAAACACCTGTTTGCGCCCGGCTGCAGCCTGCAGGACGTGATAGCCCGCCAGGGGGCGCGGCTTGTCGTCGCCGACGTACACGGTGCAATCGCCCTGCACGATGACGATGGTGGGCACCTTGATCAGCACCCCGGTCAGCAGCACTCCTGCAGGGATGCGGATGGTGCGGGCGTACATGCCCGCGTGGAAGGTGTGCGTGGTTTCGATGTCCACCTGGGGCATGGCCATCAGCTGATCTTCCAGGCGACGCACCTTGTCGATGGCCTGGGGCTGCATGGCTGGCAGGCGAGAAACAGTGGGGGCCAACGCGGTCATGCCAGCCCCCGCATGAAAATCCGGTTTGTCTCGCGGTAGCCCATGCGCGGCATGACCTGGGCCAGGCGGCCACCAGACGGCGCGCTGACGAAGAAGGCCACCGCCCCCAGGTCGCGGGCCAGCTGTTCAGCGCAGCGCAGCAGCTTGATGCCGGTGCCGCCGCGCCGGGCGGACTTCGTCACGAAGTACGATTCGGTCGAAGCAATGAGCCGACCGAAGTGGGGCACCACCGTAACCAGCATCACCAGGAACCCGATCAGCGTGTCCCCCTGGTACGCGCCCAGGATCTTCAGCGCGCCTGCCGCTTCCATCTGCCGGTACATTTCCAGCTGCACGTCCGGTACGCCCAGTTCGGGCGTGGCCGACTCCTGGGCGTATTCAGCAAAGAGCGCGAACAGATTGGGTTCGCGTTCCATGTCGGCAACGGTGCTTTGGACGATGTGGGCGTTCATGCGGGCCAATGTAGGGCCACCCGTGACCGATACGCGTACTTCGCCCTATACTCGCCAGAAACAGGGGGAACCATGAAGACGCTACTCACTGCATGCACCCTGGCCCTGCTGGCCGGATGCGCTTCAACCGGGCCGACCGTGGCCGAAGGCAATCAATCCACCGTCGTCGTAGACTGGGCACGATCCAACCAGGGCAGCAACGGCGCGCTGGCCGTGGCCGATGCGCACTGCGCCCAGTACGGCAAGCATGCCCGATATTCGGGCAAGCCCAACGCCTTCCGCCTGGCCTACGACTGCGTGGAATGAGTCACGCGTAGGGGTCGTAGTCCCGCTGCCGCTGCGCCCCCATGGCGCGCACCGTGGCCAGCTTGGGCGTGTCGATCAGCGCCAGGATGTAGGCGCTGCCGTAGTCGGGCGACCGCCCGATGCGTTCGATGATTTCTTCACGGCTGGCCACGTAGATCGTGCTGCCGGTCAGTTTCCAGGTGGGGGCGCACAGGTCCGCCAGCAGTCGCGGATCCGGCGGCAGGGCGATGCCCGTGTTGTTGTCGGGGTCCAGGGCCTCGCGCATCATCCACCACAGCTGGCTGCGCATGTTCTTGAACCGCAGCCGCCCCGACTTGTCCGTGCCGGTGGCCGCTTCCGCCACGTTCACCCCGACGACCTGCTGGCCTGCATCGTTCAGGAAATCGTAAGGGCTTGACCCGACGCCGATCACGTCGATGTGGATTACTGCGTTGTCCCGGCGCGCGGCGATGGCCAGGCCCGCCACCTTCGGGCCGTCGGGCGTCTGCGAACCGGGATGCACCAGCGGCACGTCGAACCACATCCCATGGCGGCGCGCAAGGATGGTCTGGTCGCGGCCCCCGCGCGCAACGTCCACCCCCAGCGAGTCCATGGGGGCCAGTTTGTCGGGTTTGGTCCAGCGGGCCTGGGCGGCTTCCACCCACGCGGTCGGGATGACCTGCATGGCGTCGTCTTCAATGCCCGCCGTGAAATCCCCCATCAGCATTTGCGACCGCAGCGGCTCAGGCAGCGACTGCAGCTGCGACATGTAGCCGGTGCCCATCAGGTAGGGGTTATCGGTGATGCGAGACGGGATAAACGTGCGGGTCAGCGGCTTGATGATGTCTACCGGGCTGTAGTCCTTGGGGTCGAAGTCGTAGCACGGTTCGCCATCCACCAGCACGAAAGGCCTGCCGTCGTCTACCCACAGGTCGCGCCCGTTCGGGTTGATGTCGTCGGCAGGCAGCGAGGCCGCGTAGCGCAGTTCGCCGTACTTGGCGGGGTTGGGGAATTTCTTGTCCAGCCAGGGGGCGAAGAAGTCAATCACCCACCGGCCTTCGGAACTGGTGGGCGGGTTGAAGGTCAGCAGCGCCTGGCAGTGCTGGCCGGGTATCGTGGTACGCAGCCAGCCCAGCAGAAAGCGCACCTGCTGTGCAAGGAAGTTGGTGGCCTCGTCAAAGACCAGGAAGTCGTGGGGGCGGCCCTGGTACTTCTTTTCATCGCCCGCATTGGGCACCGCCCCCAGTTCGATCTGCAGGTTCGGCAGCCGCCAGATGTTGTCCTTGCCGTTGTAGCCGTCACGGGATCCCAGGATCTCTTCGAGCCGGTCCATGATGCCGGTCAGTTCCGTGCCGATGCGGCGCAGGATCATGGCCTTGCGGTGCCGGGTGATCGTCTTGCCACAGGCCAGGTCGGTCTTGCCGCCGCCTGCCGCGCCGCCGTAGCCGACGATATCGGCCCGGGAGTTGTAGGCGGTGCTTTGCGGTCCGGGCAGTGGACGCCACTTGACCGGGTCAGTGGCCAGCAGGGTATCGAGTTCGGCCTTTTCCTCGGGGGTCAGATAGGCCAGCAGTTCCGGGTCAAAGGAGGTCATCAACGTCACTCGCCTTGCGCGCCTGGGCCGCTGCGAGGATGGCCGCGATCTTGGCCGCGCGTTCCGTGTCGGTGAATTCCACCGGGCCGCCGTCTGCGCCGGTCAGTTCCATGCGGGTGTTTTCGCGGTACTTGGCCGGGTCGTGGGCCTTCAGCAGGAAGATGGCCAGCGTGTCGCTGTATTTGCGCACGGCGGCGATCTTGTGGTTGCCGTGTTCATCCAGGACAGGATCCTGCACCGGCATGCCATTCTCGTCCCGCACCGGGTTGCCGTCTTCATCCAGCCGGTTCCGGTACAGGTAGGTGAACTGCCCCTGATGCACCAGCGGATCGTCCACCCCCTCGAAGGCCCGGCGGTGTGCCTCGTCTTCCAGGGCCAGCAGTCCGGCCTTCATGGCGTCTTCCCAGGCGCTGGCGAAGTCCGGCATTTCCTTCCGCCAGGTGTAGGCGGTCATGCGCGAAATACCCACGGCAGCACAGGCTCTGCCGACGTTGCACGTCTCGGCCAAGGCGGCGCAAAAGGCTGTGAGTTTTTCAGGTGTCAGTTTCATGCCCCCGTTTTACTTCGCCCCCTCGGTCGATACGCGTACTTCCTTCCAGGACGCCGGGCGCTGCCCCCTACGCCGATAGGTGCAGATGTCCTGGATCGTGGACTTGCCCACCTCGAATTTCTCAGCCAGGGCCGCATACGTCCAGCCACCCGTCTCGCGCAGTTCGCGGATCAGATCCACCTCGGCATCGGTCAGCACCGCCGCCTGATGGTCCTCACCCACCCTGTAGCCGCGTTCGTTTACGGCCACCGTCCTTTTCTCCATTTCAGCCCCCAATCCGTAAAATTTTGCTCCTTTAACGTGCAATTTTTTACTTGCGTCGTTTGCGTCGTTTAAACAGTTTTTTAGGTATCTTTTCCCTATGCGTATACATGAGAAAAGATAGGTAAAAACCGGAATTAAACGACGCAAACGACGTAACCCATCAGCACGACACCACGCCCAACGCGCAACAAACAGCGAATACGCTAAAAACTGCGGATTCATTCGTCCAGATCGTCCCGCACCCGCAGCCCAACAAATCCACGACCACGCAATCCGTGCGAATCGCGCACCGCCGCGAACCCCCGCGACAACAGGCGACGGCCCAAACTTTTCGAACTCGGGATGAATCGCAGTTCGCCACGGTTGCGCGCAAAGTACTCCCAACTGTTCCAAAGTGCCGAACTGCTGGCGGCGAAACCTGGCCCGACCTCGCAGCAGGTATCCAGCCATTCGGCCAGCAGATCCATGTCCTGGCGGTATTCGTCATGGGCGGCCCGGACTTTGGCGGGCGGGTTCAGGCCTTCGATCTGATAGGCCAGCGCCCCGTCCACGCACCAGCGCAGGATCCCGGCGGCTTCGGCTTCCAGTTTCTCGGCCCGCTGGGGGTCTTTCTTGACCTGCTTGTCCTTGTCGAAGTTGCGCGTGAAAGGCACCGGCAGCAGCCGCCGCCAGATGGCGTGATCGTCGCCCTTGACGATGGGCCGATGGTTCGTCGGCATGAAGGCCACCCAGGTCGGCACCACCTCGACCGTCACCTTCGACCACAGGCCGCGCGCAGGCATCGGGTCGCCGCCTGTCATGGACTTGATCAGGCCCTCGCGCAGTTCGCTACCTTCGTCCGGCTCCCCGACATAGACGAACCGGGCACCGCGCAGCCGCAGGATGTCTTCGCGGGCGGATCCTGCACTGTTGCCTGGCCCGCCCGTGGCCAGGAACGTGTCGGCACTGGCCGCCCTGGCGTGTTCACCCAGGGCATGGCGGATGGCCCCCAGCACCGTGGACTTGCCGTTGCTGCCCGCACCGTAGGGGATGACCATCACGTCCTCCTTCGGCTGGCCCAGGATCGAGTAGCCGACCACCCGCTGGAAGAACGCCACCATGTCATTGTCGCCATGGAACACATCGCGCACGGTCTGTTCAAACAGCGGGCAGGTGGCTTCGGGGTCGTACTCGACTGGTGTGATAGTGGTGATCCAGTGTTCACGGTCTGGCGGCAGCAGCGCCCCCGTGGTGAGATCCACGGCACCGTTGCCCACGCCCAGCAGGTGGCTGTGCTTGTCCAGTTCGCCCATGGGCACCACGACGCGCGGGTCGCTGGACGCCAGCGACACCATGTTGCGCACCATCACGGCCCGCTGGCTGACGGCGCAGAACTTGAAAAACGCCACGCGCTCGTCGTCGTTCTCGATGGTCCTGGACTCGTCGGCCAGCGCCCGCACCGTCTCTTTGGCCAGGTGTTCCAGGTGGACCTGCGGCGCACTGCGCCAGCAGGTGCCCTCCCAGGTGTACCAGGTGCCGGTTTCGGGCACGAACATCAGGCCGTCACCGAACTGATCCAGCATGCGTTCCGCGTTGCCGAACTCCGTCATCTGCCGCTTGGTGCGGTTCAGCACCGGCACCTTGCGCCCCCCGGCCATGGCCGTGCGCACGTCGGCCACCGGCAGCAGGGTGCCGGTCAGGTCTTTGAACCGCTGGCGGATCAGCCCGGCCAGTTCGGCCCGCAACGCCATGTCGTCGGCCAGCTCGCCGACCTTGGCCGCCACCTCGTTGATCAGTTCGATGGAATCCTCGCAGCCGACGATCTGCGCCTTGGCCTGGTTCAGCGCATCACGCTTCTTGCCCAGGCGTTCGGCACGTTCGCGCTGGCGGCGCAGGCCAAACCCCAGGTCTTCTTTGGCCGTGTCCATCTGGTCGCACAGCCACAGGGCTGCTTCGAACGGGCTGGTGATGCTGAACGCATCGTCCAGCATGCGCGGTGCCCATTCAAGCACCACGTCGATGGCCGTGCGCTTGCCTTCGCGTTCGTCGCCCATGTCGGCCACGCCGAAGTCCACGATGCCTTCGGGCACCAGCGACAGGTCTTCTTCCAGGTCGCGCATCAGATCGACGGACGCCACGCGGTAGCCGCCCTGGTAGTCACGTGCCGCCGGGAACAGCACGGGCACCCACGCGCCCAGCTGGGCCAGGGCCGCTTCGTTCACCCTGCCAAAGAAATCGTCATCGGCTGGCGGTTCCCGGTCTGGCCTGTCGATGGCGGCCAGCGTCCCCGCTGGCTTGCTCTTGACGACCTTGACCAGGCCGACTTCCAGGGCCAGGCGGTCGAACTCGGCCATGGCCTGCGCCACCTGGTCTTCGGTGATGACCGGCAGTTCCGACGCGGCCACCGACTCGATGCCCCCGTAGAAGTCCACCCACTCATAGGGCTGGCCCGTGTCGGGGTGGACGTGGTACGCGACAAACTGCTGGCCCTTGCCCAGCACTTCCAGGCGGTGGCGCTCGCCCAGTTCATCTTCGAACCAGGCCCCGGTGGCCTTGCCCCAGCCCTCGGCTGCAGCACGGTACACCAGCAGGATCTTGGGGGCGTTGCCCACCCGTTCGCAGGTCGGCCCCAGGTTGTCCTGGCACCAGGCTACGAACCGGCTTGCCAGTTCTTCGTCTGTCGTGTCCACGTCGATGGCCACCAGCGGCCTGGCACCTTGGCCACACAGCACACCGACACCATGCATCGGGTAGCGCGCCAGGTCGGACGCCCCCAGCCGGGAGCTTTGCCAGTTGTCCAGCGCCGGGCGCTTGTGTCCCGGCTTGATAGGGATGATCAGATAACCGTTTGATAGCAGGGCGCGGCCCTGGTGCTGGAAGTATCCGGCCATCGTCACACCTCGCTGGTCAGTTCGAGCATGTTCAAGACCAGTTCGCGCAACTTTTCGACCAGGCTGTAGCGAGGATCACGCTTGCGCGAGTAGATGCGGTGGATGGTAGGTTGTGTCGTGCCGACGTGTTCAGCGATCTTTTCCTGGGACCACCCGGCGCGGAGCAGGGTGCAGATCAATTCATCAGGGCGCTGGGTGTAGGCGGCGGGGATCTTGTTCGTGGTGGCGCACATGCTAGAACCTCCTTGAATGTTATTCCAATTGGAATAGTATGCCACCAAAAAAAAGATTATGCTTGAAAATGGTCTTGGATTATTCCGTATGGTATATTCCAAGCATGAACCCGGTTCAGAAAAATCTCGCGTACCTGCTGGCTAAACACGACTTGAAGCCGGGGGCAGCTGCGACCCTGTTGGGCGTAGCGTCGCAGCCGACAATTCATCGTGTGATCAAGGGCGAACGCGAACCGTCACTGGAATTGCTGCTGGCGGTGTCGCGGCATTTCAACGTGTCCACCGACGACCTGTTGAGGACTGACCTTGCGTCGGGCGAACCGGTAGAAGCACCGAGCGTCAGCCCAGGGCCGACCATCAAGGGCCTGGTGCCCCTGCTTACATCCGTCCAGGCAGGCGACTGGCGGGAGATAGCTGGATCATTCCAGCATGGCGACGCCATCAAGTGGTTGCCATGCCCGGTGAAGCACGGGCCGCGCACCTTCTGTCTAAGGGTAGAAGGCGAAAGCATGCGCAACCCTGGCGCGAAGCCCAGCTATGAGCCAGGCGACATCCTCTTCGTAGATCCCGATGTCGCGGCCAAGCCGGGCGACCGGGTTGTCGTGCGCCTGCACTCACAAGAGGCGGCCACGTTCAAACAGTACCTGGAAGAAGACGGCAGGAAAATCCTAAAGGCGCTGAACCCCGACTGGGAGCCGCGCTATCTGACCATCAACGGTGACGCCACCATCTGCGGCGTCGTCATCGGCAAATGGGTGCCGGAGTAATCAGCGCCGCCGCGCTGTGAAACCCGCGTACAGAAACGCCAACACAATGGCAGGCCAGACAAAGGCCGTCACGAAAATGTGGGCAGTGCGCCGCAGCCATGGTGGATGATCCGGCTCCATCACTTTTATTTTTCTTTCCCATGGCGTTGTCGCCACGCCGACCAACGCCCCGATCAGTAAGTACCCGAGCTGAATATTCACGGCTCACCCCCTAGTATTTTCCCTAGATAACAGCATAGCAGAGTGCTGCCCGCGCATGTCGCGGGCTTTTTTACGCCTACTTTTATTCCAAATGGTATTGCTTTGCTTAATTCCTTTCGGCATAATTCCAAACAGAATTAACAACGCCGGAGCAACGTAATGTCATCCATCCCCATCGTGCCGGGCCTGATGTACCAGGTGCGTCACAACGGCCAAATCAAAGTCATCTTCGCCCGCAACCCGGTCGATGCCCTGTGCATCTACCTCGACCAGACAGGTGCCGTATGAACCTGCGCACCATGTCCGATAGCGAGTTCCTGCGCTACGCCAACGCCCAACTGAACGATCTGACCAGCACGGACATCGAGCGCGAACTGCTGCGCCGCCTGGAAAGCAACCAGGACCAGGCCGAGCAAATCGAGGGCCTTGTTGCCCTGGCCGACGAATACACCTTCACGGCCAGCGAACTGCGCACCGTCATCGAATCCTGCCCACTGAGCCTGCCCGAAATGGCGGCACTGCTGGCCGCCCTGAACGACGAGGACATCCATGGCGCGGACGACCTCAAAAAGCGCCTGGGCGTTCTCAAAAAATTCAACGCGCTGGCGAACGACGCTGGCGACATCTTCAACCAGCTGCAAATCATCATCGACACCCTACAGGAGGACTGACCATGTCTCTGGAAACCGCCATCACGGAAAACACCGCCGCCATCCGCGAACTGATCGCCGCACTGACCCACGGTCCCATCATCGCGCAGGACGCCGACACCGGAAAAAAGCGTACCCCTGCCGGGAAACCGGCGGCGAATGCCCGTACCGAGCCTACTGTGCAGGCGGCGGCGGACGATGCGCCCGAGAACAAGCCCGCCAGTACGAACCAATCGTCCGACGCCTCGCAGGCCGCTGACGACTCGGGAAACGTCCCGCAGGGTGTCGCTGTGCAGACCGCTGCAGAACCTGCCACCGATACCACTGCTCAATCTGCAGCGACTGGCGCTGCCGCGACCTATGAAGACGCCAAGGCTGCAGTGCTGGCCCTGGGCAAGGCCAAGGGCCGCGACACCACACTGGAAGTGCTGTCCCGTTTCGGCGCGTCCAAGCTGCCCGATGTCAAACCCGAAGCCTTCGCCGATCTGATCGAACTGGCGAACCACGTCATCAACGGCGGCGAGGTCTGACATGGCGAAGACCAACACCTCCCTGGTGCTGCGCGTCTGCCGCGCGGACTTCACCAGCCACGGCGGATTCCAGTGGCCCAACGAGGTCGGCGCGACGGTGCAGGCCGACGACTACCGAAACGACAACGAGTGCGGCCACGGCCTGCACGGCTGGCTGCATGGCCAGGGCGACATCAGCTGCGTCGATTACTGGGACGCCGACGATGCCAAGTGGCTGGTGCTGGAAGTGGCCAGCGACGAGATCACCATGCTGGGCGGCAAGTGCAAATTCCCCCGTGCCGTCGTCCGCTTCATCGGCAGCAAATCCGAAGCAGCGGCATATCTGATCGAGCACGAACCACGCGCCCGTGATGTTGCTGTCATTGGCGCATGCCAGAAAGTTGAAGACCACCAGACTGTCCTGGTGGGCGGCCTGGGCACGGCCACCGCCGGTAATTTCGGCACGGCCACCGCCGGTAATTTCGGCACGGCCACCGCCGGTAATTTCGGCACGGCCACCGCCGGTAATTTCGGCACGGCCACCGCCGGTGAAT
>Ga0182743_1003409_pt1 | contig 12879 bp, 12 predicted proteins | sample eDN3rd30CKraftOP_FD_128522 | JGI IMG/M metagenome (GOLD analysis project Ga0182743, IMG submission 128522) | Enriched Organic Plus compost microbial communities from Emeryville, California, USA - eDNA 3rd pass 30_C Kraft OP (version 2) (version 2) ... | reverse complement strand
CCGGGCTATCATGAAGCGCTCGCCGGGGAAGGCATCCGTGCCCGGCGGCACGGCCGGGCTTCAAACCCGGTTGGGGGCGCCAGACGTTCCCAGGTAGGTTCGACTCCTGCTGCCTTCCGCCCCCTCCTACGCCCTGCCCGCCTGAGGCCGGTCGATCGCCAGGAAGTGCCGCACCACCGGCCGCTCGCCCCGCTTGTGGAAGCGCAGCACTTCCCCCTGCACGTCGGCGTCCGCCCGGGACACGCGCCGGTGCTGGCGCAGGTGCTCGGCCCAGGACTCCACCATGAACCATTCCAGTATCAGGGTGGGGTCGGCCGCGTCCTCGGTCACGCCCCAGCCGTAGGCGCCGTCGCGCCGCCGTTCGTCCGACAGGCGGGCCAGCGCCTTCAGGAAATCGGCGCGGTCGGCCGGCTCGACACGGTACTCGATCAGTATCAGCACCGGCCCGCGGTCGTTCTCGACCGGCGCGGCCAGGAGCGGCTCGGGCCAGTGGTTGGACGGCACCAGGTCGGCCTCGCCCTTGGGCAGCTTGAGCCGGTGCGACACCAGCCCGACCGCCAGCAGCCCGGCCGCGCCCGCCGCCAGCGTCCAGGCCACGCCTATCATTTCCGCCACCGCGCCCCAGGCCAGGCTGCCCGCCGTCATGGCGCCGTTGAACACGGTCAGGTAGACGGCCAGCGAGCGGCCGCGCACCCAGTTGGGCAGGATGGACTGGGCCACGCCGTTGAGCGTGGTCAGCGCCGTAATCCAGGCCGCGCCCAGCGCCAGCAGGGCGATGGGCGCGGCCCACTGCACGCGCGACACCGCCAGGAAAACCATCACCGCCGCGGTCACGCCCGCGGCCAGCAGCAGCAGGCCGTCGGCGCCGAAATGCGCGCGCAGCCGCGGCATGACCACCGCGCCGCCGATGGCGCCCAGGCCGACCGCGCCCAGCAGGATGCCGTAGTAGCCGGCGTCCCCGCCCAGCAGGCCGCGAGCGACCAGGGGCAGCAGCGCCCACACCGAGCTGGCCAGGGCGAAGAACAGGAAGGCGCGCACCAGCACCACGTGCAGCTCGCGGCTGGCCCGGGCGTAGCGCAGGCCGGCGCGGAAGGCGCCGAAGAAGCGCTCGGACAGCTCGTCCTGCGCGGCGGCCGGACGCCGCCACCACAGCAGGGCGGCGATCACGAAGACGTAGCTGATCACGTCCACGCCATAGGTGAAGGACGCGCCCAGGCTCGCCAGTATCGCCCCGCCCAGCGCGGGGCCGATGGCGCGGGCGATGTTGATGCCCAGGGAGTTGAGCGCGACCGCGCTCTTGACGTCTTTCTTCTCGACCAGCTCGGGCACGATGGCCTGCCAGGTCGGCCCCATCAGCGCCGCGCCCACGCCGCCCAGGAAAGTCAGCGCGATCAGCGAGGCGACCGACTGCAGGCCCGCGGCCGACAGCAGCATCAGGCAGATGCTGACGCCGGCCAGCAGCAGTTGGATGCCGATCAGGAATTTGCGCCGGTCCAGGATGTCGGACAGCACGCCGGCCGGGATGGCCAGCAGGAAGATGGGCAGCGTGGCGGCCGCCTGCACCATGGCCACCGCCGTGGGCGAGGGCGACAGGTCGGTCATCAGCCAGGCGCTGGCCACGTCGCGGATGAAGCTGCCGGTGTTGCCGACCACGGTGGCCACCCACAGCACCGCGAAGACGGTCTGGCGCAGGGGCGCGAAGCTGCCGGCCGGCGCGGCATCGCCTTGCGGCGCGGGGCCTGGGTCCTGGCGTCCATCGGCTGGCGTCATCGGTTTCCCCCGTCCTGAAGCTCCAGCCTGCCGCCCGCGCGGGCCGAAGCGGATGCGCAGGCCATCCTACACCGCCCAGCAGGAGCAGCCCAGCGCGCCGAAGAAGCCCTTGAGGTCCGACACCGGCAGCCGGGATCCCCAGGCGCGGGCGTGCGCATGGCCATGCAGGCCGCAGGCGCCGGCGCAGCCGCAGGCGGCCACCTGGCGGTAGCCCAGCGAGTTGCGGCCCGCGCCCTCGGGCTCGCCCCAGGCGGCATAGCCGCCGAAGGCGCGCACCGGCGACCAGTCCGGCATGGCCGGCGGCGGCGCCCCGTCGTCCAGCCCGGCGAACGCGCCGGCGCCGTAGACGATGCGCCCGCCCACCACGGTCAGCTCGGAAGTGAGGAAGGAGATCTCGTCCTCGGCGCAGGCGAAGAAATCCTTGTCCGGCACGATCAGGTCGGCGAACTGGCCCGCCTGGATGCGGCCGCGCCGGCCTTCCTCGTTGCTGAACCAGGCGACGTTCTCGGTCCACATGCGCAGGGCCGTCTCGCGGTCCAGGCAGTTGCGGGCCGGATAGAGCCGCAGCCCGCCGACGGTCTTGCCGGTGATCATCCAGGCCAGCGACACCCAGGGGTTGTAGGACGCCACGCGCGTGGCGTCGGTGCCGGCCGAGACCTTCACGCCCTTTTCCAGCATGCGGGCGATGGGCGGCGTGGCCTCGGCCGCGCCGGGGCCGTAGCGCTCGACGAAATACTCGCCCTGGTAGGCCATGCGGTGCTGCACGGCGATGCCCCCGCCCAGCGCGGCGATGCGGTCGATGGACTGGTCGGAGATCGTCTCGGCGTGGTCGAAGAACCAGTTCAGGCCATCCAGCGGGATGTCCTGGTTGACCTTCTCGAACACGTCCAGGGCGCGCGAGATGGTCTCGTCGTAGGTGGCGTGCAGCCGCCAGGGCCAGCGGTTCTCGGCCAGCACCCGCACCACCTCTTCCAGCTCGCCCTCCATTTCCGGCGGCATGTCGGGCCGCGGCTGGCGGAAGTCCTCGAAGTCGGCCGCCGAGAACACCAGCATCTCGCCCGCGCCGTTGTGGCGGAAGTAATCGTTGCCCTGCTTGTACTTGACCGAGGACGTCCAGTTCAGGAAGTCTTCCTTTTCCTGCCTGGGCTTCTGGGTGAACAGGTTGTAGGCCAGGCGCACCGTCATCCGGCCCTCGTCGGCCAGCTTCTGGATGACGGCGTAGTCCTCCGGGTAGTTCTGGAAGCCGCCGCCGGCGTCGATCACGCCGGTCACGCCCAGGCGGTTCAGCTCGCGCATGAAATGCCGCGTCGAATTGACCTGGTAGTCGAAGGGCAGCTTGGGCCCCTTGGCCAGCGTCGAATACAGGATGCCGGCGTTGGGCTTGGCCAGCAGCAGGCCGGTGGGGTTGCCGGCGGCGTCGCGGGTGATCTCGCCGCCCGGCGGCTGCGGGGTATTCTTGGTATAGCCCACCGCGCGCAGCGCCGCCGCGTTGAGCAGGGCGCGGTCGTACAGGTGCAGCAGGAACACCGGCGTGTCCGGCGCGACGGCGTTGATTTCCTCGATGGTCGGCAGGCGCTTCTCGGCGAACTGGTGCTCGGTGAAGCCGCCGACCACGCGCACCCACTGCGGCGGCGGCGTGATCGCCACCTGGCGCCTGAGCATGCCCATGGCGTCGGCCAGCGAGCGCACGCCGTCCCAGCGCAGCTCCATGTTGAAGTTCAGCCCGCCGCGCACGACGTGGGTATGGTTGTCGATCAGGCCGGGCAGCACGCGCTTGCCCTTGAGATCGACGATCCTCGTCCGCGGCCCGGCGTGCGCCATGACGTCGCGCTCGCCGCCCACGGCCAGGAACTTGCCGTCCTTGACGGCGACCGCGCCGGCCGTGGGATTGCGCCGGTCCAGCGTGGTGAAGAGGCCGGTGTGCAGGATGAGATCGGCGGTGATGGCGGCGCTCATGCGTGCTTCTCCTCGGACGGCCGGGCCGGCCTGGCGGGGCCTTTCACTTCCTGGCCGGGTTCGGGCCGATGCGCTCGCCGTGCTTGACCCGCTCCGGCCCCTTGTGCACGTGGGTGATGGCGTAGTCGATGCCCATGCCGTAGGCGCCCGAATGCTCCTTGACGATGCCGGTCACGGCGTCGTAGGTCTCCTTGCGCGCCCAGTCGCGCTGCCATTCCAGCATGACCTGCTGCCAGGTCATGGGCACCGCGCCGGCCTGCACCATGCGGTCCATGGCGTACTTGTGGGCGTCCACGGACGTGCCGCCCGAGGCGTCGGCCACCATGTAGATCTCGTAATCGCCTTCGAGCATGGCGCACAGCGCGAAGGTGGTGTTGCAGACCTCGGTCCACAGGCCGGACACGACCACCTTCTTGCGGCCGTTGGCCGCCAGCGCGTCGCGCACGTTCTGGTCGTCCCAGGAGTTCATCGAGGTGCGCTCCAGGATCTTGTGATCGGGGAAGACGCCCAGCAGCTCGGGATAGGTATTGCCGGAGAAGCCGTCGGTCTCGACGGTGGTGATGGTGGTCGGGATGTCGAAGACCTTGGCGGCCTTGGCCAGCGCCACCACGTTGTTCTTCAGGACCTGCCGGTCGATCGACTGCACGCCGAAGGCCATCTGCGGCTGCTGGTCGATGAAGATGAGCTGGCAGTTCTGCGGCGTCAGCACTTCGAGATATCTGGACATGGGATGGCTCCTTGGTGCTATGCTGGGTTCGCAACACCGGCGTTCCATTTCATGGACAATTCCGGTAAAAAACACGGATACGTCCATAAATCACGGACACCGCCGGACGAGTGTACAGGCCGTCAAATGACGCTCGCGGCAGTTGCTACACCTTGTTGCACAACGCATGTCATGAATAAGCTAACCAGTATGTGGGCCTATACCAAGGTGGTGGCCCACGGCAGCTTCTCCGAGGCCGCGCGGGACATGCAGCTGTCGCGCTCGGCCGTCAGCAAGTACGTCATCGACCTCGAGGCCGAGCTCGGCGTGCAGCTGCTCAACCGCAGCACCCAGCACGCCGTGCCCACCGACGCCGGCCAGCACTACTACGAGCGCTGCCTGGCCATCCTGGCCGAGATCGAGGAAGCCGACCTGTCCGTCTCGCGCCTGCAGGCCGAGCCGCGCGGCGTGCTGCGCGTGAATGCGCCGATGTCCTTCGGCACCATGTACCTGGGCCGCGCGGTCAGCGACTTCATGACGCAGTACCCCAGGCTGCAGATCCTGCTCACGCTCAGCGACCAGCACCTGGACACCGTGCAGGAAGGCTTCGACGTCACGGTGCGCATCGCCGACGCGCCGCCGCACAGCCTGAGCGCGCGCAAGATCGCGCCGGCCCCGCGCGTGCTGTGCGCCTCGCCCGCCTACCTGGAGCGCGCCGGCATCCCCCGGCACCCGCGCGACCTGCGCGGGCACGAATGCCTGAGCTACGGCTACCTGGCCACCGGCCTGCAATGGAAGCTCGCCGGCCGGGACGGCCAGGAGCATTCGGTGCAGGTGCCCTGGCGGCTGTGCACCAACAACGGCGAAGTCCTGCGCGACGCCGCCCTGGGCGGGCAGGGCATCGCGCTGCTGCCGCTGTTCATCGCCGGCGGGCACCTGCGCGACGGCAGCCTGCAGGCCGTGCTGCCGCGCTACAAGGCGCCGGAGACGTCCATCTACGCCCTCTACCCGTCCAGCCGATACGTGCCGGTCAAGCTGCGGGCGTTCGTGGATTTCCTGGCGGAGCGCTTTGGCCAGGCCGAATGGGGCGCCCGGCACGCGGCTGCCGGGACGTGACAGCCACCTGCGCCAAGCTTGCGGCGAAATGGCTCTCTGCACCCGGCTGGCGCGCTATGCCAGCGCGGTATCCAAAAGCATCATCAGCACGAAACCTATCATCAGCCCGCAAGTGGCATGGACCTCTTGCCCCTTGCGGTGCGATTCGGGAATGATTTCGTGGCTGATCACGAACAACATGGCGCCGCCGGCAAAGCCCAGCCCCCAGGGCAGCAATGCGGCCGACCACCCCACCACCACGGCCCCCAGCACTGATCCTATCGGCTCTATGAGCCCGGACAGCATGCCCAAGGCCACCGCGAAAGCGCGGCGGTATCCCGCCGCCAGCAACGCCACCGATACCACTAGACCCTCGGGCACGTCCTGAATGGCGATGCCCGTGGCCAGGGCGCTGCCGCGCACGGAATCGCCGCCCACGTAACCCACGCCAATGGCCAGGCCCTCTGGCAGGTTGTGCAACGCAATGGCGAACACGAACAGCCAGGTGCGGCGCAGTCGGTGGGCTTCCATGCCTTCTTTGCCCTTGATGAGGTGTTCGTGCGGCAGCAGCCGGTCGATCGCCAGCAGCACCGCCGCGCCCAGCAGCACGCCGGCCCCCACGACCAGGCCTGCGCTCCAGGGCCCATGGCCCAGGTCTCCCGCTGCCGCAATGCCTGGAGCCACCAGCGAGAACGCGCAGGCCGCCAGCATCACGCCCGCGCCGAAGCCGAACAGGGTGTCCTGCACCTTTTCCGACAGCGTCTGAGAGAACATCACCGGCATGGCGCCCAGGGCGGTAGCCCCGGCAGCCAACAAGCCACCAGCCAGCGCATCGGCCACGCGCGGGACTCGCGGCACCAGGCAAGCCCACAGGACGTACACACCCATACAGGCGGCCAATGCCATCAGCACGCGGATGCCGATGCGAGTTGCCAGCAGGCGTGCAGGGCGACGGCTACAGGGATCTGCATGCCCGGCCGGCTCAGGATGCGTTGCGGATCTGTACACCAGCCAACTCTTCTACGACCAGGGCGATCGCCGTGTGATCCATATCGCCATGTCCCGTGTCCACGCCGTATTTCCACAGTTGGTGCACGGCCGCCGCCACCCCCATCGGCACCTCGCAGCTGCAGGCCATGTCCAGCGCGATTCCCACGTCCTTGCACATCAGCGCCATCGAGAATCCGGGCACGAACTTCCTGGAAAGGATCTGCTGGGGAAATTTGGTCTCGCTGGCAGCGCTGCGGCCACTTCCTGCGTTGACGACATCCAGCAAAGTCTGGGCGTTCACGCCCATCTTCACGCCCAGGGCCAAGGCTTCCGAGGTGATTGCCAGTGTCGTTGCGGTGATGAGATTGTTCAGTGCCTTGGCGGTGTGGCCCGCGCCCGTGCCCCCCACATGGATGATCTGTTCCCCGACGTCGCGCAGGACCGGCCTGGCGGATTCGAGCACCGCGGCCGAGCCGCCGACCATGATGGTCAGCGCGCCCTGCTCGGCTTTCCGGACGCCACCGCTGACGGGCGCATCGAGCATCAGGGTGCCGCGTTGCGACAGGGCGGCTGCGATTTCTTTCGTGACCGCGGGCACCGACGTGGTCATGTCGACCAGAATGCTGCCCTGCCGCATGCCGCCGGCCAGGCCGTTCGGTCCCAACACGGCCTGCCTAACGATATCGGCATTGGGCAGAACCGTCAGGACCAGATCATGCTCGGCCCCCAGGCGCTGGAGGGTGTCGTAGGGAGTCGCGCCGAGCGAAGCCAGGGCGCGGGTCCTGGCCTGGTCCGTGTCATATACCCCGATGCTGTGGCGTTGGCGCAGCAGTCTTTCGGCGATGCGTCCGCCCATCTGCCCCAAGCCCACGACAGCGATACGTTTTTCCATGGTTGCGTCCAGTAAGTTGGCTGAAAACGCCGGCGCTCAAGCCTGGGCTTCGGGCAGCCGTATCAATAGGCCGTCCATCCCATCGCCGACCTTGATCTGGCAGGTAAGCCGGGAGCCCTCCGCCCGCATGTATGCGAAGTCCAGCATGTCGAGCTCAACGGAATCGGCCGGGTCGATGCGATCGCGCCAGTCCTCGTCTATATATCCATGGCAGGTCGCGCAAGAACACGAACCTCCGCAGTCCGCATCTATGCCTTTCACGCCGTTCTGCACAGCGGCCTCCATGACGGACTGGCCCACTTCGGCGCGCACCTCTTTCTGGTTGCCGTCGGGCTCGATGAATATGATGATGGGCAAATCGATACTCCTGCTTCAGTGGATCGGCGCTGCGTTCTCGCACAGGGAGACGGCATCCAATGCGACGGATGGATTGGCGATTTCCTCGGCCGCGGGACTATGGCCGCCGCTCAGCCACCGCTTGGCCGTCATGAAGGACTTCGCGTCGTTGACGGCATCGACCGCAAGGAAGCGCTGCTGGTCGTAGTACCAAATGGAAACCACCGAATCCGATACCCGCCGCACCGCGACATGGGTGTACCCGAGATTCAGGCCGGCGATCTGAAGCTTGGTCGAGTACTGATCCGACCAGAACCACGGGACGGGCCGATATTCAGCCGCCATCCCGACGATCGATCGCGCCACGATTTCCGCCATGTCGACCGCGTTCTGCACGGACTCGAGCCGGATCCGCCTGGCCTCATAAGGGAAGCATGCGCAATCGCCCGCCGCGTATATCGATGGATCGCTGGTACGCCCTGCGCCGTCGACGACTATGCCGTTGCGCACGAGCAGGCCCGCCCGTTCCGCGAGGCCGGTTTCTGGAACCACGCCTATGCCCACCACCACGGCGTCCGCGTCAATGGCGGTGCCGTCGGCGAGCCGGGCCGCCTCGGCCCGCCTACTGTGAAGCTCCAGCCGGTCCAGGCCTGCTCCTTCCAGTATCCGGACACCGTTCTGCCTATGCAGCGCCCTGAAGTGGGCTGCCGTTTCGGCCGCGGCCACGCGGCCCAGGATACGACTGTCCCGTTCGATCAGCGTGACTTCCATTCCCAGGCTTCTGGCGACGGCGGCCGTCTCCAGGCCGATATAGCCGCCGCCCACGATGAGCAGCCTTCGGCCTGCCGCCATTTCGCCGCGCAGGCGTGTTGCGTCGGCCAAGGTCCGGAACGTGTAGACGTTGGCAGCGTCACCGCCCTGCTCCGGCGGCAGGTTCCTGGCGCGGGAACCGGTTGCAAGAACCAGATGGTCGTAGCCGATCGTCCGGCCGTCCGCCAATTCGATCGTCTTGCCATCGCGATGAATCGCAGCCACACAGCAATCCGGCATCAACTCGATCCGCTCGCTGTCGTACATCCCGCGGTGCTTGATATGCAGCCGCTCTGCACCAGCGGCGCTCACCAGGTACGTTTTGGACAAGGGCGGCCGATGATAGGGCAGGCCAGGCTCGGCGCCCACCAAAGCGATGCTTCCCTGGTAGCCGAGGGCGCGCAGCTTGAATGCCGTCGATACACCGGCCTGTCCCGATCCAACGATCACCGTGCCGCCATTCATCTGGGATTCCTGTTCAGAGCCTGGATGCGCCATCAGCGCAGATGCCGCGCGCCCCACCGGCCTCAATCGACCCGCGCATGCGCACGCTCAACGACCGCAGCCCATTTCCTGATGTCGCGCTCGAGCTGCTGCCTGAATTCGGCCGGCGTGGACACCAAGGGCGCGGCGCCCTGCTTCGCGATGAGGTCCACGACAACAGGATCGGCCAGTATGGCTGCGACGTCCGCATTGATCTTCTGGACAATCTCGGCCGGCGTTCCTCGGGGAGCGAACAGCCCGAACCAGGGATTCACGTCGAAATCGGGATACCCGGATTCCGATATCGTCGGCAGCGTGGGCAATTGCTTGGGCCGATCCGCGCTGGTGCTGGCGAGCGCCCGCACCTTGCCCGCCTCTATTTGCTGCGCGATCGAGGGGTAGCTGGTGAACACTGCGTCGATTCGCTCCCCCAACAGATCGGTCATGGCCGCTCCGGCCCCTTTGTAGGGCACGTGGGTGAGACGGGTGCCGGCCACCAGATTGACCATCTCGCCCAGCAGATGGTTGACTGACCCGTTGCCCGCCGACCCGAAGGTCATGGAAGAACTGGCCCGGGCAAGCGCCACGAACTCCTCGAACGTGCCTGCCTTGACCCCGTTGTTCACCACGCAAAGAAACGGAACTGTAGCGATGGTGGCGACGGGCACGAAGTCCACGGCCGGATCGTAGTTGAGGTTCCGGTAGACGCTGACATTGATTGCTTGCGTGCCTTCATACGACATCAGCAGGGTATGGCCATCGGCGGATGCCTTCGCCACAAAATCCAGACCGATGTTTCCGCCCGCCCCTGCGCGGTTCTCAATGACGACCGGCTGGCCCCATCTGGTCGACAATTTCTCGGCGAATATGCGCGCCAACGTATCGGAGGCGCCGCCCGGCGCCTGCGGAACGACCAGCGTGACTTGCCGTTGGGGATATTCGGCACGAGCCAGCGAAAGGCTGCTGGCTGCGGCGACAAGCAAGATAAGAATCGAACGGCATAGTTTCACGTCTCTCTCCATGAGTTGTTATAGGTTTGATCGCCAACGCTCTAGGCGCGCCTTCACGATCGTTGATGACTGCGAGCGCCGCGCTGCTCCGGCCTGCGGCGCTCGCGGACGGTGTACGGCAGCACACCGGGTACTGCGTTGCCCTGCCTAGATATCTACGTAGACCTGGCCATCGCGCACCGACACGGGGTATGTCCTAATGCGGCTATCGCTCACGCCGAACAGGCACTTGCCCGTTTTGATATCGAATTCCCAGCCATGCCACGGACACTTCAGAACCTGCCCATCCATGCCATAGCGGTACTCGCCCGCGCAGGGGGTTGGCAGCATGGTCCCTTCGACGGTGCCCCGCGCCAGGGGCGCACGCTTGTGCGGGCAGAGGTTCCTGACGGCGTATACCTCTGTTCCTACCTTGAAAACGCCGATGGGCCGGCCACCGATATCGAGCGTCAGCGCGCCATCGGCAGGAATATCGTCCAAACGGCCGACGTTATGCTCCATTTGCGGCTCCAGAGGCAGGATTGGATTTCAAGCCGAACAATTCGGTGGCGTTGTCATGGAAAATGCGCTGCCTCATCGCATCCGGCAACCGCTGAAAAGTCGTCTGCGGATAATCTGTATCCCAGTGCGGATAATCCGTACTGAATAGGATCGTCCGGTCCGCATGCACCATTTCCAGAATCTGCAGCAGATACTCGTCCTTTTCGGGTTCTTCCAGCGGCTGGCTGGTGAAGCGCACGTGGTCCAGCACGTACGAGCTGGGCTCCTGTTCCAGCCAGGGGACTTCCCGCCGAAACTGCCGCCAGTTCTGGTCGAAGCGCCAAAGCATATGCGGCACCCAGCCAAAACCGAATTCAGCAGCCAGGACATTCAGTTTCGGAAAGCGGACGAAAACGCCTTCGAATAGCAGGCTGGCTATATTCCCCATGGCGATCTGCGGGAAACAGGAGTGCCGCTCGATATAGGTGCTGGGAACGCCGCCGGCAAACGCCACGCTGGTCTGGAATGCGCCTTCGGTGCCGGTGGGATGCAAGAAGATCGGCAAACCCAGTTCTTCGGCTGCCTCATAGATGGGGTAATAGTGAGCATTTCCCATCAATATGTTCACCAGTGGCAGATAAACCGCCACGACGTCTTCTCGCCCACCGATCCGGCGGATTTCCTTGGCCGCTTCCACCGGATTGTGCGCGGCAACGCACATTGCCAGCCGATATCGGGTATCCACCCCCAGCCATTTGTCCACGAAATAATCATTGAATGCCCGGGCCAATGTGGCAGCCTCGCCCGCATTCGGCAGCGAAACGAGTTTTCCGGCCTGGATGGACGAGAGAATCGCGTATTCGATATCGAGCACGTCCAAATGATCTGTACGCAGGAAGTGCGGGTCGGAACCGCCAACGCCGCCATCCGGCGTCGTAGTATCGCGACGAATCGAAGTGGCGCCCGCCAGCGGCGGACGCAGCGGGTGGTCGGGCAGAATGGCGCGCTTACCTTCGAAGCGCATTTGCCAACTCTTGCTCAGGTAAGGCTTGAGTCCTTCAATATCGCCGGGAACCCATGGATGTACGTCCGAGTCGATTATCTTCATGTATCGAGTTCAGCTCGTTGAACTGGTGTTGTCGAGGTTTTGACGATGCTACTATCCGCCCCGCGTTCGATGAATCTTGTTTTTCCAGCAGCGGGTTTCGGCCACGCCGAACGCTGAAAATCACAACTGATAAATATGGCGATTCGCCCCGACGCTCACGCGGGGGCTTCGCCAGGAGGAGACCCCGATGCACTTCGAACTCTCCGACATCCGAATCTTCATCCACGTGGCCGAGTCGCCAAGCGTCACCCAGGGCGCGCGGCGAGCCAATCTTTCCACCGCTGCAACCAGCGCCAGGATCAAGGCACTGGAGAATCAGTTGGGCGCACGGCTGCTATACCGCGACAGCCGGGGCGTGACGCTGACTCCTGCCGGCGAGAAACTGCTGAAGCACGCCCGGCTGATCATGCGCCAGGTCGACTACGTGAAAAGCGAGTTCGCCGAATACGGAAGCGGCCTGGTCGGACACGTCCGCATATTCGCGAACACGACGGCCGTAACCGAGTTCCTGCCGGAGGCGCTGGCGCAATTTCTTGCCCAGCATCAGGCCGTCACAGTCGATCTTCAGGAGCGCCTATCGCGCGATATCGTCAGGGGCGTGCTGGACGGTTCTGCCGATCTAGGCCTGATCGCAGGCCCCGTCGAAGCCGAAGGGCTGGAGGTCGTGCACTACAGTACCGACCGATTGCTGTTGGCGGTGCCGGAGGGACACGCGCTCGCGCAACGGCCTTCCGTCACCCTGGCCGAGACCCTGGGATACCCCCACATCGGTTATCGTGAGGGCAGCACCTTGTTCGACCTCATAACCAAGCAGGTGGAGCGCCTGGGCCGGACGTTACCGACACGCGTCCAGCTGTCGAGCTACGAGGCGATTTGCCGGATGATCGAGTCGGGAGTCGGCATCGGCATCATCCCGGAATCAGCTGCCGTGCGGCATCGTCGCACCATGCGATTGATCACCGTGCCGCTGGAGGAGCCATGGGCGATACGGGAGCGCAGCTTGCTCGTGCGCGAACTCGAAGCCATGCCCGGTTGCGTCAGAGACCTGATGGAGGCTCTCAAGGCGACTTGACCCAGCCTGCCGATGCAAAACCGGCGCGTCGCTCAAACAGCCGCTGGATCAGCCCATGTCGGCCTGGTTGACCAGCTCCCGGCCCTGCAGGTAGCGCTCCAGATTGTCCAGGAAGATGCCGGCGATGCGCGGGTGCCGCCCGCGCGTGTCGCCGGCGCTGTGCGGCGAGAT
>Ga0182743_1003408_pt1 | contig 12880 bp, 9 predicted proteins | sample eDN3rd30CKraftOP_FD_128522 | JGI IMG/M metagenome (GOLD analysis project Ga0182743, IMG submission 128522) | Enriched Organic Plus compost microbial communities from Emeryville, California, USA - eDNA 3rd pass 30_C Kraft OP (version 2) (version 2) ... | reverse complement strand
CTGGCTGGTCGAGCACGACGTGATGTGGCCGCTGCTGGACAACGCGCCGTGGTTCGTGCTGACGCACTATCCCGAGGTCAACGACAGCTTCTCGTGGCTGGACGGCGCGGCCATCGTGGCATTCGCCGCGGGCGGTGCGGCGGTGGTGGGCGGCTCGGCGTATGCGGCGCTGTGGCTGGCCGACCGGATTGCCCCGCTGGCCCGTCCGCGCACGCGCTTCGGCGGTGTGCACAAGCTGGCGCAGGCGCTGATCCCGGCCGCCGGCGCGGGCGTGTTCCTGGGCTTGTCGGCCATCACCGTCACGCTGCTGCGGCACGAAGGCATGGGCATGCACTGGGTCGGTCCGGTGCGCTTCACGCTGCTGGCCCTGGCGGTGCTGTGGGCCCTGCGGCTGGGCTGGCGCGTGCTGGCGCTGCGCCCGGCAGGCGTGGCGCGGCGGGCGGCGGCGCTGCTGGCCTACGCCGCCGGACTGGTGCCGTTCTGCACGGCATGGGTGCTATTCTTCGCGGTCTGGTGACCCCCACGCCGCGCCCCATGCCCGCCTACGCCTATCGCCTGGTCAATGTCTTCGCCGAGACCTTCTTCGGCGGCAATCCGCTGTGCGTGTTCGAGGACGCCCGCGGCATGAGCGACGCGCTGATGCAGGACCTTGCGCGCCAGTTCAATCTTTCCGAGACCACCTTCCTGCTGCCCGCGGACCAGGCCGATGCGCAGGTGCGCATCTACACGCCCGGCTACGAAATGCGCTTCGCGGGCCACCCCACGCTGGGCAGCGCCCACGTGGTGCGCGCGCTGCGCGGCGGCGATGCTCTCACGCTGGCATTCAAGGCCGGCCGGGTCGCGGTGCGGGCCGTCGGCGAGCGCTGGACCTTCACGGCGCCCACCCAGGGCGACCCGCGCACAGCCGCGCCGGCCTTGCCCGCCGCCGAGATCGCCGCGCAACTGGGGCTGGAGGCCGACGATCTGCTGGAAGACCCGTTATGGGTCGACACGGGGGCCGATCAGCTGCTGGTGCCCCTGAAGACGCCCGAGGCGGTGCGCCGCGCGACGCCTGACAGCACCCGGCTGGAAGGCTGGCAGCCCAGCAGCCTGGGCCGCCGCACGGCCTACGTCTTTGCTTTTGGCGACATGGCGGACGACGGGCGCCGTACGGTTCATGCGCGCTATTTCTTCTCGAAGGAAGGCGGCGGCGTGGCGGAAGACCCGGGCACCGGCTCGGCCTGCGCCAACCTCGGCGGCTGGCTGCTGGCCCGTGGTCACGCGCTGCCCGCGCGCATCGTCGTGCGGCAGGGCGAACAGGTGCAGCGGCCTTGTGCCTTGTATCTCGATGTCGATGTGCAGGGTGCGATCCACGTCGGGGGCCGCGTCGTGCAGGTAGGGGTGGGAGTGGTCGAGCTGCCTTAGGTTTTTCCAGGCCTCGGTCTTACCCCGCGAGCGATTCCGCCTCCACGAGCGCCGAGCGCGCCTGCCGGCGCCATTGCCCTGGCGTCATCCCCATCCATTGCGCGAACACGCGCCGGAACGCCGATACGGATTGGTAGCCGGCGGATTCGGCTACGGCCTCGGTGGTGACGCTTGGTTTTTTCAGTTCGTTGGCGGCCACGCTCATGCGGATGTCGGTGAGCAGGTCGCTGGCGGAGCGGCCCAGCTTGTCCTGGAAGTGCCGCATGAAGGTGGCGCGCGACATGCTGCACAGGCCGGCCAGTTCGGGCAGCGTCCAGGGGCGCGCGGGGTCGTTGAACATGGCCGAGATGGCCGGGGCCAGGCGGGGATGGCCCGCCAGCGATAGCAGGCCCATGGGCGCCTCGTCGGATTCGCTGGCCGTGCGCAGCGTCAGTGTGAACAGTGCCGAGGACAGGGCGTTGAGCATGGCGTAGCCGCCAAGCTGGTCGGCCATGGATTCCGCGCGCATGAGATTGACGAGGCTCGCCAGGCGGTGCGAGGCGGGATGCGTGTCGTCCGCTGCCTCGGCGTCGGTGGCGCGCACCACCAGGCGGGTGGGCAGGTAGCCGCGGATCAGACGGTCGTGCGGGGGCGCCAGGACGAAGCGACCGCACAGCATGTCCAGGCGATCGCCGTCGCCGTCGTTTTCGCTCAGCGTCAGGTTGCCGCTGTCCTGATTGCGGGCGCGCACCGGCGGCAGGCCGCTGCCGTCGTGCAGCACGTGGGCGCTGCCGTGCGGCAGCAGCAGGATATCGCCGGCGGCCAGTTCGTGCGCGGTGCCGCCCTGCGGGTCTTCCAGCATCGCGCGTCCGCGCAGCACCACGTGGTAGGGGATCTCGTGCGCCGCGGCCGGAGCTTCGTCGATGCGCCACGGCGCGCCGTACGCGCAGCGGATTTCCACTCGGCCGGTGACGGTGACGATTTCCAGCAGGCGGCTGAGCCAATCGGGTCTGGCGGGCATGGCGGTGTCGGGGGAGGGAGGGTTCCGGCGCATTCTATTCACGGGCACCGCCCGCAGCAAGACAAGCTTCGCCAGTACGGGAGACAGTCGCGCCACGGCCGAGCCGCACAGGATGGTGTGATCTTATTAGGCATTTATACGATCCAAAATGGACTTTTAGAGATCGTGTCGCGTCGATAAAGTGTGAGCCATGGAAGCACGACGCTTTCACTACCCAAAACCACCGAAAGGAGCAACACCATGAGCCGTATCGCCATCCCCGCCATCGAATCCGCTACCGGCGCCACCGCCGGCATCTACGCCGACGTTCGCAAGATCGCGGGCGGCGGCGTGCCGAACCTCTTCGCGGCACTGGGCCATCTTGCGCCCGCGCAACTGGCCGCCGTCTTCGGCGCCGAGGCCGCGCTGGGCGCCGGCAGCTTGGACAAGAAGGAGCTGGAAACCATCAAGCTGGCCGTGAGCGAAGCCACCGGCTGCGACTACTGTGTGGCCGCCCACCACATGCTGGGCAAGCTGGCCGGCCTGCCGGCCGAGGCGCTGCGCGCCATCCGCGCGGGCCAGCCCACGGGCGACGCCAGGCGCGATGCGCTGTTGCGGTTCGTGTTGCTGTTGGTCAATACCCGCGGCACGATCAGCGAGAACGAATTTGCCGCCATCCGTGCCGCGGGCTATACGGATGCGCAACTGGCCGAGATCTCGCTGGCCATCGCACTGACCATCTACACCAACACGTTCAATCGCATCAACGATACCGACGTGGACTTCCCGCCGGTACAGTAAGCCCGTTGCCCGCGGCGTGTTCCGCCGCGGGCCATTTCATCACAAGGAGGCCGCAGTGACTGCACAAGCGTTCGAGTTCGACGGCCCGCGGGGCTATCGCCTGGCCGGGCGGATGGAGTTGCCCGACGGACAGGTGCGAGGCTGGGCCATCCTGGCGCACTGCTTCACGTGCGGCAAGGACAGCCTGGCGGCCACGCGGGTGGCCCGCGCGCTGGCTGCCCACGGCATCGGCGTGCTGCGTTTCGATTTCGCGGGGCTGGGCGCCAGCGGTGGCAGTTTCGCCGACGCCACCTTTGCCGCTGACGTGGAAGACGTGCGCGCGGCCGGTCGCGCGCTGGCCGAGGCCGGCAAGCCCCCTACCATCCTCATCGGCCACAGCCTGGGCGGCGCGGCGGCGCTGGCGGCAGCCGGCGAGATGCCGGGCGTGCGTGCCGTGGCCACGATCGCTGCGCCGTTCGACGTCTCGCACGTGCTGCACCACATCGATCCGGCCAGCCTGGACGCGATCCGCACGCTAGGCGAGGCCGAGGTGATGCTGGCCGGTCGGCCGTTCATGGTACGCCGTGGCTTCGTGGACGATCTGGCGCGCCACGACCAGGCGGCGCGCATCGCGCAGCTGCGGGTGGCCCTCCTTGTGCTGCACTCGCCGGCGGACGCCACCGTCGGCATCGAAAATGCCGCGCGCATCTTCGCCGCGGCCCGCCATCCGAAAAGCTTCATTTCGCTGGACGACGCCGATCATCTGCTGACGCGCCGCGCCGATGCCGACTACGCGGCGGACATGATCGCCACGTGGGCCGGGCGCTACCTGGAGCGTGGCACCGGGTGAGGCGCGGCACCCGCCCGGCTCGCACGCACGGAGGTGTGCCGGCTTCGCAGCGCGCATGAAAAAGCCCCGCGCACAGGCGCGGGGCCGAGTCGCCGGTCGTGGCAATTACTTCGCCTTGGCCGGGTCCACCTTCAGGTCGTTGCGCACCTGCTTCACGCCGTCCACATCGCGGGCGACGCGGGCTGCCTGCTCGGTCTGCGCTTCGTTGCCGACCGTACCGGTCAGGGTGACCGTGCCCTCGTTGGTCTCGACGGCGATGTCCAGCGCGCTGAGTGACTTGTCGGCCACGAAGGCCGCCTTGACCTTGGTGGTGATGGCGGCGTCCGACACGTATTCGCCCACGGATTGCTTCTCGCCGCTGGCATTGTCGGCGGCATGGGCATACGTGCCGAACGCCAGGCCGGCGCCCAGCAGGGCCGAGGTCATCCACTTGCGTGCGTGCATAGGCTTCCTCCGCTTATTTTCGGAAGGCGCCGCTCAGCAGCGAGAGCAGGGCCAGTACCAGGAAAACGAAGAACAGGATCTTGGCGATGCCGGCGGCGCCGGCGGCAATGCCGCCGAAGCCCAGGACCGCCGCAATGATTGCGATGACAAAGAAAACTACAGCGTAATAGAGCATCGTATTCTCCTCTTAGAGTCCCGGTGGAGGCGGCGGACCGCCTGTTCAGGGGTTGCGGTCGAAGAATTCGCGCACCTCGCGCTGGGCTTCCTCGCGCGTCTTGCCGTAGCGTTCCTGGATGAGGCCCGCGAGGCGCTCAGCATTACCCTCGGTTCGGGTCAGCTCGTCGTCGGTCAGGTCGCCCCAGGCCGCCTTGGCCTTGCCCTTCAGTTGCTTCCACTTGCCTGCCACGATGTCGTTGTTCATGATCTTCCGCTCCTTGCCGCGTTGCGGTCGCCGTTCCGATGGCCATCGGTGTGCGCCGCGGTTGTGGATTGCTGATCAGCAGTTGTGATCACTACACCAGTGCGGCGCAGGGGCTGTCAATTTTCGGTGTGGGCAAATGTAAATGCGCCGCAACCCGCGCCAACAGGGGCTTTCGGGGAAAAGGAGGGGCGGCGGCAGGGGGACGGCGGCAAGCGCTCGACGTGGCGTGGCGGCCAGGCATCGGCCACTGTTACACCTGCGCAACCATTTGACCGGCTTTGAGGGGAGTACGTAACCGGGGCTCTCTCCGCCGCGTGGCCGCCTCGCCACGCCGGCCGTGGATGGGGCGGCGCGCCGCAGCGGGCAAGCGCGCGCCGTCGCGGCCGGGCGCGGCCTGCAGCCGTCAGGCCGCCGTTGCGCCCACGGCGCCGCGTTCGGCTACGCGCCGCGCGATGTGCGCCAGCGCCTGCTCCACCTGGTCGACGAGGATGAGGCACAAATCGCCGGGCTGCAGGTCCCGCAGCGCGCGGTCAATGGCGATGAACTCGCCGCGGATTTCCTCGATGCGCCGGGCGCGGCGCGCGTTGGCCAGGCCCTCGCGCAGCAGCGCCAGCACCTCGCCGTCGGCGCGGCCGCGCTGGCACTGGTCTTCGTACAGGAAGACGTCATCGAAGGCGTCGCCAAGGATCTCGGTCTGCATGCGCAGGTCCTGGTCGCGCCGGTCTCCCGCGCCGCTGATGATCACGCTGCGCCGGCGTGCCGGCATGGCTTCGACGGCCTGCACCAGGGCCCGGATGGCATCGGGGTTGTGTCCGTAGTCCGCGATCAGCGTGGCGCCGCCGTAGTCGAACAGGTTGAAGCGTCCGGGCGCGGTGGCTGCGTCGTTGACGAAGCCGGCCAGGCCGTGTCGGATGGTGTCCCATGGCAGTTCGAGCGCCCACGCGGCGGCAATCGCGGCCATGGCGTTGTCGACCTGGAAGGCGATGGTGCCGCCGCGCGTCAGCGGGATGCCCGCCAGCGGCAGCTCGACGCGCGCATCGCCCTGTTGCGCGACCAGCGCATCGCCCTCGCGGTACATCACGCGCTGCCCCTGCGCGCGATGCGTGGCGATGACGGGATGGTCAGGATCCGCCGCGAAGAACGTGACCGCGCCCGGGCACGCGCCGGCCATCTCCGCCACGATGGGATCGGCGGCATTGAGCACCGCCATGCCTGCAGGCTTCACGTATTGCACGATGACGCGCTTGACGACGGCCAGGTCTTCGACGGTGCTGATGTAGCCCAGCCCCAGGTGGTCGCCCATGCCGATGTTGGTGACGATGGCCACGTCGCAGCGGTCGAACGCCAGCCCTTCGCGCAGGATGCCGCCGCGCGCCGTCTCGAACACGGCGGCGTCCACTGCGGGGTGCAGCAGGATGCGGCGCGCGCTGCGCGGGCCGCTGCAGTCGCCGGTGTCGATGCGTCGGTCCTGCACGTAGACGCCGTCGGAATTGGTCATGCCGACTCGATGGCCGGCGCAGGCCAGCAGGTGGGCAGCCAGGCGCACCGTGGTGGTCTTGCCGTTGGTGCCGGCCACGGCCACCACCGGAATGCGGCCGTCGCCGCCGTCCGGGTACATCTGCGCGACGATGGCATCGCCCACGGCTCGACCCTTGCCGAACGAGGGGTTCAGGTGCATGCGCAGGCCGGGCGCGGCATTGACCTCCACCACGCCGCCATGTTGCTCTTCCAGCGGCAGGTGTACGGTCTCGGCTACCACGTCCACGCCGCAGATATCCAGCCCGACCATGCGCGCCGCCGTGACGGCGCGCGCGGCCAGGTCGGGGTGGACTTCGTCGGTGACGTCGGTGGCCGTGCCGCCGGTGCTGAGATTCGCGTTGTTGCGCAGGACCACCAGCGTGCCCGCCGCCGGCACCGTATCGGCGTCGTAGCCTTGCCTGGCCAGCGTGGCCAGCGCGATGTCGTCGAAGCGGATGCGCGTGAGCGAGGTGGCGTGGCCGTCGCCGCGCAGCGGGTCGGCGTTGACCTGCTCGACCAGCTCGCGGATGGAGTGCGTGCCGTCGCCCGTGACCTGCGGCGGATCGCGCCGTGCGGCGGCCACCAGCTGCGAGCCGACCACCAGCAGACGGAAGTCGTGCCCGGGGATGTAGCGCTCGACGATGACGTCCGAACTGATCTCGGCGGCGGCCTCGTACGCCTGCATGATGCGCTCGCGCGTGTCGATGTTGACGGCCACGCCGCGCCCCTGGCTGCCGTCGCGGGGTTTGACCACCACCGGCCCGCCCAGGGCCTGCGCGGCAGCCCATGCCGCCTGCGCGGAATCGACCGAACGTCCGGACGGCACGGGTACGCCGGCCGCGTCCAGCAGCATCTTGGTCAGGTCCTTGTCCTGCGCGATCGATTCGGCGATGGCGCTGGTGTGGTCTGTTTCCGCCGCCTGGATGCGGCGCTGGCGGCTGCCCCAGCCGAACTGCACCAGGCTGCCCTGCGTGAGGCGGTGGTACGGAATGTTGTGCGCCAGCGCGGCAGCCACGATGGCGCCCGTGCTCGGGCCCAGGCGCACGTCCTCGTCCAGTTCGCGCAGCGCGGCCAGGGCGGCCGGCAGGTCGTAGGGCTGGTCGTCCCGCGCGGCCTGCAGCAGCGCGCGCGCCTGCGCCAGCGCCAGGCGGCCGACGGCCTCCTCGGTGTATTCGACCACGATCTGGAAGATGCCCGGCTCGATGGTGGGCGCGGTCCGGCCGAATGCGACCGGGCAGCCGGCATGCGCCTGCAGCGCCAGGGCTAGGGCCTGAAGCACGTGGGCCATCGAGACCGTGCCCTGGTGCCCTTCGGGGCGCAGCAGGCCGATCTGCGGGAAGCGCGCGCGCAGCCGCGCCTCGAAGTCGGGCAGGTCATCGATGGCGCATTCGGCGTTGCCGCACGCGACGATGGCCTCGATTGCGGTATGGCGGCTCCACAGGTTGGGGCCGCGCAGCGCACGGATACGGGAAACTTCCATGGCGGGATTCCTGTGTCTGAAACCGGAGGAGAAGGGCTCAGGCTTGCTGGATCCAGCGCCGCACCAGGTCGATGGTGGGGCCGGAATCGGCTTCGCTGGACTGCAGCAGCACGAAATCGCCGGAGGCGGCCTGCGCAAGCGCCTGGCCGACGGCCTGGGCGTGATCGGGCGCGTCGATCACCTCGCTTACCCGGCCCCCTTGCGCCATGCCTTGGCGCAGTAGCGCGCGCGCCTGGCCGGCGGGCCGCCGGCTGGGCACGCTGGCGTCGTCATACAGCAGCACCCGGTCGAAGGCCTCGCCCAGCAGGCGTCCCTGTTCCAGCAGCGCGTCGTCGCGCCGGTCCGCGCCGGCGCCGTACACGGCCACGCGCCGTCGCGCGCCGAAGCCGCCGGCCGCGGCAATGGCGGCGCGCAGCGCGTCGGCGTTGTGGGGATCATCCACCGCCACGGCCACGCCATCGCGTTCGACCACCGCGAACTGCCACGGCCCATCGGCGGGATCGGCGCCGAAGGTCTCGATGCCGGCCTGCATCACGGCCGGCGGGATGTCGAGCGCCCACGCCGCGGCGACAGCGGCCAGCACGTTCTCCACCTGGAACGCCACGCGGCCGCCACAGGCAAGCGGCACGGCCGCCAGCGCGGCGACGGGCTGCTCATCGCGGCCACGCGCCAGCACGATGTGGCCGTCTCGAACGGTGACCCCGCGCTTGCCCAGCGCCAGGTGCGAGGCCAGGGCGGGCTCGCCCGGGTTCGGCGCGTAGAACACGATCTCGCCATCGCACAGCGCGGCCATCTCCACCACACGCGGGTCGCTCGCATTGAGCACGGCCGCGCCGCCGGGCAGCACCACGTCGACCTGGGTGCGGAAGACGTCGTACAGGCAGTCCGCATCATTGATGTCGTGGTCGCCCAGGTGGTCGCCCTGGCCGATGTTGGTGACCACGCCTACCTGGCAGCGGTCGTAGGCCAGGCCCTGGCCCAGGATCACGCCGCTGTCGTTCTCGATGACGGCGGCGTCCAGCGTGCGGTTCATCAGCAGGCGCCGGCCGCAGGCCCAGTCGGCGCAGTCGCCGCGCTGCACACGGCGGCGGTCCAGGTACAGCCCGTCGCTGCAGGCCAGCCCGGTCTGGCGGCCCGCCAGGTGCAGCAGGTGCGCCACCAGGCGCGCCACTGCTGTCTTGCCGTTGGTGCCCGTGATTCCCACCACCGGGATGCGACCGTCGTCGCCGTCGGCGAACAGGTGGTCGACGATGGCCCGGCCCACGGGGCGCGGTTCGCCGTCGGCCGGCTTCAGGTGCATCAGCAGGCCAGGGCCGGCGTTGACCTCGACCACCGCACCGCGCTGTTCGCCTAGCGGTCGCGAGATGTCTTCGGCCACCAGGTCCACGCCCGCGATGTCCAGGCCCACGGCCTGGGCCGCCAGCACCACGGCGGCCGCGGTGTCCGGATGCACGCGGTCGGTCACGTCGAACGCCACGTTGCCGCTGCGCTGGATCAGCACACGCCGGCCGGCGGCCGGCACCGTTTCGGCCGACATGCCCTGGCGCGCGATCTCGAGCCGTGCGGCAGAGTCCAGCCGCACGTAGTTCAGCGGACACGACTCGGTGCGGCCGCGGCGCGGATCGGTGTTGATCTGGCTGTCGATCAGGGCCTGGAGGGTGGATTGGCCGTCGCCCGTGATCCAGGCCGGTTCGCCGGCCGCCGCGGCCACCATGCGTCCGCCCACCACCAGCAGCCGGTGCTCGTTGCCCAGGATGAAGCGTTCGACGATCACGCCACTGCCTTCCTCGACCGCCACCGCGTAGGCTGCGGCGACTTCCTCGCGCGTCATCAGGTTGGTGAAGACGCCTCGTCCATGATTGCCGTCGTAGGGCTTGACGACCACCGGCAGGCCGATGTCCTGCGCGGCCTCCCAGGCGTCCTCCACGCTGTCCACCACGCGGCCCTCCGGCACCGGCACGCCGCAGGTTTCCAGCAGCATCTTGGTCAGGTCCTTGTCGCGCGAGATGCCCTCGGCGATGGCGCTGGTGCGATCGGTCTCGGCCGTCCAGATGCGGCGCTGGCGCGAGCCGTAGCCCAGTTGCACCAGGTTGCCGTCGAACAGGCGGATGCAGGGAATGTCGCGGTCGTCCGCGGCGTCGACGATGCAGGCGGTGCTGGGTCCCAGGCACAACCGGTCCACCATGCGCCGCAGCCGCGTCACGGCGGCGTCCACGTCGAACGGGCGGTCCTCGATGGCGGCCATGACCAGGTCGCGGCCCTCTTGCAGCGCCGTGCGCGTCACGTCTTCGTGCCAAGCGCGCACCACTACCTTGTAGACCCCGCGCCGGGAGGTTTCGCGGGCCTTGCCGAAGCCGCCGGGCAGGCCGGCCAGGTTCTGCAGTTCCAGCGTCACGTGCTCCAGGATGTGGCCGGGCCACGTGCCTTCGCGCAGGCGCTGCAGGAAGCCGCCGCGCACGCCGGGGCTGCAGCGGTGCTCGATCAGGGTCGGCAGCCAGCCGGACAGGCGTTCGTAGAAGCCGGGAATGACGTTGGACGGGCAGTCCTCCAGGTCTCCGATGTCCACCCACGCTTCCAGCACCGGGCGATACGTCCAGATGTTCGGGCCGCGCAAAGCCACGACATCGAGAAATTCAATGTCTTTTTTGCTCATGATCGGGAGGGGTCGAACCGGCTTTGGCGTGGGCCCGGGGGTGGAATTCTTGTCGTGGCCGGGCGGGGCCTGGAGATACGATCGCCGGTAGCTCGCGGGGGGGATTTTCCTATGGGGAAAAAGGGGATCACACGGTAGGTCGGCGCTACTATACGCCGCCTTCCGGCGCGTATACACTCGCGCCCTCGCACGGATTTCGGCGTTGTTGCGAAGAACAGACAGGCCCTGACGCAGGCCTGACGGCAACCTCGCAATCGGCTGAAATCCGGAGGCCTGCTTCTCTTTCCATGACCCGCATGACGATGCTTTCCGGCCCATCCGGCGGCGCGACGCAAGACGTTCCGGATCCGGCGCTGGAGCCGGGCGAAACCGTGCTCGCCCGGCTCGACACCGACCTGGATGCGCGGCTGCGCTACGTCGCCGGGCGGGTCCTCGTCACCGACCGCCGGCTGCTTGCGATCGCGCCGGGCCAGCCCCGATGGCAGTCGTGGCCGTGCACGTCCGGCCTGCGCCTGCAGGCGCACGACCACGCCGGCGCGGCCGCCCTGGAACTGGACGACGGCCAGGCCCGCCTGGGCCAGTGGCGCTATACGCTGGGCCGCGCTCCGGCCGCGCAGCGGCTGCTCGACCAGTTCGAGCGCCAGCAGGCGCGGGCTGCCGGCCAGGCCGCCGCCGAACTGCCGCGCACCTGTCCCGACTGCCTGGCCCCCCTGCCTCCCGACAGCGACGAGTGCCCGGCCTGCGCCGCCGAGGAAACGCCGCGGCCCGTATCGACCTGGGCGCTGCTGCGGCTCTGGCGCTTCGCCCGGCCGTACCGGGGCAGCCTGCTGGGCGGCTTCGTGCTGACGCTGCTGGCCACCGCCGCCACGCTGGTGCCGCCGTACCTGACCATGCCGTTGATGGACGACGTCCTGATCCCGTTCCAGAACGGCGCCCCGATCGACTACGACCGCGCCCGCCTGTACCTCTTGGGGCTGCTGGGCTCGGCGCTGCTGGCCTGGGTGCTGGGGTGGGCGCGCACCTACGTGCTGGCCTGGGTCAGCGAGCGCATCGGCGCCGACCTGCGGGTGGCCACCTACGCGCACCTGCAGCAGCTGTCGCTGGAGTACTTCGGCGGCAAGCGCACCGGAGACCTGATGGCACGCATCGGCAGCGAGACCGACCGCATCTGCGTCTTCCTGTCGCTGCACCTGCTGGACTTCGCCACCGACGTGCTGATGATCGCCATGACGGCGGCCATCCTGGTGTCCATCAATCCGTGGCTGGCGCTGGTCACGCTGTTGCCGCTGCCGTTCATCATGTGGCTGATCCACCTGGTGCGCGACCGCCTGCGCCACGGCTTCGAGAAAGTCGACCGCGTGTGGTCGGAGATCACCAACGTGCTGGCCGACACCATTCCGGGCATCCGCGTGGTCAAGGCCTTCGCGCAGGAAAAGCGCGAGGTGCAGCGCTTTCGCGAGGCCAACCAGCACAACCTCGACGTCAACGATCGCGTCAATCGCGTGTGGGCGCTGTTCTCGCCCACCGTCACGCTGCTTACCGAGATCGGCCTGCTGATCGTGTGGGCCTTCGGCATCTGGCTGGTGGCGCACCACGAGGTCACGGTCGGCGTGCTGGCGGCCTTCCTGGCCTACATCGGGCGCTTCTACACGCGGCTCGACTCGATGAGCCGCATCGTGTCCTTCACACAGAAGGCCGCCGCCGGCGCCAAGCGCATCTTCGACATCCTCGACCACGTCTCCAGCGTGCCCGAACCGCAGAACCCCGCCCGGCTGGAGCGCGTGCGCGGCCGCATCGAGCTGCGCGACGTGGGATTCCGCTACGGCAACCGGTCGGTGATGCGCAAGCTCGACCTGGCCATCGAACCGGGGCAGATGATCGGGCTGGTGGGCCACAGCGGCTCCGGCAAGAGTACCCTGATCAACCTGATCTGCCGCTTCTACGACGTGGCAGAGGGCGCGGTGCTGGTCGACGGAGTGGACATCCGGACGCTGCGTGTGGCCGACTATCGCCGCCACATCGGCCTGGTGCTGCAGGAGCCCTTCCTGTTCTTCGGCACCATTGCCGAGAACATCGCCTACGGCAAGCCGGATGCCACCTTCGACGAGATCGTGTCGGCGGCGCGCGCCGCGCATGCGCACGAGTTCATCCTTCGGTTGCCGCACGGCTACGATTCGCTGGTCGGCGAGCGCGGCCAGGCACTGTCGGGCGGCGAGCGCCAGCGCATTTCCATCGCGCGGGCGCTGCTGATCGATCCGCGCATCCTGATCCTGGACGAGGCCACCTCGTCGGTGGACACCGCCACCGAGAAAGAGATCCAGAAGGCGCTCGACAACCTGGTGCGCGGGCGT
>Ga0182743_1003407_pt1 | contig 12886 bp, 7 predicted proteins | sample eDN3rd30CKraftOP_FD_128522 | JGI IMG/M metagenome (GOLD analysis project Ga0182743, IMG submission 128522) | Enriched Organic Plus compost microbial communities from Emeryville, California, USA - eDNA 3rd pass 30_C Kraft OP (version 2) (version 2) ... | reverse complement strand
CGGAGGCCCGCCCCGAGGGTACGTCCCTGTAGCCCATCGGGGCTCTCGCGACATCCATGTCGCATGACCTCCTGAGCGCGGGTTTCGCTCGGCCTTCTGAAGGGGCGTTTCGGAGTGCGCGGATGTTTCTCTGGAAATCCAAAGCAAAAGCCGGAGTAGAACTGCTTTTGCTCTTCGTAGGAGCGAGCTTGCTCGCGAACCCAGCAGTCACTGGGTTATTCCCCTTCGGGCCAGCGCAAGCGCTGTTCGCGATGGAGCCGCGTCCCGCGTTCGCGGGAATGACAGGGGTCGTGAGGCGTATCAGGATGACTCTTGATTCCCCGTCCACTCCGAACGGCCCCCTCTCCCGCTTGCGGGAGAGGGTTGGGGAGAGGGCGCTCTTGCGCCCAGCACCCACGCCATCGGGAAACACTGTAGGAACAAGCTCGCTCCTACAGGAAACACCCCCCCCGCCAACCTGCAGGAGCACAACGCGAACGGCGGACACAACAGCCTCAAACCACAACTGCTTATCCCCCCACGCCAACCACCCCATAACCCCCATGAATCCCCCACCCTCCATGCCGCTGATCACGCCAGAACCCCCGCCCCAGAGCCTCTCCAGCCCTCGCTTATCAGCCTTTGGCACGAACGCCAGCCCCCACCATCGGCACTTTCTCCAAGCCGCAAATTCCGGACAGTTCATACAAGCGCCGCAGCCTCACCATGCTTGCAAACAATAAGGAGACACCAGCAAGTGCAAACCCCCTGGACTCGCTCATACCCTGCCGGCGTGCGCTGGAACACCGACCTCTCCGGCCTCAGCGTGCTGGACATGCTCGATGACTCGGTGCGCCGCTGGGCCGACCGCCCGGCCATCGACTTCATGGGCCGCAACATCGACTACCGCGAACTCGCCTCGCTGATCGACCGCGCCGCCAAGGGCCTGCAGGACCTGGGCGTCGGCCCCGGCGTCCACGTCGGCCTGTACCTGCCCAACGTGCCGCAATACGTCATCACCTTCTTCGCCATCCTGCGCGCCGGCGGCACCGTGGTGAACTACTCGCCGCTGGATGCCGGCGAGGTGCTCGCGCACAAGATCGAGGACAGCCGCACCGACATCCTCGTCACCCTCGACCTCAACAGCCTCTACCCGCTGATGGCCCGCCTGCTCGACAGCACCCGCCTGCACACCCTGGTGGTCGGCTCGCTGGGCGAGTTCGGCGCGCAGCCGCGGGAGATCCGCGCCCGCCTGCAGCAGGAGGGCCAGCTCGCCCAGGTGCACTACAGCGAGCAATGCCTGCCCTTCGAACAGCTGCTGGACAACGAAGGCGACTGGCAGCCCCACGCCCTGCCGCCGCTGGACGAGGCCCTGGCCGTGCTGCAGTACACCGGCGGCACCACCGGCCTGCCCAAGGGCGCCATGCTGACCCACGCCAACCTCGGCGCCGCCGCGGCCCAGGTGATGATGATCAACGTCGACAACGACCAGCGCCTGCACGAAGGCCGCGAGAGCATCCTGGTGGTGCTGCCGCTGTTCCACGTCTACGCCATGGTCGGCTGCCTGCTGTTCCCGGTGGCCGCGGGCGCCGAAATGCGCCTGCACACGCGCTTCGACGCCGGCGCCGTATTGCGCGACATCCACGACAACCGGGTGAGCTGCTTCCCCGGCGTGCCGACCATGTTCACCGCCCTGCTCAGCCACCCGCAGGTGAGCGAGTACGACCTGCGCTGCCTGAAGATCTGCGCCTCCGGCGGCGCCCCGCTGCCGGTGGAGCTGATGCAGCAGTTCAAGGCCCTGACCGGTTGCCAGATCACCGAGGGCTGGGGCATGACCGAGACCTGCACCGGCGGCACCTTCACCCCCGCCGAGCGGCCCCAGGCCGGCTCCTGCGGCGTGCCGCACATCGGCGTGGACATCTGCTTCCTCGACCTGGAGGACCCCGGGCGCAAGGTGCCGCCGGGGCAGAACGGCGAACTGGCCATCCGCGGGCCGAACATCATGCGCGGCTACTGGAACAACCCCCAGGCCAGCGCCGAGTCCTTCACCCACGACGGCTACTTCCGCACCGGCGACGTCGGCTACATGGACGCGGACGGCTACATCTACATCGTCGACCGCACCAAGGACATGCTCCTGTGCGGCGGCTTCAACGTCTACCCGCGGGTGATCGAGGAAGCCATCTACGCCCACCCGGCGGTGGAGGAAGTCATGGTCCTGGGCATCCCCGATGCCTACCGCGGCCAGTCACCCAAGGCCTACGTCAAGCTGCGCCCCGGCCACCCGGCCTTCGACCTCGACGCGCTCAAGGACTTCCTCAAGGACCGCCTGGGCAAGCACGAGATGGTGCAGGCCCTGGAAATCCGCGCCGACCTGCCCAAGACCGCCGTGGGCAAACTGTCCAAGAAGCTGCTCAAGGACGAAATCGCCGCCGCTCAAGCGAGCGCCGGTAACTGAACCCGTAGTACCCCCGTACAAGGAAACCGCCATCATGCCCGCCGCTTTCTACGAGTCCCTCACCGCCCCCTTCCGCCGGTACCCGGTGGAGCGCCGTCCCTCGCCCATGCTCTGGGCGCTGGAGTCGCGCGCCCTGCTGGAATGGGCCTCGATCCCGGCGGCCATGCCCTGGCTGCTGCTCAACGTGCCGCGCGGCGATGGCCACAGCGTGCTGGTGCTGCCCGGGCTGATGGCCAACGACTGCACCACCCTGCCCCTGCGGCGCTTCCTCGACAACCGCGGCTACGACACCCACGGTTGGGGCCAGGGCCTCAACCGCGGCCCCAGCCGTGGCGTGGTCGAGCGCCTGCTGGCGCAGCTGCAGGAGCTGCACGAGACGTCCGGGCGCAAGGTCAGCCTGATCGGCTGGAGCCTGGGCGGCATCTTCGCCCGCGAACTGGCCCGCGCCATGCCCGGCAGCGTGCGCCAGGTGATCACCCTCGGCAGCCCGCTGTACGGCCCGCCGCAGACCAGCACCAACGCCTGGGAGCTGTACCGCCTGGTGCGCAGCTTCAATCGCGAGAGCGAGGAGCGTGGCGAAGAGGCGCCGCCGGTGCCCACCACCTCCATCTACAGCCGCGCCGACGGCATCGTCGGCTGGGGCGGCAGCGTCGAGCGCCGGGGGCGCCTGACCGACAACATCGAAGTCAACTGCGCCAGCCATATCGGCCTGGGCGTACACCCACTGGTCTGGTACGCCATCGGCGACCGCCTGGCGCAAGCGCAGGACCAGTGGCGGAAGTTCCGGCCGCGTGGCCTGAAGCGCGCGCTCTATCCCTTCCACGCCCCCCGGCGCTGAGGGGAACACCGGCCCGGCGGCAATGGGCCTTGCGAGTACTTTCCCTGCAACGACAAGAACGAAGGTTGGTGATGCAATGAAACATTTGAGCGGGATGGACGCCTTGTTCCTACACATGGAATCGGCCGAGATGCCCACACACGTCGGTTCGCTGCATGTGCTGCAACTCCCCGAGGGCTATGACGGCGACTTCTTCGAGGAGGTCAAGCAGTACCTGACCGGGCGCCTGCACCTGGCCACGGTCTTCACCCGCAAGCTGGCGTTCATGCCCTTCGACCTGTCCGACCCGGTGTGGGTGGAAGACGAACAGCTGGACCTGGAGCACCACATCCGCCACATCACCCTGTCCAAGCCGGGCAGCAACCGCCAGCTGCAGCAGGCCGTGGCGCGCAGCCACGCCAGCCTGCTCGACCGCAGCCGGCCGCTGTGGGAAGTCACCATCATCGACGGCCTGCGCAGCGGCGAAGTGGCGCTGTACGCCAAGGTGCACCACGCCAACGTCGACGGCCAGGCCGGCATCGAGCTGGTCCGCTCGCTGTTCGACGACGTGCCCAGCGGCCGCGTCATCCCGCCGGCGCAGCCCAGGCTGCGGCGCAACCAGTACCAGCTCGGCGTCGCCGAACTGGCCGGCGCGGCCATCGGCAATGCCGGCCGCCAGTACGTCAAGCTGGCGAAGATGCTGCCGGACATGCTGCGCGCCGGGCGCAGCATGCTGCCGGTGATCGGTGACGGCAACCTGCGCAACTGGCGCAGCCTCGACCCGCGCAAGCTGCTGGCCCCGCGCACCCCGCTGAACGTGGCCATCACCAACCAGCGCAGCTTCGCCGGGCGCACCGTGCCCCTGGCCGAGATCAAGGACATGGCGCGCCAACTGGACGTGAGCTTCAACGACGTGGTCATGGCCACCGTCTCCGGCGCCCTGCGCCGCTACCTCAAGGCCAGCGGCGAGCTGCCGGAGAAGCCCCTGACCGCCGCCGCGCCGGTGAGCCTGCGCGCCCCCGGCGACGACACCGCCAACAACCAGGTGAGCATGCTGGTGGTCGACCTGGCCACCGACGAGGCCGACCCGCTGCAGCGCCTGCAGCGCATCAACGCCTCCTCGACGCAGCGCAAGGCGGCGATGAACAAGTTCCGCTCGGCCATCCCCATGGACTTCCCGATCTTCGCCGCGCCCTGGCTGCTCTCCGGCATGGCCGCCATGTACGGCCGCTCGCGCCTGGCCAACTGGATGCCGCCGCCGGCCAACCTGGTGATCTCCAACGTCACCGGCATCCCCGCCCAGCTGTACTTCGCCGGCGCCAAGGTGCTGTGCTACTACCCGGTGTCCATCCCCTCCCACGGCATGGCGCTGAACGTCACCGTGACCAGCTACCACGACCGCCTGGACTACGGCCTGATCGCCTGCCGCCGCGCCCTGCCGGACCTCAACGACCTGGGCGACCACCTGCTGGCCGAACACCGCCGCCTGCTCGAACTGGCGCGCAAAAAGGCCGCCGCGGCAGCGCAGGACAAGGGCGGCGACAAGCCGGCCAGCCAGAAGCACAGCGCCGCTGCCAAGGCCGTCGCCAGCAAGCAGGGCGAAGCCGCGGACAAACCGGCAGCCAAGGCCGGGAACCCCGCCAAGGCGCTGCCCAAGGCCCGGCCGGCGGCCCCGCCGCGGCGCAAGGCGAACGGCGCCGCGGCGCAACAGCCCAGCCCCGCGCCGCAGCCGGCAGCGGCCGAAGCCACACAGGTCCAGTGATCCCGGCGCCGGTCCGCCGCGCGGCGGCCCCACGAGGGCCCCGTGGCGGCGGCCGGTAACCCGCGGTAGACCCCACCCCGGAGCCTCGCATGTCCACAGTCATCAGCGCCCCCGCCGCGGCACAGGCCACCCTGGCGCCCCAGGGCGACGCCGAAGCCGTCTACGGCAAGATCACCCGCCGCCTCATTCCCTTCCTGTTCATCTGCTACCTGCTGAACTTCATCGACCGCGCCAACATCGGTTTCGCCCAGTTGCAGATGAAGACCTCGCTGGGCTTCAGCGACGCCGTCTACGGCCTCGGCGCGGCCATGTTCTTCGTCGGCTACGTGCTCTTCGAAGTGCCCAGCAACATGCTCCTGCAGCGCATCGGCGCGCGCCTGACCATCATGCGCATCATGCTGCTCTGGGGCCTGGCCTCCAGCGCCACCCTGCTGGTCACCACGCCCACCCAGTTCTACGTGGTGCGCTTCCTGCTCGGGGTGTTCGAGGCCGGCTTCTTCCCCGGCATCGTCCTCTACCTCACCTTCTGGTACCCGCCGCAGCGCCGCGCCCGGGTGCTGGCGTTCTTCTGCATGGCCCAGGTGGCCGCGGCCTTCATCACCAGCCCGGTGTCGGGCTGGATCCTGAAGAACCTGCACGGCGCCCACGGCTGGGAAGGCTGGCAGTGGATGTTCTTCATCGAGGGCATGCCCACGGTGCTGCTCGGCCTGCTGGTGCTGTGGCTGCTGCCCAACGGCCCGCAGGACGCCAAGTGGCTGACCCCGGACGAGCGCGAACTGGTGCGCCAGGGCGTGCAGGGCACCACCGGCGCCGACGTCGACGGCGGCGGCCACGGCAAGGGCGCGCTGGCCGCGGCGCTGCGCGACCCACGGGTCTACCTGCTGGCCTTCGGCGCCTTCGTCTCCGGCTGCGCCGGCTACTTCCTGGCCTTCTGGACGCCGACCATCATCCGCGAACTGGGCGTGGCCGACCTGCAGCTGGTCGGCCTCTACGCGGTCATCCCCAACGTCTTCGCCCTGTTCGCCATGTTCTGGTACGGCCGCCGCTCCGACCGCCGCGACGAACAGCGCCTGCACTGGGCCTGGGCCTTCGTCGTCGCCGCCGCCGGCTTCCTCCTGCTGGCCTGGGCCATCGGCAACGGCAGCCTGGCCTGGACGCTGGTCGCCATCAGCACCGGCGGCTCGGCCCTGGTGGCGGCCACCCCGGTGTTCTGGGCCATGGTCACCCGCTACCTGGCGCGCGAACGCGCCGCCGTCGGCATCGCCCTGGTCAACACCCTGGCCAGCGTCGCCGGCATCAGCCCGGCCGTGGTCGGCGCCATCAAGACCCGTACCGGCAGCCTGGACGATGCCATCTACCTACTCTGCGCGCTGTTCGTGATCGCCGCCCTGGCCATGGCCCTGGGCATGCGCAAGGCCCTGGCGGCGCCGCAGCAGCCGGCCTGAACCGGCCCCGAGGAAAAGACATGCCACCGTCCGTACACGCACCCACCTGCTTCGCCCAGAGCTACGCGCAAGCCCGCGAACTGTTCCTCGCCGCCGCCCGCGCCGCCGGGCTCGACGTACACAGCCACGCCCACCCCCTGCCGGGGCGCGACGGCGAGCCGCTGGCCACCGACGTGGCGCGCTTCGGCGCCACCGACGCCGAGGCGCTGCTCATCCTCAGCAGCGCCTGCCACGGCGTCGAGGGCTTCTGCGGCTCCGGCGTGCAGAACGCCCTGCTCGCCGATGCCGAATTCCACCGCCGCGCCGCGGCCGCGGGCGTCGCCGTGCTGTACATCCACGGCCTCAACCCCTGGGGCTTCTCCTGGTGGCGCCGCTGGACCCACGAGAACGTCGACCTGAACCGCAACTTCCAGGACTTCGACGCCGCCGCGGCGCTGCCCGCCAACCCCGGCTACGACGCCCTGGCCCAGGCCCTGGTGCCGGACACCTGGCCGGCGCCGGAGGCTGACGCGGTGCTCTACGCCTACCTCGCCGAGCATGGCCCGCGGGCCATCCAGCGGGCCATCAGCGGCGGCCAGTACAATCACCCCGAAGGCCTGTTCTACGGCGGCGCCGCGCCGACCTGGAGCAACCTCACCCTGCGCGCGATACTGGCCGAACACGCCAGCCGCTGCGCGCGCCTGGGGTGGATCGACCTGCACACCGCGCTCGGCCCCTGCGGCCACGGCGAGCGCATCGCCCACGCCCGCCCCGGCGACTCCGCGGGCCTGGCCCGGGCCCGCGCCTGGTGGGGCGAACAGGTGACCTCGCTGTACGGGGACGACTGCGTTTCCGCCGAACTGGCCGGCAACATGTGGCACCTGGCCTACCAGGCCTGCCCGCAGGCCGAATACACCGGCATCGGCCTGGAATACGGCACGGTGCCCTCGGAAGAGGTGCTGATGGCGCTGCGCGGCGACCAGTGGCTGAGCCGCCACCCCGAGGCCGACGCCGGCACCCGCGAGGCCATCAAGCGCCGCCTGCGCGACGCCTTCTACGTCGACACCGACCACTGGAAGGAACGCATCGTCGAACAGGCGCTGGATGCCGCCCACCAGGCACTCGACGGCCTGGCCGCCCGCACAGGAGCCCCCGCATGAACGATTCGCTGCACCTGCTCGACGCCACCGCCCAGGCCCAACTGGTCTACCGCGGCGAAGTCACCCCGCTGGAGCTGGTGGACGCCGCCATCGCCCGCATCGAAGCGCACGACCCGGCGCTCAACTCGGTGATCTGGCGCCAGTTCGAACTGGCCCGCGAGCGCGCCCGCGGCCCGCTGCCCGGCGGCCCCTTCCGCGGCGTGCCCTTCCTGCTCAAGGACCTGGCCGGCGGCGCCGAGAGCGGCCAGCCGCTGTCCTACGGCAGCCGCCTGGGCCTGGGCAACCGCGCCGACCACGACACCGAGCTGGTGCGCCGCTACCGCGGCGCCGGGCTGATCACCGTCGGGCGCAGCAACACCCCGGAATTCGGCATCACCCCCACCACCGAGCCGGCGGCCTTCGGACCCTGCCTCAACCCCTGGAACCTCGGCCTCTCCGCCGGCGGCTCCAGCGGCGGGGCCGCCGCCGCGGTGGCCGCGCGCCTGGTGCCCATGGCCCACGCCAGCGACATCGGCGGCTCCATCCGCATTCCCGCCTCGGCCTGCGGGGTGTTCGGCCTCAAGCCCAGCCGCGGGCGCAACCCGGCCGGCCCCAAGGTCGGCGAAGGCACCGGCGGCCTGCCCGCCGAACACTGCTGCTCGATCTCGGTGCGCGACAGCGCCGCCCTGCTCGACGCCACCTCGGCGCCGGACTACGGCGCGCCCTACGTGGCCCCGTCCAAGGCCCGCCCCTACCTGCAGGAAGTCGACGCGCCGCACCGCCGCCTGCGCATCGGCCTGCTGCGCACCCCGCTCACCGGCGCCGCGGTGCACCCCGACTGCCTCGCCGCGCTGGAGTCGGCCGCCCTGCTCTGCCGCGGCCTGGGTCACGAGGTCACCGACGAGGCGCCGACGGTGAGCGACATGCCCGCCGTCGGCCAGGCCTTCGCCCGGCTCTTCGTGGTGTCCGCGGCGCTGCACCTGCGCAACCTGGAGCAACAGGTGGGCCGCCAGGCCGGCGAGCACGACATCGAGCCGCTGACCCGTGCGGTGGTCGGCCTGGCCGGCCAGGTCAGCGCCACCGACTACGTGCTGGCCCAGCGCACCCTGCAACGCATGGCGCGGGAGATCGCCGCCTTCCACGAGCACTACGACCTGATCCTCAGCCCGACCATGGCCTGCCCGCCGAGCGCCATCGGCGAACTGGCCTTCCGCGAGGGCGAGTCCATCGAGGCCTTCTTCGCCCGCTCGGGCCCCTTCGCCGCCTTCACCTCCGTGTACAACGCCACCGGCCAGCCGGCCATGAGCGTGCCGCTGCACTGGACCGCCGGCGGCACGCCCATCGGCGTGCAGTTCGCCGCGCGCCTGGGCGACGAGGGCACCCTGTTCCGTCTCGCCGCCGAGCTCGAACGCGCCCGTCCCTGGGCCTCGCGCCTGCCGCCGCTGCGCGGCTGAGCCGGCAGCACATCCGCATCAGCGCCCCGGCAGCCCGGGGCCAGGAGTTCCGCAGATGAATTCGCACCCCAACCTCCACGCCATCGCCAGCCGTCCCGCCCCACGCCCCCTCAGTGGCGCGCTGCCGCTGCTGCCGGCCCGCCACGTGGCGCGGCCGCGCCTGCTGCAACGCCTGCTCGGCGGACGCCAGCGGGTGAACCTGCTGCACGCCCCCGCCGGCTTCGGCAAGAGCGTGCTGCTCAACGAATGCGCGCGCCAGGCCGGCCCGCGCGGCCGCGTCGCCTGGCTGGACCTGCGCGGCCGGCCGCTGCAGGAGGGCGACTTCCTCAGCCGCCTGGCCATAGTGCTGGACCTGGACCCCAGCGCGCGGAACTGGCAGGAAGACCTGCAGCGCCTGCTGGAGGGCAGCGCGCAGCCGCTGTGGATCGTGCTCGACGACTACCCGCGGCAGGGCGATGCGCAGCTGGACGCCTGCGTGGCCCGCCTGCTGGAGACCAGCGCCAGCGACATCCGCTGGTGGATCGGCTCGCGCCGCCGCCCGGACTGGAACCTGCCGCGCCTGCTGCTGCAGGGCGAGCTGCTGGAGCTGGATGCCAGCGACCTGGCCCTGGACCACGACGAACTGGAGCACCTGCTGCGCAAGCAGCAGGCCGAGGCGAGCGACGGCGACAGCGTCGACCTGCTGAGCCACAGCGCCGGCTGGCCGGCGTTGCTCGGCCTGCTCGCCCTGCAGGGCCGCATGCGCTGGCCCGAGGCCGGCGGCGGCCTGCTGCACGACTACCTGCGCCGCGAGGTGCTCGCCCCGCTGCCGGCGCAGCTGCGCGGCGCCTTGCGCGTGCTCAGCCACCTGCCCCGCTTCAAGGCCGGCCTGTGCCGGCACCTGGGCTCGGTCGGCGAGGCGGCCTTCGCCCAACTGGGCCAGTTGCAGCTGCTCCGGCGCCTGGACGAGAACTCGGGCTGGTTCGCCGTCTGGCCGCCGCTCGCCGAGCTGCTGCGCCAGGAACAGGACGACGCGCCGCCCACCGTCGCCCTGCTGGAAGCCAGCCAGTGGTTCGCCGAGCACGGCGACCTGCGCCAGGCCACCCAGCTGGCCCTGGCCGCCGGCTCCATCGAACGCGCCGTGGCCTTGCTGCAGGACGCCAACAGCGACCAGATGATGGTCGAGCACAGCGCCGTGCAACTGCTGCGCTGGCGCGACGAACTGCCCGCCGGCCTGCTGCAGTCCAGCCCCAAGCTGATCCTCCTGGAAACCTGGGCGCTGATCATCTGCGCCCGCCTGGACGAGGCCATGGACTGCCTGCAGGCGCTGGCGCGCTTCCTGCCGCGGCCGGACGCCCACCGCCAGCGGCTCAGCCTGGCGCACTACCAGTCCATCCTCGGCGTGCTGCAACGCCAGTTCGCCCTGCCCGATGCGCGGCGCAACTGCAGCGACGCCCTGGAACACCTGGAGGAACACTACTGGGGCCAGCACATCCTCTGCCACCAGGCCCTGGCCCAGCAGGCCATGGTCGAGGGCGACCTGATCGTCGCGCGGCAGCACTGCCAGGCCGGCCTGCGCCTGTCGCGGCGGCACGCCAGCCTGTGCTTCGAGGCCCTGCTGAGCGTCGAGCACATCCACCTGCTGGCCCTTTCCGGCGAGCACCACCACGCCCTGGACTACGCCGAGCAGATGCTCGCCGAACTGCGCAAGGGCACCCACGGCGGCCCCATGAGCGCCCGCCTGCACGTGCTGCGCGGCGAACTGCTGACCCTGCGCGGCGAGGACGTCGCCGCCGAAGCCGCGCTCCAGCAGGGCCTGCGCGAGGCCGAGGAATGCCAGGACGCCTACCTGCTCTACGCCTACCACGCGCTGATCAGCCTGACCTGCGAGCGCGGCGAGGTGGAACGCGCCCACCAGCTGCTGCTGGCCGCCGAGCGGCGCATGCAGCGCCTGTGCATCCCCGAGATCCGCTACCGCGAAGTGCTGCGCCTGGCCCGCGCCCGCCTGTGGCTGGCCAGCGGCGAACCGGCCAAGGCCCGCGACGAACTGTTCGGCGTGCTCGCCGAGCTGCGCCTCAACCCGCTGCTGGCGCCCACCGGCTTCTACGACCTGCAGTACCGCGTGCGCCTGCTGCTGGCCCAGGCCCATGGCGAGCTGGGCGAAACCACCCGCGCCAGCCAGGAACTGCTGGCCCTGCAACGCGACTGCCAGCGCCTGGGCCTGCGCAGCCTGGCCTGCGAAAGCCAGCTGCGCCTGGCCGAGGCCCTGCACGGCCTGGACCCGGCCGCCGCCGAGGAACACCTGCGCGAAGCCCTGCAGGACTGCCGCCGGCTGTCCCTGCTGCGCCCCCTGGCAAGGCTGCAACGCAAGGACGCCAGCTGGTCGCGGCAACTGCTGGCGCAACTGCCCACGGCCCCCCAGGCCCAGCCCACCGCGGCCCCCGCCCCGGCGCCGACGGAAATGCTCAGCCAGCGCGAACTGGAGGTGCTGGAACTGATCGCCCAGGGCTGCTCCAACCAGGAAATCGCCGAGCAGTTGGAAATCTCGCTGCACACGGTGAAAACCCACGCCCGGCGCATCAACATCAAGCTGGAAGTGGAAAGACGCACCCAGGCGGTGGCAAGGGCCAAGGCGAGTGGGTTGTTGGCTTGACGGGGGGGCTTGGTGGGTGTTTTTTCCTGGGGGATCGGCGCACTGGGGTTAGTCCGCTCCCTCTCCCCAACCCTCTCCCTGAAGGGAGAGGGAGCTAGACCGTGCCGAGAGAAGGAATGGTTTCAGCCAGTAATCTCTGTGCCAGCCGGCTAACGCCGAAACACCAACGCACACCGAACGGTCCCCTCTCCCTTCAGGGAGAGGGTTAGGGAGAGGGCGCTCTTAAACCCAACACCGCAGCCACCGACAAACTCCATCGCGGACAAAGTCCGCTCCGTTGTTTCTGGGTTCCCGCATTCGCGGGAACCCAATAAACAGTTACCCCTACGGCACAGCCAGGCACGGCCTCTCGTAGGAGCGAGCCACCCTCTGCACCGCTTTTTCCCACCCCACCTGAACCTACCCCCCAACCCCGCCCCGGCACACACTATCAACCGGATCAGCGAGGCCAATCGCCCCGCTGCCGATCTGCAGCCTCCGCCGCCCCAACCCCGGTCGCACCCGGGATGGGTGCGGCGGCTTTTTTTCCCGCAACTGTACTGGTAGCGCCCCATCACCCGGCGCTAGAGTGCCTGCTGCGCAACGGGAAAAGAGAACGCCATGGGCCAGCCACTGACCTTCGACGCCACCGACGGCTACCCGCTCCGGGGCCGCCTCTGGCGCCATGCCGAAGCGGCGGCGCAGCCGCGCCCGCTGGTGATCGTCAACCCGGCCACCTCGGTGCGCAGCGACTACTACGCACGCTTCGCCGACTACCTGCACGGCCAGGGCTTCGACGTGCTCTGCTACGACTACCGCGGCATCGGCGGCTCGCGCCCGGCCTCGCTGCGCGGCTTTTCCGCAAGCTGGCTGGACTGGGGCCGCCTGGACTTCGAAGGCGCCCTGCAATGGGCCGTCGCCAACGCCCCGCAGCAACCCATCCAGGTGGTGGCGCACAGCGTCGGCGGCTTCCTCGTCGGCCTGGCCCCTTCCAACCACCTCATCCAGCGCGTGTTCAGCATGGGCGCGCAGTTCGCCCACTGGCGCGACTACCACCCACAGCGGCGCCTGCGCATGCTGCTCAAGTGGCACCTGGCAATGCCGGTGCTCAGCGGCCTGTTCGGCTACTTCCCGGCCAAGCGCCTGGGCTGGATGGAAGACACGCCCCACGGCGTGGTGCGCGACTGGACGCACCGCTCCCCACGCTTCGAGGACGCCTACCGGCGCGGCCCGCGGGCCATG
>Ga0182743_1003406_pt1 | contig 12897 bp, 8 predicted proteins | sample eDN3rd30CKraftOP_FD_128522 | JGI IMG/M metagenome (GOLD analysis project Ga0182743, IMG submission 128522) | Enriched Organic Plus compost microbial communities from Emeryville, California, USA - eDNA 3rd pass 30_C Kraft OP (version 2) (version 2) ... | reverse complement strand
GAGGTCGAGGGCGCGCTGCCCGTAAACCTCGCGATCGAGCCGCGGCATGCGCACGTTCACGCCGCCGCGACTCAGCGTCGTCATGGACTGCATGGTGGCTTTCAGCGTCATCAAGTTGAACGCCGCGACGTGATACGGATCGCGCAGATGGACACGCTCGATGTGATTCCACCCGGTCTTTTCCTCGCCGAATCGAAGAAGGTTCGATCCCAGCTCGAAATGGCTCGGAAGGTGCATCGGGTCCATCGCGATCGCCGTGCGAAGGGACTCGATCGCCTCGGCGAATCGGTAGTTGCGGCCAAGGCCGGTGCCGATGCGGTAGTCGACTTCGGGATTTTGCGGCCACGGCTGGAGCGCGCGAGCGCGGGCCTTTTCCGCGCCGGCCTCGTTCCCATGAAGGCGGCAGAGCAGGGCCTGCTGCGCCCAGGCGGCGGGACTCGAAGGGTTGATCGCAAGCGCGGAATTCAGCGCCTCCTGCGCGCCGACGAAGTCGTCAAGGTCGGTGAGCCACTCGGCCTTGAAGACGAGCGCTGGAACGTGACGGGGATTTCGTTCCAGCGTCTCGTCGAGATATTTTGCGACCAGCTTCGGGTCGGCGAGGGCGCGTGCCATGCCGAACCGCACGTCGGCATTTTCGGGGAAGCGCCGCATCGCTTCGCGAAGGGTTTCCGAGGCGAGCAGGTTGTCGCGCTTCGACAGTGCGATCTCGGCGAGCGTGAGATACGGCTCGATCGCATCGGGCGATTGCTTTGTGGCTTCCGTGAGAATGCGCTCCACGACGAGGCGCGGGTCTGCGCCGAGCTGCTGCAAGGCAAACGCGCGCGCCGCAGCGGCGGCGGGCGTTTCGGCATCGGGATTGTAGCCGCCCTCCTGGGTTCGGGCGGCCATCATCAGCGCGTTCACGGCAAGGGCTCCGTCGCCCACGGAAAGCAGGGCGTCGGCGCAGGCGACGAGCAGTTCGGAGTCGGAAGGAAAACGCCGGATCGCCTGGCGGGCCAATTGCGCGGCCTCCTCGTATCGGCCCGTTGCCAGCATGGTGCGCAGGGTGATTTCCATGGCCCGCGCATCCTGGTTTGCTTCGCCGGCGCTGAGCTGAGCTGCCTTTTCGTAATCGCCCGCCCTCAATGCTTCGAGCGCGGCGGGATCCACGGCAGGCAGCGTGGGTGTCGACACGACCGCAGCCAGTAGGATGGGCAACAGTCTGGAGGCACCGTGCGACACGCGGAAAACGTAGTGCGAAGTTGGGAAATTGTCTTGCCGAAAGTCGGGGTGCGGAGAAGCGCGCCCGGCTGGGATCGAACCAGCGACCATCGGTTTAGAAGACCGGTGCTCTATCCACTGAGCTACGGGCGCATGAACGAAGGAGGAGCCGGGTCTCCGGCGTCCTCCGCAGGCACTATGCCAGATGTTTCACGGACGGGAAAGGGCATTGGAAGAATCTCGAAGCGACCTTCGAACTCTTCCGCGTTCGGGATATTTGGAGACGTTTGGGGTGCTCATACGAGTCCGAAAACACCGGACGGGAGGCCCCGTCAATCACTCAAAAAGAAGGAAACAGAGCGGATTTTTGAGGTGAGAAATCCCCAGGCAATGAGGCCGGATTGCCCGCCCACATTGGAAGATTCAGGCCGCCGAGGCGGGTGCCGAAATATTGAAACAAGAAAGGGCGCGCGTCAGAAATCGGTCGCAAGAAGGTCGCGAAAAATTTTCGCGAGGTTTTCCGGTTGGTTGCTGCCCTGAAGGTTCTTCGGCAAGTAGACTGTCTCACACGCGGAAATCGAAAAACTTCCGCCTGTGACGGATCGAGAGGACATGTTTTGCCGTCCGTGCCGGCAGTCTGCTGAATCATTACTCAGACTTATCGTTAACGATAACCGGTCAATTACCGGTTTCGAAACGCATCGGAGGTAAGTCACTTATTTTTGCGCTGAAGATCCTTCTTCTGAACAACCTTACCGATACCGTAAAGCCCAGCCACTCCGAGAATTGTCGTGGCGAAAATTGTGCCGGCCACCCCCTGTGCACCTATATACGCTGTAAAACAACCGGCCGCGATCAATAGCACGACTAAACCCGCACCGATTATCTGCCCAAAAGCTCCCTGTTTTTGCTGAGAAGTGATAACTAAAGACTCCATTTCCATCCGGTGGTCTTGCTGCTTTTCTACCATTCTCACGATTCGGTCAGCCAAGTTCGGTGCGGCGTCATTATAGCGGATCATCTCTTCCGGAGACGGGAGAGGGCCTGATCGGAATTCGGCGTGGCTGACCGAAACTTCTCTGTGCATCAAACGCCCTATCGTATCTAGGACTTGATTTCGCTTGGTTGCATCTAGGCTGGTGAGCAGTTGAGGGTTTTCCTGCTCAACAAGAGCCCTGATTTGTTTCCGGGCCTCCTTATCCGTCATGAAACGACGGAATCAACTAGTGCAGCTGCAACTCAAGCTGATTCGCACGCTGTTCATACAGAACCTTTGCAGCTTGAGCTCGAATTTGGTCTCCAACCACTTTGAAGTCGCAGCGCAATGCGCGTGCGTCAGCTTCTTCTGGTGTAGAAGAAACGTTGTAACGATAGTAGTTTCCCGGCAGCTCCAAGATCGACGCAGCGCCGCTCAAGAAGCTGGTCGAGGACATGAGGAAATCAGTGCAGGAGCTTCCCATATGCAGAGTTATCTGTAGCTACAATGTAGCATTCAATTCAATTCTCACCAGTTTTGAGTGTCATTGTGCATGTCTACTCAAATCGTGACGCGTCAGGACATCGGATTCCTTCGAATGCGGCTCCGTTGTGACGAGGATTTCCACATTTCCATTTACGGTCTGTGCCAATGGAGATCTCCCGCAGAACCCATTTTTATCGGTATTCGAGGTGGTTTGAAAACAGGTGAAAAGCCACCGAAAACATCCCGCGAACGGTGCGGAAGACCTCAGCGGAGTTCGAAGGTCGTGATGACAGCAAAATGGTCCGAAGGCCACGAGTTTGCCCGGACGGGGGTTTCGTCAGTTCCCCACTTGCCGATCGCGACTTCGACGTCCGTTGCGTGGAGCCGGGAGTCGACGACGTTCAGCCGGTTTCCCGCAAAGTAGATGAAATCGATGCGGTCCTGCGGCTCGTCCTCCTTGTGAATCGTGGACCACGTGTTGCCGGGAGTCGCTGCGGGATCGGGATGGGCGACCCGGAAGGAATCCCGCAGCCCCGCCCGTTCGACGAGTAGACTCTCGGGCCAGGGCACGGGGCCGACGCCTCCGTGCGACGTCGCAGTTGCGGCGGTCCAGTCGAGGTGCGACGGCACATTGAAGTCGCCGGTGAGGATGACGGGCGTCGTGTCGCTGGTTTCGATCCACGGCTTCATGGTTTCGAGCACGGCGCGGATTTGAGGCACACGCTGGGATTTTGCGTTCTCGGCAAGCACGTCCTCGGGCGAAGCGCCTGAAACGTATGCGGCGTATGGACCGTAGTATTCGTAATCGAGGTGCGTGTCGCAGAAGAGGACATCCAGCGGCGGTTCCTGGCTCACCTGGATTCGCGCCGCGATGAAGCGGTCGCTGGTGAGGCCGTCGCTCGTGAAGGTTTCCTCGATCGGATATCGGCTGAGGATTTGCACGGAACCCGTGCCGGCCTCGGCGCGATGCCAGCCAAGCTCGTCGGCCATTCGCTGTGCGACTGCGGGCGACGACTCCTGAAGGCCGATGATATCAACGTCTGCAGCGAGGATTGCCTTCCTTGCTTTCGAAAATCCCCCGTCGATGTGCGTCCATTCGTGCCACGAGTTGAAGGTTATTACTCGCAGCTGCCGCGGAGCTTCCGCGTAGGCGAAGCCCGTGACGAGGTGGACGAGGACGACGACCAGCGGCAGGAGTTTTGTTAGCGGAAGGGGGACGGAATTACGACGGGAGGGCACGCGGCAAGGCTTTGTGATTGGCGGGAATTGTCAATTCCCCGGAGTGCGGCAATCGCAACACGGTTCCGAGGGAAGGGGCCGCATAATGCTCGCCACGGGCTGCGGTGGATGCGTATCACCCAACGAGCTGATGAGCGATTCTCCTGCCTTTCCGTTTTCGATCGCACTGGCCACTCACATCGTTGCGGGAACGCTCGCGCTGGTGGCGGGGCCGGTTGCGATGATCGTCGGCAAGGGCAGCCGCGGCCATCGACGGGCGGGTCTCATTTACTTTTGGGCAATGGCGGTGGTCGCAATCACCGCGATCGTTCTCTCCGTGATGCGTTCGGGGTGGTTCCTCCTGCTGGTCGGAATTTTCAGTTTCTACCTGGCATTCACGGGACTTCGAGCGGTGCGCAACAAGCTGCCGCAAAAGCAGGCGGCGGCGCCTGACTGGATCGCGGCGGTGCTGATGCTGCTCGCCTCGGTCGGGCTGGTGATATGGGCGCTGGTGGGTGCGTCGCCGGGATTCCGGCCGGTGGCGTGGACATTTGGCGGCATTGGCGGGTTCTTCGCCGTTCAGGACGTCACGCGGTTCCTTCGCCAATCCGGCGACCCGATGGCGTGGTGGTTCGAGCATATGGTTCGAATGCTCGCCGCCTACATCGCGACCTTCACGGCATTCGCGGTCGTCAATCTCAGTTTTCTTCCGCGAATGATCCCGTGGCTGGTGCCCACGCTCGTGGGCACCATCGGAATCATCGTATGGACCCGGCATTACCGGGTTCGTTTCGCCTCCCGGTCAAAAGCCGCCGACTCCCTTTCGGGGCGGACGGCTCCATGACCGGGGAGCTGTTGCCACACGCTTAGAGTCGCTCGACCACGATGCGCTGCCACTTCGAGGGAGTGCCGGCGGCATTCCGGGCGCGAACGTAGACGATGGATTTTCCACGGGGCAGGCCCTTGATGGGCAGCGACCAGTTGTTCTTCGTGGTCGTCTTGCCTCGAATGCGACCGCCCTGGCCGCGCACCTTGTATTCGATGCGATTGCCGGGGGCGTTCGTGCGGCCGCGCAGCGTGATGCGCGCGTTCTTCGTCTTGTATTTTCCGCCACCGCGAATTTCCAGGAACGCCTCGGGCTGCGGCTGGGCGGCGCCAACGGCGGTCCATGCAAGGCGGTAGTAGGTCGTCTCGGAACTCACCGGTTCGCAGAGAATCTGCGGGCCGTTGTTGCCGATGATGGGACTGCCGACGTTCTGCCATGCCTTTCCGTCCTTCGATTTCTGAAGCTGGTATTGGGTGGTGGAACGCGAGACCCAGGTAATCTCGACCGCGGACTGCTGCACGCCGTTGTCGTCGGTCCAGGTGACCGTGCGGGTCTTGAAGTTCTGCGGCGGAACGGCGGATCCGGGCGGCCTTGGCTGCAGACGCGCGGCGATGACCTGCGGCAGTGCGTTCGCCATTTCCTGGCGCTTGAGAACCTGCTCCGGAGTGGCGCGTGTGGGCTCGCCGACGAGCACTCGCAACCCTTCGGCCCACGCCGAGAGGTTCACCATTTCGACCGGCAGGCCGGTATTCTCATCGACGTCCGTGCCGCCGAGCACCTGGGGACGGAGGTCGTAGAACTCGCCCTGATCGGGCTGGATGCCCTCGCCGTCGTAGTAGCGGGCGTATTTGAAATACTTCTCCCGGATCATTTGAATCCGGTTGGGCGGAGGGACGATGCCCTGCGGGTTGCCCTGGGCGTTCTGGCCGGCCCAGATGTCGTCCCACGTGAAGAGGATGTAATCCTGCACCGGCGGAGCTGCAGCATCCTTGATGAGGCTGCTGTAGTCGACGCCGGAGAAGTTGTAGCCCTCCCAGCCTTCGACGCCGAGCATGGAGCAGATCGTCGGCAGCAAATCGACGTGCGAGACGAGTTCCGAGCAGGTGCGGCCCGTCGGGAAGTCGACGGGGTTCGACCAGATAAGCGGAACGCGAATCGTTTCCTCGTAGCAATTGAACGACTTCTGGCGCATGCCGCCGTGGCACATGCCCATTTCGCCGTGGTCGGAGGTCCTCACGATCCACGTGTTGTTGCGGAGTTGCTGACCAGCGGGCGACTCGAAGACGGAGAGGATCTGCCCGAGCTGGGCATCCACGCGCTTGAGGAGGTTTCCGTAGAAGTTGACGTAGTTGCGCTTGGTCTGGTCGGTGGGCAGCGGCCCGAGGCCGACAAGCTTCAGCAGGAGCGCCTCCTGGCAGGTGGGCTTGAAGTTCTCGAGAAGGTTCTCGTGAACCGTCGGCGGCAGGTCGAGGTCGCCGAGCAGGTCGCACTCCGTGTAGCCGCCGGTGCCCTGGTTGCCGGGATAGCCGAGCACGTCGTGCGGATTGACCAGCGAGATGACGAGGCAGAACGGCTTGTTGCCGGGATTGGCGACCTTCTCCTGCAGATAGGCGATCGCGTCGTCGACGAAGCGCTGGTCGTTGTTCGCGGTGCCGCCGCCGTAGTGTTCAATCTTGGTGTCCTGGCCGGCGTCCGGCGGGTCCCATTGGTCGAAGCCGTAGCGCAGAATGTCGTCGTCGATGTATTCGCCGCTGCAGCCTTCGACGCCCTTGCTGAGGTGCCACTTGCCTTTGTAAACGACCTCGTATCCCGCGGCCTTCAGGCATGTCGCGAGGTTCGGGAGCGTGGGGTCGAGCTGGTGCTCCGAGTCGGACTGCACAAACCCCTCGGTAAGCGTATCGAACGTCTGATGTTGCGCCGGGAAAAGGCCGGTGAAGATCGTGTTCCGCGCCGGCGAGCACATCGCCGTGTTCGTGAAGCAATGGTCGAAGAAAATGCCCGTGTTTTTGAGCTTCGTGTAGTTGGGCAGGTGAACTTCGGCCCACGCCGGGGGAAACCATTGAATGGCGCGCTCCTGGTCGGTGAGGAACAGGATGAGGTTGCGCTTGGAATTGGCGGTCTGGGCGCGGCCGACCGGAACCGTGACAAACCCATATGCCGCAGCCACCGCAGCGGCGCCGCCCACAGTTTTCAGGAAGCCACGACGGCTGATGCCGTCCGGGAGGGGAGAGGAGTTGCTCATATGGACAGGTGGATGGAAGCTTACCTTTGACAGGGATCAAGACCAGTTGCACGTGATCCTTCACGAATCCGGCGGAATACTTGCCGAATCCGGCTCCGAACGCCGACAAGCGGCTTTCTCCGCGAATCCGACGACCGCTATCATCGCGGCGAATGAGTGTGGTCGAGATGCAATCCGGCAGTCGAAACCGGCTGTTCTGGCAGTTGCAGTGCCTCGGGTGGGGAGGCGCGATGATCCTCACGATCGGGATCGGCGGATTCATCTACTCGCCGCTGAGCGAAGCGATCTGGCTCGGCGTGTTTCGCAGCGTGTTTGGCCTGGTTGCCACCGCGTTCCTTCTGCGGCCATTGCTTCGCCATTTGTGGACGCGCGAAAAGCGATCCCTCGTGCTGTCCCTGCTGCTGGTCGTCGTTGCCTGCGGACTGCTCGGGTATCTGGACACCGAGGTTGCGACCCGGTTCGCGCAGGTGTTGCCCGTCGATCTCGACAAGCCGGTGGTGCGGCCGTTCCTTGCCGCGAGCGCGGTGCTTCGCGGAATCCTCTATGGTTTCTGGAGCCTCCTCTATTTTGGCGTGCGCTACTGGATCGAGGCCCGCGAGCGCGAGCTGCGCCTGGCCCGTGCCGAGGCCGAGGCGCGGGCCAGTGAGTTGCAGACGTTGAGGGCACAGGTGAATCCGCATTTCCTCTTCAACGCGCTCAACTCGATCCTCGCCGAGTCGGGCCGGCCGGAGTCGGTGCGCCGGATCACGCTTGCCCTCGCGGAGTATCTGCGCTTCTCACTCCAGCAAAAGAAGGATGTCGCAAAACTCGGCGTCGAGCTCGCTGCCCTCGAGAACTACCTGCAGGTGGAGAAGTTTCGTTTCGAGGACGACTTCGACTATTACATCCACACCGATACCGCCGCGCCGCAGACGACCGCGCCGGTCGCGCTGGTTCAGCCTTTACTGGAGAACGCGATCAAGTTCGGGCAGCGCTCGTCGATCCGGCCATTGCGGGTATCGATCCGGGCCGGAGTCGAAAATGGCGTCCTTACCGTCGCGGTGGCGAACTCCGGAGAATGGTGCGAGGAGAAGAGTCCTACCCGGACGGGCCTCGCGAATCTGCGGCGGCGCCTCGCGCTCCTTTACGGAGATCGCACCTCGCTCACGATCGAGAAGCGGCCGGCGGAAGTGCAGGTCGTGGTAAAACTGCCCGCGGACTCCAGCCCGTCATGAAGAACTCGTTGCGCGCCCTCATTGTCGACGACGAGCCGCCGGCGCGTCGATGGCTGCGCGAGTTGCTCCTTGCCCATCACGAGGTCGAGATCGTCGGCGAAGCCGGGGAGGTCGGCGCCGGAATCGAGCTCGCGAATCGCCTGCAGCCGGACGTGATCTTTCTGGATGTCCAGATGCCGCCGCGCACCGGCTTCGACCTTCTCGCGGGACTGGAGAACCAACCGCGCATCATTTTCGTAACGGCGCACGACGAGTATGCCCTGCGTGCCTTCGATTCCAGCGCCCTCGATTACCTGCTCAAACCCGTGAATCCGACGCGACTCGCGGAAAGCATTCGGCGACTTGGACTGCCTCCCGCGCAGCCCCCTCCCACGCCCGTTTCCGGAGCCCTGACGCTCGAAGATCTGCTGACGTTGCGGGAACAGAACGTCTTTCGCATGGTCGCGGTGGCGGACGTCGCGGCGATCGGCGCCGAGGGTGCCTACACGCGAATCCTGATCCGGAATCAGACTCCGATGATGATTCTGCGCTCGATCACCGAATGGGAACGGATGCTTCCGAACCCACCGTTTGCGAGGGTGGACCGCTCGTGGATGATCAATTTGCTCAATGTCAAAAAGGTCCACGTCATTTCGCGCAACCAGGCTCAGGTCGAGTTGACGCGCGACGCGGGAGAGCTGATTCTCGGGCGCACCGCGTCGATACGACTGCGGCGGCTTCTTTCTTCCTGATCGTTGCTTCGTGAAACCGTGCTGCAATCCTGATCCCGAGCCTCGCGAGACGTCTTCCCCCGGCGTCACAGTCGCCGTTTCTGCGGCTGCGTCGTCCCGTGAAGGAATGGTGCGGCTCGATGGCGGCGCATTTCTGATGGGAGCCCAAGGGGAGGGGGTGTGGTTTGCCGACGGTGAGGGGCCCGTGCGGGAAACGGTCGTTTCCCCGTTCTGGATCGATGCCACCACGGTGACCAATGCCGCGTTTGCCGCATTCGTGGAGGCAACGGGATACGTAACCGAGGCCGAGCGGTTCGGCTGGTCGTTCGTGCACGCGAGTCAGTTGTCCGAGGAACAGCGGCTCGAACATGCCGCACGCCGGGTGGCCGGGCTCGAATGGTGGTTCGGCATTCCGAATGCCGACTGGCGGCACCCCTTTGGCGACGGGCGCACTTACGTCGAGCTCGGGCGGGAGGAACATCCGGTCGTGCATGTAAGCTGGAACGACGCGGCCACCTACGCGCAATGGGCGGGCAAACGTCTGCCGACCGAGGCGGAGTGGGAGTTTGCGGCGCGCGGCGGACTCGTGCAGAAGCGGTATCCGTGGGGCGACGATCTCACGCCGGGGGGAGAGCATCGTTGCAACATCTGGCAGGGAAAATTTCCCGAACTCGATACGGGGGAGGACGGCTATCGCGGCACCGCGCCTGCGCGATCCTTCCCGCCGAATGGCTATGGCCTCTACAACATGACCGGAAACGTGTGGGAGTGGGTCGCCGATTGGTTCAGCCCGAATTACGGACGAACCGCCCCGCGCGAGAATCCGAAGGGACCGGGTGACGGCAAGCGGAGGGCGATGCGTGGCGGTTCGTATCTCTGCCACGCGAGCTACTGCAACCGCTATCGTTGCTCTGCGCGGTCTTCAAACACGCCCGACACCTCGACGGGGCATCTCGGCTTTCGCTGCGTGGCCGACTGCTGAGCCGGCAGGGCGCCCTAGGAGGCCCTGCGGCGGAATCGGGAACGCACGACGAACGTGACGAGGCCGGCGGTGACCAGCAACGTCACCCCTGGCTCGGGCACCGGGACGAAGTTGAGGTAGCCCGGGTTGCCAATGTCACCGTTGATCGAAACCAGGTTGTTCATCGTGACGCCCTGCCACATGGCGGCATTGTCGGAGAAGCCCCAGCCGTAGATGTCGTTCTGACCGAGATTGCCGGGCAGAGTGACGCCTGAAATTCGGCGGAAGCGACCGGATTCGGGGAATGTCTCATCGCCGTAGTCGAGGCGGTCGACGATATTGCTGGAGGCGTCGAGGATGATGATCGAATCGTTTCGCCCGAGGCCGGGGTCGACCTTGTTTTCCAGAATCCGCACTCCGGCTCCCAAGCCCGTCCAGATCGAGCGGAAATCCGCTTCGGAGATGTCGGTGATGATGACCGATTCCAATGGCGCGATGACACCAAGCGGCGACAGACTGAAGAGGATGCCGCCGCTGTCGGTGAAGTTCCACCCCGTCACGTCGATGGGGGTGTCGCCCAAGTTGGTCAGCTCGATATACTCAGGCTCGATCTCTCCAAAGGGGTAGCCTTGGTAGGAGAACTCGGTGATGAAGATGGAGGCATGCGCGCTGAGCGCAAAACTGCCGGCAACGGTGAGAGCGGTGAGGAGTTTTTTCATGATTCCAGGGGATTTCGCTCCATTGGAGCACTTTGCAGGGGTTTGGGCCTTGGCCGAAATCATGGCCAATTGGGTTTTCAGGTCGAGCTTTTCTGTCCGTTGAAACGTCATGGTTACTCTCCAACTCCGGAGATGCGCACCCGCATGAATCCAGCCCCGCCGGAGATCGGCTGAGCACTGCGCCACGTCTGCGTGGCGGTGCCGTCGCCATTGTCGATGGACTTGAGCAGCGTCGGGCTCTCCACCCAGTTCGAGAGCGTGTTCGAAAACTCGACGTGATACTCCGCGTCGTCGGCGTCGAGCCGGCGGGTGAAGGTCAGCACGAGGTAGTTGTTCATCGCTCCGTTCAGGAAGAGCGGTTGCGGTTCGGCAATGGGCAGGCGATCGGCGCCATTTGCGTTCAGCGCAAGGGCGTATTCGAGCTGGTTGGAGATGCCGTCGCCGTCATCGTCCGCATTCGGGTCGGCGCTGATTCCCTTCTCAGCCGCCCATGAAGCATAGCTCGACCCATCCGCTTCTCCGGGGGCTCCGCCCGGAACCCGGCTCGCGCGCCAGTTTGTGGCGACGTTTGGATCGGGCCGGCTGAAGGGCTTCTTCAAAACAAGGCTGTAGCCGCCCGTGTCGGCCTCCGTAGGCCATGGCGGAGAGTCGCTGTAGGTGAAATCGACCAGCGGGGTGCCATTGGCATCGGTGAGCAGGATCTGCTCACCGGAGTTCTTGAGGTGGCCGGAATACTGTCCGACGACCGGCTTGCCCGCGCCGTAGCGGAAGGCAAAGGCGGCCGCGTCGGAGACCACCAGCAGGCGTGCGCCGGGCTGAAGGATCGTGTTTGCCGGGAACGTGAAGTCGATGCCGCCGGCCAGCTTGTATCCCTGGAGGTTGACGGCGGAGTCGCTCACGTTGAGGACCTCGACGTATTCGAACATCTCCTGGTCGTTGAAGCCATTCGCAACCTCGGTCGGCGTGGGGTTGTCCGGTTTGTAGAGAAACTCGCTGATGACCAGCGGCGCGGAGATGGCCGATCCGTCACCGGCGATGAACTCGACCGGCTCCGACCAGCGGCTCCACCGGCCCGTGTTGTCCATGTAGCGCACCCGTGCCCGGTAGGCGTGGCCGGATTTGCACGCCGTGGCGGGGAAGGTGAATGTCGTCGCGGAAGACGCGATGGGTCCGGTGTCGAAGGTGGCGTTCCACTCCAGCAGCCGCTTGGCTTCCGGATCGTAGGCGGGGGCATCGGGGTTGGTGACTTCCGCCACGCGCCACTGCGCCGCGGCAAACGTTCCACTGCCCTGAGGATCGCTGAACGGACTCGCGGTAAACCGGAGTTCGCTGGTCGGGTAGCCCGCCGGGCCCGAATACGTGAGGGTCGGCCTGTTTGGAATCGTCGATGCTTCGCTGTTCGACACGCCTCGCTGAAGGTTGTCGAGGAGCGCCGCGGTTCCTCCGGGGTCTACATCACCCCCCGGCCACGAGCCGCCAACCCAGGCGAATTTCTTCATGTCTTCCACCAAGGCTGCAAGCGACGTGGCGCCGGCGCCGCCGAGGCCGTTGTAATTGCCGGCATCGTCGGGTGCGTTCTTCCAGCGGATGTTGTCGGCGACGACGAACGGCGCGATAACCGCGGCGAATTGATCAATGAGCGGGTTGATCTGATCCGGCTGCCACAGCAGGTCGCGGATCTCGCGCACGGCGTTGAAATACGTGGGATAGAACTCCGGATTGGCCGGCGGGTCGAAGATCGCGCGCCACACGATATCCTTGCCCTCGTTCCATGTCGGACCCCACGTCGCGTCGACGTCATTGGGCAGCGTCCACAATCTGCCGTAGGGAAACTCCTGCTCCTCGAAATTCGGCTCGAAGTAGTAGGCGGCGTTGTTGTCGCCGGTCGGCCAGTAATCGTAGTGCCGGATCGCGTGGCAAAGCGCGTGGTAGGTCGACCACTGCTTCACGTTCACGTAGGCGTTTATGAACTCCGTGCTGCTCGTGGCCTGGAGGTTGTGGTAGATGTTGTAGTGGTCTGAGCCGTCGGAGACGCTGCCGGGCGCTTGATAGCGCTGCTGGCTCGGGCCGTCGGTGCCGTCGCGGGTGAGTTTGTAGAGATTTCCCTTCTCGAGATTGTGCGAGTCGAGGAAGCGGCGGTCGTAATCCTCGTGGATGTAGATCAAGCCCCAGAAATCGCCGTGCCACGGATCGGGCTGCTCCTCCGCGGTGTCGATGATGCGGAAGTGTCCCCAATTGCCATACGGTGCCGGCACACCGATGAGGTTGAACAGGTAGAAGTTGATGACCTCGTTGAGCGAGTAGGTGAGGGTGCCGCGGTTTTCCCAGCCGTTCTCGGTGGTGAG
>Ga0182743_1003405_pt1 | contig 12903 bp, 9 predicted proteins | sample eDN3rd30CKraftOP_FD_128522 | JGI IMG/M metagenome (GOLD analysis project Ga0182743, IMG submission 128522) | Enriched Organic Plus compost microbial communities from Emeryville, California, USA - eDNA 3rd pass 30_C Kraft OP (version 2) (version 2) ... | reverse complement strand
GCGGCCGGACACGCGTACCGCGCCCCACACCCAGTTGCTTCCCGGCCTCTCCTGTTTCACGTCGATGCGCTGCACGACGCCGTTCGCGTCCGTGATGACCGCATCGAAAACTTCAGGTTGCTGTACCGGGAAAAGCAGGAACGAGAGGTCCGTCGGTGGAAGCGCGCGCAGTCCCTGTTCAGGGAACCAGATCGTGTCGGGCAAACCGATCAGCGCATGTTCGTCTTCCGCGATCAGCGGCAGTGCGCGGAACAACGCATCGCAAAGCCCAGCGGGGTGCGGCTGCACGACATAACACAGGCTCGCCCCGCCGTACGACCCGCCGAAGTATTCGACGATGTCCGATTTTCCCGGAGAAATCACGAAGCAGATCTTCTGCGCACCGGCGTCGAGCATGCGGTCGAGCAGATACTCGGAAACCGCACGCGGCCGCTCCCTGCCATCCTGGTGTCGGCTTCCGACCGGCAGCAGTTCCTTCGAGAAGGCGAGCGGCTGAATTCTGCTTCCCGCGCCAGCCGCGGGTACGATGCCCCACATCATGCCTCCATCGGCGCCAGCGTCGCGGCCGGTGAATCGTGGCGCGGCAGATGCCCGGCGCGCTCGAAAATGTGCTCCAGTTCACGCGCGCGATGCGCCGCCGTGTGTTCATCGAGCACGCGTTCGCGGGCACGTTGCGCCAGCCTGCTGATTTCCGCATCTCCAAGCTGCAGCGCGTGCAATACTCCCTCCGTGTTGTTCACGGCGAGGATCTCGGAGCCGGGCGCGAAAAAGTGCTCGACGCCTTCCCATGTATCGCTGATCACCGGCACGCCACACGCCGCGGCCTCGAACAGCCGTCCACTCGGGCAGTAGCCCATCTCCGCCATCGCGCCACGTGTCACGTTCAACGTGAAGCGCGATGAGCAGAAGAACGCCGCGTGACTCGGTGGTGGCACATGCCAGGCAAAATGTATGTTCGAAGTCCATGGGAACTCGGCGGGATACTGCGAGCCGCCGATCAGGAATCGCGTGTCTGGGGACCGTCGCGCCGGCTCAATGAACAACTGCTCGAGCGCCGCCTGTCGGTCCTCCGCGTAGGTGCCGAGGTACGAAAGCGTGCAGCGGTATCCGTCGACCGGCGGTACCGGATGATGCACCTGCGGGTCGACGCAGCCGTACAGCGCGACCGCCCTGCGTGCGCCGAGTCGGGTGACCAACTGTTCGAGTGCACGGCCACCCGTATAACTGAGGACGATGTCGTAGTCGCGCAGCCCGTCCGGCCCGATGTAGGCGACCTCCTCCTCGCGCGAGAGGTTTGCCAGGGTCACCGGGGTGTCGAGGTCATAGAACACGCGCAGTGCCTTGCTTTCGCGCACCAGATTCCCGGCCTCGATCGCATCGAAGCAGTACGATGTGACGATCCCGACATCGGCCTGCGCGAGTTCGCGTCGTGCATCGGGAAGCACCGTCTGCCAGTCGCTGTAGAGCACGAGTCGGCCGTGCGGGAGTTCGTGCAGGTCGCGATGCGCAGCGTAATACGGAACGTCACGCTCGTAGAAACTGACGTGATGGCCTCGCTCGCCGAGTGCACGACACAGTCCGCGCCAGAGCGTGGCGTGCCCGTTCCCCCACGACGAGCTCACGGCCAGTCCGAAGATCACGATGCGCATGGACGCCTTTCTCAGCCCACCGGTGCAGGCTTCCCTGTGTCGGCGTGGCCGTTCGCAACCGCGAACAGAGACGGCCGCACAGCGGTGTAGAATTGTTCCAGTTCCATCGCGCGGTGCATCGCGGTATGACCTGCAAGCACACGACTTCTGGCCTGCATACCGAGCATCGCGCGTCGTTCGGTGCTCACCGATGCGAGTCGCTCGACCGCTTCTTCCGAGCTTCGCGCGATCAGGATCTCCCGATCCGGCTCGAAGAAACCATCGAGGCCTTCCCACCAGTCGCTCAGGATCGGTGTGCCGCATGCCGCCGCCTCGAACAGGCGGACGCTGGGCGAATGCCCCGCAGCGATCATGTCCGCACGCGTGACGTTCAGCGTGACCGCCTGCGAGTTGTAGAAGCTGCGATGGTGATCGGGGGCGAGGTGCTGGATGCGCTGCACGTTGACAGGCCAGCGGATGTCCGTGGGATACTGCGGTCCCGCGACCACGAAGCGTTCTGTCGGCATCTGCTCCGCGACGCCGATCAACAGCCGCTCGACGGTCGGCTGCCGGTCCGCGGAGTAGGTGCCCATGTACCCGAGACGCCAGTGTCGCTTTGCCTGCTCCGGGAAGTACACATCCTCATCCACCGAGCAGTACAGCGCGCGCGCCATCGGCGACCCGAACTCCTGCTCGATCCGGTTCAGCGTCGGCCCACCCGTGAACGAAAGGTACATGTCGTAGCGCCGGACTTGCTCGACGGTGAGGTAGTCGACTTCACCACGAGGCAGGCGGGCGAGCGTGACCGGCGTGTCGATGTCATAGAAAGCGGTCACGCCTCGCGCGGTCTCGAGCACCCAGTCGCCGACGGCGATACCCTCGGGCACATACGAGCCAACGATGACCAGGTCGGCGTCGCGCACCCGGTCGGCAAAGCCGCGCAGCGCATCGAGCGATTCGTACAATGTGACGCCGCAGAAACCCGGTTCGGGCAGGTCGCGATTGTGCGCGTACCAGGTCGCGTCGCGTTCGAAAAACTGCACCTCGTGTCCGCGCCGGTGCAGCGCACGCACCAGCGCACGGTAGGTCGTGGCGTGACCGTTCCCCCACGAACTCGTGATCGAAAGTCCGAAGATCGCGATGCGAAGCGGATTGACGGTCATGCGTTCACCCGTGCAAGCGGACGTACCCCGATTTCGGCGAGAACCTGCTCGACCTGCACCGCGCGATGGGAATACGTGTGCTGCGAGATGATGCGCCCGCGTGCGGCCTCGCCGATTTCGCGCGCACGCTGCTCGGTAAGTTCCCTCGCGAGTGCAGCAACCTCGGCGCCGTCCCGAGCAACCAGCACCTCGCGCTCCGGCTCGAGAAACAGCTCGATGCCATCCCACGCATCGGTGATGATGCAGGCCGCCGCACCCGCCGCTTCAAAAATCCGCGTTGGAGGCGAGAACCCGTACCTCGCCATGCTCTCACGGTTGACGTTCAACACCGCGCGCGGCGTGGCATTGAATGCATTGTGCTGGTGTGTGTAGACATGGCCGATCCAGCGGACATTGGACGGCAACTTACGCTCGCCCCAGCCGTTGCCACCCATAACGAAAGTCTCGTCCGCCAGGAGTTCTGCTGTTTTCAGGAAGAACTCCTCGACACGAGCTTCGCGGTCGGGCAATCGATTACCGAGAAAGCCGAGCACGCCGCTGAAGCGCGGGTCCGGAGGAACCGGGAAGTGGGTCGCGGGATCGAGCGCGTTGTACACCGGCACACAGGCCTGCGCACCAAGCGCGCGATACGCATTCACCACCGGATCGCCGCCACCATAGGTCAGGATCGCGTCGTAACGCGGAATCAGTGCACGGAACGGGTCCGTAAAGTCCTGCTCGACACGATCGAGCGTTGCAGGCGCATCGACATCCCAGAAAAGGACCAGGCAATCCGGGCGCCGGTGTTCGAGCACGGCCGCTTCAAGCAACGCATCGAATACACCCACACCGCTGCACTTCACGAGAACATCGGCCGTACGGGCTGCTTCTTCCACACACGCCTGCGCCGCGGCTGCGGTCGCAGGATAAACCACCACGCGGGCCCAGTCGGGATCGCCCATGTCGCGGTGCTGCTGCCGGTTGTAGGCATCGGGTTCATAAAACGTGATGCGATGACCGCGCTCCGCGAGAGCGCGCACGATGCCACGATAGTAGGTCGCCGCGCCATTCCAGTACGCGGATACGAGACTCGATCCGAAGAAAGCAAGTTCAAGTGCACCATTCATGCGAAAAGCACCCTTTCAGCAGGTGTATTCAACTGTTCAAGAATTGCGAGTAGTTCATCGACCCGATGCCCACAGCCGTGCCGGGTCAGTACAGTGTTACGACCATGTTCAGCCAGAGCAGAAGCGTCCGGCGGATTGTGCAGCAGATGCTGCATGTGCGCGGCCATCTCATCGCCGCTGCGCGCAACCAGGAAATCGCGCCCCGGCTGGAACAGGCGCTCGCTGTCCTGCCAGGGCGCACAGATCAGCGGGATTCCGCAGGCGAGGGCCTCGAAGACGCGGATTGTCGGGACGCCGGGGAGGGCCTCGACGTACGGTCGTCGTGGCACGTGCACTGTGAGTCGCGCGGCCGCATAGGCACGGGGTGCGCGGTAGTTCGGGAGGAATCCAGCGAACTCGATGCCGGCTTCGTCCAGCGCGGCAAGTGCGTGGTCGGGATAACGCACGCCGTGAACACGTGCGCGCAGGCCGAGCGCCCGAACCGGCTCGATCAGGAACTCGAACAGTTCGGCTGTGCGTTCGTCATCCCCCCAGTTCCCGATCCAGATAACATCGACTTCGGGCTGCACATCGGGTTGCGGGGCAAACACGCGGGTGTCGGCGGCCTCGTGCCATACAAACACGTTCTGCGCCCACCCGCGGCTGCGGTAGATGTCGGCGATCACCTGCCCGAACGCGAGGACGGCATCGTATGCAGAAAGGTCGAACGCACCCATCGCTTCCGGCTCGGTGACGGAGCGATGATGCGTGTCATGGAACAGCAGGCGGTAATCCCCGGTGCGCGCACGATGTTCACCGATCCTGCGCACCAGCTCGGGCGAGTTCCACTCGTGCACAATCACGACGTCCGCGCCGGCAAGCGCATGGTCGAGATCGAGCGTGGGAAGGTCGTAACGCACACTTGTGAGATGCGGGAACGCCGAGTGAAACGCGACCTGCGCGTCCGTGCCGTGATCACGGATCAGATTGCTGCGGCTCCAGGAGTCGACAGGCTCGTATACGACGACGTCGTGACCCCGCGTGATAAGTTCCGTCGCGACTCCACGCAGGAAATGCGCATTGCCGTGATTCCAGTCGGACACCAGCGAGTGGTAGAACAGGATCACACGCATGCGACCTCGCCCGCTGTTTCCGGTGAGATCGTCGAAGCATCCACGGATGCTGATGTTACGGCCACGCTGGTGTCCCTCGTCTGGCGCGAATGCAGCAACGCGGACCACGCCTCGACATACCGCCGTGCCATCGGCTCGGGAGAAAATGCGCGTGCACGCTCGAAGGCCTCTCCGGCGAGCCGACTCCGCAGCCGCCCGTCAGCAATCAGGTGGGCCAGCGCATCATGCAGGGCCGATTCATCGTCCGGCGGGACGAAGATTGCCGCGTCGTCCCAGTTCTCCCGCAGCGTGGGGATGTCGCCGAGCACGAGCGGGCAGCGCGAAAGCGCGGCTTCCAGAACCGAAAGACCGAACGGTTCATAAAGCGCGGGAAGCGCGTAAATCCCCGCGGTCCCGAGCCATGCGGACAGAGTATGACTGGCGAGGCGCCGCAGCATGCGCACGTTCTCGAACTGGATCGAACAGCCATCGGGAGATGTCGTATCACCAGCGACCGCTACTTCCCAGGGCAGCCCGGCGCCTGCGCGCGCCAGCCGCGCAATGTTCTTTGCGGGATCCCACAGCCGGCCGACACTGATGATGAAGGGCAGCTTCGTCCGTGGAGCAAACAGGTGTGGAGAGCGGGCGTTCGGGATCACGCAGGATCGACGCGGCTCGCCGTAGTGGGAGCGCAGTGCGGTGAGCATGCCCTGGCTCGGCGCAACCACGAGATCCGCGGCTCGAACGCCGGCGCGAACACGCTGATAGTATTCGCGCCATGATTCGGGCGGGGTGTCCCTGTGCACCGCCTGCCACCACGAATACACGCACGAGTGCGCCACCAGGATGACAGGCGCATTCCAGCCGAGTGCTGCCTGGCTGTAGCTGCAGAGCTGAATCAGGTCGGCGCCGAATCGATCGGCGATGTTGCGCAGCCAGTCGCCCGATGCATCGACATCCGACCACGGGTCGTGCATCCATTCCAGCGCGCAGGGGCGCTCGAACAACGTCATATTCTCGAGTTCCGCAACTTCGGCGCGCTGTGCCTCGTTCAACTCCGCGCCGAGACATGCGAGCGCGACCTCGACGCCGTGCGGTTCAAGTGCGCGGACCAACTCGCTCGAATAGGTCCAGACGCCGCCGATCGTGTCGGTCGATAGCAGCAGCTTCATGGCTGGTAGATCCGGTCAAGGATTTCGGAAACACGCTCGAGCATTTCGACGGAGTCGTCGAATCGGTTGCTGCGTGCAAGCTGTTCTGCCCATGCGATCGCGGCGCGGCCGCCCCACGCGTCCGGCGGAGAAGTCAACCGTTCGCGCTGTGTGCCGCGGAAGCGTTCGGCCGTGAAGTCGTAGAACGACCCGCTCACGTTCCGGAGTGCCGCGCCGCCGCTACTGCCGTAAACAGCAGCTTCGATCACGGCATCCTGCCCCGCATGCAGTCGCCACGAACAGGCGAGCCGTACGGTGATGTCGCCGTCGAGTTCGATCGTCGCGGTTGCATAGTCCTCGACCGTATCTTCACGATCAGAAACGCGGCTTCCGTTCGCGTAGAGCGCGCTGTCCACGCGTCGGACTGTCGGCCAGTCGAGCAGCCACAGTGCGAGGTCCACGAGGTGGATCCCGAGGTCGATAACACACCCGCCACCGGACAGCGCGCGATCGTAGAACCACGCCTTGTCCGGCCCGTACGCATTGTGGAAAGTCAGATCGAGTGTGTAGATCCGGCCAAGGTCGTTGCGCTGAATCAGATCCCGTAGTGCAAATGCTGCCTCGGTGAAGCGATACGATAGATCGACTCCGAGCAGACGATCCGCTGCACGTGCGGCTGCGATGACCGCCCGGGTCTCTTCCGCATTGCGGCCGAGCGGTTTCTGGCAGAAAACCGGGAGCCCCGCTTCAAGCATCGTCACGCACTGCACCGCATGCAGCGCGCTCGGCGTCGCGATCACAATCCCGTCGAGATCCGTCCCGAACAGCGCTTCGAGATCCGGGGCAACGTGTGCCTGCGGGAACTCGGCAGCCGCGAGCGCTGCTGTTTGTGGGTCCGGTTCCACGATCATGGACACGGTTCCCGCCCCGCGGTTCGCGATCGCCTGCATCCGGTTCCGGCCAATCCAACCCGTCCCAACGAAGCCGAGCCGCGGCCGCGCTGTTGTGGCGAGCGGCGCCTGTTCGATGATCGTGTTCATGGCATCACAACCGCTTTCAGGAATCCGTCAGGTCGCTCCTGCTGCAGCCGGAATGCATCGGCGATGTTCCGCAGTGGCAGTAGATGTGTGAGCAGCGGATCCGGATTCAAATGGCCGGACACCACGGCATCAACCGCAGCCTCGAGCCCGCGCAGGTACATCGCCGGATCACGTTCGTGCGCATTGATCACGTCGATGCCACGCCAGTTCCAGAGCTGCAGATCGACCTGCCGGGGACCATCCTGATGGAACCCGGCGATGACCAGACGACCGCGCTCGCGCATCAGTTCTCCAGCCAGGTCGAGCGTGATTTGCAGGCCGGCGGCTTCAATGACACGATCGCATAGCGCGCCGCCATTGATCTCGAGCACCTGGTCCCGCGCAGCATGCCGATCCTCGAGTTGCACAGTCTCGGCCGCGCCACACGCGCGTGCGATGTCGAGTGCAAATCGCCGGCGAGACACCGCAATCACGCGTGCCCCCGTCGCTGACGCGAGTTGCGTGAGCAGTGCACCGATGAAGCCGGCGCCGATAATGACAACCGTGTGTTCGGAACGGATATCGCTGCGCGCCATGATGTTCATGGCACAGGTGAGGGGCTCTCCGGGGAAGGGACGACCGCTCAAGGCGGAGGGGAGCACAACAACTGATTCGGCATCGGCGATGTCATATTGTGCGAAGCCGTGATAGCTGAGTGCGGCGACGCGATCGCCGACCTTGCAGCGCGTGACGTTCTCACCGATTTCGTCGACAACGCCCCACGCCTCATGACCGGGCGCGCCGGGCTGCTGCGGGTAATCGAACCAGTTCCGTCCTTCCCAGAGGGGGATGCTCGAACCACACAATCCGCATCCCTCGACCCTGATGCGCACCTGCCCCGGTCCCGGTTGCGGCACTGCTGCGGTGTCAAGCGAAAACGTCTGCGGCGCGCTGAGCGTCGCGGCCTGCATGACACGCGCGCGAGTCCGGGATTCGGCGGCAAGGGTTGCCTGACTCATGCGTCACCCGTAACGGTCACAACCGGCGCCGCTTCAGGTCGACGTGCAACCCAACTCGTACGCCGCGACGCCACCCGTCTTGGAAGTGTCGCACTCGATCCGGTCAGCCAGTCGTGCAGAGCACCGAGCCCGGCATCCAGACCGACTTTGGGCCACCAGCCCGTTGCTGCCTGAAATTTTGATGGATCGCTCACGTAGTAGCGCTGATCGCCCGGCCGACTTTCCGCGTGTGTGTACGACGGGCGTGCGCCCGTGACCTGTTCGATGCGCTCCATCAGCTCGAGCAGACTCGTCGTGCACTGCGGGCCGCCGCCGATGTTGAAGGCTTCGCCCGCAATCTTGGGCATGTGTTGCTGCGCAAGCAGGAACGCGTCGACGAGATCCTCCACAAACAACACGTCGCGAACCTGACGACCATCGCCGTAGATCGTGAGCGGATCGCCGGCGAGCGCACGGATCAGGAAATGTGCAACCCACCCCTGGTCCTCGGTGCCAAACTGGTGCGGCCCGTAGATACAGCTCATTCGGAACACCACGCCGGGAATCCCGAGGGTGCGCGCAAAATCGATCACGTACTGGTCGGCCGTTCCCTTCGAGCAGCCGTACGGGCTGTGGAAGTCGAGCGGCCGGCTCTCATCCAGCCCGCGCGCACGGATTCGTGCATCGAGCGGCTGATAGCGCCCGTCGGCAATCTCGAGTCCGACATCATCCAGCGCGCCGTAAACCTTGTTGGTGGACGTATAGACGACCGATGCCGGGTTCGGCATCTCGCGCAGTGCGAGCAGCAGGTTGAGCGTTCCGCGTGCGTTTACTTCGAAGTCGTGCTGCGGATCGATGATGCTCGTGGTGACCGCAACCTGCGCGGCGAAATGAAAGACCTGCGAGACCCCGGTAACCGCGCGACGCACGGTGTCCATGTCCCGGACATCCCCGGTGATCACCTCAATGCGGCTGCCATGCCGCTGCAGAAGCCACTCCAGATTCTGCTCGACACCCGCACGTGAAAGGTTGTCGAGAATTACGACCTTCCGACCTTCGCCTACAATGCGATCGGCCAGGTTCGTTCCGATGAAACCGGCACCGCCTGTGATCAGCACACGTTCGTGTCCGGTTCCTTTCGCGCCATTCCTTCGCGACCTGCCATTGCCATTCCCCATCATACCGCCAACCCCCTCATCTCCAACTCCGCACGAGCCTCCTCCACACGATCGACCGCGGCCTGCTCACTCAGCCACTGCGCAAGCTCCGTCAGCCCCTGCTCCAGCGAGACCTGCGGCTGGAACCCCAACAGCTCGCGCGCGAGCGAGACATCCGCGAAGCAGTGTCGAATGTCCCCTGCGCGGTAGCGAGCTGTGATCTGCGGCCGGATGTGTTCGCAACCCAGCACGCCGCTCATCCGGCTCGCAATCTCCAGCACGGTCGCGCTCTGGCCACAGCCGATATTGATCGCGTGCCCTGCCGCTGCCTTCGACTCGAGCGCAAGCACACACGCCCGTGCCACATCATGCACGTTTACAAAGTCACGTCGCTGATGACCATCTTCGTATATGAGCGGCGGATTCCCGTTCAGCAGGCGTGAGGCAAAAATCGCCAGCACGCCGGTGTACGGATTCGAAAGCGCCTGCCTCGGTCCGTAGACATTGAAAAAACGAAGTGCAACCGTCGGGATGTTGTAGGCGCGACCGACCAGAAGGCTGAGCCGCTCCTGATCGTATTTCGAAAGGGCGTAGACCGACGCGAGCCATGGTGTCTTGGTTTCCGGCGTGGGGATCGGGGCCAGCACGTTCCCGGCCGCATCGCGCACCTCCCACTCGCCGGACTTCAACTGCTCGAGTCCGCGTTCCGCCGCCGTCGTGATCCGCCCCTCCGGCGTGCGGTACAGGCCCTCGCCGTAGATGCTCATGCTCGAGGCAACGACCAGCTTTTCGACCGGCTGCTTCGTGAGTGCCTCGAGCAGCACCGCCGTACCGAGGTTGTTGACGTCCGTGTACTGGCGGATTTCATACATGCTCTGGCCGACCCCGACCATCGCAGCGAAGTGGTAGACGGCATCTACGCCGTGCAGCGCACGCCGCACGGCTTCGGGGTCTCTCACATCCCCGACCTGCAACTCAACCGCCGGGTCCAGATAGGACGGCCGCGAGCCGTCAGGGCCGTGCACCTGCGAGGAGAGATGATCGAGCGCACGAACCCGATACCCACGGGCGAGTAGCTCATCCGCAAGATGTGACCCGATGAAGCCCGCTCCACCGGTAATCAGAACCTGTCTGCTCATGATGCTCCGCGTTCCAGGTGCAGACGGCAGCGCAGACAATCGAGTGTGGAAATGGTGCCGAGTATGCGCGCGAATCTGCACGCGCTCTTCCCGCTCCGTGCATGCCGCTGCACAACACTACCGTCTTCGGTTCAATTGCTACATTAAAAATCGCCAGTACGTCGCGATCATTATGTGATGAGCGGCCACGCTCGGCGGGCCGTCACAGCGGGTTTCGGTGGGTCGCAACAAACATGCCTTGGGCCAATTGCGATGCGCGGCGATGAACTGCCGTCACGAGCGCACGTGAAAGGTGCACTCCGGGGCGCGCGACGTAATCCTGTCCGCCGACCACGGCGCGGGCCGTTTAGTGGCCGCGCCCGCGCACCGCGCCCCGAGATCGGTCGGAGTGCGCGATTTCAGAGCAAAATCGAGTCGCCGACGATTACCGAATGCGGGTTATCGAGATGACACCGTGCGAGCCTGCAGTGGCCTCGAGCTGAATGCTCGCGCTCGCCGTTGCGTGGGTGCCGTCAATCAGGTAACCGTACGCTGCGCCACCCGGGAGCCGGACGCGCTGGCTGAAGCTGCTGCCGGGAGCGATGTGCGGCCAGGCGTTACGTGGATCGGCCGCGGCATTCACGCCGGGCGGTCGACTGCCGCGCAGGTCGTACTGCAGGTATTGAGTGGAGAGCGGCAAACCCGGGATGCCGATGTCGTCGAGATAGAGCGCAATGCGCGCGCGTGTGATCAGGCCGAGTGCCGTTGTACCGGGGAGCAGCGCGCCGGTCCGGCCATCGAGGAGCGTCTCGTCATTGGCATAAACGACGAAGTCGCGTAGCGCAGCCTTCCAGTCGCGTCCGTCGGCCGCGACCTGATCGGCGAGGTAATCGAAAATATAGGATGATGCGGCGTATCCTGCGGTTACCTGCGCGCCCATGTAGAAATAGACGGGCACATCCTCGTACGATGGCGGTTGGATGCCGGCGTAGGATCCGAGGACGAAGTTCGCGGTGCGGGATGGCTCTTCCTGCTGCAGCAGGTACGATGCGATGGGCAGCCGTTCGGTGAACCGGGCGAATCCTTCGGTGAGCCAGCGATTTCCCCATGCCGATGTGCGGCCGGCGCGTTCCAGCAGCGCCCAGTGCCGCATATGCGCAATTTCATGCATGAAGAGGTTGTGTGCGAGCCGCACCGCACTCTGGTTCACGCCTTTGGTCTGCCCGTCCGATGTGACCCAGAAGTCGAAGGCAAGATAGTTTGAATTCGGGTACGTGTAGCCCCATACATTGTCGGCCGGCATCAGGGTATGCACGGCGATGATGTAGCCGCCCAGCGCTTCCGTCGTACTGTTGTATGCCCCATCAAAAAGTCGATCCGATTGCCGAACCGGTTCGGCCGCATACAGCTCCGCAATCGAGTCCATCTCCGCTATCGTAAGCGGCCGGTTGAAACCGCCGCTCTGCCGACGCAGTGTCGTGGTGAGCCGAACATCTTCCGCAAACACGAGCTGTCCGCTGATGTGACGGACAATCGCTTTCTGCGGACCTGCTGCGATTCCCAGATGCGGAATTCCCTCGAGCATCGCGATCACGGTATCGCCGACTGCGGGAGCGGCGACATTCGCGTTGATCGCATCGCCGGATCCGGATCGGAAGTGCGGCTTTGTGACCAGGTGCAGCGGCGTGCGCGGCTGCAATTCGTAGATCGACTGGCCGCCGAAATCCCAGGAGTGCAGAGTCCCGGGCAATTCGCCCCGAGGCAGAGCCATCGTCCGCAGCGGAGTTGCTGTGGCTGTATCGCTCGGCCCTGAAGTTGACATGCCGCCAATGAAGTCGGTCAGCGGCGCGACCCCCGGGAACAACCCTGTACCGAAACTTCCCAGGCGCGGCATGTGCTCGAACATGACGAGGTACTGCTGCCCGCCGTTGCGCGTATGATCGAACAGCAGGCACCGGGGCGTGTGCACCGAATCCGTGCGGAATCGCGTCGTCTGGCCTAGTGCGTAGTCGAGCGTGAGCGTTGTTGCCGGCTCGCAGGTCGTTTCAGCGACCGACGAGATGGGGTCGGAGATCAGTGGCGGAAGCGTGCCGGTTGTGAAGCGCAACCTGAACGTGCCCGTACCGGTGAACGCGAGATCGGTGAATGTGGCACGCCCATCCACAAGCGCCGCCGATTGATTGCCGCTCAGCGTGCCATCCCCGCTTTCCACCGAAACTGCCACAGCGGCCGGATGTTCGGTCGCAACGTTGTCCTGTGCGTCGCGCACCTCCACCACCGGCTGGACAGGGAACTGCACGCGAGCGACCACATCCGCGGATGCTGCGGTGACGAACTCGAGCCGGTGCGCGCGGCCACCACTCAACAGGACGTTGAATTCCGCGGGAGAAAGTCCTGGCGCGCTGAAGCGCAGCAGGTGTCTGCCCGCGCGCCCTGTAATCGTCACGTCTGAAAATACCGCACGTCCATCCG
>Ga0182743_1003403_pt1 | contig 12907 bp, 12 predicted proteins | sample eDN3rd30CKraftOP_FD_128522 | JGI IMG/M metagenome (GOLD analysis project Ga0182743, IMG submission 128522) | Enriched Organic Plus compost microbial communities from Emeryville, California, USA - eDNA 3rd pass 30_C Kraft OP (version 2) (version 2) ... | reverse complement strand
TTCAAGAAAAGCTATTTCCCGCCTGAGCTCAACGGCTGCTATCTGGCGGGCGATGGTGCGCAGCGCGATGCCGATGGTTATTTCTGGATCATGGGCCGTATCGACGACGTGCTGAATGTGTCAGGCCATCGCCTGGGGACAATGGAAGTCGAGTCTGCTCTGGTCGCGCATGAGTTGGTGGCCGAGGCCGCTGTCGTCGGCCGTCCCGACGACACGACCGGCGAGGCCGTCGTGGCCTTTGTCGTGCTCAAAGGCGCACGCCCCGAGGGCGATCAGGCGCAAGCGATTGCCAAGCAATTGCGCGACTGGGTTGGCAAGGAAATCGGCCCCATCGCCAAACCGAAAGACATCCGTTTCGGCGACAACCTGCCCAAGACCCGTTCGGGCAAGATCATGCGCCGTTTGTTGCGCGTGGTGGCCAAGGGCGAGGAAATCACCCAGGACGTTTCCACGCTGGAGAACCCCGCCATTCTGGATCAGCTGTCGAAATCCGTGTGACCGTGACGCCAGCGCCTCATCCGGCGCTTTCTCCGACAGGAGTATCATCGAGTGCGCTCGATCCGATTGACATCGGATCGAGCGTTTTTTCTTTTCTTTGACGAGTTTTCCAGTGAGTAGCAGCAATTTCGATAGGGCCGGCCTGGTTTTGATGTTCACCACGATTGTGGTGTGGGCGGGAAGTTGGATATCGATGAAGCTGCTGGTCGCGTACATGGGGCCCTTTCAAGTCGTGGCCGCACGGTATTTGATTGGCGCGGCGGTGTTGTTCGCCTTGCTGATCGTGTTGCGGCGGCCGTTGGCGATGACGCCATGGAAATTGACCTTGCTCACGGGGTTGACGCAAACGGCAGGGTTTCAGACATTGGTTCAATTGGCCTTGCTCAGCGGCGGTGTAGGCAAGGTCTCGGTATTGGCGTACACCATGCCGTTCTGGGTAATTCCATTTGCATGGCTTATTTTGAAGGAGCGGCCGACGGCGCGTCACGGCGTGGCAATTGCGTTGGCCGCGGCTGGCTTGGTTTGTTTTCTGCAGCCGTGGAGTGGGATGGGAGATTGGGCTTCGGCTGTCCTCGCGCTCGCCGGGGGCCTGAGCTGGGGATTGGGAACCGTGCTGTCCAAACGCATGTTCGATCTGCATGCGCCTGACTTGATGACCTTTACGACGTGGCAGATGTTGCTGGGAGGATTGCTGACAGTGCCTGCCGCGATCTGGGTGCCTCATGCGCCGGTGGTGTGGGGATGGGAGGTCACTCTGGGACTGCTTTATACCGGCCTGATTGCCACCGCTGCGGGATGGCTGCTGTGGTTGTCGGTGGTGCGCCGTGTGCCCGCATCGATCGCGGGCTTGTCCAGTCTGGGCGTGCCCATCGTGGCGACACTGCTGGCCTGGCTGCTGCTGGGCGAGCAGCCGGCGATGGTGGAAATAATGGGAATGGCGCTGGTCATGGTGGGTTTGGTCGTAGTGAGCCGAGCGCCTCGTAGTAAAACCAAGTAAACGATCGGCGGCCTGATGGCCTCGCCTCTTTTTCCTGGCGCAGTGACGCTGGGGTATATCGGGAGCTCTTGATGATTGATCTGCGTAGCGATACCGTCACCCGTCCGACTGCAGCCATGCTGCAGGCGATGGCCAATGCACCGGTGGGCGATGATGTGATGGGGGCGGATCCTACCGTTCAACGGCTGCAGCAAACGCTGGCCGAACGCGTAGGCAAGGAAGCGGGATTGTTTTTTCCGTCGGGCACGCAGAGCAATCTGGCGGCACTGATGGCGCATTGCGGGCGAGGCGACGAATATTTGGTGGGCCAGTTGGCGCACACCTACAAATACGAAGGCGGCGGGGCTGCGGTGCTGGGCAGTATCCAGCCGCAACCGGTCGAGCACGCCGACGATGGCAGCCTGCCACTGGAAAAGTTGGCAGCAGCGGTCAAACCCAAAGGCGATCCGCACTATGCGCGTACGCGCTTGTTGGCGCTGGAAAACACCTTTCAAGGCAAAGTGATTCCCGCGGCCTATATCGACGAGGCCGCTCAGTTTGCGCGTGAGCATGGATTGGGCTTGCATCTGGATGGCGCGCGTGTTTTCAACGCGGCGGTTGCGTCGGGCCGTACCGCGCAGGAAGTGTGTGCGCCTTTCGATAGCGTGTCGATCTGTTTTTCCAAAGGCCTGGGTGCGCCCGTGGGGTCTGTGCTAGTGGGCAGCAAGGCCCTCATCGATGAGGCACGCCGTTGGCGCAAAGTGCTGGGCGGCGGGATGCGGCAGTCTGGCTTTCTGGCGGCGGCGTGTTTGCATGCCCTGGATCATCATGTCGAGCGTCTGGCGCAAGACCACGAGAACGCTGCGTTGCTGGCAGAGGGGTTGCGCGGCATTGAGGGTGTCAAGGTGCTGGCCCAGAATACCAACATGGTGTTTGCCGAGTTTGCGCCCGAGCATACCGAAAAACTATCTAAAACCTTGCAGACGCAGGACATCATCATCCGCGCGGTCTATCGCGGTCCGACGCGTATGGTGACGCATTTGGATGTGTCGCAAGACGATATCCGTAAAGTCGTCGAGGCCGTGCGGGCGTATTTCGGTTGATGTGATCAATGGGTGCGTGGTGCAGAAAACGCCACGCACCCGTTAGCGGGTTGATGTGGATTGACGCGATCGATCATGCACGCGACGCAGAAAACCCAAGACCCGTTCATTGAATTCGGCCGGCTTTTCAAAATAAGCAGAATGCCCGGCTGCGTCGACCACAAATAGATCACTGCCGTTGATCTGCTGCTGGACCTCTTGCATCACGGCAACAGGCACCAAGGGATCGACACTGCCGACGACGAGCAGGGTGGGGCAGGCGACCTCTCGCAGGCGGTCCATGGCGAGCAGATATTCCGGTTTCATCAGATTCATCATTGCTGCGCCCCAGGCTTCTCGAGAGTAGGTGTGCGCACTCGGATTGAAGTGATTGATCTGTGCGTACAGGGCAGCCCTATCCGGATGATGGGCCAGAAACCAGGCGCCTAATGATCGTTGTTCGACGGTCAGCGCTTGTGTGGTGGTGACGCGTTTGGCCAAAAGATCCAACAGGACAGGATGGTCAATGGCCAAGGTCGTATCGCAGGCGACAAAAGCCGAGATGCGTTCTGCATGGTCCAGCGCCAGGCGCAAACCTACCATGCCGCCCAGCGATTGGCCGACCAGACTGACGCGATCGATGTTTTCCGCATCCAGGATGGCCAGCACGTCGTCGACAAACAGATCGAATTGGAACTCCTCCAGCGGCGCGACGGACCGGCCAAAGCATCGCTGATCGAGTGTGATGCAAGTGAAATCAGCTGAGAACGCAGGCAGCTGTTGCCACCACGTGGCGGCATTCGAGCCGGCGCCGTGGCAAAACATCACGGCAGGGCCGCTGCCATGACGTTCGTAATAAATCTGGCGGCCATGAGAAACAACAAAGGGCATGAGCAACTCGTGAACGTTAAGGATTGAGTTTGAAAAGCGTAATGGCCTAGTTGGCTTTGATGTTCAGGCTTTTGGTCAGTTGTCCCCAGCGTTCGGTATCGCTGCGCACCAGCTCGGTGTATTGCGCGGGACTCATTGTCATGGGGACCATGCCCAGGGCCAGCAACTGTGATTTCAAGTCGGGGTCTTGCATCGCCGTTGCGATGGCCGCATTGACTTTGTTGACAATTTCGGCGGGCGTGCCTTTGGGGGCGGATAATCCGACCCATGCGCTGGCGGTCAGTTGAGGATAGTTCAGCTCTTTGAACGTGGGGACATCGGGCAGGGCTGGATCGCGCTCAGCCGAGGAAATCGCCAGGACTTTGAGTGTGCCCTGTTTCACAAAAGGTATGGCCGTGTTAGGCGGGACCACAATCGTTGGAACCACGCCGCCAAGCACATCCTGCAAGGCCGGTGCGCCGCCTTTGTACGGAACGTGCGTGAGTGAAATGTTGGCCGTTCGTTGCAGCAATTCCATCAGCAGATGCGCGGTGCTGCCTATCCCGGAGCTGGCGTAATTGATTTTGCCAGGCGTTTTGCGGGCTTGTTCAATCAGGTCTTGCAAACTGTCGATCCCTGCGTCAGCGCGAACGACGAGCCATTGCGGGCCTGCGCCGATCGCGCCAATGTGAGCGAAGTCCTGGTTGATATCAAACGTCAGGTTGTCGTAGATGCCCGCCGAAATCGTGTTGACCATGCCTGTCATGGTCAATGTATAGCCGTCCGGCGCGGCGCGCGCCCCAGCCTGTGTGCCGATGATGTTGCCACCGCTGGCCTTGTTTTCGATCACGACAGGCTGCTGCAGAGTCTGCGACAAGGAACGTGCTACCGGGCGTATCGTGGCGTCGTATGCGCCGCCCGGAGGCGAGGGGACGATGATGCGGATGCTTTGAGCGGGCCAGTCGCCGCTCTGGGCCGCGGCCATGTGCGTCCACAGCAGGCTGGTGGCCAACAGGCAGGCTGCGCGGCGGATGCGCGAGTGCATAGGGGGTCTCCGTTTCAGTTTTTTCTATATGTACCGCTTGCTGCATCGACAGGCGGTCTCTTGTGCTTTGTGATCCGGCGGCTATCTTGCCTTTGAGGCACCATAAACGATAATTAAAATTTGGCCTCAGATATTAGTATGGCTAATCCATCAGTCAGCTCAGCGTCGATCCTGCTCAATCGGTTGCTTGCGCGCGGAAAGTTTCGCCACATCCAGATTCTGATCCGGTTGGCGGAGCTCGGCAGTGTCGGCCGTGCGGCAGAAGCTATCGGAGTCACTCAGTCGTCGGTCACGCAGACGCTGGCGCATCTCGAGGATCTGTTGGAGACCCCGTTATTTCACCGTCATGCTCGGGGCGTACAACCCACCGATGCTTGCCGCGATCTGCTGCCGCTGGCCACACAGGTGTTGCTCGGCGTGACCGAAAGCGCCGAGGCTATCGCGGCGCGCCACCGTCATGGCGATGGCCGGGTGAGGCTGTTGGCGTCGCTGGCCGCGATCAACGGGCTGTTGATGAAAGCGATGGGTGAATTCAACCGCCAATGGCCGGGGATTCAGATTCATCTGCAAGAGGGGGAGCGCGATGAGCAGCTCAATGCGATTGCGCGCGCCGAGGTGGATCTGATTGTCTGCCGGCGGCCGCCCGTCATTCCGGGAGGCTGGGAGTTTCATCCCTTGTTGGCGGATCACTTCGTCATCGTGTGCCGCGCCCAGCATCCGCTGGCGCACCTCGCCGCCAGGGGCGAGACGCCGTCCCGGACCGTCTTGCAGCAAGCGGTATGGCTGGCGCTGCCAGCCGGCTCGGCTGCACGTGTACATCTGGATGAATTCGCCGCGTCACGCGGCGGTGGTTTCCGGATACACCCGCTCGTGACTCGCACCCCCACGATGATGTGGTGGCTGTTGTTGCAACATGACTTGCTGGCGATTTTGCCTTACACCCTGGTGTCGCCAATGTTGCAATCCGGGGAAATGAAGGCTTTGCCGATGGAGGGGCAGACGGCGTTGGAGCCTCTGGGATTGTTGCAGCCAGAAAATGAACTGATACCGTCGGCGGAAGTGTTCAGCGCCTTCATGCGCGGCAGGTGCTTTGATTCGGAGGCCTGAGCGATGCAGCGATGGCCGATACATTCAGCGCAATAGTGCTGCGTAGCCAGCGCGCGAGTCGGGCCATTGCGGCGTCCAGCCGCTGGCTTTGAGCCGCGCATTGCTGAGTTTTTTGCTGCCCACATTGGCGGGCGCGGGGCCTTCGCCAGGAGGTTGTGCATGAATCAACGCTGCCAGATGCTCGTAAAGCTCATGCACTGGCAACGGCGTATCGTCGCCGCCCAGATATAGCGCATCCGGATGTGGCAGTGCCAGCAGATGCACCACTGCTGCTGCAGCATCGTCGATATGAATTCGATTGGCCCAGTGCGGCGGATGCCGGGGGGCGCGCGCCGATCCTGCGCGGATCCGTTCGATCAACTGCAGGCGGCCTGGGCCATACAGCCCGGCCAGACGCAGGCTGACCGAGGATACGGACTGCGCGGCCAGCCAGCGTTCCGTGTCGAGCAAAATGCGACCGTTAAAGCCCGCAGGATCGGTGGGCGTTGTTTCATCGATCCACCCGCCATGGTGTTCTCCATACACGGCAGTCGATGATACGAACAATACCCGTTGCAAGGCCGTGTGATCCAGCGCAGTCAACAGTGCGGGCAATCCCTCTTGAAAGACCGCGCGATAGACATCGGGATCGCGCGAATCCGGTGCGGGCAGATAGACGACATGCGTGATGCCAGCAGGTAATGTGGCGAGTGTTTCCGGGCGCGTCAAATCACCTTGCAGCCAACGGATCGCGGGCTCGCACCCGTCATCGCGTGGGGGCTGGCGGCGCAGCGCCCAGACTTCGGCGCCGCGTGCCGACAGGCGCTGTGCCACGCGCAAGCCCAGATCTCCGCAGCCTGCCAGCAGCACGCGCTCGGTCATGGATCACATCCCGCTGTAGACGGGGCCTTCGCCGCCTTGAGGTGCGACCCAGACGATGTTCTGCGTCGGGTCCTTGATATCGCAGGTCTTGCAATGAACGCAGTTTTGCGCATTGATCTGCAGACGGTCGTCGCCATGGTCGTCTTTGACGAATTCATACACCCCGGCCGGACAGTAGCGGGATTCCGGGCCGCCGTATTTGGCCAGGTTGACCGCCACCGGTACGTTGGGGTCTTTCAGCGTCAGGTGGACGGGCTCGTTTTCATCATGGTTGGTGTTCGAGATGAAGACCGAGCTGAGTTTGTCGAACGTCAGCTTGCCGTCCGGCTTCGGATAGTCGATGCGCGCGCATTCCGAGGCGGGTTGGAGGCAGGCATGGTCGGGCTTGGTGCGGTGGATGGTCCAGGGAATATTGCCCTTGAGCACGAACTGCTCGATGCCCGTCATGATAGTGGCGATCGTGCGGCCTTTTTTGAACCACTGCTTGAAGTTGCGCGCCTTGTTCAATTCGGTGTGCAGCCACGACGATTCGAAGGCAGCCGGGTAGGCAGAGAGCTCGTCTTGTTTGCGGTCGGCGACGACGGCGTCAAACGTGGCATCGGCTGCCAGCATGCCGGTCTTGATCGCGGCGTGGCTGCCCTTGATGCGCGATGCGTTCAAGAAACCCGCCTCGCAGCCGACCAGCACGCCGCCCGGGAATGTGAGCTTGGGCAACGACAGCAACCCGCCCGCCGTGATGGCCCGCGCGCCGTATGCAATGCGTTTGCCGCCCTCGAAAGTCGGGCGGATCGCCGGGTGCGTCTTGTAGCGCTGGAACTCATCGAAAGGCGACAGCCATGGATTGGCGTAATCCAGACCCACGACCATCCCGACGGCGACCAGGTTGTTGTCCAGGTGATACAGGAACGAGCCGCCATAGGTGTCGGCATCCAGCGGCCAGCCTGCCGTGTGTACCACGAGGCCTGGGCGCGATTGCGCGGGATCGATTTCCCACATTTCTTTCAGGCCGATCCCGTAGGACTGGGGATCGCGGCCTTCGTCGAGCTTGTAGCGCTCGATCAGTTGGCGGCCCAACTGGCCACGCGCGCCCTCGGCAAAGATGGTGTAGCGCGCCAGCAGTTCCATGCCAGGCTGGTAGTGTTCGGTATGCGAACCGTCGCGCGCCACACCCATGTCGCCCGTGGCCACGCCACGCACGGCGCCATTCTCGTCGTACAGGACTTCAGCCGCGGCAAAGCCCGGAAAAATATCGACGCCAGCTGCCTCGGCCTGTTCGCCCATCCATTTCACGACGTCGCCCAGGCGGACGATGTAATTGCCGTGATTCTGAAAACAGGCCGGCAGGAGCCAATTAGGCGTGCTGCGCGCGCCCGTCTGGCTCAGGAACAGGAATCGATCCTCGGTGACAGGCACATTCAGCGGCGCGCCTTTGTCTTTCCAGTCAGGAATCAACTCGGTCAAGGCCTGCGGGTCCATGACCGCGCCAGAGAGGATGTGAGCACCAAGCTCGGCGCCTTTTTCCAATACACACACGCTCAGCTCGTGATTTTTCTGGGTGGCCAGTTGCTTTAAACGCAGCGCAGCAGCCAAGCCAGCCGGCCCGCCACCCACAACGACCACGTCATATTCCATCGACTCGCGTTCGGACATTACTCCAATCCCCTCTAATGGTGCCTTCTGATGTTGCAAGGAAGTATTATCGTCAATTGTATTGCAATGCTGCAGTGCGGAAAATTTTTGCCATTGGGCCGTTTTTTAGGAGTTCTCTGTGAGTCAGGAGCTTTCCGGTTCGCGCACCCTTCAGGTGGGCGATTGCCATCATGTCGATTTGCCCATGCGTTGGGGCGACGCCGACACGCTCAATCATATGAACAACACCGTCTACTTTCGCATGATGGAAGAGGCGCGTATGAAGATGCTTTACGGCAGCGGCATGGTGCTGCCGTCCGATCAGGGCTTTATCCTGGCGCATGCATCCTGTGATTTTGTCCGGTCTTTTACGTACCCGTGCGATGTGCGTGTCACGCACAAAGTGACCCGGATCGGACGCTCCAGCCTGGAAACAGACTTGATCCTGGGCAAGGCCGGCGACGACACGGGGCCCTATGCGCAGGGGCGCACGGTAATGGTCTGGATCGACTATGGCGCCAATCGCTCTGCGCCGTTGCCCGAACAGGTGCTGCGGGCATTGGCTGCGGTATGCGTGCCTGCGGCGCAAGCCTAGGACGCTTCGCGCCCGCCAAGCCGCTACAATCGACGCAAACATCAAAAGCAGTCAATAGTTCGACCGGGCGCGCCACCCCTTGCAGCCGCGCCTATCCAATTTGGAATGTCATTAGGAGTTGGAGAGATGGACAAAGTGTATGCAAGCGCCGCCGAGGCGCTGGCAGGTGTCGTCAAAGACGGCCAGATGATTGCCGTGGGCGGGTTTGGCCTGTGCGGCATTCCCGAGGCGTTGATCGCTGCACTGCGCGATTCGGGTGTGAAAAACCTGACCTGCATCAGCAACAATGCCGGGGTGGACGGGTTTGGCTTGGGCCAGTTGCTCAATACCCGCCAGGTGCGCAAGATGATCGCCTCGTATGTGGGCGAAAACAAGGAATTCGAACGCCAGTACCTGGCAGGCGAACTCGAGCTGGAATTCACGCCGCAGGGCACGCTAGCTGAAAAACTGCGTGCTGGCGGTGCGGGTATTCCGGCGTTTTTCACCCGCACGGGCGTGGGTACGATCGTGGCCGATGGCAAAGAGTTGCGCGAGTTTGACGGCCAGCAATACGTCATGGAACGTTCCTTGGTGCCCGATGTGTCGCTGGTCAAGGCGCATATCGCCGACCGCAGCGGCAATCTGGTGTTCCGCAAGACCGCACGTAACTTCAATCCGAACGTGGCGATGGCGGGCAAGATCACTGTGGTCGAAGTCGAGAAAATCGTCGACACAGGATCGCTCGATCCCGATCAGATCCATCTTCCGGGGATTTACGTGCATCGCATCGTACTGAATGCGAATCCGGAAAAGCGCATCGAACAACGCACCACTCGCCCGGCCTAAGGAGAAGACGACATGGCATGGTCCCGCGATGAAATGGCGGCACGCGCCGCGCGCGAGCTGCAAGACGGCTTTTATGTGAACCTGGGCATTGGTCTGCCCACCCTGGTTGCCAACCACGTGCCTGCGGGCATCGAGGTGTGGCTGCAATCCGAGAACGGTCTGCTGGGCATCGGCCCGTTTCCGACAGACGATCAGGTCGATCCCGATTTGATCAACGCCGGCAAGCAAACGGTCACGACTTTGCCCGGCTCGTCGATTTTTTCTTCGGCCGATTCTTTTGCGATGATCCGCGGCGGCAAGATCAACCTCGCGATCCTGGGCGCGATGCAGGTCTCGGAAAAGGGCGATCTGGCCAACTGGATGATCCCCGGCAAAATGGTCAAGGGCATGGGCGGCGCGATGGATCTGGTTGCCGGCGTCGGCAAGGTCGTGGTCCTGATGGAACACGTGGCCAAGAAAAAAGACGGCACCGAAGACATCAAACTCTTGCCCGAGTGCAATTTGCCTTTGACCGGTGTCGGCGTGGTCAATTTGATCATTACCGATCTGGGCGTGATGGAAGTCACGGACAATGGTTTGAAACTGCTGGAACTGGCTCCTGGCGTGACAGTGGATGAAATCCAGAGCAAGACACAAGCCAAGCTGGATGTCTCCGGCGTCTAAACCACGCTGGTAGCGGCGTTTTAAAACCCTGCTTGGTGAGCGGCCCTCGGCGGTTGGAAAAGATCCAACGCCGAGGGCCGTTTTCACTGAGTCCGCCTATTGGCGCAGTCGTGCCTGGAGATAGCGCTCCACATCAATGGTCTCGTAGCCATTGCGTTCGTTGAACGTTGTTGATTTGTCCCACCACATTCCGTCTCCCAGGGCAAAAGCCGCTCGGTAGCGAACCATCACGTCGTCCGCCATCGTATCGAGATCGGTGCGCAGTTTGTCCAAGGTCCATAGCGTTCTCTCGAACGTCGCCCCGGTCACTCGTTCGACAATATCCGCGAGCTGTCCATACGAAATCGTATCTCCTGCCAGGTAAACCACTTCATTGGCAATCAAGGGTTGCGCCAACAGAATTTCCGTTGTGAGTTTTCCGATGTCTTCAGGCGTGGTGACGGTCACTTTCGTATCCCAGCTGCCCAGACCATGAATCACGTGACGATCGAAATCCACAATGTCGAACGCAGGCTCGAACAGGAAACTGGTGAACATTCCTGTAGAGACAATCACCCAATCCGTTGTGCCTTGGCTGCGTAATAGCTGTCTGACTTCGTATTGTTCGTCGAAAACCGGCTGTCCACTGCCCCGGCCTACAACGTCGTAATCCACACCGAACTGCCATGGAAAATACCGCCGCACTCCTGCCGACAGTACAGCCCTGGTGATTTTGAGCTGGGTTCCCGCTCCTGCAACGAAGCCGGTGCAGTTCACGACGGTTTTATAGCCTCGGAATAGCGAGGACAGCATTTGTTCGTCGGCCGAGAGATCAAAGCCGACGGCTTTCACACTGAGCGCGTCGAGTTCCGCTAGAACGACGGCGTCTTGTGCCGAAGGATTGTTGACGGTTCTTGGAGACACCAGCACCGTAATCGGTGTTTGCGCAGCTTTTGCGCGAGGCGCAAGCGCACGGAGGACTGCCATTCCAAGCTGTCCGGCGCCCAGGACAATCGTGTCCTGCAAGATCATTTTTTCATCATTCATTGGATATCTATTCATTTTTTTGAACTAATTCGTACCTAAGAAATAAGATTCAACGTATTCATTTTTTCATCGTTGCTTATTTTTAAGCAGAAATGGCTGTCAAAAGACGCTTTTTCATGACTTGATAATTTGAATATTTGCAATAATCAGGCTATGTTTCGTCGTTCAATGAATGGGTGCATCGCTGTCTCCCCAGTCCACGCCTTACCCATCTCACCCAGGCATCAGGGAATTTCGAATGGATCGACTACAGGCCATGGAAACTTTCGTTCGCGTGATCGAATCCGGCAGCTTCAAGAAGGCCGCAGAGACGATGCGCGTGCTTCCGTCTACGGTGACGAGGACGATCAAGGAGCTGGAATCGCATCTGAGCATCCGGCTGCTGAACAGAACGACGCGGGCCTTGAGCATTACCGATGCGGGGCTGCGCTACTACGACAGCTGCAAAGCGATCTTGCGTGAAGTGCAAGTCGCAGAAGAGGCAACGGGGCAGGAGGGAGGGGCGCTGCGCGGAAAAATTCGAATCAGCGCTACACCGTCGTTAGCCAAGGGTTTTCTCATTCCGAAACTGCCCCGCTTCGCCGAGCGCTACCCAGACATCGGCCTTGATTTTGATTTGAGCGATGCCACTGTTGACGTCATTCAGCGTGGCGTCGATTGCGCCATCAGGGCAGGGGAATTGCAATCGTCTCGTCTCATCGCCCGCCGCCTTGGCACATTCCACTGGTACGTGTGCGGTTCGCCTGACTATTTCCGGCGATACGGAACGCCTCACAGCATCGAGTCTCTCAGAGACCATTCAGCGATCGGGTACATCCATAGCCGGACAGGCCGGCCCGTAAACTGGGCATTCCGGGATGGAAATGAGATTATCTCCATCCCGATGAGGCAGCATATCAGCGTCAACGACACTGACGCCTACGTCGAAGCCGCTGTAGCTGGCCTGGGGCTGATCCGTGTCGCCAGCTATATGGTCCGTCAGCAGTTGGCTGACGGACGCCTGGAAAGAGTGCTTTCCGATATCGAAGCTCCGTTGGAGCCGATTTCCATCCTATATCCGCATAGCCGCCACCTTTCCCCCACCGTTCGAGCCTTCATTGACTGGTGCATAGATATGATTGGACATAATGCCAGGGATTGGTGAACGGGAGGCAGTTGCCTCGGCAATGTAGCTATGCGTTTTTTCGAGGCTCACGCTCAAGGGATTAGGGAAAGAGCAGCGTTCAGAATGCCGAGACCCATCGTGGAAAATACGGTAGTCCATGACGATCTCGGGTGATGGCTGATATGTTGGAACGGTCGCAATGTTCCACCACTATTTCTCAAAGTGTGTTGGAGTTTGATGGGTTGTCGAAGTATGTTGGATTGGGCGGTTTTTCTGGATAATCCATCCAGCCGCAGCGGATTTATCGATATTGCCTTGCTGTATATGCTGAAACTCCTTTCCATCCGAGCAGGAGTTTTTCCATGGCAGACCATTCCATCAAGGGTAAAGTCGCGTTGATCGCGGGCGGCGCAAAGAACCTGGGCGGCTTGATTGCGCGTGATCTGGCTGAGCAGGGCGCGAAAGCCGTGGCCATTCACTACAACAGCGCAGCGAGCAAAGCCGATGCCGATGCTACGGTGGCCGCGATTCAGGCCGCGGGGGCCAAGGCCGTGGCGATCCAGGCAGATTTGACGACGGCCGGAGCTGTCGAGAAACTTTTCGCCGATGCGATTGCTGCGGTAGG
>Ga0182743_1003401_pt1 | contig 12910 bp, 16 predicted proteins | sample eDN3rd30CKraftOP_FD_128522 | JGI IMG/M metagenome (GOLD analysis project Ga0182743, IMG submission 128522) | Enriched Organic Plus compost microbial communities from Emeryville, California, USA - eDNA 3rd pass 30_C Kraft OP (version 2) (version 2) ... | reverse complement strand
GGCCTTGAGCTTGCCATCGGCGGCATGTGCCGTCAGCAAATAATCGTTGAGGATGCTTCCCCATTCGTTATGGTCTGCTCCAGGTTGCGGTAGTCGTGCCATATAGAACTCTCCAGCATTTACTGCTTATGGTTCTATAGTATGCGAAGCGAGCCTCTGGCGCAAGGAAGCACGCTATTTCGTAGCGATGTACCAGCTAAGTAACGTCTGGGCTTCTTCTGGCGGAGCGCTCAACAAGATTGTCGTCACGCCACCCCCATCATTACGCGCTTCGATCTCAAGGACATGCGGCGCCTCATCAAACGCCCAGAATCCCCTATTTGGGCGTTTCACGTAGATGAAATACGGATTTTCATTTGCACGGAATCGTCCAGCATAGAGCGCACCCGGCGCCCCAGTACCGATGACGCGCCAGATACGATGCGGTGAGACGAATTGCTCATGCCAACGCATCGACACGATACGCTCGCGTGGCAGAACGATCTGTTTCTTGAGCGCCCAGAACCGCTCCGCGCCACGGAAGCGCACGATAAGCTCACCTGGGTCGTCCAAAATAAACTGCATATGTCTATTGTAGCAGCTGACTACTAGCGAGCACCGAGATATGCGCCGCGCAAGAAGATCGCAAGGCGCAGGCCGACCTCGATGAGTACGAGCTCAAGGCCAAATGCCAAGACTGTGCGCACGATGTCGGCAAATTCGACAACCTCATCGCGGCCTGTCAGCACGTTTGCTAGATCATGGCTGAGACTGCTGAGCAGCGCCCAGAAGATAAATCCGAGTACAATTGCGACGACGACCGATGCCGCATCCCTACGCTTGAGAACTTTGACTGTGACCATAGTAGTATCCTCCCGAATATTGGTTATGCTCTATTTATCCGCTTTTTTGTCGAGCTTGTCCAGCTTCAACCCCATCACAACGAAGTAAATCACCGCTGCAACGGCCAAAAATTTGATGAGCTCATTCACGAGCGCACCGATAGCAAACGTCTCCTCGCGGCTACCAACCGTGATGGTGAAGTCGAGTGTATTGAGCCCTTTGTCGCCGATCAACAAACCAACTGCTGGCGTGATCACCGAATCAACGATCTGCTTCACGAGCACTGTGGCCGCAGTACCGATAGCCAAACCGACCGCCAGGCCGACGACGCCCTTCTCGCGTACGAAACTTATAAATCCAGCGAGTAACCGCCCTGGCCCCTTCTCTGCGAACGCCTCAGCATGCGCCTTGGCTACCTCTGCATGGGCTTTTGCCGCTTCGCGGGCTTGCTTTGCCTTTTCGGCAGCTGCCTGCGTCTTGGCCTTGGCGGCAGTAGTCTTCGCCGCTACCTTACTGGTAGATTTTTTCTTGTTGGTTGATTTCTTCTCAGCCATGTTGCTCCTCCTGATACGTATCAGCGTACACATGAGGCGCACCAGTAGTCAACAGATGACACCTTTTCATCGTTTCCGAATCATCAGTACGAATACACATTCGCAAAAGGTGTTGCCGGCGGGGCTGAGGAGCAAAAAACGCTCAAAACTCAGCCCCGCCGCATGGCAGTGACGTCGCTGCTGATAGGTTACACCTACCCGCTTATTGGCCGAGACGTCAATTGGCCGTGATGTACTACTTGTCACCTGCCGCTTCGAGGGCTTCGAGGGCGTCGAGAGCTGCCGTCTCCTCGAAGGTCATTGGTCTGTGCTCGGTCATCGGGCGCGGCAGCTGGGCTGCGAATTCGCGCACGATGTCGTGCCAGATCGTCGCAGGAGTCGGAACGTCGTACAGATTCCCATGGCGGATCCACTTGTCTGAAGGCAGCATGCCCTGGTTGCTGCGCAGCCGCGTCATGAAGTGCTGAGCACGATTGACGACGAAGCTCTCCAAGAAGGAGAGATGCTCCTCTCGGATACGTGCAGCGAGCGGCTCAGGGTCGGCTGTGAGCACGTCGTCGTAGCTGAGCGCGCCCAGAGCAAACACCGTGCAGTCAGTAGGCGCCAAACGCCTGTACCCGCAGTTCGGCACAGGGCGAAGGATCTCTACGTAGGGGTAGATTCCGTACTCCTTGTCGGTGTACAGGTCGGCCTTGAGCAGCGTGTCAGTGCCGCCGTCCCACAGATCGGGCTGCACTTCCTCGGGCGGACCGGCGATGTACATGACCAGTATGTCGTCACGTGCGATCTTGTGCATAGCAGACTCCTCGTCTACCAGTTCCGGGTCTGGACCATCCAGATGCTATCTCCATGAGGAGACCGGATCGCATCGCCCTGCTCTTCGCGCTGGGCAATCCGAACCGATCTCATCGAGAGAGGTATCATCGTAGTACATCATAAGGTACTTTTGCCTCCTGCAGATGCTACATAGGCAAACAGACCGACCAGAGATCGGCATGCATAATTATACTGTATTTATGCTATAAAGTCAATATTCAGACTACTCTGCTACATCTGCTGCGGCGCATGGATACCGAGGATAGCGAGGCCGCTCTGGAGCGTATCGGCATAGCGCTCGACGAGCCAGAGACGCGTCGCTTCGCGCGCATCGCCGATGACGCGGTTGTGTTCGTAGAAACGGTTGAATTCCTGCGAAAGCTCGTAGAGATAGTTTGCCACGTGATGCGGCATCAGCTCGAGTTCGGCGCGGCCGAGTGCATCCTGATACTCACCGAGCTTACCGACGAGCGTGCGCTCCGCAGGCTCAAGCTCCGCTGGCATCTCTCCTGTTCGCGTAGCTTTGCCGAGAATACTGCGGGCACGCGCATGCGCGTATTGCAGGTACGGACCACTATTGCCCTTGATACTGACTGCTGCGTCGACGTCGAAGACGACATCAGAGCCGATGCGTACGCGGAGGAACTCATAGCGCAGTGCACCTGCGAGGATTGCATCATCCGTCGTGACGCCTTCGCGCTGCAGCGCTTCGCGGATCTGGTCGAACAGCCAGGCGATCTCTACCACGTCGCCACTCCGCGAGCTCATCTTGCCCGTGGTGAGCTTCACGGTACCAGTCGAGATATTCACCGTCACACCCGTGAGCTCAGGCATCGCGAGCTCAGCGGCTTTGATCACGCCCTTGAAATAGTCCCGCTGCTCTTCGGCAGTGACGATGTAGCTCTTATTCGGATGGAAATATTCGTTCTTTAGCTGCATCAGGCCGAGATCACGTGCGCCGTACAGGCCGAGACCACGGCTTGTCACAAATGCATTGTCGAAGCTTCCGTACTCACTACCGGGGAAAATCAGCGCGCCATCGCTCTCGTGAAATACCTTCGGGACGTTCTTCTTCACGATCGGCACGCCGCGTGCATCCGCATCGCTCTCGAGGAAACGACGCTCGATCGGCTGATTGCCGAGACGTGCGACGATCTCATCAATCTGCTCAAAGCTCCAAGCTTTGCACGTATCATAGACTGCTGCGTAGACGGGATCTTCGCGTGTAAACGACTGCTTGGCGAGTTCGTCGATCTCAGCTTTGGCGGCTGGATCATCTTTGTATGCACGCGCACCTTCTGCGTACATTTTCGACATGAAGCTGTTGCGCTCCTCTGGCGCAATCTGCTCGAGTTTGCTCGGATCACCCTCGACATAGCGCAGCAGGCTATACATACTCTTGCCCACGTGCGCCCCGACGTCGCCATGATAGCTCACGCGGCAAGTGTGTGCCCCGCTCTCTTCGATCAGGTTAGCGATCGTGTCAGCAACAATCGCGTTGAACGCATGACCGATGTGCATCGCCTTGAATGGATTGGGGTTGTTTGTCTCGATGACAACCGTCTGGCCACTGCGTGATTTTGCCGGAGCGGCGTCGAGCGCTGCAGCAAGTGCCCTATCCGTCAGCCAGATATTGAGAAATCCGGGCCCTGCGATATCGACTTGTTTCACGCTCTCGATCGCTTCGAGCGCACCTGCTAGCTCACCCGCTATCTCACGAGGATTTTTGCCGACTTGCTTGGTTAGCTGGAGCGCGGCATTGCTTGCAAAGTCACCAAACTTCGCATCAGGACGCGTCAGCTCGACCTGCAGATCGATGCCATAAAGTTGTTTCACGGCAGCAGTCAACTGCGCAGCGAGTTCTGTATTCATCGCCCCTAGTATAACAGATTAGCCCTTGATGAGCCGCAGCCCGCGCCAAAATGCCCAGTAGCTGATCATGATGAGCACAAAAAAGCTCATCGTCGTCACTAGTACCTGCCCATGCCGCAGCGGCTGCAAAATAATATCTGAGAGGTCGAACAAAATACCGGAAGGATTGGTGATCATGTCCCATGTGTTCCAGCGCAGGAAGCGCCCGATATAGATCGCAAAACTAGCGAGCAGTGCCACGAGAGCGATCACGCGCCATGCACGCACGCCGCTGATCCGCTCCTGCAGCAGTCGGTGTACGATGTACATACTTACGATACCGAGCAAAAACGCCGTCAGAATCGGCAGCGTAAACATCACCGTGTCATATACCACATCGGCCCGCGGCGCTTCGTTGACGTGGATATAGTCGGTCACCATATAAAATGTGTTCGGCAAGAATCCAAGCCACGCCAAACTAACTCCAATCGCCGGCCACGACGACCATCGTCTTGTTCGGAGCATGCGCGCCAAAAGCAAGGCGAGCAAAAGTGGTATCCACGCCAAGAAAAGATTCCAAAACAGATACACGTGATCCATCGATCGATTGTCGATGGCGCCAAAGATAAACAAACCAAGGCTGGCGAGCGAAAGCCCACCAAAAATACCTAGCAGCGATCGAGAGCGCATGTGCATATGCTTAGTATAGCAGCCTACCCCTGTTGCTCAGCCGCATGTGTGGGGGCGTGAGACTCGATAATGTGGACAATCTCGTCAATATCTTCGGTGATTGTGTAGAGGTCCAAATCTTCAGGTGATATGACGTTGTAGCCATCGAGTAGTACGTGACGGATGAAGCTATCGAGCGGCTTCCAGAAATTGTCACCCATCAGGATGATCGGCGCCTTGGGAATTTTGCCTGTCTGCATCAGCGTGATGATCTCGAACAACTCGTCCATCGTACCGAAACCACCGGGGCAATAGATATAGGCGTGCGAACCGAGTGTCAGGAGTACTTTGCGTGCGAAGAAGTGCTTGAACGTGAAGTGATCGGTCGTATAGGGATTGAGATTCTGCTCCATCGGCAGTTGGATATTGATGCCGATCGAGCCACCGCCCGCGTCATACGCACCGTGGTTGGCAGCCTCCATGATGCCGTTGCCACCGCCAGTCGCCACGGCATACCCTGCTCGTGCGAGATGCGCTGCGACTTCGTAGGCCTTCAGTGCAGCCGGGTGGTCCTGAGGCAAACGCGCGGAACCAAAGATACTGACAGTACGATCGTATTTCTCGAGCACGGCGAAGCCACCCTCAAACTCCTCGCCAACGCGAAGGAGTCGGCCCTGCGCCTCTTCGAGGATGCGCTCACGCACGAGCGTACGCGGCACGACCGGGTGTTTAGGAACGGCTTGGTTCTCGCCGTTGTTTACTACTTCTTCGATTTTGTCTGTTTGTATTTGTGTCATTATTAATCATTATAACATAAGCATATTAAAATAGCAATACACTCAGTGCAATTCTCGTTTGGACCATGGTCACCCCTAAGGCACCCTCCGTCTCCCGTATTTCGCGGCACGGTCCTGAGCTTGGCTTGTGCTTAGCTATAGCACAAACCTCGTGCGGAGGTGACCGCCAAATACGAGAGACTCGGGTGGGAGCTAATCGTTTAGGCTTTTCTTGAACGACTCGATCAGATCGACCGGGGTTGGGTTGAGGCCATTTAGTAGCGCAGTGTAGAGGCTGACAAAATCACCGAGTGCAATCAGCCAGAGGAGCTGCTGGAGTAGCGTATCGCCCGCAGGTACGATGACTTCAGGTACCGGCCGACGGCCACTCAGCAAGCGCTCGCTCACCTCGAAGCGCTTCTGGACGCGCTCGTGCTCGAGCGGTGAGCGTAAATCGATCACTGTATATGGCTTCTCGTCAGGCTGCTCTGTCCAACCGATAAATTCATTGTGGTTGAATTCTGGATACTGATTTACCCAAGCGACATGCTTGGCGTTTTCGTTGAAGCTGATTTTCCATTTGTAAGCCGCTGGATAGGTCTTCGGGCCGCCGTAGACGACGACAGATTTGCCAATGACTTCGAGTGCGAGTTGCTTAGCGCGATTCTGCGCGGTCGCTACATCAGGCAACCACTGCGCGATCTGGTCGCGAAGCCACGGCGCGGTCGCTGTCAGCTCATCGAGCACGCTTCGTTCGAGCACACCAGCCGCGACAAAAAGACTAAGCAGTGCCTTCAGGCTGGCCAAGGCCGCATAGCGCGGCTGACTAATGTCAGGCAGCTGGAAATATGGATAGCCCTTCTCACCCGCGATATCACCAAGCTTGCCACCTGACGCCAAGACTGCGATAGAGGCGCCACGCACTTCGGCTTGCGTGAGTGCTTCGATGGTCTCCTCGGTGTTACCTGAGTAGCTCGATGCGATGAAGAGTGTCTCAGGACCAACGTACTGCGGGACGTCATAGCCGCGCACAATCTCGAATGGCAGCGGTAGACCCGGCCAGACAAGTGCAATCTGAGCGCTGAGCGCTGAACCGCCCATGCCTGCAAGTACGATGTTTTTGTACTCACGGCTCGGGATCTCTACGGCATAGTCTTTTTCGAGCTGCTGCCACTGCTTGGCGTTGACGCCAAGTGCGTCCTGCTGATCGCGCTGATGAATAAGTTTTAGATCGTCGAGCATCCGTCTTTGTCCTCTTTCCAAACTACTTGTGCTTTTGTTATGCTATATCCAGTATACAGACTAATATCTGATTCCACACTGACACCGGGGGGCACATGTTCGGAAGACAACACGATATAACGGCGCGCGACCAGCGGACACAGATCGATGTGCCGCTACCTGATGATGCTATCGCCGCCATCACAAACACCGACGACACACCTGCGGCTGATGATTTCATGAACAGTCCACTGATGCAAGATGATGCATCGCTCGATGATCACCTCGACTCACTTGTCCCCGAGCAGCAGCCTGCTCCTGTCCAGCAGCCGCCGACCTCAGCCCCTGAGATCGCCGCTCCTGAGCAGCGCGATATACCTGTCCAGCAGCCGCCGCGCCGCCTAAGCACTGGTGATCTCCTAGACGTCAAGCGCGCGGCGCTCAGTGAGCTTTCGCCTATCATCGACGTACTCGATGTGAAGCCCGAGGAGAAATTCCGTACGCTCATCGAGCTTATCCAATCGACCGACAATCAAGCACTACTACCCGCAGCGCTCAGCATCGCCAAAACGATCCCCGACAAACAGGTGCGTGCCCAAGCTTTGCTCGCTATCATCAACGAAACAAACTACTTCAGCAAGCAAAACGCCGGCTTCTAGGGACCGGCGTTTTACCTATATTTGATGCCCGCGCAGTCTATGACTGGCGACGAAGCTTGATCTGATAACCTGCTGCTCCGAGAACGGTAGCAACGAGTACGACAATCGCTACATCAGCTGGACCGGTATTCGGCAGGTTGTCAGCATCACCCTGAGCTGCACCACTGTTACTGCCGCCAGACTGATCGGTTGAACCGGTGCCATCCTGTGAACCATTTGAGCCATTTGAGCCGCCGGCGGCACCATCAGTTTGCTCAGAGGTAGAGTCATCGTTGTCGGCCGGTTGTTCGCTGCCCTGCCCATCAGTACCGCTGGATTGTTCATCATCACCCGAGCCATCAGGCAGATACGGAATTTGATCAGAATCACCTTCAGATGTTTCTGAGCCGTTGTTGTCGACGGCAACGTCTTGGTTTGTCACCTGACGATAGACCGTTACAGCCGCCCAGACGATAGCAGCAATGAGAGCGATCAGCACCAGTAATGCTACAACACGACGCAACCAAATACGCCAAGTTGGCTCCTTCTCGTAGAACGGCTCCAGCTCTGCAGGGACTGCTTCTTTCTTTCGACGAAATAGTGGCATAGTGATGAACTCCTTTTATGCAATTTTATCGCATCTCGGGCAAATCGCAAGCATAAGGATATACAAAAACACCCTGTGCACTCTCGGTGGCGCAGGGTGTTTTTTATATTGAGACTCTAAGTCACTTTTCATTGGGGACTGTGGTCAGCATGACCAGCCGGGCACCACGGGCGAGCTCAAAACTCCGCGTAGAGGCACTCCAAAGAAAAAGTGACAAGGAAAGGCTTCTAGTAGCCCATGCCGCCCATGGCAGCTGGGTCCGGTGCAGCCTTTGGCTCAGGCACCTCGACGACAAGCGCGCCCATCGTTGCAGCCGTAGCAGCGATAGAAGCCGCATTTTGGATAGCCTCCTTGGTCGCACGAGCAGGATCGACCACACCACTTGTCTTTAGATCGACGAGCTTCTCTGGTGCATTGACATTGATACCCTGACCTGGCTTACCAGCGCGAACCTTTGGCAGCCACTCATCAGCATTGAGTCCGGCATTACCCAGGATGATGCGGAATGGCTGCTCGAGCGCATTCTTCAGGAGTTGAGCACCTGCTGCAAGTGAGTCATTGCCTTCAACCTTAATGTCGCTCGCGAGGTTAACGAGAGTAACACCACCGCCAGGAACGATACCTTCGCTGAGCGCAGCCTTGACAGCCGCAACAGCGTCATCAACGCGGTATTTCTTCTCTTCGATCTCGGTCTCGGTCGCGCCACCGACCTTGATGACAGCGACTTTACCCGAGAGTGCTGCACTACGCTTCTCAAGCTCGGTGCGATCATAACTACTCTGTGCGAGTGCGACTTGGTTTTCGATCTGCTTCAGACGGGCAGCGACTTCTGTTGCCTGGCCTGCGCCCTCGATGATAGTCGTCTCGTCTTTGGTGACGATGACCTTGCGTGCCGTACCAACAACATCAAGGCTAGCGGTCTCGAACGTGATGCCGCGATCTTCTGAGATGACCTCAGCGCCAGTGAGAATCGCGATGTCCTGGAGGATGTCCTTGCGGCGATCGCCGAAGCTCGGTGCTTTGACAGCGACTGTGTTGAATACACCCTTCAGGCGATTGAGTACAAGCGTAGTGAGCGCTTCACCCTCGACATCCTCAGCGATGAGCACGAGATCCTTCTTGCCGGCCTGCGCGAGCTTCTCGAGCAGTGGGAGGAATTCCTGGATAGAGCTAAGCTTCTTGTCGGTGATGACAATAGCCGGCTTCTCATACGCAGCTTCTTGGCGTGCGGCATCCGTGACGAAGTATGGGCTGCTGTAGCCGCGATCGAAACTGAAGCCTTCGACGACTTCGCTCTCGAGCTCGAGACCGCGACCCTCTTCGACGGTGACAACGCCATCTTTACCGACTTTTTCGATAACATCAGCGATCAGTGCGCCGATCTCGGCATCACCGGCTGAGATTGTGGCGACTTCTGCGACGCGAGCTTTGTTGCCCTCGATTGGCTCAGCCATCTTCTCCAGACGCGCAATCACGTCGTGCGCCGCTGCCTCGAGACCTTTGCGCAGTTGCATTGGGTTGTGGCCTGCCGCGATAAGCTTGTTAGCCTCACTCAGGATGTTGTAGGTAAGCACCGTAACGGTCGTAGTGCCGTCACCGACTGCGTCATTCATCTTGTTTGCAGCCTGCTTGATGAGCTCTGCACCGACTTTGTAACCGAGTGTTTCGTCGTCGACGTCAGCGACTTCGACATTTTTCGCTACCGTTACACCGTCATGTGTCACGCTTGGGCCACCGTAGCTCTTGCCGATTACGACGTTGCGGCCCTTTGGACCCATCGTGGTCTTTACTGCGTCGTAGAGAATCTTTGCGCCAGCCAATACGCGGCGGCGTGCGTCATCATCGTAGAATACTTTTTTAGCCATCTATGCCTCCTATTTGACCGTCGCGAGGACGTTCTCTTCTTTTACGATTACATAGTCTTCGGTGCCGACTTTTACTTCGGTCTGTGTGTAGCCGCCGTAGATAATACGGTCGCCGACTTTGATCTCTTTGACGTCCTTGCCGATCGCAACAACGACTGAGGTCTTGGGCTTCTCTTTGGCGGTGTCAGGGAGATAAAAACCGCTCGCGGTCTTCGCCTCTGCTTCTTCTGCTTTTGCCACGACGTTATCGCCGAGTGGCTGGATAGGTGTACTCATAACTATGCGTCCCTCCTAATTAGTTAAACATCTATGAAAAGCTTGTTTTAGCACTAGCACTACGTGAGTGCTAGGCGTCAGCACTCACTATAGCCGAGTGCCAATTTATGGTCAACATCCTACGTTACAGTTGCTACCTATCCAAAAGCGGCGTATATTCGGTCCGTATCCCTCCCCCAATAGAGATTGAAGGTGATGGCAGTGACAGTTTCAGTACTGGCCGCCGAGAGGCTACTGTACGAAGTGGTGTACAGTCCCTCTGGGAAAGTTCACGTGTCGTACTCGGTGTCAGAACATGCGCTGATCATCGGCAACATCGAATCACCTCGAGGTGCAACCTACGAAAACACCATCGAAGCGCTCCGGTGCTACCGTGACATAACCACCGGGTGGAACCACAGCCTTGAGCACGGACGTCTCGTCATCTGGTTCAAGGCTGAGGTCGAGATCGAGGATGTTCTCGACATCGTCTTCGCCGCCAACGAGTAGGCGACAAGACACCGTGTGGTGCGGGCAGTAGCCAAATGACCAGGTCGAATACACCAATTCCCTCTTCATATACGCTACTGCCCGCATCACACAAATTACTATCATTTTTGCTATAAATAGTTTATAATATACATTGTCTTATCCCATCGAAGAGATAGGAAGTGTCTTACAGCCATGACCAACGAAGGAACACCGTTCGCCGATGCTCACAACTTCTCACACTCAATCATCCGTCCTCAAGGACGCATGACGCTCGTATGCTACCTGCACGAGTTCGAGGATCACATCCGTGAGATCAGGCACGTCATCGAGAGTGACTCTCAGACCAACGAGGTCACGATCGACGGCACACGCCTGATCGTCACGTTCCGCTTCCCATCCGTGGCAGCATGGGTGATCGAAGGTGTGCTCACGCGTATCAACGACATCATCGATCCGAAGGATCGATCGTACATCGCAAGGTCACGCGTTCGTCACCGTCGTGGCCAAGGCGGCCAGCACAACCCAGCACGGCTCGACGCATCGTCCACCGCCCACCTGAGGTAACCGCCGCAAGACACTGTGATGAGGTGCGTGAGCATCGATAGCGGCACTACGCCAACCAAACTATCGATCGCTCCGCACCTCATCACGCCCAACCAAGAATACAGTAGGCCCTTTTTGGGCTATTTTTATTACCATAATATTGCAATTTGTGTAATAAAGTTGTACTATGTAATTTCCCAATCCCCGCCCACGTGGCCCAAGAAGTGAGACTGGAGTTGGTTTAACATGTCCAAGCAGCCCACACAGATCGTGAACGTGCAGAACGTCCGCACGCTCCCGAACGGCATCACCACTGTCGACTACGTCTTCGACGGCAGCCAGAACAAGACCTCCCTCCGGGAGATCCACCGCACGTTCCGACGCAAGTACGTCCACTTCAAGATCAGCAGCGCGCAGCCCAGCGACAACCTCATCGTCGTGACCTTCGCAGCAAGCCTCGACCCCGTCGAGCGCAGCGCCCGCATCAAGAACCTCGAGGAGCACCTCGACAGGACCGTGCGTCACCACAACGTGGCGACCCGGAGACAGTCCACGCGTCAGCCGCGCGGATCCATCCGCACGAACCTGTCGTACGGGCGCCCTTCGGTAGCCGCTCGCTGATCCGTGTGATCTGCTCCATGTAACACCAAAGACTGGTGACGCACGGCGTTCATCTCCTGCATTTCTGTGCAGAAAGCCGTTTTCGTACGTGCCCAAGGCGCCGTATGACGACGATGAGAACGCCGTGCGTCACCTCCACCCATAAGGCTTGCTAGCCGTATCCTCCGAGACCCCTCGAAGTCGATTACGCTAGCAAGCCTTTATTCATTTGTGGCAGTGGTATCCTAGAGAGAGTATGAACACGCAGATAAACACCCACCTCTTAATGTCGGGTGTCGATTATTTCGACGACGGCCAAGCTATCAATCCTTTCATGGACGAGACGATTCCCGTCAATATCGAGCGTGCACGCGCCGAGCACAATGCGGTGCGAGAAGCCTTCGAGTCTGCTGGTATCACCGTTACACAAGTCGCACCTCCCGAGGATTGCCAGGATGGTATCTACACCGCCAACTGGGCACTTGTCCGCGGCAACCACGCAGTGCTCGCAAGCCTACCAAATGCGCGCAAAGGCGAAGAAGATTACGCCGAGCGCATGCTAAAGGCCCTCGGCAAAACTGTGCTGCGAGTTCCCGAGGGGCTACATTTCAGCGGCCAAGGCGATGCACTTGCTTGCGGCGACTATCTCTTCTGTGGGAGCGTATACCGCTCCGATGTCGAGGCGCAGGAATTCGTGGCCGACGCGCTCGGCTATGAGCGCATCCAGCTCCAGACCGTGCCGCTACTTGATGATACTGGCGAACAAGTCATCAACTCATTCTCCGGCTGGCCGGATAGCTTCTACTACGATATCGATCTCGCGCTTTCTGTCATCCGCCCACCGCGCGGCGATCAAAAAGGCCTTATCGCCTACTGCCCAGAGGCGTTCGTCCCTGAGAGTCAGCAAATACTCGAAGCTTTCGACGGCGTCGACAAGATCACTGTCTCTCGAGAGGAAGCCGTCAATGCATTTGCCTGCAACCTCGTCAGCACCGGCGATCACGTCATCATGAACGACAACGCACCCGAGCTCAAGGCCGCGCTCATGCAGCATGGCCTCTCTGTCACAACGCTTCACAACCCCGAAATAGGCAAAGGCGGCGGCTCAATCCGCTGCGTCAGCCTCGCCCTCTAAAGAAAAGCTAGTGCTCAGTTGTATGACGAGCAGCTCGGTACTCATCGAGGGTCATGTCATTGAGGC
>Ga0182743_1003398_pt1 | contig 12912 bp, 14 predicted proteins | sample eDN3rd30CKraftOP_FD_128522 | JGI IMG/M metagenome (GOLD analysis project Ga0182743, IMG submission 128522) | Enriched Organic Plus compost microbial communities from Emeryville, California, USA - eDNA 3rd pass 30_C Kraft OP (version 2) (version 2) ... | reverse complement strand
TGATGATCCCGCCGATGCCGCCGCCGCCTGCGCCTTTCCCGAAAGCCTACTGGCCGATCCGATCCTGCGGAGCGAGGAAATCGGCGGGCTGGCCAGCCGCGTTTCCGTGCATCCCGCCGTGCGCACCGCCTTGCTGGCGCGGCAGCGGGCCTTCGCCGCGCAGCCGGGCGGCGCGGTGCTCGACGGGCGCGATATCGGCACGGTGATCGCACCCCATGCCGACGTGAAGCTCTACGTCACCGCCTCCGTCACCGCGCGTGCGCAGCGGCGCTATCGCGAGATGCAGGAGCGCGGCATCACCACGACGCTGGCCGCGATCGAGGACGATCTGATCGCCCGCGACATGCGCGACAGCACCCGCGCGGAAGCACCGCTGAAACCGGCCGATGACGCGGTGCTGCTCGATACTTCCGCTCTCGACCGGGATGCCGCCGTGGCCGCCGCTATCGCCATCGTCGACCGCCGCCGCAAAAAGCATCCGCCAACCGCGTAATTTTGTGTCGTGGCAGCGCCAGAAATCGACGCACCATTGGCGCATAATCTCTTAAAAACGCCGCTGTTTTAGCATTCTGGCGCGTAATCGCCACTTCTCGGCCTGATCTGCGGGGCAGCCCATTCCGTGCCGGAAAAGTCCGGATAAATTCATAGCGCGTGCCAGAGGGCCGACGCTTCGGCGGCGGCGCTCAATCCCGGCACGGCCATGAATGAGGACTGCCATGAAAATACGAACCATGATTCTTGCTGCCACCGGCAGCATTGTCCTGGCCGGTTGCGCAAGCAACGACCCGCCGCCTCCGCCGCCAGGCGCGGTCCCGGGTTCCGTTGCCGCCGACCGCGACGGCGATGGCATCATTGATGGATACTACACGTCCGACGGGGTCTATCATCCGAACTACGTGCCGCCTCCGCCGCCCCCGCCGCCGCCCAGCCGCACCGGGGAACGTGGCTGATCGGAGGATAGGCACACGATGACATTCCGCCGGTATGTGTTCTGGTTCGCCCCGCTTGCATGTGTCCTGTCCGGTCTTGCCCCGCCTCTCACCGCCCCGGCCCACGCCGCGACGGCGAGGGCAGCCGCATCGGGCAAGCAACAGGCGCTGGCCGAAGCGATCCGCAACGAAGCCGGCGGAAAAATCGGCCGCGCCTATGCCGAACGCGGCTATGCCCCGCTGTGGATCGCCGATGGCCGCATCGGCAAGGATGCGCAGGTGCTGCTGCGCTATATCGACGATGCGCGGGCCGATGGGCAGAAACCTTCGCGCTATAAGCCCGGCGATCTGCGCGAAGCCATCGCCGCGGCGAAAGGCGGCGATGCGCAAGCGCTGGCGCGGGCCGATGTCGCACTGACCAGGGCTTTCGTCCGCTACAGCCAGGATCTGCGCAAGGTCCGCAATGTCGGTATGGATTATGCCAACAAGCGGCTGAAGCCCGCCAAGCTGGCGGATGACGCGGTGCTGCGCGTGGCGACACGGCGCAATTTCAGCCGCTATCTCGCCAATATGGGCTGGATGAGCCCGCATTACGTGCGCATCCGCGACATGCTCGCCGATGCGCTCGAACGCGGCGGCAGCGAACGGACCATCGCTCTGCTGCGGCGCAATCTCGAACGGGCGCGGGTGCTGCCTTCGGCCGATGTGCGCCATATCGTGGTGGACGCCTCGTCCGCCCAGCTCTGGTACTATCAGGATGGCGAACGGGTGGGGACGATGAAAGTCGTCGTCGGCACCAACGAGACGCAGACCCCGCTGCTGGCGGGCTATCTCAATTACGCCATTCTCAATCCCTACTGGAACGTGCCCGACTATCTGGTGCGCGACAACATCGCCAGGAAAGTCCTGTCGGGCCGTTCGCTGGATTCGATGAACATGCAGGCGCTTTCGGACTGGAGCGCCAATCCGCGCGTGATCGATCCGGCCACGATCGATTGGCAGGCGGTGGCTTCCGGCCGCCGGGACCTGCGGGTGCGCGAATTGCCGGGCCCGGCCAATTCGATGGGCAAAGTCAAATATATCTTCCCCAACGATCACGGCATCTACCTGCACGACACGCCCAACCGCGCGCTGTTCGGCAAGCCGGACCGGCATTTCAGCAACGGCTGCATCCGGCTGGAACGGGCGGGCGAACTGGGCGAATGGATGCTGGGCAGGAAAGCCACCGCGCGGGGCAAAGCCCCGGAACAGGCCGTGCCGATCCCGGCCCCGGTGCCGGTCTATCTGACCTATCTGACCCCGAGCGCCGCCAAATCGGGCGTCACGTTCCGCGCGGATGTCTACGGGCTCGACAAGGATGGCGGCTGACCGGCGCTGACGATCAGGCGACGCCGATCAACCGCAGCATCCCGAACGCCATCGCGCCGAGCAGGAGCAGCGACACCGTCACCACACAGACCACGCGCGGGCCCGCCGCCGAAACGCTGCGCAGGTCCACCCCCAGCCCCAGCCCGGCCATCGCCAGAACCGTCAGCCCGCCGCTGATGCGATGGGCCGAGGCCACGGCGGATTCCGGCAGCAGGCCCAGCGAATGGGCCGTGGCTAGCGCCAGGAAAGCGAGAATGAACGGCGGCACCAGATGGAGCAGCGATGCGCGGCGGGCGCCTGCGCCCTCTGCCCGCGTTCCGGCCACTTTGCGCGCCATGACGAGCGAGAGGATCGCCACCACCGGCCCCAGCATCAGCACCCGCACAAGCTTGACCAGCGTGCCGATCTGCACTGCCGCGCCGCCCATCGGGCCCGCCGCCGCCAGCACTTGCGGCACGGCATAGACGGTCAGCCCCGCCAGAATGCCGCCCGCCGCCGGGGTCAGCTCCATCATCGCCGCGATGAACGGCAGAGCAATCACCACCGCGATCCCCAGCACCGCCGTGAACGCGATCGCCGTCGCCACATCATCGCTTTCCGCCTCGATCACCGGGGCGACCGCGGCAATCGCCGAATTGCCGCAGATCGCGTTGCCGCAGGCCACCAGCAGCGCCATTTTCGCGGGCAGGCCCAGCACTTTGCCCAAAGCGAAACTGGCGAGGATGGCCCCGGCGACAGTCGCCACGATGGCCAGCATCAGCCCCGCCCCCGCATCCCGGATCGCTCCGAAACTGATCGTCGCCCCCATTGCCACCACCGCCAGTTCGAGCATCGTCCGCGACGCGCACCGGATGCCCGGCTCCAGCCCGCTCCACGGCGTCCACACCGTGCGGACAAGCGCACCCAGCACGATGGCGATCACCAGTGCTTCCAGCCACGGCTTGCCGGTGGCGAGCACTTCCAACCGTTCCAGCAGCAGCGCCGCCCCGGCGACGAGGCCGCACAGCACCAAGCCGGGAAGCGTTTCGCGGAGGGCGTGAAAGCGTGTCATGCCCGCCATCTGCGCTGCGACACGTAATAAATCCAATCGATTGATTTTGTATATTCGATAGTTCATTCCTATCGAATGACACTCGATCAACTGCGCGCTTTCGCCATGGTCGCGGAAACGCTGAATATGACCCGCGCCGCCGAACGGCTGCATCTGGCGCAACCATCGGTCAGCGCCGCCATCGCCGCGCTGGAACAGCGCCATGCCACTCGTCTGTTCGACCGGGTTGGCCGCCGCCTGGAACTGACCGAGGCGGGCCGCCTGTTCCTGCCCGAAGCGCAGGCGGTGCTGGCCCGCGCCGCCGCCGCCGGCCGGCTGCTCGATGATCTTTCCGGCCTGATGCGTGGCAATGTGCGGATCGCCGCCAGCCAGACCGTGGCGACCTACTGGCTGCCCCGCCGCATGGCGCGCTTCGCCACGCAGACCCCGCAGATCGAACTCACGCTCGCGGTCGGCAATTCCGCGCAAACGGCCGCGCGGGTGATGAACGGCGAAGCCGATATCGGCTTCGTCGAAGCCCCGGTGGCCGACGATCTGCTGGCGTCCACCCGCATCGGCGGGGACCGTATCGCGCTTTATGCCGCCGCCGATCACCCGCTGGCCCGCCATGCGCCGACGGTGGAAGACCTGAAAGCGGCGCGCTGGGTGCTGCGCGAACCGGGCTCCGGCACACGCGATCACGCCATGGCCGGGCTGGCGCTGTCGGGCATTGCCGCCGCCGATATGCGCATCTGCCTCGAACTGCCCTCGAACGGCGCGGCGCTCGCGGCGGCCGAAGCGGGCGACATGATCACGGCGGTGTCCGATCTCGCCGCCGCGCCCCATCTGCGGGCGGGCACGATCCGCAAGCTCGACTGGCCGCTGCCGGAACGCGATTTCACCATGCTCGTCCACCGGGCCCGCATCGCCGCGAAAGCCACCGCCGCATTCATCGACGCCCTGTGAAACGGGAAATGATAAAACGGGAAACTGGGAAACCGGAAAACGAAAGCGGCGTTTCCCCTGTGGGCAGAAGGCCCGTAAACAGGAGGATCGGATTATGATGGGCGACACGGCATTCGAGCCTGCGGGCCGCGCGGGCAAATCTGCCTGGGGCTGGGTTCTGGCCTATGGCATCCTTGTCATTCTCATCGGGCTGCTGGCATTGTTCAATCCGCTCGCCACCGGCCTGGCGACGGGCATCATGTTCGGGGCGCTGCTGCTGATCTACGGCGTTTTCGCCGTCATCTCGGGCTTTTCCTCGATGGCCGGGCGCGGCCGCTGGATCGAAATCCTGCTGGGCCTTCTGGCGATTGCCGGTGGGATCGCGGTGCTGCTGGCCCCTTATGCCGGGGCGTGGTCACTGGTCTGGGCATTGGGGTTCTGGCTTATCGTGTCCGGCGTGTTCCAGGTGATCGCCGCGCTGCAAAGCAGTATCGACAAGGGCTGGCGCCTGTTCCTGGGCATTCTCGATATCGTGCTCGGCGGGATTCTGGTCTTTGCCGATCCGGCTTCCAGCCTGCTCTATCTCGCGGTGATCGTCGGCATCAGCTTCATCTTTCGCGGCGTGTTCCTCGTCTCGCTGGCCTTTGTCCTGCGCAAGCTGACCCGCGCCTGATACGACGCGCCGCCACGCTTCGTTCCGCCGCGCCCACGGGCTTGCCCACGCGGCGGAACGGCGCATTTTCCTTGCTATCCGGCGTGCCTTCCCATAAGCGCGGCCGGTCCTGAAGCTCTGTGGGAAATCCCCGTGGAGACGAGGGACGCCGCGGCGGGCATCCGGCCTCCGTTGGCAGTTCGGCCCTTTGGCCCGCCAAGGCATGGTGCCACGGCGGAGAAAAGACCGGCGGAAACAACCGCCTGGCCGGAAATCGTTAGTCAGGAACCTGATACATGGCCTCTACGGCAAACCCTACTCGCGACGATTTCGCGAAACTCCTCGATGAACAGCTCGGCGGCGCCGACGATGGCGGCTTCGAAGGCCGCGTCGTCAAGGGCACCATCACTGCCATCGAAAACGGCAACGTCATCATCGACGTCGGCCTCAAGAGCGAAGGCCGCGTGGCCCTGCGCGAATTCTCCCATGGCGACCAGCCCCACGGCCTGAACGTCGGTGACGAAGTCGAAGTCTTCGTCGATCGCGTCGAAAACGCCGATGGCGAAGCCATGCTCAGCCGCGACCGCGCCCGCCGCGAAGCCGCTTGGGACAAGCTCGAAAACGAATTCGGCGAAGGCAAGCGCGTCGAAGGCCGCATCTTCGGCCGCGTCAAGGGCGGCTTCACGGTCGATCTCGATGGCGCCGTGGCGTTCCTCCCCGGCTCGCAGGTCGATATCCGCCCGGTCCGCGATGTCGGCCCGCTGATGGACATGCCGCAGCCGTTCCAGATCCTCAAGATGGATCGCCGCCGTGGCAATATCGTCGTTTCGCGCCGCGCGGTTCTGGAAGAAACCCGCGCCGAACAGCGCAGCGAACTGATCGACAAGCTGAGCGAAGGCCAGGTGATCGACGGCGTCGTGAAGAACATCACCGATTACGGTGCGTTCGTTGATCTCGGCGGCATCGACGGCCTGCTCCATGTCACCGACATGAGCTACAAGCGCGTCAACCACCCGAGCGAAGTCGTCAACATCGGCGACACCGTTTCGGTTCAGATCATCCGCATCAATCAGGATACGCAGCGCATCAGCCTCGGCATGAAGCAGCTCGAAAGCGATCCGTGGGATGGCGTGGCGGCGAAGTATCCGGTCGGCGCGAAGCTGTCGGGCACTGTCACCAACATCACCGAATACGGCGCGTTCGTCGAACTGGAACCGGGCATCGAAGGCCTCGTCCACGTTTCGGAAATGTCCTGGACCAAGAAGAACGTCCACCCCGGCAAGATCGTCTCGACCTCGCAGGAAGTCGATGTGATGGTGCTCGAAGTGGATTCGGACAAGCGCCGCATCAGCCTCGGCCTCAAGCAGGCCCAGCAGAACCCCTGGGAAGCCTTCGCCGAGAAGCACCCGGTCGGTTCGACCGTCGCCGGCGAAGTCAAGAACGCCACCGAATTCGGCCTGTTCATCGGCCTCGATGGCGACGTGGACGGCATGGTTCACATGTCGGACATCGCCTGGGGCATCTCGGGCGAAGACGCGCTGGCTCTGCACCGCAAGGGTGAAGAAGTGCAGGCGATCGTTCTCGATGTCGACGTCGAAAAGGAACGCATCAGCCTGGGCATGAAGCAGCTCGAAAAGGGCGCTCCGGCCGCCGGCGGTTCGACCGGCTCGCTGCGCCGCGGCGAAGTCGTCACCGTCACCGTGCTCGAAGTCCGCGATGGCGGCCTCGAAGTGCAGGCTGGCGACGATGGCGCGACCGGCTTCATCAAGCGTTCGGATCTCGGCCGTGACCGCGACGAACAGCGCCCCGACCGTTTCCAGGCCGGCCAGAAGGTCGATGCCATGGTCATCGGTTTCGACCGTTCGAAGAAGCCGAACTTCTCGATCAAGGCCCGTCAGCTGGCCGAAGAAAAAGAAGCCGTGGAACAGTACGGTTCGTCGGATTCGGGCGCATCGCTCGGCGACATCCTCGGCGAAGCGCTCAAGCAGAAGCAGTAAGCTTCTCGCTCAAGCCTTCACCGGCAAGACAGGGGCCCGCCCGCTCATTCGAGCAGGCGGGCCTTTCTGTTTTTGTGGCCGGGATGCGGCTGCGGCGTGTGTCCTTCGACAGGCTCAGGACGGGCAGGGTGAGGATTGTGCGGATGGGATTGTGCGGACAGGAGTTGCCTCGATCACTACACCATCCGCTCGTCCTGAGCCTGTCGAAGGACGCGCACAAACCGAAGATCAAGGGCGAGGAGCCGCTTCCCGTGGCTTCGCACAGGCACCCTCGCCCGATGGATCGCACAGGCTATAGTCGGACGATGATTCGTCCCGATCTCCTGCTCGTCGCGCCCATGCCGCATGCCATTGTCGAAACGCTGGCCGGGCATTTCACCATCCACGATCTGTGGAACGCCGCCGACAAGGATGCGCTGCTGGCCGAAATCGGCCCGGCCATTCGCGGCATCGCCAGCAATCCGGTCGCCCCGCCGCTCGACGCCGCGCTGTTCGACCGTCTGCCCCGGCTCGAAATCGTGTCCAACTACGCCGTGGGATACGACAACATCGCCATGGCCGAAGCCGCCCGGAGAGGGATCGTCGTCACCAACACGCCGGGCGTGCTCGATGCCGAAGTGGCCGATTTCACGCTGGGGCTGACTCTGGCCACCATTCGCGAAATTCCGCAGGCGGACCGCTTCGTGCGTCGGGGCCAATGGCGTGGGGGCGCCTATCCGCTGTCCTCCAGCCTGCAAGGCCGCCGCGCGGGCATTCTCGGCCTCGGCAATATCGGCAAGGCCGTCACCCGCAGGCTCGAAGCCTGCGATGTGCCGGTCGCCTACAGCGGCCGCCACCGGCAGGATGGCGTGCCCTATCCCTACTATCCCGATGCCGTCTCGCTTGCCGAAGCTTGCGATCTGCTGATCGTGATCGTTCCGGGCGGCGATGGCACGCGCCATCTGGTCAACGACGCGGTGCTCGCCGCACTCGGCCCGAAAGGGGTGCTGATCAATGTGGCGCGCGGCAGCGTGGTGGACGAGGCGGCGCTGATCGCCGCGCTACAGAACGGCACGATCCAGGCCGCCGGGCTCGATGTCTTCGCGCACGAACCGCATGTCCCCGAAGCGCTGATCGCGCTGGAAAACACCGTCCTGCTGCCGCACATCGGCTCCGGCTCCCGCGAAACCCGCGCCGCCATGGGGCAATTGATGATCGACAATCTGGTGAACTGGTTCACCGAAGGCAAAGCGCTGACGCCGGTGGGCTAGGCTCCACGAAACGGCTCAACCAACAGCTCAACGTGCCATCAATCTTACCCTCCATCCGCTCAGCCTGAGCCTGTCGAAGGCTGCACGCCGAAAGTATGGCCAGGGAGATGGCTGCCGTTGCGCGCGGCCTTCGACAAGCTCAGGCCGAACGGAAATTGTGCCGGGCAATTTGGCTACAATCCCCCGACAAGCTCACCTCCCCCAAAACAAAAAGCCCCCCGCGAGGCGGAGGGCTTTCAATCGAACCGTTGCGGACAATCAGATGGCGGCGATCGCTTCGTCCACAAGCTTCTTGTCGGCGCCGGCGCCATGCTGTTCGGCGATCAGCCCGCGGGCAGCGCTGCTGGCCACGGTGGCGGCCTTCGCCCGCAGTTCGTCGACCGCACCGCGTTCGGCGGCGGCAATCTTGTCTTCCGCCATGCGCTGGCGGCGCTGGATCATGGCGTCGGTGTCGCTGGCGGCCTTGGCGATAATGCCTTCCGCTTCGCTGCGCGCATGGTCGATCATGGCCGCCGCGTCCTTTTCGGCATTGGCGATCTTGTTCGAATATTCGTTGCGCAGCGCTTCGGCTTCGGCGCGAAGCTGCTTGGCTTCGTCAAGCTGATGCTTGATTTCGGCGATCTTGGCATCGAGCCCGCCGGTGATAACACCGGGAACTTTCTTCCAGATCAGGACAAGAATGAACACCAGCATGGCCAACCCAGCCACGGCCGATGTTCCGAATCCGAGCACTTCCGGCCCGTGATGGGCGCCTTCACCACCAGCAGGATGTTTGACCGTCGCAGTGGTGTGCGCACTGTGATCGGCAGCGTTCACAGCGTCCACGGCATGTTCAGCGGCAGGATTAGCCATTGCTCAGCACTTTCTTGACGGCGGAGGAAGCCGACGCGGCGGGCACATTCACCCCGGCCAGCTTTTCAACGATGGACTGGGCCGCTTCGCTGGCCACGACTTCCAGTTCGGCAAGCGCGGCGGTCCGGGCTTCGGCGATTTTCGCTTCGGCTTCATCCAGCTTCTTGTCGATCTGCACCTGAGCGGCCGAAAGCTTCTGTTCCGAAGCGGTGGCCGCTTCGGCTTTCGCCTTGGCGACAAGCGCCTGGGCCTGGGCGCGATTTTCATTCTCGCGCTTGCGCCATGCCGCTTCTTCGGCGTCGGCGTGATTGCGGGCTGCTTCGGCAGCGGCAAGGTCGGCGCTGATCTGCTGGTCGCGCAGTTCAACGGTGCCCATCACCTTGGGCACCATGCCCTTGCCGACAACGAAAAAGACGAACCCGAAAATCACCAGCAGCCAGAATATCTGGCTGGAATAGGTTTCGGCGAGCTGGGCTATCTGAGGCATCGGTTGGTCCCGAGGTCTTGCGCAACAAAAATGGATCCCCGGCCGGAACGCGAGGCCCGGCCGGAGCAGTTGTCAGGATTTCGTCAGGCGACGAAGATCAGGATCATCGCGACGACGAACGACAGCAGACCCAGAAGTTCCGCAGCGGCGAAGCCGATGAACAGGCGGCCCTGCTGACCGTCAGCGGCGCCGGGGTTGCGCAGAGCGCTTTCAAGGAACGAGCCGAACACGTTACCCACACCGATGGCGGCCATACCGGCGCCAATCGCAGCGAGACCCGCACCAACCAGCTTGGCTGCTTCTTGGTCCATTTGAAAAACTCCTTTTTCCCTAAATCCCTGGAAACACGGTTTCCGTAAGATGATCAAACTCAGTGAAGATGTTCAGCGTCGTTGATGTAGAGCGAGCTGAGCAACGCGAAAACGTAGGCCTGGATACCGGCAACCAGCACTTCCAGCGCACAGATCGCCAGCATCAGCACGAAGCTGAGGATGGAGACGACCGGGCCAATGGCCATGCCGGAATTGATCCCGCCAATGACGAAGCTGGAAAGCACTTCGAGCAGCACGTGACCGGCCATCATCGCCACGAAAAGACGCAGGCCGAGGCTGAACGGACGCACAAGGAAGCTGACCAGTTCGATGCAGAAGATCAGCGGCACCATCACCAGCGGGGTGCCGTGCGGAATGAACAGCGAGAAGAAATGCAGCTTGTGCTTCCAGAAGCCGACGAGCAGCACGATCAGGAACGAAATGATCGCGAGAACGCCGGTCACCGTGAAGTGGCTGGTGGCGGTAAAGGGATGAATCCCGACAATCGTCAGCGGCAGCGGCACCAGGCCGAGCACGTTCGAGAACAGGATGAACATGAACAGCGAGAAGATGTACGGAACGTACTTCTTGCCTTCCTTGCCGACATTGGCTTCGAGCAGATCGTCGATGAAGCCGGTGAAGCTTTCCACCGCCATCTGCCACCGGCCGGGAACCAGCTGCCGCTTCATGCCGCCCGCCACGAAAACCCACAGCGCCACGGCGGCAATCGCCATCCACAGCGCGGAATTCGTGAAAGCGATATTGTAACCGGCAATTTCCCAGTTCGCGGAGCCGAACAGCGGCTCAATCGCGAACTGATGCATCGGGTCGACTTTGGCCTGCTCGGCTGCCACTTGCGTTTAATCCCTGCGCCACTTGAACAGACAGCGCCCCTCAAACCCCCGTATCGGGATCAGTCGGAGCGCCGGTTCGAAATCCGGATGATATTCCTGAAGGCAACGATGATCCCAAGAAACATCATCACCAACAGACCCCAGGGCGCAGTCCCCACGAACCGGTCGATAACCCAACCGATCAAGGCGCCGCCACCGATCCCCCCCAGCAATTCCGCCAGAACACGGCTGCCGAGACGATAATTCGCATCAGCGCCCTGCACCTGCGGCCGATTGCGTTGATCTTCCCGTTCACGCGCGGCCTGAAGCCGTTCGTGCAACGCGTCGATCCGCGCATCTTCACCGATGGGTTTCCGGCCGGACTCTTCCTCGCTCATGCCATGCTCCATAACATTGCAGCTTGGCACAGGCAAAGACCTGCCCGCCGAAGGCGCCGCCCCCTTAGGCAACGCGATTACCCGAGTCAACCGCGACAGGCGGCAAATCGGGACCCGGGCAAAAGAAAAAGCCGCCCCGGCAAGCGTTGCCGGAGCGGCTTCGAATCGTGCTTTTCCCCGGCGGCCCTAGGGGCAGCGCGAATCCCGCGTGGGCGCGGCGGCGGTGCGAGTTTTCCACGAACCATCGGGCGCCTGATATTTTTCGCCCGCTTCGGTGCGCAGGATATTGCGGCAGCCCGCGACGAACGCGACCTGATCCACTGTCACCGACTGGGTGCGGGCCTCCGCCGTGTAGGCGGCGCGGCGCTTGATATTGAGATCGTCCACCAATGAGGACACCGCCGCCCCGCCGCCCAGCGCGGCGAGATAGCCATCGGCCTTTTCCCCGACCTGCCCCGCGGCGCGCGCGGCGGCATAAGCGGGATCGCGCTGCGCCATGGCCGGGCCCGGAACAAGCATGGCGGCGGCCAGCGCGGCCAATCCGAAAGTGCGAGCAATGGTATAGGCAGACATCAGAAAATCCCTGCGTTCTGGTCGATCATATCCTGAACACCCTTGTCCAGCTTATAAACGACTTCCTGTTTGATGTTGATATTGAGTTCGATCACGATCGGCTTGTCCGGTGCGGAAACCGAAACGCAGCCCGCCATCGCCATCGCGCCCCCGATCAACAATGCCACGGCACCCATCGTGCCACCCAACGACCTGTGCATCGCCTGCTGCCTCCCCTGCCTGGCACGGCATGTTGCAGCCGGTTTGCGTTCGGTCAATTCCACGCTTGTCATCTCATTGCCTCACTGACTGGCCGCTGAACGATGCGGGCGCGCCTTTCGGGCCGACTTTCGGACCGACCAGGCCCAGCTTGGCCGGATCGGGCACCAGCGTCGGATCGTAAAGCGACTTGAAGGACCCGAAGAGGCTGAAGAACGGCGCCCTGATATTGACGTTGAAGCGGATCGGCAATTTGGCCACCTGCTTGGTGAGGAAGTTCTTCGAAGTCCCTTCCCCTTGGCTCAGCCCGTCGAAGCTGACCCGCGTCACGATTTCGCCCGTCAGCGATCCGTTCATGTCGATCCGCATCGAACCGTAATCGACCGAGCGCAGCGCCGAAAATGCGAAATTCCCCATGGGAGACAAGTCCTTATAGGTCAATTCTCCCAAATAGGCGACATTGCCGCCCGGCGCGCGCGAAGCGAGATAGCCGCCTTCGATCCGCCCGCCATCGTCGTCGAACACCAGCGGCAGCGTGCCGTCGAAACGGCCCGTGGCCATGATATTGCCGAGTTCGAGCCGCTGCACGAACACCGCCGCATCCAGCCCATCCACATTCAGGACATAATGGCGCGTTTCCGCCTCGCCCAGCCGCATCCGGGTCGGTTCCAGCGTCAGCGTGCCATCCATGAACGGCCACTTGGCACCATTGATATCAAGCACATAATTGGGTTTCATCTCAAAGTTGAACACCCCGTCGCGCACTTCGATACCGGGATTGATCGCCGCCAGTTTGATCTGCTGCCGGGGCGCGGTCCGCAGGCCGAGGAGATCGGTGAAGACGATCGTTCCCGAAGCGCCCTGCACCGGCCCGAACGCGGCCGCGAAATCGAGCCCGGAGGACGAGAAGCGCCCGCTGCTGGTCACGCCCGATTCGTTCCAATCGATAACGCCCGTCCCCGTCACCACGCCTTTGGTATTGGCGATGACCCCGCGCGCGAGATCGGTGAGCATGGTGGGTTGCAGCTTGTCGTCGAACAGCAGGCCGCCCACCGCGAGATCGGCATGGCCCGCAGCCGTGCCGAGATC
>Ga0182743_1003396_pt1 | contig 12919 bp, 13 predicted proteins | sample eDN3rd30CKraftOP_FD_128522 | JGI IMG/M metagenome (GOLD analysis project Ga0182743, IMG submission 128522) | Enriched Organic Plus compost microbial communities from Emeryville, California, USA - eDNA 3rd pass 30_C Kraft OP (version 2) (version 2) ... | reverse complement strand
GGCGGGTGTCGACCTGCTCTGCGCCGCGATGGGATCGCCCTGGGAGGTTTCCAGCGCGGCGCATGTGCCGGCCGCACTTTCCGCCAACCTGCCGGTGGACCTCGGTGCGGGAGGACGCGCACTGACCCTGATGCGGCTGGAGGGAGTCGGTCCTTCGGTCGATTACCGCGCCGAGAAGCTGCGCGCCCTGGCCGGCGATCTCGAAGCGGTGCTGGTCGCCGATACCGAATCCCGTGCGCTCTGGCGGCATCTGCGCGACGCCTCCTTCTTCGCCGGCGGGCAGGGAGCGCTGTGGCGGCTCAGCCTGCCGCCGCTGGGCGGACCGCGCGTAGTCAACAACCTCAAGGCAGCGGGCAGCTTCCGCCATTTCTACGACTGGTCGGGCGGCCTCCTCTGGCTGGCGTCGGAACCCGGCAGCGAAGAGGCGCTGGCGGCGCTGATGCGCGGCACGGTGGAGCGGGAAGGGGGCTATGCAACGCTCGTGCGCCGCGGCACCACGAGCGCCGACGTGCCGGCCTTCCACCCGCAGGCGCCCGCGCTTGCCGCGCTGGCGCGCAATCTGCGGCAGAACTTCGATCCAAAAAACATCCTCAATCCGGGGCGGATGGGCTGACATGCGCACGCAGTTTACTCTCGACCAGCTTGCGCAGCCGCAGATCGCCGAGGCCAATTCCATCCTGCGCAAATGCGTGCATTGCGGCTTCTGCACGGCGACCTGTCCGACCTATGTCGAACTCGGCAACGAGCTCGACAGCCCGCGCGGGCGCATCTACCTCATCAAGGACATGCTGGAGGCGGGGCGGCCCGCCGATGAGGAAACGGTCCTCCACATCGACCGCTGCCTCTCCTGCCTGTCCTGCTGGACCACCTGCCCCTCGGGCGTCGATTACGGCCATCTGGTCGACACCGCCCGCCAGCACATCGAAAAGACCTATCGGCGCCCGCTCCACGACCGCCTGATGCGCAACATGCTGGCCTGGGTGCTGCCTTATCCGGGGCGCTTCCGCCTGGCGCTCACGGGCGCCCGGCTGGCGCGGCCTTTCGCCGGTCTGTTGGCGCCTCTCGGCGGGCCGTTCGCGCGCCTTGCCGCCATGCTGCGGCTGGCTCCCACCGGGCGGCCGAAGAGCGGGCCTTCGCCCAGGCCCGTTCCCGTGGCCCAGCGCCGCGGCCGCGTGGTGATCCTCAGGGGCTGCGCGCAATCGGTGCTCGATCCGGGCATCAACGCCGCTGCGGAGCGGCTTCTCGCGCGCAATGGCGTCGAGGTCGTCGCCGCGCCGGGCGAGGGCTGCTGTGGAGCCCTGCCGCTGCATATGGGCCGCGACCACGAGGCGCGGGCGCTCGCTCGCGCCACGATCGATGCCTGGATGGAACTGGTGGACGATGGCCTCGACGCGGTGCTCGTCACGGCGTCCGGCTGCGGCACCACGATCAAGGACTACGGCCACCTCTTCGCCGAGGATCCGGCCTATGCCGAGAAGGCGAAGACGATCTCCGCGCTGGCGCTCGACATCACCGAATACCTCACCCGCCTGGAACTGCCGCCGCTGGAGCCGAGCGGCACCGTGGTGGCCTATCACTCGGCCTGCTCGCTGACGCATGGCCAGCGTGTTCTGCTGCCGCCGCGCGCGCTGCTGGCGCAGGCCGGCTTCACCGTGCGCGAGGTGCCGGAAGGCCATATCTGCTGCGGCTCGGCCGGCACCTACAACATCCTGCAGCCCGAGATCGCCCTGCGCCTGCGCGACCGCAAGGTCCGCAACATCGCCTCCGTGGAGCCGGAGATCATCGCCGCCGGCAATATCGGCTGCATCTCCCAGATCGCCTCGGGCACCGATATCCCGATCGTCCACACCGTCGAACTGCTCGACTGGGCCTATGGCGGCCCCATGCCGGCAAAGCTGCAGGGACGGGAGATGGCTGCGGCAGGCTGAGGGGCCTTGACCTCCGCAATATTTCCCGCTGCCAAGCTCTTCCTTCAAAGTTTGCCATATTTGTCGGCGTTGTGCTTTGCTCGGTATGCTGGGGGGTAGTACCAATGGCGACAGTGCTTCCAAATTTTGTGATACGGGGCGAGCGAGCGCGTCTTTTTCCTGTATTGGCTGAAAACTCGAAAGAGGGGCGTACCCTTTCGATTTTCCTCGCCTGCATGGAAAACGTGGGCGAGTTTGGCCGATGTATCCTCGAGAGCGCTGGTCAACGCTTTGGGACGCGAGCAAAAATCGAAACCTATACGGAGGTCGTTCTTCAGAAAACGGGTAAGCGAGCGTGTCGGCCAGACGGGCTGATTCTCGTGAAAACCGGTTCTCGAGTCTGGTCAGCGCTCGTGGAGGCAAAGGTTGGGAATTCTGATCTCACTGTTGAGCAAGTCGAAGATTACTTAGAACTCGCGAAGCTCAATGGCGTTGACGCACTTATCACGTTATCCAACCAGTTTGCTGCCTTGCCCTCACATCATCCGCTGGCGGTTTCGTCCATGGCGCGGCGGCGTGCTGAACTCGTCCACTGGTCGTGGATGTATGTGCTGACGGAAGCCAGCGTGCTCCTCGGAAGGGAGAAAATCGAAGATCGAGATCAGCGAACAATCCTCCATGAGATGGTCCGTTTCCTCAGTCATCCGAGCACAGGTGTGAAGAGTTTCGATCAGATGCCTGCCTCTTGGTCCGACGTGGTGAGCGCAGTCCAGGCAGGCGGCCCGCTTGGAGCGGGGTCTCCTGAAACGCGCGAGGTTATCGGCGCTTGGCATCAGCAGGTTCGCGACCTCAGCTTGGACCTAAGCCGCCAATTAAACACCGAGGTGCACACGCGAATTTCGCGCGCCCATGCTTCCGATCCCCACGCGAGAGCAAAGGCGGATGCAGCTGAGCTAGCGAAAGAGAAATGCCTCAGAGCTAGCCTTCTGGTTCCGGATGCGGCTTCACCAATTGAGATTTGTGCAGACCTTCAACGGCGCTCAATTTCGGTTTCTATGTGGCTTCGAGCGCCACAAGACCGGAAAAGCACGAAGGCTCGGTTGAACTGGCTACTCCGGCAACTCCAGAAGGCTGATATTCCAGGGCTGCACGTCCGGTTCCTCTGGCCAGGGCGGGCTGTAGATACACAGCACTCTCTGGGGACATTGCGCGATGATCCTGATTGTGGAGCGTCCGGCCGGCCGGACCTCGCCGTTCAATCCTTCGAGGTGTTGTTGGTTCGTGATCTCGGGGCAAGGTTTGGGCAACGCCGCAACTTCGGTGCTGAAATTAAGGATGCGGTCCCGGCGTTCTATATGGCTGTCGGGCAGCACCTGAGTTCGTGGCAAGCACCGGCACCCAAATTACCGGAAGATCGGGCCGAAGTAGAAACTGTCTCACCGGAAGCTATCCAGGAGCAGGCTGAGGGGGTGGCATTGGCGCGGAGTGAGTAAGGCGACCCCGGAAATGCCAGGCACATGAGCCGGCGCGCACGCTCCGAATTCGGTCACCGGCGCCGCATCCCGCAGCCTCTCTCTTCACGGGGAATCTCGACCGCGATCCGGACTTTGCGCTCGCCTATACGGGGACGATTTCTACAACGACCCGCCGCCGCGCCGGAAAATCTGAGCACTGATTCTGGAGATTGCGGTGCCGGATGAGAGGATCGAACTCCCGACCTTCGGTTTACAAAACCGCTGCACTACCGCTGTGCTAATCCGGCGACCGTGGTTCTCCAGTTAGCCGAGGCGGAGAGGCGGGTCAAAGGCAAAGCGCAATTGCGTCCGTCAAACGCAGAAACGGCCCCACGAGGGGGCCGTCTCCGCAGCTCGTGGCGGCCTCACTCGTGCCAGGAGTGCAGGTCGCGGTCCTTGGTCTCGGGCAGGAACACGAGCCCGATGACGAAGCTGCCGGCGGCGATCACGATCGGGTACCAGAGGCCCGAATAGATGTCGCCGGTGGCCGCCACGATGGCGAACACCGTGGCCGGCAGGAAGCCGCCGAACCAGCCATTGCCGATATGGTAGGGCAGCGACATGCCGGTGTAGCGGATGCGGGTGGGGAACAGTTCCACCAGCCAGGCCGCGATCGGGCCGTAGACCAGGGTGACGTAGATCACCAGCAGCGCCAGCAGCAGCACTGTCATCACATAGTTGATCTGCGCCGGATCGGCCTTGGCCGGGTAGCCGTGCGCGGTGATGGCGTCGCCGAGCACCTTGGCGAAGTCCGGCGTGCTGGCCGGGATGGTCTGCTCGCCGACCTTCACCGCCGCCGGCGTGCCGGGAGGCGCCTCTTCGTTGGAATAATTCACCGAGCGCGCCACGAGCGCCGATTTCGCGACGTCGCAGGGCGAGGTGTACTTTTCCGTTCCTGTCAGCTTGAGCTGGAACGAGCATTCCGCCGGGTCGGCCACCACCGTCACCGGCGCCGAGGCCAGAGCCGCTTCAAGCGCCGGGTTGGCGTAATGCGTCAAGGCCTTGAAGATCGGGAAGTATGTGAAGGTCGCCAGCAGGAATCCGGCGAGGATGATCGGCTTGCGGCCGATCTTGTCGGACAGCCAGCCGAACAGGATGAAGAAGGGCGTGCCGATGGCCAGCCCGACGACGATCAGGATGTTGGCGGTCGCCGGCTCCACCTTCAGCGTCTGCGTCAGGAAGAACAGCGCGTAGAACTGCCCGCCATACCAGATCACCGCCTCGCCGGCGGTGGCGCCGAGCAGAGCGAACAGCGCGATCTTGGCGTTGTCCCAGCGGCCGAACGCCTCCGACAGCGGTGCCTTGGACCCCTTGCCCTCGTCCTTCATGCGCTGGAACACCGGGCTTTCGGCGAGCTGCAGGCGAATCCACAGCGACACCGCGAGAAGGATCGCCGAGAGCAGGAACGGGATGCGCCAGCCCCATGCGGAGAACGCCTCCTCGCCCATCCAGGTGCGGATGCCGAGGATGATCAGCAACGCCATGAACAGGCCGAGCGTCGCGGTGGTCTGGATCCACGAGGTGAAGTAGCCGCGCCGGCCATGCGGGGCGTGCTCGGCCACATAGGTTGCGGCGCCGCCATATTCGCCGCCGAGCGCCAGGCCCTGGATCAGCCGCAGCAGGATCAGGATGACGGGGGCGACGATGCCGACCGAGGCATAGGAAGGCAGGAGGCCGATCAGGAAGGTGCCCGTGCCCATCAGCGTGATGGTGATGAGGAAGGTGTATTTGCGCCCCACCAGATCGCCGATGCGGCCGAAGACCAGCGCGCCGAACGGGCGCACCGCGAAGCCGGCGGCGAAGGCCAGCAGCGTGAAGATGAATCCCGCAGTCGGGTTGACGCCGGAGAAGAACTGCTTGGCGAGGATCACGCCGAGCGTTCCGTAGATATAGAAATCGTACCACTCGAACACGGTGCCGAGAGACGAGGCGAAGATGACCTTGCGTTCTTCCGCCGTCATCCCGGGCGCCCGGCCGGCGGGCTGTGAAACGTCCGCTGCACTTGTCATGGCCTGCATCCTCCGCTGCGTTGCCGTAACGCGGCGGGGCCGCGCCCGGACGCTTTCTCATTGTTCCGGCGGGAAAGCCGGGCACGCTGCATCGCTGAAGCAGCGAGAAGATCGAGGCTAGACCCATAAGGGAAAGCGGCAAGCACTGTTGCCGTGAAAGCCACCCACGATTTCGTGAACACACGCGGATGCATCCCCATATGTTGTTCTCTGGAGAGAGAGGCGATGCGGTTTCTGACGATTTTTCTTGCGGGGGTTCTGCTGTCGGCAGGCGCCGGGTTCACAACCGTCCCGGCTCTGGCGCAGGGCGCGCGCGACCGCGACTATTACTACCGCTACGGCCCCGGCAATTACTCGCAATACCGTATGTATCCTGAACGCAGGCACTATCCGCGGCAGCTCGGCTATCCGCCGCGCGTGCGTCCGGCTCCCGCGCCGGCGGCGAAGGTGCGCGATCCGCGCAGCCCCAAGGCCCCGCAATACGGCCCGCCGCCCAATGCCATCGAGAACATTCCGCGCGTGACGGGACCGGAGAGGCAGACCCGCTAGACGTGCCTCAGCGTGTGGCGCGTCTGGCGACGTGGAGCGCGATGGCCGTGGCGTTGGAGACGTTCAGGCTCTTGATCGCGCCCGGCATGTCGAGCCGGGCCAGCACGTCGCAGGTGTCGCGGGTGAGCTGGCGCAGGCCCTTGCCCTCGGCGCCCATGACCAGCGCCAGCGGCCGGCGCAGCGGGATGTCGTCGAGGTTCTCGCTGGCTTCCGAATCGAAGCCCACGCGCAGGAAACCGCGCTCGCGCAGTTCCTCCAGTCCGCGCGCGAGGTTGCGCACGGTGATGATCGGCACATGCTCCAGCCCGCCAGAGGCGGATTTCGCCAGAACGCCGGTGGCGGCCGGGCTGTGGCGGGCCGTCGTGATCACGGCATCCACCGCATAGGCCGCCGCGGTGCGCAGCATGGCGCCGACATTGTGCGGATCGGTGATCTGGTCGAGCACCAGAACCAGTGCGCTGTCGGGCAGGGATTGGATCTCGGGGGCGTCGAGCGGCTCGCATTCGAGCAGCAGGCCCTGGTGCACGGCGTCGGGGGTGAGCATCCGGTCGATTTCGCCGGGGCGGACGATCTCGGGCTTCAGGGGCAGGGCGATGCCGGCCTCTTCCTCCAGGCGCCGTGCGCCGTTCTCGGTGGCCAGCAGGCGCAGGAAGCGGCGGCGTGGATTGCGCAAGGCCTCGACCACGGGGTGCCAGCCATAGAGCACCGCCGGTCCCTCCGAATCGGCGCCCGCGCGGCCGTATCCGCGGAACGGCGGACGCCCTTGGGATTGGCCGCGATCATGCGGCTTGCGGTGTGGCGGCCGGCCAGGGGCACCCTTGGCGGGGCGGCCGGGAGAACGGGGAGGGCGGCTCATGCTGCGCTTCTGTCATGGCGGCCCGGGCTTGGCAAACGCTTCGCGAGGGGAAGCGCAGAAGAGGACCGCTTTCAGGTTGACAGGCCCCATGCGCCCCACCATAACGACGCCCGCAAACGGCTCGGCCATCGGCCGCCGCTTTGCATCTGCTGGCCGTCTCATGCGCGTTGCGTCTGAAAAGGTCGCGGGGGAGTGTCCCGAGCGGCAAAGGGGGCGGACTGTAAATCCGCTGGCTATGCCTTCGTAGGTTCGAGTCCTACCTCCCCCACCAGCCTTCGCGCCTGTTCGGCGCTTCGGCTCGGCAAGCCGGCTTTCCACACCATATTCCCGAAAAACCGCTGCTTCTTCTGCCTTGGCGAACCGTGCGGCAGCGATTACAAGGGGCGCCCGGCGCGGGTGTAGCTCAATGGTAGAGCAGCAGCCTTCCAAGCTGAATACGAGGGTTCGATTCCCTTCACCCGCTCCAGCCTTTTTCGGTTTCTGAAGTCATTTTCGTTCGAGTTGGGAATGCCCCGCCGCGCCTCTCCGCGCCCTTGGCGCAGAGGCGGTTCAGCGGAGACTTGCGGCGCGGCGCGAAAACGCTTATCGAACCCGCCGCCAATCACCTAACGACACCTGCTCAATGCAAGGGAGCTTGGTTTCCCCATGGCCAAAGAGAAGTTTTCGCGGACGAAGCCGCACTGCAACATCGGAACGATTGGTCACGTTGACCATGGCAAGACGTCTCTGACGGCTGCGATCACGAAGGTGTTGGCTGAGACGGGCGGCGCTGCGTTCACGGCGTATGACCAGATCGACCGTGCGCCGGAGGAGAAGGCGCGCGGGATCACGATCTCGACCTCGCATGTCGAGTACGAGACGGCGAACCGCCATTACGCGCATGTCGACTGCCCCGGGCACGCCGACTATGTGAAGAACATGATCACGGGCGCGGCGCAGATGGACGGCGCGATCCTGGTTGTGTCGGCGGCCGACGGCCCGATGCCGCAGACCCGCGAGCACATCCTGCTGGCGCGTCAGGTCGGCGTCCCGGCGCTGGTGGTGTTCCTGAACAAGTGCGACATGGTCGACGATCCGGAGCTTCTCGAGCTGGTCGAGCTGGAGGTTCGCGAGCTTCTGTCGAAGTACGAGTTCCCGGGCGACGACATTCCGATCATCAAGGGTTCGGCCCTGGCGGCTCTGGAAGACTCCAACAAGGAGCTCGGCCACGACGCGGTGCTGGCGCTGATGGCCGAGGTCGACAAGTACATCCCGCAGCCGGAGCGTCCGGTTGACCAGCCCTTCCTGATGCCGGTCGAGGACGTGTTCTCGATCTCGGGCCGCGGCACGGTGGTGACCGGCCGCGTCGAGCGCGGCATCGTCAAGGTCGGCGAGGAAGTCGAGATCGTCGGCATCCGCCCGACGCAGAAGACGACGGTGACCGGCGTCGAGATGTTCCGCAAGCTGCTCGACCAGGGCCAGGCGGGCGACAATATCGGCGCGCTGCTGCGCGGCACCAAGCGCGAGGATGTCGAGCGCGGCCAGGTTCTGTGCAAGCCGGGTTCGGTGAAGCCGCACACGAAGTTCAAGGCGGAAGCCTACATCCTGACGAAGGAGGAGGGTGGCCGTCACACGCCGTTCTTCACCAATTATCGTCCGCAGTTCTACTTCCGCACGACGGACGTGACGGGTGTGGTGACGCTGCCCGAGGGCACCGAGATGGTGATGCCGGGCGACAACATCGCGATGGAAGTGACGCTGATCGTGCCGATCGCCATGGAGGAGAAGCTGCGCTTCGCCATCCGTGAAGGCGGCCGTACCGTCGGCGCCGGCGTCGTCGCGACGATCATCGAGTGATCCACAGGGCCGGGCGCGGCTTTCAGGGCTGCGCCAGGCCTGGGGGAAAGAACGCTTGTGTTCCGCTGCGAGCGCGTGGCATAAGTGCCCGCGCCCGCAGCGCTTCCCCGTGGAGGAGTGTAGCTCAACTGGTTAGAGCACCGGTCTCCAAAACCGGGGGTTGGGGGTTCGAGTCCCTCCACTCCTGCCATTCGGGCAGGACATTTGAGAGCGCGAACGGCCTTTGTATTCTGGCCGGGCTGCGACAGGAAATGATGGTTTTTCAAAGGGGTACGACCTGTTCGTCACCCCTTTTCAGGCGTGACATGGCAGCGATGGCCCGGACCAATCTCTTCGAGTTCTTCCAGCAGGTGCGTGCCGAAGGCGCGAAGGTGACGTGGCCCACCCGGCGCGAGACGCTGGTGACGACTGCCATGGTCTTCGTCTTCGTGATTTTCGCCGGCCTGTTCTTCCTCGTTGTCGACCAGGTCGTGCGCATCGGGGTCGGACTCGTGCTCGGCCTTGGTGGCTAAGGGAGCCTTCAGGTGGCGAAACGCTGGTACATTGTTCACGCCTATTCCAACTTCGAGAAGAAGGTGGCGGAATCGATCCGTGAGGCTGCGGATCAGCGCGGGCTCGGCGATCTGTTCGACGAGATCCTCGTGCCGACCGAGAAGGTCGTGGAGGTGCGCCGTGGCCGCAAGGTCGACACCGAGCGCAAGTTTTTCCCGGGCTATGTGCTCGTGAAGATGGACATGACCGACGAGGCATACCATCTGATCAAGAACACCCCGAAGGTCACCGGCTTCCTCGGCCAGGACAACAAGCCCACTCCGATCCCGGAGGCGGAGGCGCAGCGCATCGCGCAGCAGGTCCAGGAAGGCATTGAGCGGCCCAAGCCCTCCGTGTCCTTCGAGGTTGGTGAGCAGGTTCGCGTTTCCGACGGTCCCTTCGCCTCCTTCAACGGGCTGGTGGAAGAGGTCGACGAGGGGCGCGCGCGCCTCAAGGTGGCGGTGTCCATCTTCGGACGCGCCACCCCGGTGGAACTGGAATACGGGCAGGTCGAGAAGGTCTGACCTGAGAGGTCGCCGCTTTCCGCATGCGGGAGGCGGCGCAGCGATTCCGGCATGAGTCGGCATCGTGAAGCGTGGGAGGCAGGTGTCCGGACGCCAGACGGATGCCGGAGCCGGACCACGGATCCCCGGAGCGGCACGACCGTTCCGGCAAGGAGAGTGAGAAGAGATGGCGAAGAAAATCGCGGGTTACATCAAGCTGCAGGTGCCGGCAGGCGCGGCGAATCCGTCGCCGCCGATCGGCCCGGCGCTCGGCCAGCGTGGCCTCAACATCATGGAATTCTGCAAGGCGTTCAATGCGGCGACCGGGCAGATGGAGAAGGGGATGCCGATCCCGGTCGTGATCACGGCCTACCAGGATCGCTCGTTCACCTTCGAGATGAAGACGCCTCCGATGAGCTACTGGCTCAAGAAGGCAGCTAAGCTCCAGAAGGGCTCCCAGACACCGGGCAAGTCCACAATCGGCAAGGTCACCAGCGCCCAGGTGCGCGAGATCGCCGAGCAGAAGATGAAGGACCTGAACTGCGATTCCGTCGAATCGGCCATACGTATGGTCGAGGGCTCGGCGCGTTCCATGGGCCTGGCGGTGGAGGGCTGACGATGGCCAAGGCTGGAAAGCGCATTAACAAGGCCCGCGAGGGCATCGACGTCACGAAGCTGCTCGGCCTCGACGAGGCTGTGAAGCTCGTCAAGGAACGCGCCACGGCGAAGTTCGACGAGACCATCGAGGTCGCGATCAATCTCGGCGTCGATCCGCGCCACGCCGACCAGATGGTCCGCGGCGTCTGCCAGCTTCCGAACGGCTCGGGCCGCTCGGTGCGCGTGGCGGTGTTCGCCCGCGGCGTCAAGGCCGACGAGGCCAAGGCGGCGGGTGCCGACATTGTCGGCGCCGAAGACCTGCTGGAAATCGTCCAGGGCGGCACGATCGACTTCGATCGCTGCATCTCGACCCCGGATCTGATGCCGCTGGTCGGCCGTCTCGGCAAGGTGCTCGGCCCGCGTGGCCTGATGCCGAACCCGAAGGTCGGCACGGTGACCATGGACGTGAAGGGCGCCGTCGAGGCTGCCAAGGGCGGCGCGGTGGAGTTCCGCGTCGAGAAGGCCGGCATCATCCATGCCGGCATCGGCAAGGCGAGCTTCACGGCCGACAAGCTGGCCGAGAACATCCGCGCCTTCACCGACGCGGTGGTCAAGGCCAAGCCGACCGGCGCCAAGGGCACCTATGTGCAGCGCGTCGCCGTGTCCTCGACGATGGGTCCCGGCGTCCGCGTCGAGCCGTCGAGCGTTCTTCAGGCCCAGGCCTGATTTAGAGCAGGGCAGGGCGGCCATCACTTGGCCGCTTTGCTGTGCATCAAGAGCTTCGCCCGGAGCGATCCGGGCGTTGGGGACTTCTCCGGAAACGGCGAAGTTCCAGGACGTCCTGTCCGAGACTGCAGGTGCACGGGGATCTGCCCCGAGCCTAATCCGCAAGGGCCTGCATAGACGGGGAAGACCGGATTTCCGGGGCGAACGCCCCAAGAACTCGGTTCGAACCTCACGCGCCTCGCCCGCTTTCCGCGGCTGAGGGGGCAGGGCAAATGGCCGCCTGGGGCTGCAAGGCTTCATGCGGCAGGCGCAAACCGGCGGTTCGGCTTCGTGCCGCGCCGTCAGACTGGAGAGAGCACGTGGATCGTGCGGAGAAACGTGAACTGGTCGAAGCGCTGAACGGAGTCTTCAAGGACTCCGGCGTCATCGTTGTCGCCCATTATTCGGGTCTCACCGTCGCCCAGATGTCGGCCCTGCGCCGGCAGATGAAGGCGGCTGGTGGCAGCCTGAAGGTCGCGAAGAACCGTCTCGCCAAAATCGCTCTCGATGGCACTGAAGTCGCTCATCTCGGCTCCCTGCTGCAGGGTCCGACGATCCTCGCCTACAGCGTGGATCCGGTGGCGGCTTCCAAGGTCGTGGTCGACTTCGCCAAGGGTAACGACAAGCTCGTGATCCTCGGCGGCGCCATGGGCGCGACCTCCCTGAACGCGGACGGTGTGAAGGCTCTTGCCACCATGCCGTCGCTCGACGAGCTGCGCGCGAAGATCGTCGGCCTGGTCCAGGCCCCGGCGACCAAGATCGCTCAGCTCTCCACCGCGCCGGCCGGCAAGCTGGCACGCGTGTTTGGGGCTTACGCCAATCGGGACGCGGCGTGAGGCCGTTCGTCACAGCATCTGGTTCGAACTGAAGGAATACCTATATGGCTGATCTGACCAAGCTCGTTGATGAGCTTTCCAACCTGACCGTTCTCGAGGCCGCCGAGCTGGCGAAGCTCCTCGAGGAGAAGTGGGGCGTGTCCGCTGCGGCGGCTGTGGCCGTTGCGGCCCCGGCGGCCGGTGGCGCTGCTGGCGGCGCTGCCGCCGGCGAAGAGCAGACCGAGTTCACGGTCGTTCTCGCTTCCGCTGGCGACAAGAAGATCGAGGTCATCAAGGAGGTCCGTGCGATCACCGGCCTCGGCCTCAAGGAAGCCAAGGACCTCGTCGAGGGCGCGCCGAAGCCGATCAAGGAAGGCGTTGCCAAGGACGAAGCCGGCAAGCTCAAGGAACAGCTTGAGAAGGCTGGCGCCAAGGTCGAGCTGAAGTAATTGGCCGTGCGGGCTCTGGCCCGCGCGGTTCTGCCGAGGTGTGCCGGCCGGCTCCAGGCTGGCCGGCATATCGGGCAGAGCGCCTGACAAGGCTAAAGAGCCGCGGGGCGTGCATCCGGAAGGGTGCGCGCCGACGCGGCTTTCGGTGCCTCCGCGGCACCAGATTGAATTTTGAGAGCCCGGCTTCGGGTTCGACGCCCCTCCAAGCTCTGCGCAGGCTTGGTTCGGGCGAGGCGAAGAGCGAAACGAGAGACGGCAATGGCTCAGACGTTCACCGGCCGCAAGCGTGTCCGCAAATTCTTCGGAAAGATCCGTGAAGTGGCCGAGATGCCGAACCTCATCGAGGTTCAGAAGGCGTCCTACGACCAGTTCCTGCAGATCAACTACACTTCCGATCAGCGGACCGACGAAGGCCTCCAGGCCGTGTTCAAGTCGGTATTCCCGATTTCCGACTTCTCGAACACCGCCATGCTGGAGTTCGTGAAGTACGAGTTTGAGCAGCCGAAATACGACGTCGACGAGTGCCGTCAGCGTTCGATGACCTTTGCCGCGCCGCTGAAGGTGACGCTGCGCCTCATCGTGTTCGAT
>Ga0182743_1003394_pt1 | contig 12922 bp, 16 predicted proteins | sample eDN3rd30CKraftOP_FD_128522 | JGI IMG/M metagenome (GOLD analysis project Ga0182743, IMG submission 128522) | Enriched Organic Plus compost microbial communities from Emeryville, California, USA - eDNA 3rd pass 30_C Kraft OP (version 2) (version 2) ... | reverse complement strand
AGCTGTTCGCGCTGGGCGATCAGTCGATGATGCGCCGCGCCGCGTTCGGCCTCGGCATTGCGCAGCGGCGGCAGCACCGCCGCCGCCTCGCTCTGGGTAGTGGAGCATTTGGCGGCGGTCTCGGTCGCGGCGGCGACGGTGGCGGCCGATGTAGCCAGTTCTTCCTCAGCCAGCTTGGCGCGCGCTTCGGCGGCGGTCCAGCGCAGGTAATGCGCCAGCGCCTCGGCCTTGCGGATATGGCCCGACAGGTTGCGATAGCGCGAGGCCTGGCGCGCCTGGCGCTTGAGGCTGGCAAGCTGGCCCTCGACCTCGCGGATCACATCCTCAAGGCGCGACAGGTTGGTTTCGGCGGCGCGCAGGCGCAGCTCGGCTTCGTGGCGGCGCTGGTGCAGGCCGCCGATGCCCGCGGCTTCCTCCAGGATGGCGCGGCGGGCCAGCGGCTTCTGCGAGATCAGAAGGCCGATCTGGCCCTGGCGCACGAACGCGGTGGACCCGGCGCCGGACGAGGCGTCAGCGAAGAAAATCTGCACGTCGCGCTGGCGCACGTCGCGGCCGTTGATGCGATAGACGCTGCCCGCCTCGCGCTCGATGCGGCGCGAGACCTCGATCGTGTCATAGTCGTTGTAGGGTGCGGGCGCGGTGCGGTCCTTGTTGTCGATGAAGATCGTGACTTCCGCGACATTGCGCGCCGGGCGTCCGGCGCTGCCGGAGAAGATCACATCGTCCATCTCGCTGCCGCGCACCGAGGTGGGGCGGGTCTCGCCCATCACCCAGCGCATGGCGTCGAACAGGTTCGACTTGCCGCAGCCATTGGGCCCGATCACGGCGGTGAGGCCGGGCTCGATGAAAAGCTCCGTCGGTTCGACGAAGGACTTGAAACCGGAAAGCCGTAAACGGGTGAACTTCAACTGCCTCGCGCCGCCTTAACGCTGCTGAAGCCGGCCCGCCCCAATGCTACTTGGCGAGCTCGGCATCTATGAGTTTGCTCAGGTCGGCCGCGGACCCGCCGCCGACCCCGATATTGGTGCCGTTGAGGATAAGGGTGGGCGTCGAATTGACCGCATAGAGACGCTCGGCCTCCGCGGCCACCTGGTTGATGCGATCCTCTTCCGCGGAGTTCGCGATGCACTTGTCCACCTGCTCGCCGCTCATCCCGGCCATGCGGCCCAGCCGCAGAAGCCCGCTATGAACGTCCGTCACCCCATATTCGGGGTTCCATAAGGGGTGATTCCGGAAGGCCAGGTCAATGAACTGAAAGTACTTATCCTCAGGCAGGCAGCGGGCGATTTTCTCCACCGCGCCGTCATCCGGGCGGATGGGGAAGACGCGGAACACGAACAGGATCTTGCCCGTGTCGACATAGTTCCGCTTGATCTCGGGCAGCACCTGCTCGTTGAAGCGCGCGCAGAAGGGGCAGCTCGGCGCGGCATATTCGATCAGCACCACCTTGGCCTCCCGGTTCCCCATGGTGCGGTCGGTGGGATGGATGGTGTAGCTGGCCGCGCCGGCGCCCGGGCCGGAAGGCCCGCCAAGGGCCAGATAGGCGATGAGGCCGCCCACGGCCAGGACGATGACGGCCAGGACGGCCAGGAGCTGGTTCTTCGTCACGGGAGCGGCTCCGGGAACAGGTTGCGGCCCCGTTTTGGCAGAGTCCGGCCCTTCGGTTCAACCCGTCCGGGCGCGCGGCCCGGCCGGGATTATTGCGCCGCCAGGCTGCCTTCCAGGATCTGGGTCAGCGTTTCCATGCTGGGCACACCCTCGAAGACCGTGACGCCGTTCAGCAGGAAGGTGGGCACGCGCCTCACCTCGTAGCGCGTGAAGGCTTCTTCGCTATTGCGGTTGATGCGTGCATCCTCGGCCGTGCTGTTCAGGCAGGCATCGACCTGCGCCGCCTCCAGTCCCAGCATTCGGCCGATGCGCATCAGCCCGCCATGCAGGTCCAGCACGCCCGCGCCGGGGCTCCACAGCGCCTGATTGCGGAACAGCGTGTCCAGCGCCGCGAAATACCTGTCCTGCGGCGCGCAGCGGGCCAGTTTCTCCGCCGCGCCGTCGGCCGGATTGGTCGCCAGCACGCGCAGCACATAGAAGATCTTGCCGGTGTCGATATAGGCGCGCTTGAGGTCGGGGAAGACCTGCTCGTTGAACTCGGCGCAATGCGGGCAGGTGGGGGCGGCATATTCGATCAGCACCAGCTTGGCCTTGGGATCGCCCAGGGTGCGGTCGTCCGCATGGACCTCCCAGCCCGCCGCGGGGCTGGCGCCGCCGCGAAAGGCGAGCCAGGCGCCCGGGCCGCCCAGGAGCAGGACCGCTGCCGCGGCCAGAAGCAGAAGCTGTTTCCGCGACATGCGTCCCCCTTCGCGTCCTCGCTTATTTGCCGGTGGCGGCGCGGTCGAGCAGCTTGGCCAGTTCCGGATAAGGCATGCCGCCCGAGGTCAGCGGCTTGCCGTTGATGACCAGATGCGGCGTGCCGGTAAGGACATAGCGGTTGACCGCTTCATCGGCCGAGGCGTTGATGCGTGCATCGTCATTCGTCGCGTCCATGCATTTGTTGATGGCGGCGGGCTGAAGGCCCATCTCCTGTCCGATCTTCACCAGCTCCGCGCGGCTCGCGGCCGGGTTCACCGCCCAGCGCAACTGGGTCTCGAAGATGCGGTCGGCGATGGCGAAATAGCGGTTGGCCGGGGCGCAGCGCGCCATCTTCTCGGCCTGGGCGTCGGCCAGCGAGCGCGGGAAGAGGCGGAAGACGAACAGCACCTTGCCGGTATCGACATAGTTCTTCTTCACCTGCGGCATCACCTCGGCGGCGAAATGGGCGCAATGGGAGCAGGTGAAGGCGCCATATTCGATCAGCACTACCTTGGCGTTCCGGTTGCCCAGGGTGCGGTCGGCGGGCTTGATCTCGAAATCGCCGCGCGGGTCGGCGGCAAGGCTGGCGCCCGCAAACAGCGAGAGCGCCAGCGCGCCCAGGAAAAGCCGCATCGTCCGCATGGCGTGTCTCCGTCCGACTGTTATGCTTGTTGCGTCAAGTCTGGCCTGTTTCGCGCCAGCGCGCCAGATGGAGCAGGGCGGCCTTCAAGCCTTCCGGCCCGGCATAGCGATGTACCGGATCGTCCGGCTTCGGCGCGGGACCGGCTTGCCGCACGGGCGGCGCGGGGCGCGGCACCGCAAAGGCGCCTTGCACGAATTTCAGCCGCGCCACGGCGGGACGGCCCAGATATCGGTTGATGCGTGCGGTGAGCGCGCGCGTCTCATGGGACAGGAACAGGGCGGCGCCGGGCAGGGCCTTGAGGGTAAGCGTGCCGCCCGAGGGTCCTTCGGCAAAACGCAGCGGCTGGCAGAGGCGGGCGACGTCCGCCCCCGCGATCTCCCGCCAGCGCAGCACCAGGGTGGGATCGGTGAAACCCATGCGCCGGAAGACGCCGCCGCCCGCATCACCGGCGTCGCGGGCGATGGCGGCGGCGCGGCCGCGGCGGGACGGTTGCGTTTCGGGAGGCGGCGCTGTCATGGTCCGGCCAGTATGCCGTCCCCCGCGTCCCGCCAAAAGCCCGACTCTGATGATTTGTGCTCCGGCTCGCGCCTGCGTGCTTTGGCCGCCCGGTTGCTTGCCTGGTACGATGTGCACAGGCGCGTGCTGCCCTGGCGTGCGCCCAGGGGAAAGCGCGCCGATCCCTACCGCGTCTGGCTGTCGGAGATCATGCTGCAGCAGACCACGGTGCAGGCGGTGGCGGCCTATTACCGCAAGTTCCTGGCGCGCTGGCCGACGGTGCGCGATCTGGCGGACGCGCCGCAGGACGAGGTGCTGGCCGCCTGGGCGGGGCTTGGCTATTACGCCCGCGCCCGCAACCTGCATGCCGCGGCCAAGGTGGTGGCGCATGAACTGGGCGGCAAATTTCCCATCACCGCGGCGGCCTTGCGTGAGTTGCCCGGTGTGGGGGGCTATACTGCGGGCGCCATCGCCGCCATTGCCTATGACGAGCGTCAGGCGGCGATGGACGCCAATGCCGAACGGGTGATCGCGCGGCTCTATGCGGTGGAAACGCCGATGCCCAAGGCCAAGGCCGAACTGCATGCGCTCGGCATGGCGCTGGTGCCGGAACGGGCCGGGGATTTCGCGCAAGCCTTGATGGATCTGGGCAGCGCCATCTGCACGCCCAAGCGCCCGGCCTGCGGCAACTGCCCCTGGGAGGCGCATTGCCTGGCGAGGCGGCGCGGCATCCAGGAACAATTGCCGGTCAAGGCGCCCAAGCTCGCGCGGCCCCTGAAGCGCGGCGCGGCCTTCGTCGCCAGCGACAGGAGCGGCGCGGTGCTGCTGGTGAAACGGCCCGACAAAGGCTTGCTGGCCTCCATGCTGGAGCCGCCGCTGGGCCCTTGGGAAGAAGACTTCCCCTCAAGCATGAAAGCGATGAAGCAGGCGCCCTTCGCGGCCGAATGGAAGAAGCGCATGGGTCTGGTGCGCCACGGTTTCACCCATTTCGAGCTCGAAATCGAAGTCTATGCCGCGACGCTGCCGAAGCGGCCCAAGACCGAAGGCCTGTGGGTGCCCGCCGAGAAGCTGCGCGAGGTCGCCTTGCCTACCGTGATGCGCAAGATCGTCGAGCACGGCTTGGACGAGGGCGGGCCGCTGTTCGCGGCGAAGCCGCGGCAGGCACAAGAGATCGCTCAGGCCACCATCTCGGCGCGCAGGCGCTGACGCAGCAGGTCGATCGGCGCGAGGCCGCCGCCCGGCAGCTCGAACTGCCAGAAGGTCCAGCCGTTGCAGGCGTCCAGCCCCTGCACATGCGCGCCGATACGATGGATCGAGCCGCTGGCATCCGCCACCACCAGCGTGCCGTCGGCGCGCACCTTGGCCTTGGCGGCCTTCCGGCCCTGGCCGTGCAGGATGGTGCCGGGCGGCAACAGGCCGCGCTCCACCACCCAGCCGAAGGGAATGCGCGGCTCGGCGCGCTTGGAGCCCGTCACCTTGATGGCGTCGGCGTCGGCGGGACGGATGTCGGCGATGCGGGCCCGCGCCACCGAGGCATAGCGTTCCTCGCGCTCGATGCCGATGAAATGGCGGCCCAGGCGCTTGGCCACCGCCCCGGTGGTGCCGGAACCGAAGAAAGGATCGAGCACCACATCGCCCGGCTTGGTGGAAGACAGGATCACGCGATGGAGCAGCGCCTCGGGCTTCTGGGTCGAGTGCGCCTTCTGACCATCCGCGCCCTTGATCCGCTCATGGCCGCTGCAGATCGGCAGCGTCCAGTCCGAGCGCATCTGCAATTCGTCGTTCAGCGCCTTCATCGCCTCATAGTTGAAGGTGTATTTCTGCTCCGGGTGCTTGGTGGCCCAGATCAGCGTCTCATGGGCGTTGGTGAAACGGCGGCCCTTGAAGTTGGGCATGGGGTTGGTCTTGCGCCAGACCACGTCGTTCAGAATCCAGAAGCCCAGATCCTGCAGCGCCGCACCGACGCGGAAGATGTTGTGATAGGAGCCGATCACCCAGAGCGTGCCGCTGTCCTTCAGCACATGGCGCGCGGCGGTCAGCCAGTCGCGGGTGAATTTGTCGTAAGCGGCGAAGCTGTCGAACTGGTCCCAGTGGTCGTCCACCGCGTCCACCTTCGACTGGTCGGGCCGGTGCAATTCGCCCCTGAGCTGCATGTTGTAGGGCGGATCGGCGAAGACGAGATCGGCGCATCCTGCCGGCAGGCTCCGCATCGTCTCGATGCAATCGCCCACCATCACCCGGTCCAGTTTCAAGGAAGTCATGTGCCCCGCCAAGGATATCAACAGCGGGATTCACAGTGATTCGAGCCGAATCGCTGGTCAAGAGTCTTGTTGAATCAATATCTTATGAATTGAGTCCCCGGATTCACCCCCATACAAGATATTGTATATGGGGGAGAAGGAGCGGCGGTGGTGAATCGTTACGCCGCAGGTCCTGAGCCCCGCCAGGTGGTCGGGGGTGCCGTAGCCCTTGTTGCTGCGCCAGTTGTAGCCGGGGTGTTCCTCATGCAGCGCCACCATCATCCGGTCGCGCGTCACCTTGGCGACGATGGAAGCGGCGGCGATCGACACCGAGATGCCGTCGCCGCCGATCAGCGTCTCACAGGGGCAGGGCAGGGCGGGCGGGTCGTTGCCGTCCACCAGCGCGAACGCGGCCTGCACCGAAAGCGACTGCACCGCGCGCGCCATCGCCAGATGCGTGGCCTGGCGGATGTTCACCAGATCGATCTCGCCCACGCTGGCTTCGCCCACGCCCACCGCCACCGCCATGTCGAGGATACGCGGGTAAAGCTCTTCACGCTCTTCTTCTGTGAGCTGCTTGGAGTCGTTGAGGCCTTTGGGAATGCGGCCATGCTGCAGGATGACGGCCGCCGCCACCACCGGGCCCGCCAGCGGCCCGCGTCCCGCTTCGTCCACGCCGCAGACGAAAGCGGGCGGCGAACCTTGCAGTCCGGCAAGCAGGCGCTTCTCATGACGGTAATGCGGCATGGCGCCTGTATAGCCGCGCCTTTCCCGCGGGCCTATGGCCGGATGCGGTTGTCCACGGCTTCTAGAGCCGGAACGGGCGCGGCCTGAGTGCCCAAAGCAGGATCAAGCCGGCCGCCAGCAGCGAAAGATAGGGCTGCAAGGGCGCGCCCGCGAGCGACGCGGCCAGGACGTCGCCGCTTTCGGCCAGCGGCAGCATGGCCAGGGGCGGCAAAAGCGCCGCCAGTCCTGCGCAGAGCAGCAGGGTCTGCCGCCGTTGCCTGCGGCGCAGGGCGGCGAGCGCCACGCGCGCGGAAAAGCCGTCATCCCGCACCCGGGCAAGCGGCTGGCTCAGAAGTTCGTCAAGAGTCATGGCGCGTGATCCTTGAGCAGGATTTTCAGCTTTTCCCGGCCACGCGCAACATGGGATTTCAGGGTTCCCAGAGGCATGCCCAGCGTCGCGGCGGCTTCTTCATGGGCCATGCCCACAGCGAAGCAGAGCGTCAACGCGGCGCGCTCGGCGGGCCGCAGATGCGCGAAGGCGCTTTCCAGATCGAGCCGCGCCACGCTGGCGGGTTCGGGCACGGCGCCTTGCGTCTCGGCGAAGTCGTCGTCCAGCGGCTCCAGCTTGCGCTTGCGCGTCTCCATCAGGAAGCGCGACCAGGCGATGGCATGCAGCCAGCCGGAAAAGGAGCCGCTGCCCTGGAACTGGGCGAGCTTGCGGTGCGCCTCCAGGAAGGTGTCCTGCGCCAGATCGTCGGCCAGGGCATGATCGCCGCGCGTCAGGCGGCGCAGGAAGCCGCGCAGCGCTGACTGATGCAGGCGCACAAGAACGGCGAACGCCGCGGCGTCACCCGCCGCGGCGCGCCGCACGGCGCCGGTATCGTCAGTCATGCCGCTTGATGACGCGCGCGGCGATGAGGCAGCCGATGCCCAGGCAGAAGGGAAAGGCGCTGAGGAAGGGCACGAAAAGGTCATTCCCAAGCTCGCCAAAATAAGCCAGGGCGCCGAAGAAGATCAGCGAGGCGAAGCCCAGGGCGATCAGGATGATGCCCGCGACGATCAGGCGATGACCATCCAGCGGGCTGCGCGCCGCGTCGAACAGGTCGGGCGGCACCGCCTGACCATTCTCGATCATGGCCTGGAGGACCTGGTTGCGGCTTTCGGTGTCCCGGTGCCGGTAATAGATGCCGGCGATGGCGATGGCGGCGATCGCCAGCCAGAAGATCATTCCAATGCTCATGGCGCGGAGCCCCTTGGGTTGCCCGGATGGGATGCAGGTCCTGGGGCCTCTGGATGCAGTGAAAGCGGGAAAAGGCAAAAAATCCGCGGAACGGCTGATAATCCGTCAGCGCTATCCTTGCGGGAACGGCTATGCTATCGGTTAGGCGCTGAATCGGTCCCAAAAGCGTCCGCTGGCAAGCTTGCGGCACGGTTTGGAGGACGCTAAGCTACTGTCATTACAACAACATGGGGGACCCATGAAGAAGTCTGTCATCGGTGGCGTTGTCGCTGCTTCGCTGCTCATCTCCACCTCGCTTTTCGCCGCCGAAAAGGCCGCAACGCCCCTTCCGGCCGGCAAGCCCGCCGGCACCAAGGAAGCCGCGTTCCTGGGCCCGATGGCTCCGCTGATCCTGGCGGGCGCCGTTGCCGTGTTTGTCGCTGTGGCTGCCTCGGGCGGCTTCAACGACGATTCGACCAGCGGCACCGCGCCGTAAGCGACTCGCTCAAAAGAGCCTGAGCTGGTCCCCCGTCCGGGGCGGCCTGCGGAAGTGCTCAACGGTTAAAGACGGCTGGGGCTGGTTCAGTCCCAGCCGTTTTGCCGTGAGGCGGAAGCGGCGCGCCATCATCTCGGCGTAAGGCCCCGTGCCGCGCATCCGTGTGTTCCAGTTGGCATCGTAATCCTTGCCGGCGCGCATCTGGCGCACCAGCATCATCACATGCCGGGCGCGGTCCGGCGCATTGGCTTCCAGCCATTCGCGGAACAGATCCTTGATCTCCAGCGGCAGCCGCAGCAGCACATAACCGGCCGAGCGCGCGCCCGCCGCTTTCGCGGCCGCCAACACCGCCTCCATCTCATGATCGTTCAACGCCGGGATGGCGGGGGCGAACATCACGCCCGCGGGCACGCCTGCATCCGCCAGGCCGCGAATCGCTTGCAGCCGCCGCGGCGGCGTTCCGGCGCGCGGCTCCATCACCCGCGCCAGCCTGCGGTCCAGCGTCGTGACCGACAGCGCCGCCTTGGCCAGCCCCTGTGCGGCCATTTCCGACAGGATGTCCAGGTCGCGCAGGATCAGCGGCGACTTGGTGACGATGGCGACGGGATGGCGGAAATCGCGCAGCACCTCCAGGATCGAGCGGGTGATGCGCAGCTTCTTCTCCAGCGGCTGATAGGGATCGGTATTGGTGCCCATCGCGATTACCCGCGGCACGTAGCCGGGCGCGCTCAGCTCCTTCGCCAGCAGCCGCGCCGCATCGGGCTTGGCGAAGAGGCGGGATTCGAAATCGGCGCCCGGCGACATGCCCAGCCAGGCATGGCTGGGCCGGGCGAAGCAGTAGATGCAGCCATGCTCGCAGCCGCGATAAGGATTGATGGACTGGTCGAAGGAGATGTCCGGCGAATTGTTGCGGGCGATGATGGTGCGGGTGGCGTCGTAGATGACCTCGGTGCGCAGCGGCGGCAGCGCCTCCTCTCCGGCATCGCTCCAGCCGTCGTCCAGGAGGACGCGGTTCTGCTTCTCATAGCGTCCGGAGACGTTGGACAGGGCGCCCCGCCCCCGGAGGGCCTCCCGCCGGATCGTGGTGTCAAGGACTGTGGTCATAGGATATGCATGAACCCACGACTAGAACAAATCAAGTACAAATATGAGTCGAACCGCTTGGCGACTGTCACATTCCGAGTCTAAGGTCGCGCAGTGACACGCCTCCGGACTAGGGGTCCGGTGCTGCGTTCCAAAACACTTCACTGGAGGCGACCATGGATCCCAAGAAGACTGCTCTCGTTCTGATCGAGTTCCAAAACGATTTCACTACGCCGGGCGGGACCCTGCATGAGGCGGTGAAGGGCGTGATGGAGAAGAACAACATGCTGGCCAACACCGTCGAGACGGTGGAGAAGGCCCGCGCCGCCGGCGCCACCATCGTCTATGTCCCGATCACCTTCGCCGAAGGCTATGGCGAGATGCGCGAGGAGCCCTATGGCATCCTCAAGGGCGTCAAGGACAGCAAGTCCTTCGTCAAGGGTAGCTGGGGCGCCGACATCGTAGACGTGCTCAAGCCCAAGCCCGGCGATGTGGTGATCGAAGGCAAGCGCGGCCTGTGCGGCTTCGAATCGACCAACCTGGACTGGGTGCTGCGTTCGCGCGGCATCACCGACGTCGCCCTGGGCGGCTTCCTCACCAATTGCTGCGTCGAGTCGACGATGCGCGTGGCCTATGAGAAGGGTTACAACGTCGTCACCCTGACCGACTGCACCGCCGCGCTGAGCTGGGAAGAGCAGGAGCATGCCTGCGCCAAGAACTATCCCATGTTCTCGCGCCCGCTGACCCATACCGAATGGCTGGCCGAGCTTACCGGCGCGGCCAAGGCCAGCGACAAGACCCGCGGCTACGAAGCGGCCTGACCGTCTTTTGTCATGAGATGCCCCGCCGCGCCCTGCGCGGCGGGGTTTTCTTTTGCGTTGCACAGAGCCTGAAAGCCCCGATGCCGCCCGTTGCTTTTGCGCGGGTCCCCGGACACGATGGCGCCAACCAGACAAGCATTTTTCATGGGAGGGTTATCATGAGCGAATCCAATGGCGATGATGCCAGGAACAAGAAGGGCGTGACGCTGGATCTGTCGCGCCGCAAGCTCTTCGGCGCCATGGCTGGCGCGGCGGCTTCGGTGCCGCTGCTGGCCCAGGCGCAGCAGCCTGCGCAGGGCGGGGCCGCGCCCGGACGCGGCGGCGGCGCGCCGGGGCGTGGCGGCGGCGGACGCGGCAATCCGCAGGGCGGCGCGGGGACGATCAAGGTCCTGTTCATGTCAGCCTATCATCCCTTCGACCGGGAAGGCCTGTTCTCGACGCTGGACGCGTTGGGCCAGGACATCAGTTGGACCCATGTCGAGCATCCCGCCGCGGAGAAATTCTATGACCCGCGCCTGGCCGCCGATTATGACGTCATCCTTTCCTATGACGCCTTTGCCGGCCGCACGGCGCCGCCGACCGGCGGCAGCCGCATGGGCGGCACCGACATGCCGCCTTCGGCCGAGACCCAGGCCAACCTCAAGGCGCTGATGCAGGCGGGTAACAAGGGCTTCGTCTTCTTCCATCATGCGCTGTCGTCCTGGGCGCACACTTGGCCCGCAGGGGTCAACGGCTCCAACGCCTATAGCGAGGTGATGGGCGGCGTCGCCGACTGGGGCAAGGAATTGCGCAATGTGCGCGGGCGCAATTATCCGCCCTCCGGCTTCAAGCCCAAGACGCCGCAGCGCATCACCGTCGTGGACCGCAACCATCCGATCACGGCGGGCCTGGAGGATTTCGACATCGTGGACGAGACTTACCTCTGCCCGATCTTCGAGGATTCCGTGCATCCACTGCTGCGCACCAACTTCAAGCCCACCGCGTCGGAGTTCACCGAGCGGCAGAAGGGCCATCCTGACGGAAGCAACCTGACCGCCTGGTACAAGGCCGCGGAGCGCTCGCCCGTGGTCTATATCCAGCACGGCCATGACAACGAAGCCTGGACCAATCCCAGCTTCCGCCGCCTGTTGCTGAACGCGATCAAGTGGGCGGCCTCGCCGGATTCCAAGACTTGGGCACGCGCCAACGAGAAGCGCATCTTCGTCTGAAGCCACACAGGGGTACGCTATTATGACATCCGACAATCACGATCCGAAAAAGGGCCTGTCCCGCCGCAACATGTTCGGCGCGATCGCCGGTGCAGCGGCCGCCGTGCCGATCGCGGGCGAGGCGTTGGCGCAACGCGGCGGTGCGCCGGCCGCCAATGCGCCTTTGCGTCCCACCGGCATCGGCGCGCCGATCAACAGTACCAGCCTGGACGGGCTGCCCGTGCAGGGCGGAAACGGTCCGATCCGGGTCCTGTTCCTGTCCTCTTATCACGCCTTCGACCGCGAGAATCTGTTCCGCATGCTGGACAGGTTCGGCCAGGACATCACCTGGACGCATGTCGAGCATCCGGCGGCGGAGCGTTTCTACGATCCGGCGCTGGCGGAGGATTTCGACGTCTATCTGTTCTACGACGCCTTTGCCGGCCGCCGCACCGTCACGCTTCCCGACGGGACCCGCCAGACGTCCCAGCAGCCGCCTTCCGCGCGGACGCAGGCCAATCTCAAGCAACTGCTGACGAACGGCGACAAGGGCTTCGTGTTGTTCCACCACGCCCTGTCGTCCTGGGTCCATACATGGCCGCCGGGCGTCAACGGCACCAATGCCTATGTCGAGATGATGGGCGGCGCCGCCGACTGGGGCCGGGATATCCAGAATCTGCGGGGCCGCACCTATCCGCGGTCCGGCTATCGTCAGGGTACGGAGCAGCGTTTCACCGTCGTGGACCGCAGCCATCCGGTGATGGCGGGCGTGGACGATTTCAGCCTGGTGGACGAACCTTATCAGTGCGCGATCTTCGAGGACTCGATCCATCCCTTGCTGCGCACCAGCTTCCAGCCGACGACGGACAAGTTCGCCTATGCGCCCAACGGCGCCAATGTCGGCGCCGGCCATCCGCCGGGCAGCAATGTGGCGGCCTGGGTCAAGACGGCGGAGAACACGCCGCTGGTCTATATCCAGCCCGGGCATGACAACAATGCGTGGTCGCATCCCGCCTATCAGCGGATGATGCTCAACGCCATCAAGTGGACCGCGTCGGCCGAGGCGAAGAAATGGGCGCGCGCCAACGCCAAGCGCATCTTCGTCTAAAGGGACGGTTGGGTTGTCCCAACCTTCGCATCAAGCGGGAAAGGCTCCGGCGACAGCCGGGGCCTTTTTTCCTGCGCGCCCGCCGCATTTGCCTCAACTTGCGCGCGGGCGGTTAACCCGGCCTTGACCAGGAACTCGGGTCGGGTGCCGGGCCTGGCAACCTTTCGCGTTAGGGAACGCTTCGGGATGGCATGACGCTTTAGGCAAATCTTATGGGTCCTTCGCCGAAAGCCCAGGAGTTGCGCGCCCTGATGGGGTTGGCCATCAGGCTCCGCGCCCTGGCACAGGAGACCGAGGACGACGCGGACGCCGAGCTCTTCCTGTCGGCCGCCCTGGCCCTGGAAGAGCGGGCCAACCGGCTGGCCTTCGGCCCTGCGCTGGCCGAAGCGCCGCGGCCCCCCGCGAAAATAGACATCACCTGCTGAATCCCTGGTCCGACACCCCAGGTTGTTGACGGTGGAAAGCCCGGCCCCGCGCCGGGCTTTCTGCCGTGCGGGGGCATTTACGCTGCGACCGCAAGGGCTTTGGCGGCCGGGCCGGAGCCTGACATTATAGCGT
>Ga0182743_1003388_pt1 | contig 12934 bp, 10 predicted proteins | sample eDN3rd30CKraftOP_FD_128522 | JGI IMG/M metagenome (GOLD analysis project Ga0182743, IMG submission 128522) | Enriched Organic Plus compost microbial communities from Emeryville, California, USA - eDNA 3rd pass 30_C Kraft OP (version 2) (version 2) ... | reverse complement strand
CGATATTCAGCTCCAGATTCTTCTGCGACGGCCCTTCGCCACCTGGCACGAACGGAGCGTAAGCGCCGCCGAGCGAGCCGGAGGACTCAAAGTTGCCGAACGAAGTGATCGCGGGCATCGCGTCGGGATCGACCGCGCGAGGAAAAAGAGCCACGTTGCGCGGCATGCCGTCGCGCGGATGGTTCGCCCCCGCCAGCCGGGCATAGAGCGAGCCGACGTTGGCGTCGAGCGTGTGCTTGCTGACGATCGGCTTGATGTCGTGATTGCCGTCCCCTGTTTTGAACGAACGAACCACGGCCAGCTTGTCGGCGTGCCGGGCGAGCTTCGTCAGCGTCCCTCCATACGTCACGCCGGGGAGCGACGTGCTGGTTTCGCCCGTCACGCTCCGCACGCCGGCAGGCGCCGTCATCTTAGGATCGAACGTTTCCGCCTGGGGAGGCCCGCCGTGCATGAACAGAAAAACGACCGACTTGTCGGTCACCGGCACTTCTCCCGCCTTCGCAGCCGCCGCCTGACCAGCAAGCAACTGCGGTAGCGTCAAACCACCAAGGGCAACGCCCCCAACGCGCAGAAAATCACGTCGGCTTGTGGAACGATCGACGAAGGAGAGCATCAGCGAGGTTTCCCGAAGGGATGAGGCGGGTACATCGGGCGGTGCTTATGAGTGTAACGGGGGGCCGCAAGCCAGTAAACAGTTTTCAGGGATCAGTTCTTAGCGGTGGGAAGAATCGGGCAGAGTAACCAGTGAACAGTTCACAGTAATGCAGTTCCCCGGCGCACGCCGGTTCCGCTACCGAAAACGGAGAACTAACCACTGAAAACTTTCGGCGTAACATCCGGCGCCGCCATACGCCTGGTTGGATATCGGCTGGTGGTACAGCCGAACCAACACCCCTTCGCGGAAAGCTATCCAGCCATGAAACGCCTCCTCCACAAGCAACCTGCCGATCTTCGCTTCGCGGTCTCGATCGGACTGGTCGTCGCTTTAAGCCGCACGGCTTACGAGAGCGCCGCCCACAACTTCGGCTTCGTAGGCGGATTGGTCGCAGCCGGAGCCTGCGGCGCGATTGTCGCGCTGATTATCGGCTTTGTTTGGCCCTCGCCGAAGAAGGTCAGCCCCGAAGCGCTGGCTGCCAGTAAGTAAGGACGTTCTGCGGGCGGCCAGCTTCCGCCGCGATTCGCTGGGGCGCCCATGCGGGAGATGAGCGTCCGGGTGAGAGGGGTATAGCAAAGCGGCGACCCAGCCAACCATGCGCACGGAATTTCAGCGTTGGGACAAGTCGGGAAGAATTTGGCATCCCGGGATAACCCCGGATGCTCGTTCTTGGCTCGGACGCCCCCACTTGGCCACTCGCCCTTGGCCGGCGCGCAGGTGGCCGCCAAGATTCCAGAAATCCAATTTCCAAATTCCGACTTCCCCTTAGCCCCGATGTTCCTGGGCGACCAGGTATGACTTGAGGCTGACTAGGAGGGTGTTGGCCCGGTCGGTGACGTCGCGGCGACGGCGGTCGCGGCCGCGTTGGGGGCGAATGGTGACGCGGACGAGTGTCTTGGAGGTGGGGGCCGTTCGGCTGTCGGCTGCTGGGATACGGGTTTCGTTGAACCGCATTTCGACCAGGAACGGAACCGGACGGTCAGTGCTGCGGCGTTGGGGCGTGCAGTCGTCGGCTTCGATGCGGAGGACCAGGTGTCCTTCCTCGATGGCTTCGATCTGGGCGTGATGATCGGCGACGAAACCGCGCATCTTCTCGACCACGACGTTCAGCGGAACCGCGGTCACGAGCGTGCGCTCAAGCACCTGGTCCGGGAGCGAGCCGCGGAGCCAGGACAGCCAGCCGCGACGCTGGCTCGCGGGTTCTTCGCCGTTGCCGCTGATTCCACAGCCAAGTTGAACGACGCAATTGCGGCCGTTTTCCTTGGCCTGATACAGAGCGCGGTCGGCGCGGCGGAGCATGGTTTCGGGCGTGTCGCCGTTCTGCAGCTCGGTCACGCCGAAGCTGGCCGTTACGTTCTTGCCCGAGAGAGCGGGAATCTGCGTTTCGGCTGTCAGTTGGCGCAGCTCCTCGGCTTTGCGAGTAGCCGAAGCGTTGTCGCAGTCGGCGCAGATGATGACGAACTCTTCTCCGCCGTAGCGGGCCACCAGGTCGCCGGGGCGGCAGTGGCGACGCAGGATGCTGGAGAAGACCGTCAAGACTTCATCGCCGGCCTGGTGGCCGTAGGTGTCGTTCACCTTCTTGAAGAAGTCGATATCACAAATGATCAGCGCGCAGGGGATGTTGCGCTCGAGGTGCGTTTGCACACAGACCTGCAAAATGCGATCAAACTCGGCGCGGTTGGCAGCCTGGGTGAGCGGGTCGCGCGTGGCTTTCTCGTGGAGCGACTGGACGCGCTGTTCGAGCGTGATGGTGGACGAGGCGTCGTGCATCAACAAGGCCGCGCCGTAGGCGGTGGCATTCTTGCCGTGCACCGGCACGAGCTGCGCGTCGACGTCGATTCGTTCTCCGTTGCGGCCGGTAATCGACAGGCGGCGCATCGTCTGCACGCCGTCGCGAATGGCTTCGATGACGGGGCAATCGTCGTCGGTGATGAGCTTGTGCCGGTCGTCGCGCAGGTTCACGAGCGTCGGCGACCACTGCTTGTCTTCGATGCTGGCAGCTGGAATGCCGGTGAGGCGTTCCGCGGCGCGGTTCCACAGGAGAATGCGAAGCGTGTGATCGACGAAGATCACGGCGTCGTTCATGCTGTCGAGCAGCTTCTGCTGGAAGACACTGTCGATGGTGTCGACCGGAGCGCTCGGCGTGGCGTTCATTCGCCAGAGACGATTTGAGCTGTCGGGCTGCAGATCCTTCAGCCAGCGGCGGGCGACGTTGCCTTGCAGCTTGACCTGGTCGGCGCTGATGTAGCCGCAAAACTCCTTGATGAGCTGCGGATCGAACTGCGTGCCGGCGTGTTCGAAGAGTTCGGCAAGGGCCCGCTCGCGCGACATGGCGCGGCGATAGACCTGATCGGTCGTCATCGCGTCGAAGGCGTCCACGATCGAGACAATCCGAGCGCCGAGCGGCAATTGCTCGCCGTGGACCGCGTACGACTGGCGAGCGCCGTTGTACCAGGCGCCCGAGAGTTGAACGATCGAAAGGACGTTCGGTGAGGCGCAGCAGCCGCGGAGGATTTCGACGCCGATCTGGCGATGGCGTTCGACGGTGGCGTATTCCTCGGGGCCGAGTTTGCCAGGTTTGAGCAGGATGTGGTCGGGGACGCCGATCTTGCCGATGTCGTGCAGCAGGGCTGCGACTTCGATTTCGTCGCGCTGCTCGTCGGAGAGGTCGAGGAGCATGGCCCAAGAGGAACAGCCCATCGCGACGCGGAGCGAGTGCGAAGCGGTGGGAGCGTGCTTGGCGCGCAGGGCGGCGAACAGGCTGCTCGCCATGCCGAGGCGGACCTGGACGAGACGGTTCTCGAAAGCGGCTTCGGGCGAGATGCTCGGAGCCGGCTTGTCGACCCCCTCGAGTAACGACGCGACCGCCTGCAGCCGACCGGCTGCGGTGTGCAGTGGGTCGTGCATTGCTGGTCCGATCGGGGCGTCGCTGAGTTGTCGGTTTTCCATGGACGGCAAAGCAGGGAGGCGTGCGAAGCGTCGACCGAGTGGGCAGAAACGGTGATGGCCAAGGCGCGAGCGCAAAGCCCCCCGCAAAGCGACCACAAGGGTTCCTATCCCGAGCAAACCTAGGACGCGGGTGGCAGGGCGGCAAACCGGCCCCCCCGCAAACTCGGCATCGTCGAATGAAGCCTTGCCGAACAACGCGAATATCGAGGTGAAGACGATTGTGCGGAGCGTAGCGGCGAAGCGACGCGACGGTTGGCTTGCAATGCCGTCGTAGCAGCATAGGTAACGAATGCGTGCGCGAGAGAGAGTCCGCTCGGTTGACGGCGGATCGGAGGCGCTCCTAGAATCGATCCACGCTGCACAACCTGCGTCCGGAGCGTGTGTCTGCCGCATTGGAACGGTCTCGCGCCCCTGCTCTCCGGCTCTACGATATCGCCAGCCATGTATTACTTGTCGGCCAACAACGGCCCACAGACCGGCCGACGCTACGAGTTGAAGAACGACGTCTATGTGATGGGCCGGCATCCGGACTGTCATATTGTGATCGACGTCGGAGCTGTCAGCCGCAATCACTGTCAGCTCGTCCGCGAAGGGTCCGACTACTACCTGGAGGACCTGGGAAGTCGTAACGGCACGTTCCTGAACGACGAACCGCGCAAGATCGACGGCCGGCGAAAGCTGAAGAACGGCGACCAGATTCGCGTTTGCGAAGTCACCTTCACCTTCTCGGCCGATGCGCAGACGCCGGCGGCTGGGACTCCGCTGCTCGATGGGGCGGGCGTCGGCACGATGCTCTACGACGAGGTAGGAGCGCCGACCTCGACTATCATGTCGAAGCTCGACGTGACGGGCTCGGCGCGAGGAACAGTACACGTCTCAGCCAGCGCGGAAGTGAAGCTGGCGGCGCTGATCGAGATTACGCAGAACCTCAGCCGGGCCTTGGTGCTCGATGAGGTGTTGCCGCAGCTCCTGAAGGGGCTGTTCCGCATTTTCGTGCAGGCCGACCGCGGATTTATCGTGCTCGAAGAGCCCGGCGGCAAGCTGGTGCCCCGCTGGGTGCGGATTCGGCGGGAAGAACTGAGCGATTCGGTGCGCGTCAGTCGAACGATCATCCGCCATGTGATGCAAAGCAAGGAGGCAATCCTCTCAGCCGATGCGGCGAGCGATCAGCGGTTCGAAATGAGCCAGAGCATCGCCGATTTTCGCATCCGCTCGATGATGTGCGCTCCGCTCATCAACGCCGAGGGGCAAGCCTTCGGCGCACTGCAGATCGACACGCTCGATCAGCGGCAGCGATTTCAGCAGGGGGACCTGGAACTGCTCGCGACCGTGGCGACGCAAGCGGCCATCGCCATCACCAACGCGCAGATGCACGAAGCGGCCCTCAAGCAGCGCGAGCTGGAACGGGACATGAAGCTCGCGCACGAGGTGCAGCACGGCTTTCTGCCGGAGCATCCGCCGCAGCTCGCGGGGTATGAGTTTTACGACTTCTATCAGCCGGCCGATCAGATTGGCGGCGACTACTACGACTATGTCGAGATGCCGGACGGGCGGGTGGCGATCATCGTCGCCGACGTTGTGGGCCACGGCGTGGCGGCCGCGCTGCTCATGGCCAAGTTCTCGGCCGAGGCTCGGTTCTCGCTCTTCAGCGAACCGACGCCGGCTGCGGCCGTGAGGCGTCTGAACGACCGACTCGACGAGCTGAATTTACAGCGGTTCGTCACGATGATCCTGGTGGTGCTCGATCCGAAGAACCACCGGGCCACGATCGTCAACGCGGGTCACATGGCGCCGTTGCATCGCCGGGCCAACGGCCAGCTCGAAGAGCCCGGCGAAAAGCTCGCCGGTCTGCCGCTGGGCATTACCGGAGGCATTTCGTACGAGCAACTGGAGGTCGAAATTCAGCCCGGCGACACGTTGATGCTCTACACCGACGGGATCAACGAATCGATCGACGCAAAGGGCGAGTTTTTCACAATCGACCGGATGCGGAAGATGCTGAAGGAGCACTCCGGCAGTCCGCATGAGCTTGGGACGGCGCTGATCGAAGAAGTGCGGCAGTTTTTGGGGCGTGCGCCGCAGAATGATGACATGTGCCTGGTCTGCTTCGGCCGAACGTAGACCGGCCGATTGCGACCTGGCAATGAGGACAGCCTACTTTGGGCTTTGCCGGCGAAGCTCCGGGCGCTTCGGCATCGGTTGCGGCGGCATCAAGTGCCGCCACTGGTCAACGAGCCGGCTCAAGGCTGCGTCGATGCTGCTACTGAAGCGGGCGAAGGACTCTTGATCGACCACGATCCGGCCGACGCCCTCGTCTTCGCACAGCACCATCTGAGTTGGTTGAAACGCTCCCTGGGTCACGGCCTGCTCCTTTGTCGTTTTGAGCCGCGCCATGCTATCCCTGCGGCTGATACACCGAGTCGGCTCAGCCGACTCGCCCCTTCCTCTATCAGTAATTCGTTTGCTTCGCAGCTATCTTATGGACGCTTCCTATTAGGCGCAGGTTCGCGCCTGGCGTTACATTCTGCGACTTACGTCAGCCACTCGTTTTCATCTCCCTGTAAATGGAACCGGCAGCCGGCTGGTTGTCCAACCTGCTGCCGATGGTTTTGCGACTAGCCGCATTACTTGGAAGCAGCTTCGCCTCGTCGCCACCGTCATAAAAGGGTTCGGCGACGCGTGAGACCACTATTCCCACTCGCCGCGAGAACGGCCGCCTTCACATAGGGGTCGCACTTTGCGCCGTTGCGAAGCTGGTCGCGGCGGGGTCCCATCGATGCGACGCTCGCTGCCGAAGGTGCTCGCGCATTCGTTCCCGAGCTTCCTCGTGGCTGAGCTCGCCGGCCGCGTCGGTATTCAAAGCGAGAACGATCGCAGCCAGCCCCCAGCGGTGGCCGACCGGGGCCGTCGCCTTCGGAGTGTCCACGATCCGGCCAGACTTCGGGAGGAGCTACCAGTCGCAGTCGGTCGTTGCTTTCGCGATTTCCCCTTTGGTCCAAGCCGCCCGTGGAATCCCGCATCAGCCTGCGACGCAGGTAACCGGTCCTGGCGGTGGCACTTAGGTCGATATTGTCGCTACAAGCCGGACTACCTATACTCGCCGCAGGAGGAAGGATTTTCGGGAGGGCCAGGAGGCTTCGAAAATCCTTGTGAACCACCGTAACGGATTGCACGTACAGTAGGGGTCGGCGCGGCTAAGCTGCTACGGCCTGCCAGGGAGGCAGAAAGCGGATCACGAAGATCCACGCATCAGCCCACGCTTTGGGCGCGGAATGGAGTCCTGACGGCTGTGCCGCTTCTAACTGGGCACGCATCAAGCCATCGGCATCTATGACGTCTCCCGCGGCGAACCGCTGTTGCCTGCACGCAACGCGCGTTGCTCTTCGGCATCAGTCTCGGGCGGATTAATGCGTTGCTAAGTACTTGCCGCTAAGGCCCATCCATTCGGCCAAGGCGCTGGGAAACGCTACAAGAGGCCACACAGGAATAAGGTTGAAAGCAGGCTGAGTCGCGGACGATAAAGAGTGCTACTTCAGTGCTAGCGATCGCGAAGTCGCCCTAGCAGCGACGGAGAGCTCTTCCGACACGGACAGCGACGCCTGCGTTCCAATTAACGTATACTGGAGGGACGAAGCAAATTCGGCATTCTCGATTTCAGGCGGAGTCCTGAGTCGAGCGTTGGTCAGCTAGACCCGGCAACTCCGCCAGGAGTGAACCAACGAAACCGCCGAATCGTCTCACCCAGTAGGATCGAAGTTCGGTACACAGGAAGTTGAACAGCGGTAGTTCCGTGCCGACCCAGGCACGAGGAAGCTTTGGCTTCCGGACGACGCTGTCCTTGGGAGAGACGAGCGATGTACATTTACGGCACCAATCACATTCACGCCGCCCATTCCATCAGCGCCCCGCATCGCGCTGTCGGAACTCAGGCTGCTTCGCCGGCGTACCGCGCGTCGGGAGTCGATCAGTTGGATATCTCGCCAGAAGCCGATCTGATCAGCCAGGTGCACAGCATGCCCGATATCCGGGCTGACCGCGTCGCCCAGATCAAGGCCCAGATCGCCGCCGGCGCCTACGATACGCCGGAGAAGATCGACCTCGCGCTCGAGCGTCTGCTCGACGAGATTGCCTGATCGCCGAGCGCGCCAAGCTCGGAATTGGCGTCTGGTTAGGCTGCGCAATCCCCCGCCGCCTTGTTTAGCACCGCCCACCACCTAGAATGGATTGATAGCTGTTAGTGGCTTCGGCTTGCGGCTTACCGCTGCCGATTCTCCTCTGCAATGATCCTTCAGTCCCTCTCGGTGGTTTGATGTCGTCGGATGCTTCTCTCGAACCTGTGCCAGTCTCGCTTTCTCCGCGGGATCGGTTCGTCGAGTATCTGCAAAGCCGCGGCATGCGCGTCACCCAGCAACGGCTGGCGCTCGTCGACCACGTCTTCAGCCGTCACGAGCATTTCGACGCCGACCAACTGATGGAGCAGCTCCCCTCGAGCGGCAAGCCGGGGCACATCAGCCGGCCGACCGTTTATCGAACGCTGACCGAATTCGTCGACGCCGGGCTGCTCCGCAAGTTCGTCCTCAACGGCCGGGCGGTCTACGAGCACGACTACGGCTATCCAGCCCACGACCACTTCCACTGTTCGGAGTGCAATCGGCTGCTGGAATTCACGAGCCCGGAACTGCTCGCCATTCTGGAAGCGACCGCCCGCGAGCACCGCTTCCGCGCCACTGGGCACCGCTTGATCATCAACGGCACTTGCGAAGACTGCGCCAAGGCTCGCCGCCGGCAGCACAGCCGCATGAATATGATCTAGTTTGCTAGTGGGGCCCTCTGTCGGCCGCTTCAAGCGATCTAGCAATCAGTCCGCACAGGACGAACCCAAAGGCGTTCAGAACGCCATGCGTTTGCACCATCGTCGAAATGCTGAGCCAATCGTTCGCCGTGAACTCGCCGAGGGCATAAACCGCCGCCAGCAGCATGGCCGCGGCGAGAGAACTGACCGAGATCAGTAACAGCATCGCGTGATTCGCATTCCGCGATTTTAGGGCAGCGCGCAACTGCAGCATCGCGACTGTCAAACACGCCACCGCCAGCAGTACGGCGGCTACTACTTCGACGTGCTGCGACAGCGAAATGCCGACGCCAACCAGCGGCACGCCGAGCACAACGGCGACGATCAGTGCGCGCTCCCAAGCGATCGGGAATTGGCGGACCGCGGAAGCAGTCAGGATCGGCAACGCAAATCCGGCGTAGTGAAAATGCACTCCGGTCAGTAGCACAATCTCATGACTGAATCCCTGCGGTTGCAGCCCAGCGCGAGAGAGCGCCGCCCAGCCGGCGCCGACTGGCAATAGCAGCAGTGCCCCTCCAAGTGCAGTGACGCGGTCGACCTGCCGGCCATTCCGCCAAAGCATCGCCACTCCGGCCAGCGCAAACAGCAGCGTCACAACCAGCCACGGCATGGCGAGCGTGGCCGCTAACCAGCTTTGCTCGAGGCAAAAACTAATCACAAACAGGGCCGCGGTCGGTAAGTGCAACCACCGGCCCAACTTCCAGAACGGGCTCCACGCGATTCCTCCATCGCGTTCAATCAGGTTCAGCCCTAGCGGAACAACAACCGTCGGCGCAAATGCCAGAATCCAAACCGCGACGCTCGGCTGCACCAACGCGAGCAAGGCCCACACCCCGCCACCGATTACCAGAGTAAGAGGGAAGTTCCTTTCCCTAAGTTCGCCGACGGTCGTGGGTGTAGACACCTTGAACATTGCTCCCTCACTATTGTCGTAGGGAAACAGTTCTCGGCGATTGACCTGCTTCGGCCGCCCGCTTCATCGCCGCGCTAGACAGCCGGCGAAACCGGGCCTGCTCGTAGCGCGTGTAGGGGTAGCCCAACCGCGCCAGCCAGTGGCCGGGGCGAGAAACCGCCAGCAGGTCGTACCAAACTTCGTCGGTTCCCCGATCCCATTCGACCAGAAACCGCTCCTCGCCTCGCTCAGGGTGGTCGGCAATTGTGCCATAGGCGAAACCAAACCGCTCCACGCGGTCCGCATCCTCACCTGAACCGGCCCAGTCGATCACATACGCAATCCTCGCCGGAAAGAGCATCCAGCACAGGAGTGGCCGCGCTCGGTAGAGCACCGCCACCGTGCGGCCGACCTCGATCGGGCAATCGGGCCAGCACAAACGGGCTACCTCCGGCGGAAACATCCGCCACGAGCAAATCGCAGCCTTGGCCCGCTCAAACACTTCGGCTCCATGGCCAAGCAATACCCGCTCGTGATCCCGATTCCAACCAGGCGGAAGCGGCATTTCCGGCTCTTTCGTGCAGCCGACGTTTGGATAGGTGAACGGCGCATCGGCGACTCGCTCCAAATGGCTGCGAATCTGCGAATCGGTCGGCTTACGACAGGTGAACATCGCTTCCTCCGAGCCTCAGACCGGCAATCGCCTCCTTACATAACCACTGCCGCGAGCAAATTTTCCGGCTTTCCGGGCGAAAACCGGACAGACTAGAGAACGCGCTTTGCGGTCGGTTAGAATGCCTAGGCTAAGTCCGTTCGCTCCACGGGTTAGACGCTCATCGCCTCCACTGCCATCTCTCGCAGCTCATCTATGTACCTGATCGAAAACCCGGTGATGCAGCGGGAACTGCTGGTGAACCTCCGCATGGCGAGGGCGTTCATCCTGCTGTTCGTCTATCAGGCTCTGTTGGGCGCTGTCGTCTACTTCGCGTGGCCGCAAGACGCCCAGCTTGATCTCACCGAAGGCTCCTCCTCGCGTCAGGAAGCCAAAGCGCTTGTCGACCTCTTCTTCGTCGGTCAGTACGTGCTGGCGTCGATGATGGCCCCCAGCTTTGCCGCCGGAACCATCACGGGGGAGAAGGAGCGCAAGACCTACGAAATGCTCCTCGCCAGCCCGCTCAAGCCGACGGCCATCATCCTCGGTAAGCTTGTGGCGTCGCTCACCCATCTGGCGGTGCTCATCTTTTCGTCGCTGCCCATCGTGATGCTCTGTTTGCCGCTCGGCGGCGCTCAGGTCTATGAAGTGCTGGCCGCCTACGTGGCGTTGATCGTCTCGGTCATCAGCTTCGGCATGATCAGCGTCGCCTGCAGCGCCTACTTCCAACGCACTAGCGCCTCGCTCGTCGTGTCGTACCTCATCATCCTGCCGTTCGCCATCTTGGGGGCGATCGTCTGGATGTCGATGTCGAAGGGCGAACTGGCCGGCGTGCGACTCACGCTTATTTTGACGGTACTCCCCGCTGTCGCTACGCTCGTCTTCCTCGTCCTCTTCTTCAACACCAGCCGGCTACTGCTTCATCCGCCGGACGTGGGCGCGGAAGGAAAGGACGTGGTCGACCTCGAACAAGAAGCCCAGCAGGCTGTGGGGCTGGTGATCCAGCGCGATCAATTCCCCGACAAGCTCTTCGCGCCGCCGAAGCGCGACGACTTGATGGAGGACAACGCCAACCCGGTCTACGAGAAAGAAATCCGCAGCGAAATTTTCAGCCAAGGCACGCTCATGCTGCGGCTGGTGATTCAGGTGAGCATGCTGCTCGCCCTGCCCTTCATGGCTGTCTGCTTGTACCTGTTGCCGCAGTACGCTCCGTGGTACATCTGCTACGTTGTGATGTTCAACATGCTCGTCGGCCCGGTGTTCTCGTCCGGCAGCGTCACGAGCGAGCGCGAGCGGGAAACGCTCGATCTGCTCCTCACCACCGTGATCACCCCCTGGCAGATTCTCTGGGGCAAGCTGGTCGCCGGCCTGCGAGTTTCCAGCGTGCTGACGCTATTTCTCGTCTGGCCCGTGCTGCTGGCCTGCGCAATGGTCTCGCTCTACTGGCGAAACCTCTCGTCGGTCGGCGCTTACGTGCTGATCGTGCTGCTGACCTGCCTGACCACAGCCGTCATTGCCTTGTTCTGCTCGGTCCTCTTCCACAAGTCGTCGACCAGCATGATCACATCCTACATGGTGATCATCGCCCTCTTCTGCGCTCCGCTGGCAGTGCGCTACTTCGCCGAAACCTTCTACCCCACGCACCCCAACACGCCGATCGTCGCCCAGGCCGGCTTCACGAGTCCCTTCGCAGCCGCCTTCGCCGTGCCGCTCGATGTGGGCCTGAGCAGCGACGCGGTCGATGCGAATCAGGCGATCGGCAATTGGCCGCTGTTCGGCGCCTACGTGGTCTTCACGCTCGCCATGAACGGCATCTTGTCAGCCACGATGATGTGGCTGTTCAACGTCCGCTGGCGCGTCGCCGGCTGACGAAATTCGCGCTGCACTTTTTTTTTGCGCCCGGCGGCTAATATTGCCCGCCTTGAGGCTGCGTTAGTCCGCCACGCGATAGAAACCACCCGACTTTGTGCGTCCCTTGGTCGCGACGCTCTTTCGCGGGTTGTACTGGCCCAACGTCTGCTCGAGAAGGTCGTCGAGAACCGTGGTCGGATCCTCTTTCACGATCACCCGATCCCCCGGCTGCAGCGAGTAGTCAAATTCCGGAGCGACCATCTTCGCAGCGCGATCGTATTCGATCGTCATCCGGTGGACCGCGCCATTGGCCAGCGGCCGATGCAGTTCGAGCATCGAGCGGCGGAACTGCTTGAGCGCCTCCGTCTCGTTGAGCGCCTGCTGCACCGTAATCGGCCCGGTAATGGTCCGCTGCACGCGCGTCGGCTGGCCTTTTTCGGGGTGGAGTTCCACCGAATACTTCGCCACCGGCGCCACCTCGCCTTCGCCGCTCCCCTTCACCAGCTCCGCCCGCGGGTCGTCGCTGAGCGACGGCTTGAGCATGCTGCAGCCAGTCCCGCCGGCAAGCGTCGCGAGCGCCATCAAGGTGCAAAACAGTCGAGCGAAGCAGCGAGCGCCATCCATGACCGTCGTCTCCGAAGCCGATTCTCTAGGTTAGCGAGCAATCGCGCCCACAAAGTTTCCCCAGTCTTCCGAATCGCCACCTGGATAATCGACCGTCACAGACCAAAACTTCAACCCAACCGGCAAAATCTATCAATTTTCTCCAACCAACCCGCCGACACTCGCCCACTTCACCGGCAGTGAACCACTGCCCGCGAACAGCCGGGCGATTCTCGCTCGGAAAATAGGGCCAATTCCGTTCTCTGGGCCGTGTTACGGCCCGGCCAACAGGCCCATCCTTACCCCATTCCCGCAAGCTGCGTCGCTCGCCAGACCTTCTGAATCGCAATCATATATGCAGCCGTCCGCATGCTAGCACGCTGCTGATTCGCCTCCTGAAACACGGCTTCGAACGCGGTCGTCAGCTGACGGTCCAGCTCCTGCCGCACGCGGTTGAGGCCCCATTTGTAATACTGAAGG
>Ga0182743_1003387_pt1 | contig 12937 bp, 12 predicted proteins | sample eDN3rd30CKraftOP_FD_128522 | JGI IMG/M metagenome (GOLD analysis project Ga0182743, IMG submission 128522) | Enriched Organic Plus compost microbial communities from Emeryville, California, USA - eDNA 3rd pass 30_C Kraft OP (version 2) (version 2) ... | reverse complement strand
TGGATCCGAAGCTGCGTGCCAACGTAGAACAGGGACTGCGCGAGGGCAGGCTGCGATGCGTGGTGGCGACGTCGAGTCTGGATCTGGGCGTCGATTTTCCGGCCGTCGACCAAGTGCTGCAAGTCGGCAGCGCCAAAGGCGTGGCCAGGCTGTTGCAGCGTGCGGGCCGCGCCAAGCATCGCCCGGGTGCGTCGGGCCACGTTATCTGCGTGCCGACGCAGGCGCTGGAGCTCGTTGAGTTTGCCGCGGCCCGGCAGGCTATCGCCCGTGGGGATATCGAATCGCGCCGGCCGCTGCGCGATTGTTGGGATGTACTGGCGCAGCATGCAGTCACGTTGGCCTTGGGGGGAGGCTTCGACGCCAAGGCGCTTTATGAGGAAGTCCGCCAGACGCACGCTTATGCTTCGCTGGATCCCGACACCTGGCAATCCGTGTTGGATTTCATCGAGCAGGGCGGTAATGCGTTGGCCAACTATCCGGAATTCCGGCGAGTGCAGCGCGACGACGATGGCTGGTATCGCGTGCATGATCGGCGCATCGCGCTGCGTCATCGTCTTTCGATCGGTACGATTACGGCTGACGGGGCGATCTCGGTAAAGTACCTGCGCGGTGGCGGACTGGGCTCGGTCGAAGAGGCCTTTCTCGCCCGATTGCGGCCGGGCGACCCCTTTCAATTCGCGGGCCGTACGCTGCAACTGGTGAGGCTGGAGGGCATGACCGCCTATGTGCGGCGACTGAAGACGGGAGTGGGCCCTGTGGCGACCTGGCAGGGCGGACGTATGCCGCTGTCTACGCAACTGGGGCGCGAGGTCGAAACGGTTTTTGCGCACCCTGGCACTCACCCGGAAATGCCGGTGGCGCAGTCGCTTTTGCATATTCAAGCTCGCGCGAGTGCGCTGCCAGATCAGGGCCGCTTGGTTGCTGAGCACATTACGACACGTCGCGGCATGCATCTTTTTCTGTTTCCATTCTCAGGCCGCGCAGTGCATGAGGGCATAGCGGCCATGATGGCGATGCGCTGGGGGCGGCTGCAGGGCAATACGTTTTCCTATACCGTGAATGATTATGGACTGATGTTGACCTTGGCCCAGCCCGCAGCCGTGGATGAAGCGTTGCTGAGGCAATTGCTCAGTCCTGAGGGTGTGATGAACGATTTGAGCGAGGGCGTCAATGTAGGCGAACTTGCACGCCGGCAGTTCCGTGAAATAGCCCGTGTTGCGGGATTGTTGACGCCTTCCATGCCTGGGCGCGAAATGCGCTCGTTGCGCCAGGTGCAGGCATCCAGCGGCCTGTTGTATGACGTGCTGCGGCGTTATGACCCTGGGCATCTGCTGTTGGCGCAAGCTGAACGCGAGGCCTTTGAGCAGCAACTGGAAATGCCGCGGCTCATGGCGGTATTACAAGAATGTGCGGCACGTCAATTGATCTTGTGCGAGCCGCGAGCGCTGACGCCGTTGTCGTTTCCGTTGTGGAGTGAAAGCTTGCGTGGACAACTCAGCACCGAGACTTGGCAGGACCGTGTCAAACGCGCCGCTGCGCAACTGGAGAAACGCTATGCCCGCATTGCCTGAGGGTGCGTGGGTCGAACAGTTGGCCGGCGAACGTATGTTGTTGCTCGGAGAGCGCGCGATGTTCTGGTGTGCACGCAGGCGCTTGATTATTGCCGACTTGCATCTGGGCAAGGGGCATGTCTTTCGCCGCGCGGGCATCGCCGTTCCCAGTGGCGCTACCGAGGGCGATTTGCGGCGCCTGGCCGCTTTGGTGGCAGCGACGGATGCACAAGAACTATGGATTGTAGGAGACGTGCTGCATGGCCCGGCAACACAGGCCGAATGGCGCGACAGCTGGATACGTTGGCGGCAGGCGCACGCGTCCCTGCAGGTGGCCGCATTAACTGGTAATCATGATCGCGCGCTCAATGGCGAGGCGTTGGGCATCTGCCAGCTGGGGGAGTCCCAAGTCGATGGCCCATTCGTGTTCCGTCACTTGCCGCAGCACGATGAGGATGGCCGGCATGTTATCGCAGGGCATGTGCATCCTCAGGCGCGTGTGCCAGGTGTGCCGCGCAACTGGCCGGTGTTTTGGCTGAGGCGGGACATGACGATTCTGCCCGCGTTTTCCGCCTTTACAGGAGGGCAGCGGCCCCAGGTCGAATACGGCGATGCCTTGATCGCCTGCGTCGATGGGGCCGCTATTCCGATACCGTGATTACGGTGTATACGTTTTGAGAGTCTTCACTGCTTGGCCGCCATGTGTCATCGGCATGTGGTTTTTGTTCACTGATTGGCCAGCATTTCTTTCATACGGGCATAGTCTTGTAGATATTCCCGGCCCAATCGGACTTTTTCCCTTCCACTGAGGATCTTTCCAGAGATCTGAAAGAACTTCTTTTCCTCTTCGCGCAGGTGGTGGCGGACCTCGTCTGCCAGCTTTTTCGCTTTGGAAAGCCAGCTGCCGCCGCGCGTTTCGGCCTTTCCCAGGTCTTCGACATACTCGTCGATCTCGTGATGTTCGGCCAGCGCATGACGCGAAGGATCCAATCCCATGTCGTCCATCAGCATCGGCGCGTACAGAAATCGTTCTTCTGCAGCGGCATGAGCAGCGAGCTCGATCTTCAGCTCTCGATAGATCTCGAGGCGGCGCTCGCTATGGGGCGCTGCGCGTAGCAGTTTTCTGCATAGCGAACGTTGGACCTCATGACTCTCGCGCAGGGCGTCATAGATATTGGCAGCAGCCATAGTGCCTCCATTTTTATGAGGAAAAGCCGATTCGGCCGGTGTCCTCGACACTGGTACTTTACCTCCAATATCGAGGAGCAACCGTGCTTTAGCGATCGCGAGAGCGTCCGCCGATCGTCGCGCAGAAACTTGCGACAAAGGCGCCTACCAATAGCGAGGCAAAAGCCCACAGGGAAAAGCCTGCCGCGGCCTTGCGTGCGGCGTCGGCGGCTTCGCGGGCCTTTTGCTCGGTTTCGCGTGCAGTTTGTTCAGCCTGTTCCTGGATCTGCGTCAGGCGCTGCTGCGCAGTTGATTCGTCTACGCCTGCACGCTGAGCGATGAGCTTGACGAGGTAGTCCTGGTCTGTATCGGACAATTCACCGGTAGCGAGGCTGCGGCCGAGTATGCGCGAAGTCTCTTGCCGAACATCGCCCTGAGCCGTCGCGACCAATGGGTCGTTGGGGCGCAACAATGCATCGGTGAAATAATCCAAGGAAAAACGGTCCGTGCTTTCTTGTACGGCTTGTCCAGCGGTTGCCGTGACGGCTCCCGCGCTGGCGCCTGCCATAGTGGCGCCCGCTTTGGCTGTGCCCGAGATCACGGACGCCACGGTGGTGCCCAACAAAATCAGCCCCACGACGGCGCTCAAGGCCCAGACGAGAAAGCCATGGGCGGTGTCCCGGAAATAGATTTCGTCATCGTGGATGCCGGTCCATTTCGTGCGCAGCCGCCCTGCGGTATAGCCGGCGATTCCGTAGGCGATGATGTGGGTGAAGAACAGCCAGATGATGGATCCTACGGCAAGAGCCGGCCCGGAGGCTCCCTCGTCCCGCCAGGGAGACATCGAAACGAGCCCTAGCCCTGTACCACCGATCACCAACATAGCCGATACCGCCGAGGCGATAACGGCCCCTGCGATGACGGCGCCCCACGATACCGCGGAGTGTGGCGACTCTACGCCGCTCACGTCACGAGCATAAGAAGTCACGGACTGATTATTCTGCATGACATTTCCTTGTTTGGTTGAAGTCACCTGCACTGGATGGTCAGTGCCAGAATAGGGCTAGCAAAATGATGATCGGGATGGGTACGCCCAGCAGCCACAAAAGTATGGATCGCATATCGTCTCCTTATTGAGGGCAGTTATCGCGACTGTTCCTGAATTTTTTCCCCACCGCGTTCGATATCCTCTCCGGCTCCGTGCATGGTGTTGCAGCCGGCGGTGAGGCTTGCGGCGACTAGCGCCATGATCACGAGGAATTGACGGCTTTTCATGGTGTGTCCTTGACAGAGTGTTGACGTGCCGATCGTCAGCAAGCCGCGTGCCTGACCCGCGTTTGCCGAGAGTAGAGACGGAACGGATTTGGTCCCGCCCACATCGGCGCGCCAGAAAACCGGCTCGCGGCCTATATTGGGAATTACCCGATAGAACAGCTATATCCTTATTTGTTCTATTGACGATACATTGGGACATGGACAGAATCTTTGTCCATGGGAACCTCCTTACCGCTACCGAAATATCACCAGATCTACCTCGTCTTGCGCGAACAGTTGCAAGAAGGGCGTTTCGATCAGGACGGCGTGCCGGGCGAACTCGCCTTGGCCACGCAGTTCGAGGTGGCACGCATCACCGTTCGCAAGGCAATGGAGATGCTGGTGGCCGATGGACTCGTGTCGCGCCGCCCAGGATTGGGGACGTGGCCGACACGGCATGCGCCCGCCGACAGTGCGCGTGATGCCGGCAGTGCGACAAAGCGCCCGCGCCAAAAGGCCCATCTGGTGGGGCTGATGGAAAACATCGTCAACATGGGTTTGCGCACGTCGGTGCACGTGCTGGACAGCGAGTTGGTCAATGCCTCGCCAGCAGTGGCCGATTCCCTGGAAATCCCGGTGGGTACGCCCGTCCACAAAAGCCTGCGCGTGCGCAGTACCGAGGCGGGGCCTTTATCCCATATCACCACCTACGTACCGCAAGCCGTGGCGAATTTCAGCCGTGCGGATCTGGAACGTCAGCCGCTGTTGATGTTGCTGGAGGCGGCAGGCGTCGAGTTCGGCGGGGCTACGCAGACAATCGGCGCCCGCTTGGCAGATGCGCAGATCGGCCGCCATTTGGATGTAGCGGTGGGATCGGCGTTGCTGTCGGTGGTTCGCTTGGTGCGTGATGTGAATGATCGTCCGGTGCAGTTGCTCCATGGTTTGTACCGTCCGGATCGCTATCAATATCAATTACAGCTGTCGCGCGTCGGGGACATCGACGCCAAAGTCTGGGTCAGCGAAGAGCTCTCGGCCCAATTTCATTAAGTCTCTTTCGGAGTTTTGCCATGACGACGCGCCGTACTTTTTTGACGCAGTCCGCCGCCGCGGCTGCTGTGTTATCCGCACCCTGGGTGGTGCGCGCCCACTCCGCCACGCCGGTGAAAGTCGGCGTTCTGCATCCGGTGACGGGCGCGTTGGCGTATTCGGGACAGCAATGCCGTCTGGGGGCTCTGCTGGCCATCGAGGACATCAACAAGGCCGGCGGCATCAAGGCGTTGGGCGGTGCAAAGATCGAGGCTCTGCTGGGCGACGCGCAATCGCGTCCCGAGGCAGGCTCTGCCGAGGTGGAAAAGATGAACGCCGCCGGCGTGTCGGCGATTGTGGGTGCATACGCGTCCGCCATCTGTCTGGCGACGACACAGACGGCGGCCAAATATGGACTGCCTCACGTGGTGGATGTCGGTGTGGCGGATCAGATCGTCGAGCGTGGCCTGAAGAACACCTTCCGTTTTGGGCCTGGCTATCGTACTTGCACCGAGCGCGCGATTACTGATCTGGTGGCGCTGAACGATGCGGCAGGCAAGCCGGCAAAGACCGTGATGATCGTGCACGAAGACTCGTTGTTCGGTACGGGGACGGCGGCGTTGTTGTCCAAGACCCTGCCAGAGCATGGTTTCGAGGTGAAAGAGGTTGTCAAACACCCGAACCCTACCCGGGACTTCAACAATATCGTGCTGCGCATGCGCTCGGTGAATCCGGACATCGTGATTCCGGCGAACTACTACAACGAGTACGCCTTGCTGTTGCGTGCGATGAAGCAGCAGAAGGTGAGCCCGAAGGCAATTTATTCCGTATTGGGCGGCGCGGCGTCGAGCTATAAATTCCTGAAAGAATTCCCGGACGTGGCCAACGGGATCATTGATTGCAATCACTGGTTCAATCCCAAGGACGCACGCGTCGCGCCCTTGAAGGCCCGCGTCGAGGAGAAGGGCGCATACTTCAGCTACGAGGTCTTTATGACCTATGTCAGCGTCTACTTGTTGGTCGACGCGATCGAGCGCGCCAAATCCACGGATCGGGCGGCGATTACCGATGCATTGGCCAGCAGCACGTTCTCGGACCATCTGATGCCATATGGCCCGACGAAATTCGTGAACGGCCAGAATACGGGAGCCCAGCCCCTGCTGACACAGGTGATCGATGGTGATATCAAGGTCATTATCCCGGAGGCATATCGTCAGGCCAACGCGCAGTTTCCGGTAAAGGCCTGAACGATGTTGTGGGATCCTGCCATTCTATTGTCTGCCGTGCTCAACGGCCTGACCACGGGCGCGGTGTACGCGTTGGTAGCGTTGGGCCTGACGCTGATTTACGGCGTCTTGCACATCATCAATTTCGCGCACGGCGCTGCCCTGATGGTGGCGTTGTACGCTGTCTATCTGCTGAAAGAGCGTCTGGGGCTGGATCCCTATATGGCGCTGCCGTTCGTGATGGCGGGCATGTTTGTGCTGGGATATTTCCTGCAGCGCGTCATCATCAGCCGCGCCAGCCACGGCAAGGACGAGAATATTCTTTTAGTTACCTTGGGTCTCTCGATCGTGCTCGAGAACCTGGCGCTGGTGTGGTTCAAATCGGATACGCGCAGTATTGATACGGCCTATACCCTGTCCACGGTGGAGATCGGGCCGGCTTTGATCGCATTGCCCAAACTCATCGCCTTTGCGGGGGCGATGGTAGTGGCGGCCGTGCTGCTGTGGGTGATCCGCCGCACGGATCTGGGTCGCGCAATACGCGCCGTGGCCAAGGAAAAACAGGGCGCCAAACTGATGGGTATAGACGTAGAGCGCGTCTACGCCTTGTCGTTTGCGATAGGCATGGCCTGCCTGGGCGCTGCAGCCTGTTTTCTATTGCCGGCGTATTACGTCAATCCGCAGGTGGGCAGCGGCTTTGTGCTGATCGCCTTCACCATCGTGGTGCTGGGCGGTATGGGCAGCTTTGCCGGCGCCTTGGTCGGCGGTTTGTTGATCGGCGTGGTGGAATCGTTGGGTGGCTTGTTTCTGGGAGATTCGTTGGGCCAGATGGGCATCTTTGCGATCTTTATTCTCGTGTTGCTGTTTCGCCCGCAGGGGCTGTTTGGGGCGAGGGCCTGACCATGAAGGATTTTTACGCGATCCTGATTTTCGCCCTGGCGGTGGCTGTGGCGACGATGTTCGTCCAGTCCGGCGTATGGCTGACGTTCATCATGATGTCGCTGTATGCGGCGTTGCTGGCTCAGGCCTGGAATATCCTGGGCGGCTATGGCGGTCAGTTGTCGTTTGGTCACGCCCTGTTTTTTGGCGTTGGGGCCTATGCGCAGGCATTAGGGCAACTGAACTGGGGTCTCAACCCGTGGATGGTGTTGCCGATAGCAATCGTCTGCGGCGCGCTGGTGGGGCTGGCGGTGGGGGCGCTGACCTTTCGCTATGGCTTGCGTGGTTCCTATTTTGCGCTGGTGACGTTGGCCTTTGCCGAGGTGTTTCGCATCGTCGCGGGGTCCGTGTCGTTTACGGGCGGCGGTGTGGGCTTGATGGTGCCCTTGAAAGAGGGCGTGGCCAATATGCAGTTTGCCTCGCGTCACGGCTATATCTACTTGATCCTGGCGTTTGTGGTGTTGGCGCTGGCGGTGACGGCGTGGCTGCGGCATTCGCGTTTCGGCGCATACCTGCAAGCCGTGCGTGATAACGAGGATGCGGCGCGCGCCATCGGCGTGGACCCGTTGAACATCAAGCTCAAGGGCATTGCGATTTCGGCGGCGTTCATGAGCGCGGCAGGTGCGTTCTACGTGCAAGTGTTTCAGTACATCGATCCGTCGATCGCGTTCGGGCCGGCGGTATCGGTCGAGGCGCTGGTCGGGGCGATTGTCGGCGGCATCGGTACCTTGTGGGGTCCGATTGCAGGCGCGGTGGCGCTGCATGTATTGGCGGACTTTACGCGCAATTTGTTCGGCGAGTTGCCGGGTATCAGCATGGTGATTTATGGCGTCGTCTTGATTGTGATCGTCATGTTTGCGCCGCGTGGATTGTCGGGCTATGGCCAGCCAGTGATGCGCCTGTTTAGTCAAAAGGGGCGTAGCCATGGCTGATATCTTGCTTCAGGCAGAGAATCTCTCGATTACGTTTGGCGGGGTAAAAGCGGTACAGGATGTGAGCCTGGCCGTGCCGCGCGGCAGCTTGACCGCACTGGTTGGGCCCAATGGCGCTGGTAAAACGACGCTATTCGGTTTGTTGTCCGGTTTTTTGCGTGCGCAACAAGGGCGTGTCGTCTTTGACGGGACGGACATTACGGGGATGGCGCCCCAACGCTCGGCAAAGTTGGGGCTGACTCGCACCTTCCAGGTGGTGCAGCCCTTTGGCGCGCAGACGGTGCGGCAGAACATAGCGGTAGGCGCGCATTTGCGTGTCGCCAATCGCGCCCAGGCGCTGGAGGCTGCCGAGGTCATTGCCAGACGGGTGAATCTACATCGCCAATTGGACAAGCCAGCTGCCGATCTGACCGTGGCGGGTCGCAAGCGGTTGGAACTGGCCCGGGCACTGGCTACGCAGCCTCGTTTGTTATTGCTCGACGAAGTGTTGGCCGGACTGAATCCGGCTGAGATCGACGAGATGATTCCCGTCGTGCGTCAGTTGACGGCAGATGGCATCACTGTCTTGATGATCGAACACGTGATGCGTGCCGTCATGAGCCTGGCAGAACATGTATGGGTATTGGCGCAGGGGCGATTGATTGCCGATGGCACGCCGTCGGCGGTCACGCGTGACCCGGCGGTGGTCGAGGCCTATCTCGGCCATGGCGCGGCCGCGCGCATCGCGGCGATGGAGGTGCGGGCATGAGCGCGTTACTGGAAGTCAGCGGCCTGCGAGCTGGCTATGGCCGTATGGAAGTCCTGCGCGGCGTCGATTTGCACGTCGAACAAGGTGAGATTGTCGTATTGCTAGGCAGTAACGGCGCAGGCAAGTCTACGCTGAACAACACCTTATGCGGTATTTATCGACCCTGGGAAGGCCAGGTGCGTTTTGATGGGCAGAACTTGACGGGCAAGCATTACCGCGAGGTCGTAAAGGCTGGCCTGATTCAAGTGCCGGAGGGGCGCCGGGTATTTCCCAATCTGAGTGTGCGCGAGAATCTGGAATTGGGCTCTTTCACGCGGGCGCGTGAGCGGCGTGCCGCCAATCTGGATCGCGTGTTGACGATTTTTCCCCGTCTGGGCGAGCGTCTGACGCAGTTCGCGGGAACGATGTCCGGCGGCGAACAGCAGATGCTGGCGATCGGACGCGGTTTGATGGCCGAGCCGCGCTTGCTGATTCTGGACGAACCCTCGTTGGGCCTGTCGCCGCTGATGGTCGAAGAAATGTTCGGTTTGATCAGCCGTTTGCACGAAGACGGTTTATCGATCCTGTTGGTCGAGCAGAACGTGGGCCAATCGCTCGAGGTCGGGCAACGCGCGTACGTACTGGAAGACGGCGCCATTCGCCATAGCGGCGGCTGTGCAGAGTTGATGGCCAGCGATGACGTGCGCCGGGCATATTTGGGGATGTAATGATGAAACAGACCCTGGCACAAAAACTGATCGCTGCCGCGAGCGGTCGTGATACGGTCGCCGAAGGCGAGATTGTGACTTGCTCGGTGGATCTAGCGATGTTCCACGATTCCAGCGGTCCGCGCCGGCTGGAGCCCATGTTGCGCGAACTTGGCGCCACAATCTGGGACCGCAACAAAGTGGTGCTGGTCATCGATCACTATGTGCCGGAATCGGACGACGAATCGCGCCGCATCGTGCGTATAGCGCGGGATTGGGCGCGCAGCGAGCGCTTGCCGCACGTCTATGACAGCCAGGGCATCTGCCATGTCGTGGTGCCGCAGGGCGGTCATTTGCGCCCCGGCATGTTCTGTGTCGGCGGGGATTCGCATTCGCCGACCGGTGGGGCATTTGGCGCGTATATGTTCGGCGTGGGCAGTACCGAAATGCTGGGCGTGGTTGTCACGGGGCAGATCTGGGTCAAGGTGCCACGGACCCTGATGATGCGCTGGAACGGCCGCCTCGGCGATGGCGTGACGGCCAAGGACATGATGCTGCATCTGATTGGCCGCTATGGCATGAATGGTGGACAGTATCAGGCGGTGGAGTTCTGCGGCGAGGCAGTCCAGGCTCTGTCCATGCCGGAGCGCATGACCCTCTCCAATATGAGTGCGGAGCTCGGATCGCAAGTCGGGCTGGTAGCCCCGGACGAGAAGACTGCAGCCTGGCTACGCGAGGTCGGGGTGACCGAGCCGCTGGACGTGCAGCGCTGGCACAGCGATGAGGGCTGCGATGCCGAATGGTATGACTTTGATGCCAGTACATTGGCCCCGCAGGTGGCGGCCCCGCATAGCCCTGCCAATGCGCGCGATGCGGGCAGCTATCGCGATATAGCGGTGCAGGCGGCGTATATCGGTGCATGTACCGGCGCCAAACTGGAGGACCTGCGGGCCGCCGCCAGAGTGTTGCGCGGCAAGCGTCTGGCAGATGGCATGCGCCTGATTGTCGCGCCGGCCAGCATGAAAGACCAAGCCGCTGCGACACAAGAGGGCGTCATGCAGGTGTTGACGGACGCCGGGGCCCAAGTATTGCCGACCACATGCGGAGCGTGTGCCGGCTACGGCGGCTCGATCCCGGATGGCGCCACGGTGATTTCCAGCACGGCCCGCAATTTCAAAGGCCGGATGGGTTCGGAGTCCGCACAGGTGTACTTAGGCTCGCCGTACAGTGTGGCGGCTGCCGCCGTGGCGGGCCGCATTATCGACCCGCGTGAGGTGATGCAGTGATGATGCGATACCTTGACGTGCATAAACCCCTGTGCCCGCCCACAGTGACGCATAGCAGGAGAATCCAATGAGCGCACGCGTATGGCGTGTCGGTGAGGATATCGACACCGATGCCCTGGCGCCTGGCGCCTATATGAAATTCGGCATCGACGAGATCGCACGTCACTGCCTGCAACGGGTGCGGCCCGATTTTGCATCGGCGGTACAACGCGGAGATGTCTTGGTCGCGGGGCCCAATTTCGGCATTGGATCCTCGCGCGAGCAGGCGGCCGCAGCGCTGGTGCATTTGGGCGTAGCCGCAGTGATCGCACCGTCATTCAGCGGCTTGTTTTTCCGCAATGCCTTCAATGTGGGGCTATTGCTGTTGACGTGCGCGCAGGCCGAGCAATTGGCCGAGGGCGAGCACGTGACGTTAGACCTGGATCACGGCCTCGTCCTCAACGAGAAAGGCCAAGCGCTGACCTGTGAACCCGTGCCGGATTTTCTGCTGGATATGGTGCGCGCGGGCGGTCTTTTGAACCTACTGAAGACGCGCAGCCGGCCGTCTTGATCACGACAAACTGGAATCGAATCATGCTTGACCCCGTGACCTTGGCCGTCCTGAAGGGACGGCTGGAACAAATCGCCGATGAGATGGATGCGACGCTGTATCGCAGCGCCTTCAATCCCATCATCGCAGAGGCTCATGATGCATGTCATGGCCTGTACGACGCCGAGTCGGGCGCGACCCTGGTACAAGGCAAATCCGGCTTGCCGGTATTTGTCGGCGCGATGTCCTTTGCCGTGCAGGCGGCTGCACGTGCCGCCGCCGAACGCGGCGGGATGGTCGATGGCGATGTGTGGTTGTTCAACGATCCCTATGACGGCGGCACGCATGCCAACGATTTCAAGCTGGTGCGGCCGGTGTTCCGTGACGGCAAGCTGTTTTGTTTTCTGGCGTCGGCCGCGCACTGGCATGACATCGGCGGCGCCGTGCCTGGCAACTACAACCCTTCGGCGACAGAGTGTTGGCAAGAGGCCGTGCAGATTCCGCCTGTACGTATCGTGCGTGCGGGTACGCTCGACGCAGACGTGCTGGCCATCCTGAAAGCGAATACGCGCCTGCCCGATAGTCTCTGGGGCGATCTGAACGGCCAGCTGGCTGCATTGGAACTTGGGGCAGGGCGGCTGGACGGCTTGTTGGACGAGTACGGTGACAGCACGGTCAAAGAGGCATTGGATACCCTGCGTCTGCGAGCGCTGCGCCTGATGCGTGATCATATAGAGCGCTTGCCGGACGGCGAGTATGCCTTCGCGGATACGTTGGACAACGATGGAGTCCGCGACGAGACGCTCACCATTGCGCTGAAACTGCGGGTAGCTGGGGACAAACTGACCCTGGATTTTTCCGAGACCTCGCCGTCTTGCGCGGGGCCTGTGAACATTTCGCGCGCCACGGCCATCGCGGCCTGCTATGTGGCGTTGAAGCATGTGTTCCCCGATGTGCCGGCGAATGCAGGCGTGTTGGACGCCGTAGACGTGGTGCTGCCCGATGGCTTGCTGATCTCGGCCGCACGTCCACGGCCCGTAGGCGGTTATACCGAAACCATCTTGCGCATGATCGACGTGATTTTCTGCGCGGTGGCTCAGGCTGCACCAGAACGTGCGCCCGCTCAGGCTTACGGCACTATCAACGCGCTGTCGATCGCGGGTTACCGCAGCGACGAGGCGCGCAAGGGACAGCGCTGGGTGATGTTCAGTTTCTTTGGCGGCGGACATGGCGGCCACAGCGATGGCGATGGCTTGTCGCATGGCAATGCGCCGATTTCCACAGCCACCATACCACCGCTGGAAATCCTGGAGGCTGCCTATCCGGTGCGTTTTACGCAATGGGCCTTGCGGCCGGACTCTGCCGGCGACGGCCAGCACCGCGGCGGCCTGGGCGCCATCTACGAAATCGAGCTGCTGGAAGACAGCGCCGAGGCGTTTATCTTTGGCGAACGCGGGCGCAGCGCACCGAAAGGTATCGCAGGGGGTACATCGGCCGTTCCCAACGTCTTCAAGTATGAAAACGAGGGGCAATGGCATACCCCTCCCATGACCTCAAAAATGCTGGGCATACGCTTGAAACGTGGTGAACGCGT
>Ga0182743_1003385_pt1 | contig 12944 bp, 10 predicted proteins | sample eDN3rd30CKraftOP_FD_128522 | JGI IMG/M metagenome (GOLD analysis project Ga0182743, IMG submission 128522) | Enriched Organic Plus compost microbial communities from Emeryville, California, USA - eDNA 3rd pass 30_C Kraft OP (version 2) (version 2) ... | reverse complement strand
GGCAGCCGGCTGGCGATGAACCTCGGCCTGCACGCTGGCGACACCCTGACCCTGGTGGCGCCCCAGGGCGCCTCAACGCCGTTCGGCACGGCGCCGCGGATCAAATCCTATACGGTTACGGCGATTTTCGAGATTGGCATGTCGGAATTCGACGCCAGCTTCGTCTATATGCCGCTGGCCGAGGCCCAGGCCTATTTCAACAAGGGCGACGAGGTCAGCGTCATCGAGGTGTTCCTCAAGAACGCTGACGCGGTCGACGCCGCCCGCGATGTGATCGACGCCAATATCGGGCGGCCGGTCATGCTGAGCGACTGGCGCATCCGTAACCAGACCTTCTTCAACGCGCTGCAGGTGGAGCGGAACGTCATGTTCCTCATTCTGCTGCTGATTGTGCTGGTGGCGGCGCTGAACATCGTGTCGGGCCTCATCATGCTGGTGAAGGACAAGGCCCAGGACATCGCCATTCTGCGCACCATGGGCATGACGCGGGGCGCGGTCATGCGCATCTTCCTGATCACCGGCGCGGCGATCGGCGTTGTCGGCACCGTGACCGGCGCCATCCTTGGGGTAACCCTGGCGTGGAACGTGGAGGCGATCCGCACGTTCCTGAACCGGGCGATGAACTCCAACATGTTCCCGGCGGAACTTTATTTTCTGAGCCGGCTGCCGGCGGTGGTTGATCCGGTCGAGGTCGCGATCATCGTCATCACCGCATTCGTGCTGTCGTTGCTGGCCACGCTTTATCCAAGCTGGCGCGCCGCCCGGCTCGACCCTGTCGAAACCCTCCGCTACGGCTGATCCTGGAGCACGGCCATGAATGAGCCTCCCGCGCTTTATCTGACCGGCATCATGCGCAGCTATGCCCAGGGCGAGCGTTCCCTGGACATCCTGCGGGGCGCCGAACTGGCGATCTGGCCGGGCGAAATCGTGGCGCTGGTGGCGCCCTCCGGCACAGGCAAGTCAACGCTGCTGCATGTCGCCGGATTGCTGGAAAAGCCCGACGCGGGTGAAATCTACGTGGGCGGCGAACCAACCTCGTTGCTTGATGACCGGGGGCGCACGTCACTGCGCCGCACGCACATCGGCTTCGTCTACCAGTCGCACCACCTGTTGCCCGAATTCTCGGCGCTGGAAAACGTCGTGCTGCCGCAACTCGTCGCTGGCCTGAAGCAGCGGGAGGCGGAGCGTCGCGCTGGCGAACTTCTTGGCTTCCTGGGCCTTGGCGAGCGGCTGAGGCACAGGCCGGCCGAAATGTCCGGCGGCGAGCAGCAGCGCGTGGCGCTTGCCCGCGCGGTGGCCAACGCGCCGCACGTGTTGCTGGCCGATGAGCCGACCGGCAACCTGGACCCGGAGACGGCCGAGCACGTGTTCGGCACGTTGGTGACGCTGGTGCGGGCGACGGGCCTGGCGGCGTTGATCGCCACCCACAACCTGTCGCTGGCGGCGCGCATGGACCGGCGGCTGACGCTGCTTGACGGGCGTGTCGTCGATATGGATGAAGCTGCGGCGCGCCAGTAACTCCCGGACAGGTTGGCGCGGCGATTCGCGAAAGGCGCGGCGTGGCTGGCGGAGGCGGGGGCATGAGTGACAGACTGCGTGGCGATGGCGTCGCAGGCGCGGCCCGTTCCGCGAAAGAGGCGCGCCCCGTGAAGGAGCGGATGGGCAAGCCGGGTCGGGCAGGGCTGGGCGCCGTACGGCGTGATTTCGCGCCCTGGGCTGATCCGGCCGCCGCGCCTGTCATCCGTTTTGAAGGCGTGTGCAAGCGTTTTGGCGACGCCGTCGCCATCGACAACCTCGACCTGTCGATCTACCGCGGCGAATTCTTTTGCCTGCTGGGGCCGTCCGGTTGCGGCAAGAGCACGCTGATGCGCATGCTGGCCGGTTTCGAACAACCCGACGCTGGTCGCATCCTGCTGGATGGCGTCGACCAGGCCGGGATTCCACCGCACAGCCGGCCGGTGAACATGATGTTCCAGAGCTATGCGCTGTTCCCGCACATGAGCGTGGCCCAGAATATCGCCTTTGGCCTGCGCCAGCTTGGGCTGCCGAAGGCCGACATCCAGACCCGCGTCGATGAAATGCTGGCCATGGTGCAACTGGCGCCGCTGGCCCGGCGCAAGCCACACCAGCTTTCCGGCGGCCAGCGCCAGCGCGTCGCCCTGGCCAGGGCCCTGGCGCGCCGGCCGCAGGTGCTGTTGCTCGACGAACCCCTGGGCGCGCTGGACAGGAAGCTGCGGGAAGAAACCCAGTTCGAGCTGATGGACATTCAGGAGGAACTGGGCGCGACCTTCCTGGTGGTCACCCATGACCAGGAAGAGGCCATGGTGATGGCCGACCGCATCGCGGTGATGAACCATGGCCGCATCGCCCAGCTTGATACGCCCGGCCGCATTTATGAGGAGCCGGCTAACCGTTACGTGGCCGATTTCATCGGCGACGTGAACCTGCTTGAAGGCGTGGCTGTGGGCCGGATGGACGATCTGTGGCGCATTGCCTGCCCGGCGACGGGCGGCGAGGTTCTCGTGGCCTCGGACGCGATGTTGACCGCAGGACAGCAGGTGGCCGTCGCCGTGCGACCGGAAAAGATCCGCATTGATCGCGCCCGGCCCGCGGACGCTGTCAACGTCATTTCAGGCGAAGTCTGGGACATTGGCTATCTGGGCGACTGGACAACCTATGTGCTGAAACTCGCCGGCGGCGAAACCCTCAAGACTTCGCGGGCGAACGTGTCGCGGCGCGTGGCCGAGCCGGTAACCTGGGAAGAAACCGTGTTCGCGAGCTTTGCCCCGGATGCGGCGGTGATTCTGACCGGTTGACCTGGGGATTTCCAGCAAGGTCGCCGGTTCCGTTCTTCCGTCGCGGCGGGATATTCGCCAGCGCCGGAAGGTCTGGTTGAACCCGCGATGGTTTCATGAACAGGGTGAAGCCCGCCCTGGTTTCCGTTCATCGCATATCTCCGGGTGGCGCCGCATGACGCTGTTTCCAGATCACGATCCGTCCGCGCCATTGGCTGGCCGCCGCCCGCATGAGGCCCGCCCGTGAGCCGGCGCGGCTATCGCGCGCCGGGCGCGCAGCGTCTCGTGCGCTGGGCTCCGGCGATCTGGCTGACGCTGTTCTTCGCCGCGCCGTTTCTGCTGGTGCTGCGTCTTGGGTTTTCGGAGGCGGCCACGGCGCAGCCGCCCTATCGTCCCGTTATCGACTGGAGCGAGGGGCTCGCCGGCGTCTGGGCCGCGTTGCAAGGCTTGCGGCTGGACAACTACGCCCTGTTGCTGTCCGACCCCCTGTATGTCGCCTCGGCGCTGACCTCGCTGCAATACGCCAGCGCCGCGACCGTGCTGCTGCTGCTCGTCGGCTTCCCGATCGCCCATGTTCTGGCGCGTCAGCCGGAGGGGCGGCGGGAGCTGCTGCTGCTGCTGGTGATCCTGCCGTTCTGGACCAGTTTCCTGATCCGGGTTTACGCCTGGATCGGCATTCTGAAGCCGGAAGGTCTGCTGAATGCGGCGTTGCTCTGGCTCGGCCTGATTTCCGCGCCGTTGCAGATCATGAACACCGGCGTCGCGGTGATGATCGGCCTCGTTTATTCCTATCTGCCGTTCATGGTGCTGCCGCTCTACGCCACGCTGGTCAAGATGGATCACAGTCTTCTGGAGGCGGCGCAGGATCTGGGCGCCACGCCGGCGCGGGCATTCTGGAGCGTCACGTTGCCCCTGGCGGCGCCGGGCATCGCGGCTGGAGCCTTGCTTTGCTTCATCCCGATGATGGGCGAGTTCGTGATCCCCGATCTGCTCGGCGGCTCGGACACGCTGATGATTGGCCGCACCCTGTGGAGTGAGTTTTTCAGCAACCGCGACTGGCCGATGGCGTCGGCCATCGCTGTGGTGCTGCTGGCGGTTTTGCTGGCGCCGATTCTGGCCTGGCGACGGCTCGAAGACCGGGCTGCTGACGGGGAGGCGGGGCAATGACGGCCTTGCGTCGCGCGGCGTCGCCGCTGGTTCTCGGGGGCGGCCTGTTTTTTCTGTATGCGCCCATTGTGATCCTGGTGTTGTGGTCGTTCAACGATTCGCGCCTTGTCACGGTCTGGGGCGGGTTTTCGCTGCGCTGGTATACGGCGTTGTTCAGTAACGCGCCGCTGATGGAAGCGGCCTGGGTCAGCATCCGCATCGCCCTTGTTTCCGCCGCGCTGGCGACGGTTCTGGGAACCATGGCGGCGCTGACGTTGACCCGGCACGGGCGTTTCGCGGGGCGGACGGCCTTCACCGGCATGGCCTATGCGCCGCTGGTGATGCCGGAGGTGATGATCGGCCTCGCGCTGTTGCTGCTGTTCGTGGGCCTGGGCGTGGACCGGGGTTTCTGGACCGTGGTGATCGCGCACACGACGGTCAGCATGTGTTTCGCCATGGTCATTATCCGGGCGCGGCTCGCCGGTTTCGACACCAGCCTGGAAGAAGCGGCCATGGATCTGGGAGCGACGCCGGCGCGCGCGTTCTTCCTGGTCACCGCGCCGCTGATCGCGCCTTCCATGGCCGCGGCCTTTCTGCTGGCTTTCACCATGTCCATGGACGACCTGGTCATCGCCAGTTTTGTTTCCGGCCCAGGCGCCACGACGCTGCCCATGCGAATCTACAGCCAGGTGCGCCTTGGCGTGACGCCCGAGATAAACGCCGCCTCGTCCGTGTTGATCGCGCTGGTGGTCGTGGGGCTCGCCGTCGCGTTTTTACTGATGCGACGCAGGAAACCCGCGTTGCGCTGATCCCGGACCATCCGCTTTTTCCCGCTCTGACCTTGCCGTGAAACATAGGCCGGCCGCCGCTGCAGACCGGGCGCGCGTGAGCGTGCGTGCGGCATCAAATATATAAAGTATACACATTTTTTCCGATAATCATCAGAAGTATTTTTAATGAATACCTCAAGAATAATACTTGAAAAAATCAGTTATTCTTTTGATACTTTCATCGTCGTGCAGCAGCGCAGACGACGAGGTGAGCGATGTTCAACTTTCGGACGAGCGGCTGGCGCCGACATGCGGACCGGGTGAACGAAGCGACGGTCCCATTCCCGGAGACGGATTCCGGCGCAGGGGATGACGCCAGGGCGGTCGCGGCGACCCATGAGGCGGCGGGACGCGCCCAGGAGGTCATCCGGGCCCAGCTTGCTGATCTGTCCCAGCGGCATCTGGTTCTCCGTCAGGCCGGGGAGACCCTGGAGGGGCTTGAGCGCTCCGTTGTGCAGCTGTTGTCCGACCACCAGCGGGTGCGGTTGGCGTCCGAGGCGGCGCAGGGAGAACTTGAAGCGGAGCGGGAGCAACACACGCGTTTGCGGCAGGAATTCGCAAGGCTGCAGGAAGAGGCGCACGGCCACAAACAGGCCCGGCTACACCTGGAAACCTCCCTGGACAATCTGCAACACAATGTTCAGGGGCTGGGCGGCGAACTGGCGGACGCCAAACGCGAGCACGCCGCATTGCAGGGGGAAGCCGGGCAGTTGCGCGGCGATCTTGCCGACGCCCTGACCAGGGCCAGCGACGCAGAAGACAAGGTCGCCTTCTACCGGGACAAGTTTGAAGAGCAGCAGTCACAGATCAGCGCGCTGGACGCGTCTCTCAAGAAAGAACTGCAGCAGAACGCCGTGTTGAGCGAGGAGGTCCGGGCGCTACAGGAAAGTCTGGAGAACCTGAACCGGACCCTGGCGCGCCGGGACCGGGAGCACGCGGCGGCGCAACTGGCGCTGGAGCAGGCGGCCGAACGGCGCAAGGAGCTGGAAAACGCCCTGACCGAGGCCGAGCGAAAACACAAATCGGCTGAAGAGGAACTGCGCGAGGCGCTGGAAACCACGCGGGCGACCTCAGGCTCGACCACCAACCGGCTGGAAGCCATGGCCTCGCGTTTGCAGGTCACCGAAAACCTGCTTGCGCAGGCGCGGGAGGAAATCGGGACCCGAACCGAAGAGCATTCAGCCGCCCAGCGCCAGGTGCTGCAGGTTACCCTGGAGAAAACTTCACTTGAAAAACGCGTCGAAGACACGCGCCGCGAGCGGGACCGCGCCGACAGGCTGGCGCGCGAAACTAGCGAGATCAACGCGCGTCTTGCCGAAAGAAGCCATGCCCTGGTTGCAAGTCTGAAAACCCGGGAGCGCGAGCATGAAGTCGCCAAGCAGAAGCTGATATCGCTGACGGAGGAACTGTCCCACCTGAAGGAAACGATGCGTGTCTCCGAACAGCAGTTCCAGTCCCATGTCGCGGAACTGAACGCCCAGGTGGCGCATGAGCGCAGCAGCAGGCAGATGGCTGATGGCTCGCTGGAGGCGGCGCGCAGCACCATCGACAATCTCCGGCAGGAGATCGCGCGGATGCGCCCTGGCGGCGTCCAGGATGCCGGCGCGCATGAGACGCGTGACGAGCAGGCCAGGCTGCCGGTGGCGGCGCGGATCATTACCCGCGATGAGCTGGACCTGGCGGAAGATGGCCCTGACCTGGCGGTTGATGCGGATCTGGCGGCTGGCGCGGCCGACGAGAAGGCCGGCCGGGCAGCGGACAATGGCGGCGCGTCCCGCCGCAACGGCGCCCGAACCCCCATGGTGGTGGTGCAGGCCGAAGACACCGAGCGCTTTCACAGCTGAGGCGGACGCCGGGTTCCGCGGACCTGTAGCAGGCGCGGAAGGCGCCTGAAGAGGGATTCCCGGCATTTCCCAGGAAGGAATATGGACGCCCGTTATCGGGGCGCCGCCGCCATCGAGCGGTCAGCGCTCCGCGTTGAACGGCGTTCTGTCCTCTCCGGCGCCATGGCGCCGCGCCCCCGCCCGATTGCCTGAAACATGCTTTAGCAATAGCAAGGAGGAGCGTTGTCTTGTGGCCATCGTTTGAAAGCCCCCTGCACCTGATCCGCCATCTGAGCGTTTTGCGGAGTCACACAATCCGGATTGGCGCCAATGGGTCCGAGCCCGCCAATGTGCGCCCGCTCTCGATGTTTTTGCGGTTATTCGCCACGCAGGATTGCACGATCTGCCTGGAGAACGTTGACGGCGTCCGCCAGGAAATCGAGGTTGGAGCGCGGCAGGCATGGTTTGTTCCTGCCGATGGCATCTCCCAGGTCCATGCCGCCCCAGGAAAAAACTCCGGACGCCTTTACGTCAACGAGTTTGGCTAGCGTTGCGTTCTGGCTGCGCTGCAGGCCCCTCCAATCAACCAAACCGGGGCGACGTTCCGGCATGCGGCCGCATGCAATGACCTGAAGGCCGCTGGCAACGGCGCGGAGGCCGCGCGATCCCGTTGTGGGGGGGACGCCATGCGATCGACGGCAGGGTTGCCGCCATGGTTCAGGGAGAGCGGGGTTTCGCGCTGTCGGCGGCCGGGGGGCGGGGCGTAATGATGGGCGCCTGCCATGGGCCCGAAAGCTGAAACCGGGCGGCTTGCTTAGCGGCTTCGGGGCCCGCGCCAGTCGTCAGGTCGCCATCCAGCGCCAGAACGCCGTCCGCGTTCATGCTGCCGGCGAGGCGCAGGTTGCCGGCGGCTCCCTGGATCTGCGCCTCGTCGATCATGACGTGGCCGCCGGTCAGCGACCAGTTGGCGCGGAGGCTGGAGAATCTGGTTTTGCCGCGCATTCTGGCCAGTTCCACGGGGCCGTTCTTCTGGCTCGCCAGGTCAGTGAGGCTGATCCCGGACAATTCGCCTTCTCCTGTCTGCACATGGCCACGCCCATCCATGCGCAGGCGCAGTTCCGCCATTGTCGCGCCGCGCGTTTCCAGCGTGAAGGCGCCGGACAGGTTGCCGCTGATGCGCTCTGATCCGGTAAGCCAGGTGGATAGCTGGCTGGCGGCGAGGCTGTCGCCAGAAGCCTGGGCGCGTATTTCCACGCCATTGCTGCTGGCGGGAATGATGGTCATCCGCCCTTTCACGCGGCCGCCAAGCGTTTCCGCCATGCCCAGAACAGCTTCCAGCCTGCCATTGCGCAACAGCAGGCTGGCGGCGGCGTTGCTGACGGTGGGGGCGTCGGGGAGTTGCAGGCGCCCGGCCGAGACCCTCAGATCGATATCCCAGGCGCGCCAGCGTTCTGGCGAGGTCATGACGGCGCCCAGTTGCCGCGCCAGCCCCGGCGCCTGACTCAGGTCGAGATCGTCCGTCGCCAGCGTGCCGCCGAGGCTCCATCCATTTTCCACGCCACGCAGGCTGAGGGCGCCCTCAAGCACACTGTCGTTGATGTCGACCGTGGCCGAGGTGAGCGCCATGCCCCGCGCCGTCAGGCTACAGGTCGCGTCGATCGCGAGGGCTGTCGCCACCCCGGTCAGGGGCAAACGCAGGTCTAACCACTCGTCCATCCGGGAGATGCTGGCCGCGGTGAGTCTGGTCTTGCCGTCGAAACGGCGGCCGCCGTCCGTGAGCGCGCCGCGCAGGTCAATATTGAGCGGCTCGCTGGCGAGCCGGACGGTCAGGTCGGTGTCGCCGCCGCCAGCGATGGCGCGCGGCGTGAGGCCTCCCAGGCTGAACTGGACGGGCTGGCCGTTGAAGATGGCATTGCCGGACAACGACAGGGCGGCGTCCGGCGATGACCAGGCAAGCGTGGCGTTGATGTTCCCGGCCAGCGGGCGTTCTCCGCCCGCATCCGTGACCGTCCCGCCGATCACCGTCAGGCGATTGAGATGGGGCGCTCCGCTGCTGGCGCGCCGGTAAATGCCGGCGAACTGGGCCAGCAGGCCATTCCATACGCGTTCGCCGGAAATCCGTGCATCGCCTGCGCGGGCCACGGGGTCAACCAGGGCCGTATCCGCAAGCACGAAGCGGCCGGAGAGCAGAGGCGCGAGTTGCAGCTGGCCGCGCAACTGCCGGGCCACGACCTTTGTGGTCCCATCCGCCGTCGACAGGACGATATCGTCAAATTTGATTCGCGGGGCGGGAAGCACGGCGAGCGTGACAGCGCCCCTGACCTCCAGCCTCAGGCCGGTGAGCGCATTGACATATTTGCTGATCTGCCGCGTGGCGTGGTCGTCGGCAAGTGTCCACGGCGCCATGCCGACGCCAATGGCCGCCAGGCCGACGGCTGCCAGAATCAGAACGCTACGTCGGCGCATGAGCCTTCCCGGAACATTTCTCCTCCGACGTGGATACCACGTTCCTGAGGAAAAATGCGTCAACCCGATGACCGGCCAAAATTTATGGCCGCGCCGACCGGCGTTTTACCCCATATCCCCGAAGTTCAGGGACGCGGGGCAGGCCGGCTGACGCGACCGATCCCGTGGGGCTCAGGTTGCCACCCGCACCATACGTTTGCCGCGATTCTCGCCAGCCAACAGCCCGATGAGGGCGGCCGGCAGATTCTCAAGGCCATCTATGATGTCCTCCTGAACCTTGAGCTGGCCCGAGGTCGCCCAGGCGCGCAGGTCGGCGAGGGCGGTGGACGCCTCGTCCTGGAAATCGTGGACAATAAAGCCTTCCATGCGCAGGCGCCGGACGACGATCAGACCGGGAACGCCGCGCACGCCGCGCGGCGTGGCCGTATCATACTGGGAAACCGCGCCGCAGCAGACGATGCGGCCGCGCTCGTTCATGCGGAACAGCATGGCTTCCAGCACGTCGCCGCCGACATTGTCGAAATACACGTCGACGCCGTCTGGCGTCGCGGCTTTCAGGGCCTTGTGGAAGTCACCGGCCTTGTAGTCGACCGCCGCATCAAAGCCGAGTTCACGCACCAGCCAGTCGCACTTCTCCGCCCCGCCAGCCACGCCGACAACCCGGCATCCCGTGATCTTCGCGATCTGGCCGACGAGCGAGCCCACCGAGCCGGCGGCGGCGGAGACGACGACTGTTTCGCCGGCCTTCGCCTGACCCACCTTGAGCAGGCCGAAATAAGCGGTGAGGCCGGGGGTGGTGTAGAGGCTGATGAGGTGGCTGAGCGGTTCCGCCCGCTCCAGCCTGGTCAGGGCGCCGGCCGGAACGGCGGCATATTCCTGCCAGCCGGTGTCGGCAAAGACCAGGTCGCCGGGTTTGAAGCCGTCGGCGCGCGATTCGATCACCTCGGCGAGGGCGCCGCCGGCCATGACCGCGCCGGCGCCCAATTCGGAGCGATAGGTGGCCGCCTGAATCCACGCGCGATTGGCGGCGTCGAGCGAAACGAGCAGTACGCGCAGCAGCGCCTCGCCGTTTTCGGGGCTGGGAACCTCGCCATCGACCAGCCTGAAGTGATGAGGCGCCAATTTTCCGGATGGCTTCTCGAGCAAGAGAATCTGGCGATTGACGGCCGGCGTTGGCGACATGACTGGCTTCCTCCCGTTTTATTGGTTGTCATTGGCGGGGCGGAATGGCCGCAGGTCAAGCGCGGCGCGCAGGCAGTTGGCGGGATATTTGAATCGTCATGAGTTTTTATGGATAAAAATCAATAAATTACACTTGGTTTTTGAGCTTACGCGTAATGTCGCGAATTCATCGAACCGGCATGGAGCCTGTATCCGGGGCGGTTTGTCGCCAATCTCGCGTGCTGATTGAATGGTTGATGAATTGGCTGCAAGATGCTGATAAAAATAAAGGACGCCGGATATCTCCGGCGTCCCGCATCATCCATCAGGGGTGGATGAGATCAGAGGCGCTCGACGATGGTGACGTTGGCGAGGCCGCCGCCTTCACACATGGTCTGCAGGCCGTAGCGCTTGCCGCGGGCCTGAAGGGCATGCAGCAGCGTGGTCATCAGCTTGGCGCCGGAGCCACCGAGCGGGTGGCCCAGGGCGATGGCGCCGCCGTTGACGTTCAGGCGCTCCGGGTCGGCGCCCAGTTCCTTCAGCCACGCCATCGGCACGGACGCGAAGGCTTCGTTCACTTCGTACAGGTCGATGTCGTTGATCGACATGCCAGCCTTCTTCAGGGCGACGCGGGTCGCCTCGATCGGGGCCTCAAGCATGATCACCGGATCGCCGCCAACCACGGTGAGGTGGTGCACGCGGGCGATCGGGGTCAGATTGTGCTCCTTCAGCGCCTTCTCGTTGACGACGAGCATGGCGGCCGAGCCGTCGCAGATCTGGCTGGAGGTGGCGGCGGTGATGCGGCCGCCTTCCTGGAGCAGCTTCACGCCCTTCACGCCTTCCAGCGTGACGTCGTAGCGGATGCCCTCGTCGATGTCGTGCATGATCTTCGAACCGTCATCGAGGGTGACCTCGACCGGAACGATCTCTTTCTTGAAGGCGCCCTCCCTGGCGGCGCGGATCGCCTTGAGCTGCGAGTTGTAGCCAAACTCGTCCATGGCGTCCTTGCTCAGGCCGTGCTTGACGGCGATGGCTTCGGCGCCGGCGAACTGGCTGAACTGCACGCCCGGGTAACGGGCTTCCATGCGCGGGCTCTTGTAGATGCCGAAGCCGTTCTTCATCGGCAGGATCGCCGGCAGGCCCATGGGCACGCGCGACATCGATTCGACGCCGCCGGCAATGACCATGTCCTGGGTGCCGGACATCACCGCCTGGGCGGCGAAGTGCAGGGCCTGCTGCGAAGAGCCGCACTGACGGTCAACCGACGTGGCCGGAACGCTCTCGGGAAGGCGCGAGGCCGAAACGGTGTTGCGGGCGACGTTGGTGGCCTGCTCGCCAGCCTGGCCGACGCAGCCCCAGATCACGTCGTCGACGCGGCTCGGGTCAATGCCCGTGCGGTCGAGCAGGGCGTTGATGACCTCAGAGCCCAGGTCAACCGGGTGCCAGTCCTTGAGGCGGCCGGCCTTGCGACCGCCGGCCACGCGCGCCGCTGCAACGATATAAGCTTCTGCCATTTTCTCACTCCCACGGACCAGTCAGGCCCTTGATCTGCGCCATACGGCCGACGCCGCTGGGTCAGGATTTGTTGCCGCGCGGGCCGCACGTCAAGCGCCCCTGGGGGCGGCGCCATGCGGCCAGCCCCCGCTTTGGGGCGGGCGAAAGCACGCTGGAAGCGCACAACAGCGCGGGCGGACTGTTCACAGCCGCCCTCCGGCGCTCACGCTTCCTTGCATATACACACTTGAAATTCTAACGATCGTTTGGTCAATGTTGTCAAGCTCCGCCGGCATCATCCTTCGGCCAGGGCAAAAAAAGCGACGGCGGCTTCCTGGCGCAGCGCCTTTCATGGCGCCGGGGCAAGAGGCCAGTCTGTGGCCATATGAGCGCCCGTTTGGGCGCATGGGAGGAAGCCGGCGCAACGATTGCGCCGGCTCAGGAGGAAAAAGGGTATGGATTTCAATATTCCGGCCGATATCAAGGCGTATCTGGGCGTGCTCGACAAGTTCATCGAGGACGAGATCAAGCCGATCGAAAACGCTGATGACAACATCCGCTTCTTCGATCACCGCCGCGAGTACTCCCGCACGGATTTCGAAAACAAGGGCCTGCCGCGCAAGGAGTGGGAAGAGCTGCTGACCCGCGTCAAGCGCCTGGCGGACAAGGCGGGCCATTTCCGTTACGCCCTGCCGAAGGAGTTCGGCGGTCAGGACGGCACCAATCTGGGCATGGCGATCATCCGCGAGCACTTCGCCTCCAAGGGGCTTGGCCTGCACAACGACCTGCAGAATGAGCATTCGATCGTCGGCAACCAGCCGATCGTGCTGATCCTGCGCGACTTTGGCACCGAGGCGCAGAAGCAGGCGTTCATTCCCAAGCTGCTCGACGGCACGATGCGCATCACCTTCGGCCTGACCGACCGCCATCACGGCTCGGACGCCACGCACATGGAGACGCACGCGGTTCCCGAAACCCGCGACGGCGTTCCGGGCTGGCGCATTGACGGCGAAAAGATGTGGATTACCGGCATGCATGTGGCCACCCACTGCATGATGTTCGCCCGTAGCCACGGCAAGGATGGCGACGCGTCCGGCATCACCGCATTCCTCGTTCCGGCCAATGATCCGGGCATCACCATCGACGAGTACATGTGGACGTTCAACATGCCGACGGATCATCCGCGCATGACGATCCGCAACGTCTGGGTGCCGGAAACCGCCATTCTC